>Ga0247843_1003479_pt1 | contig 25793 bp, 19 predicted proteins | sample LaCruzMarch2017__FD_192420 | JGI IMG/M metagenome (GOLD analysis project Ga0247843, IMG submission 192420) | Freshwater microbial communities from meromictic Lake La Cruz, Castile-La Mancha, Spain - LaCruzMarch2017_8m | ecosystem: Environmental > Aquatic > Freshwater > Lake | place: Spain...
TCCACGACACATCCGGCGAACTCGAACAAGGCTTTGAGGTTGAAGGTCTTCACACACCCAGCCCAAGGCTGTTCCCGGATGTGTCACCCCTCCTTCACGTCAGCAAATCTGGCGGAGGGCCAGTTTTGACCGGTGCCGCCGCGCGTTTCGACCGGCTGCCAATCGTCGAGATCGATGCTGCTCCACAGCCGGTAGGTCCAGCTCGGCTCGGAAGGACAGGTGAGGGTGATCTGGCCGCCGGCCATGGCCACGGTGACTTGCTGCATGTGGGAGAAATAACGGGCGGCATCCCATTCCAGCACGGAGATGCGGTCGGCGGTGTTGGCCGGTGGCACGTAGCCTTCGCCCTGCGACGACTGGTAGAGGAAGTGAAGCTGGCGTTCGCGGTCCCAGAGTTCGTTGTCGATGATCGGCTCGAAGTTGCCCAGGTTGGCGCGGGTGAGGTCGAACTGGATCCACACGAGGCGGTCGGGATCCTGCGCTTTCGGCAGGCTGTGGGAAATCGTGATCCCGTTGTCGCCGGCATCGTCGCGATAGGCCACGATCACCCGGTCGGAGTCGTCGTTGACCACGATCGGGCGGCCGAGGTCGCGGACGGCGGATTCCGAATACTTGGTCGTCGTCGGGTTGAGCGTGCGGTTCGAAACCGGGCGGGTTTGCCAACTGCCGTTGTCGTGGCGGAAAGCGACCATGTACTGGCGGCGATGGTTGGCCGGGGCTTCCGGGGCCCACCACGAGGCGATGACGGGATTGCCAGTGCGGTCGAGGCACATGCTGGCCTGGTTGATCAGGCTGGAGCCTTCGGGAATGGTGACAATGTGCTGCGCGGCGGTGGCGGGGTTGCCGCTTTCGCCGTTGCGGGAAACGGGCAGGACGTAAGGCGTGCCGTCGGTCCGCTGCCAGGTCAAGCCGGCGTCGTTCGAGCGGCCGAAGGCGAAGTTGTTGTTGGTCTGATAGCCGGCTTCGCCGGCCGGGGAGTCGCTGTTGTAGCGCCAACACCAGGTGAGGATCAGGTCGTCACCATCGCCACCGAGTTGCGGCATGTTCGGGTAGGCATTGTAGTTCGGGGTCCAGCCGGTCCCCTTGATGAAAGGGAGCTGCGTGCTGCCGCTGCGGTGGACGTTGTCCCAGGTCCGGGTGGCGGTGTCGTAGCGGTTGAGAAAGGTGTCGCCGTTGCCGGAGGTGACTTCGCGGAAAAGATAAAGCAGGTCGCCGTCGGGGAGCTTGAGGAACTGCGGGTAAGTGACGCTGTTCTCACGCCCGGTCATCGTGGTATCCGGGCCGAGCACGATGGGTGCGCTGCCGGTGACCGGCGTGGTACTACGGGAGTAGTGGAAAGCGTCGCCGTGCATGCCCCAGGACAGGTGCATGTATCCATCGCCATCGATGCCATAGCTGATGACGTCGTGGCCGTCGGCGATGTTGTTCGCGGTGAAGGTCGGGTGGCGGAAGATTTCCCACTGTGAGGTGCCGAGCGTGCGGCGGCCGATCCAGATCGTGTTGTTGAAGGGGGCGGCGGCATCGTGCTGGTGGCGGCCGTACCAGGTAACGAACTGCTGGTTGCCGATTGTTTTCAAGGACGAGCGGACGAAGGACACCGTGTTGATGGCCGAGGCACCGGCGTAGCCGAAATCGCTGGTGGCGGGATTCCCGTCGTCCAGCGGCACGAGCTTCACCGCGGTGCCGGGCGGGCGCGATGCGGGGTCGGCGGGAGCGGTGGCGGCGATGGATTCCTGGAGATTGCCGAAGCCGTCGCCGTCGGGGTCCGATCCGCCGTTGGTGGCGAGGCTGGCGAAGTGAGAATGCTCCCAGGCGTCGGGCAGGAAGTCGGCGTCGGTGTCGGCGGAATTCGACGCACGGTGGTTGGGTGCGGAGCCGTTGGCGATCTCGGTGGCGTTGCTCTCGCCGTCGCCATCCGGATCGCCGGTGGAGGTCTGGGAGAGGTTGCCGAAACAGGCGAGCTCGGTGGCGTCGGGCAGGGTGTCGGCGTCGGTGTCGGTGATGAGATCGGGTTCTTCGAAGATGAACTGGTTCGCGCCGCGCGCCACCGAGCTGATGCGGATCTCGTCGATGAGACCGAGCAGGGCTTCGGAGGAGTTGCCGGTGATCCGGGCCTCGTTGCCGATGACCAGCAGGCCGGTGACGCTGCCGGTGGTGGTTTCGGTGGTCGAGGCGGTGAGCAAGTTGGCGGCGGTGACGGCGGGATCGACGAGCGTCCAGTAGAGTCGGGTGGTGGTGCCGTCGTGGGTGACGGCGGTGTGATACCAGTTCGCGGCGTTGAACGCGTGGGTCCCGCCGAGCGGGATAGCGGCGGTCACCGGGGCTCCAGAGGTGGCGATGAAGTTGAATTCGAGGGTGCCGCCGGTCCCGATCCGGAATTGGAAGCCACGGTTCGCAAACTCGCTGTCAGTGGAGAGGATTTCGCGGGTCGATCCGGTGATCGAAGGAAGCTTGATCATGGCTTCCAAGGTGAAGGCGCCGCCCGGACCGCTCAGTGTGGAGTGGGCGATGGCGTCCGGGCTGGCGGTCGCGGTGCCGATTTGAAAACCGCCGCTGCCATTCTTATCGAGACCGATGCCGAGGTCTGCGGCAGAGATGCTGGCGGCGGAGGTGAACGACACGAATCCGGCAGCGGCTCCCAATACGCTGGAAACAGCGGTCTGCGGGTTGCTGACGTGGTTCAGGATGGGGCCGCCGTCAAAGGCGATGGCGGAGGCACCGCCGGGGACTGAGTTTGCCGCGGCGGTCGAACCGGCGGCCTCGTCGAGATGGAAAAGATGCACGGTATTGGCATCTGCCACGTAGGGGCCGGTGATCGCGCCGTGGAGTGGCAGCGCCGGGAGCAGCGTCAGGGTGAGGAGCGGGGCGCGCATTGTTCGAATCCTAGCAGGCCCCGGGCGTGCGTCCATCGGAAGGTCCGGCTCCCCCAAAGAGGGGATGCGGCATCGCTTCATTTCACCAGCGGCCAGAGCAGGAGGGCCATGCCGAGGCCCACCAGCGAGATGATGGTTTCGGCGACGGTCCACGACTTCAGCATCTCCTTCTCCGGCACCTGGAGGTAGCGGCTGATCATCCAGAAGCCGCTGTCGTTGACGTGCGAGGCGGTCGAAGCACCGGCGGCGATGGCGGCGACGAGCAGGCTGAGCTTCATCGGCCCGAAGCCCGCGGATTCGACGAAGGGAGCCATCAATCCGGCCGCCGCGACCATCGCCACGGTGGCGGATCCCTGGCTCACGCGGATCACGGTTGCAAGGAACCACGCGAGGAAGACGGGACCGAGCGAGAAGCGCTCCATCAGCCCGGTCGCCATCGCTTTGCCGGCACCGCTTTCGACAAGCACTTCCTTGAAGACCCCGCCCGCGCCGGTGACCAGGATGATGATGCCGGCCGGGCCGAGCGCTGCGGTCGCCAGCTCCTGCAACTCGGCCTTGCCCGCCTTTTCGCGGAACGCCAGCACCGCCATCGCGGCGAGGGTGGTGAGGAGCAGGGCGATCACCGGGTGTCCGGCGAAGGCCAGCGCCGCGTGGAGTCCGCCGCGGTTCGCCTTGCCCCATCGGAGGTCCGCCGCCGAGCCCGCGAGAATCAGCAGAATGGGAGAAAGGATCAGCAGCAGGGTGATCCATGCCATGCCTCGGTCGAAGGAAAGGCTCTCGTCCTCCTCGCCGGCATCAGGCACCGGGAGGTTCAGCTTGGGAACGATCCATCGACCGAAGATCGGACCAGCAAGGATCGCTCCCGGCAGGCCGCAGACCGTGCCCATGAGGATCACCGGGCCGAGCGACACGCCGAAGAGCTCCGCCACCGCCACCGGGCCGGGTGTCGGCGGCACGAAGGAATGCGAAACCGCAAGCCCGGCGAGCAAGGGCAGGCCGAACCAGTAGGCGGGCTTCCTCTGGCTGCGGCCCAGCGCCAGCAGCAGCGGGCAGAGGATCACCAGCGCCACATCGAGGAAAACCGGGATGGAGATCAGGAAGCCGGCCACCATCAGGGCCCAGGGAGCGCCTTTGGGGCCGGTCATGCCGATCATCCACTTGGCGAGGGCACGGGCACCGCCGGAGCGCTCGAGCATCGCGCCGAAGATCGCGCCGAGACCGACCAAAGTGGCGACCGCGCCCAGTGTCTTGCCCATGCCATTGACCACGGTGGCGGGAATGGCGTCGAGCGGCATGCCGACCAGCACCGCGAAGATCAGGCTGGAGAGGAGCAGGGCGATGAAGGCCTGCCAGCGAAGCCACAGGATCATCACAAGCAGGAGCGCGACCGCGGATGCGACCGCGAGCAGGGGATGATCGGCCAGCATTCCGGCAGGCCGCCACAGCGGGAGCGGCGCGTCACGCCCGAATCGCGGCAGCCAGCGGGCGGGATTCGCGGCGAAACCGAAGCAGCGTAGAGCATCCCTTGGAATCCCCGGGTCGCAGCACGGGGTGGAGATTCCGAAGCCGGCTAACGGACTCGAACCGTTGACCTACTGATTACAAATCAGTTGCTCTACCAACTGAGCTAAGCCGGCGTTACCGGGAACCCTGCCGGCAGGACGATCCGTCGGCAGGGCGCGGATTTAACGCCGATCCTGCCTGTTCGGCAAAGCTCAAATTGCCGCGTTTCAGACCTTGGTCGGAATTCCGTCCCTCCCGCAAACGGGTTCCTATGGACTGGAAATCAAGAGTTGGCCGCGCGCCCATGTGTCAAAGACGAAAAGAATCCGTTCTTGCGTCAGCCTTTCCCAGTGTCAGATTCCCGCCCTGTTTTGTAGGAAATCCGTCTTAATCCAACCCGATCCAACCCGATGAAACCCCGTATCCTCTCCGCCGTCCGCCTCTCGTTCCCGCTCGCCTCCGCCATCGCAGCGCTGCTCGCTGTCAGCGCGAAAACCACAGCGCAGACAAACAACTACTTTGGAACCACTGGAACTCTCAGCGGAAACGTTTGGAGCACCAACCCGGCCGGGCCATACACCTCCGCCCTCAACACCACCGGGGGCGCGATCATCAATTTCGGAAATACAACCACCGCCATCACGGGTGCCACCATCACGGTGGCGGGAATCAATGCCACCGCGAATGCCACGGTCACGACAGCAGCTGGAACCATTTCGAACCTAAGCAACGGAGTGGTTCCAATCAGTGTTGCGAGCGGAATCACGATGAATTTCGGCTCCCAAGCATTCACCACCTCCGCAACAGCCGGCTACATCAAGAACGGCGCCGGCACCCTGACGCTGGCCGGGGGCACTTACGCCGGGGGCTTCACCCTCAATGCCGGCACCGTCGCCGTAGGTGGCGTCAATGCGATGGGTTCAGGCGGCTTGCTCACCATCAACGGCGGGACAATCCGCTCCAACGGCACGACCGCCCGCGACCTGACCGGGAAATATGCCAATGGCGGCATCGTCATCGGGGGCGACTTCACCCTGGGCGATGCCACGAACAACGGGGCTTTGACCTTCACGAACAGCGTGGGGCTGGGGGCGGCCACCCGGACCATCACCGTGAACAGCGGCGTCACGTTTGGCGGGATCGGCGTCATCAGCGGTGCTGCAAACGTGGGTCTGACCAAAGCAGGCGCGGGGACTCTCACCCTCAACGGTACGAACACCTTCGACGGGGTTTTGACCATCAGCGCCGGCACCCTCGCCATCAACACCTTCACCAACGGCGGTGTCGCGGGCTCCCTCGGGACGGCGTCCAACGCGGCTTCCAACCTCGTGCTGAGCGGCGGTGGCCTGAGCTACAGCGGCGTTAGCACCACCACCGACCGCGGCATGACCTTCAGCGCCCTCACCGGCAGCCTCACGCTCAGCGTCTCCACGGCTGCCTCGAACCTCAATCTGACCAGCGCCATCGTCGGCACTCCCGGGCAGCAAATCGATTTCACCAAGGGTGGAGGCGGCACCCTGACGCTCTCCAATGACAACAATTCCTTCATCGGGAGGACCCTGGTCAACGGCGGCACCCTGGCCGTCACTTCCATCAGTGCCGTCGGTGCGGGCAACAGTTCCCTCGGTGTCGCGACGAGTGCGGCGAACGGATTGATCTCCCTCGGTACCGGTACGACCGCCGGCACCCTCTCGCATGTCGGCACCGGCAGCACCACGGACCGGAATCTCGACCTCCCCGGCACCACGGGCGGAGGAACCATCAGCCAGTCCGGAACCGGGCTGTTGAAGTTCACGGGCACTTTCGGGGCCTCGGGCGCTGGCAGCAAAACCCTTACGCTCACGGGCTCAACCGCGGGTACCGGGGAGATCGCCAGCGCGATCCTGGACAACTCGGTCACCAACACCACCGCACTGGCCAAAACCGGCACGGGCACCTGGGCACTCACCGGTGCCAATGCCTACACGGGGGCCACCACGGTCAGCGCCGGCACGCTTGATCTCGGTGGCGGAACGGCCACCGGTTCGCTGGCGTCCCCGACCCTTACGCTCAATGCCGGAACCTTCAGCTACACCCGCACCGGCAGCACCACCCAAGCCTTCACCACCACCAACATCAATGGCCCGTCGCAGCTATCGGTGGTTTCCGGGAACATCCTGGATCTCGGCACCATCGTGCGCGGCGTGCGAGGAACGCTGGATTTCGCCGCCACCGGTGCCGGAACCGTCGCCGCGCTCGCGGCAAACAATGTCAACGGCATCATACCCGGCTTTAGCTACGGCGACACTTGGGCCGTTGCCAACGGCGCCGGCACCGCAATCACCGGTCTGGGCACCTTCACCCTGACCAGCGTGGCCAGCACGACTGGGACCAATTATCTTAACGCCAATGTCGACGTGGACAACGATGCCGGCCTCATCGATACCGCCATCACAGCCAACAGCGTGCGCTTCAGTTCCGCAGCCGACCGAACCCTGGCCCTCGCGGCCGGCACCAATACGCTCGCCGCGGGCGGCATTCTTGTCAGCAGCACCGTCGGCGGCAATCTCTCCACCATCACGGGAGGAACCCTCACCGGTGCCCCCAACCAGAATCTGGCCATCATCCAGAACAACACGTTGGGCGGACTCACCATTTCCTCCGGCATTGTCAACAACACCAGCACCTCTGTCACCAAACTCGGTGCCGGACTGCTGACGATCGATGCCGCCAATACCTACACTGGCGGCACCACCGTCGCCGCAGGCACTTTGAAACTGAGCGGCGCAGGCACATTAGGGCCGGTCGATGCAAGCGTTGCGGTCAACAGCGGGGCGGTGCTCGACCTCAACGGCACGAATCAGTCCATCACTTTTGCCGCAGGAAACGGGGTCGGCACGGCCGCTAATAATTCAGGAGGCGGCACCTCGGTTCTGACGTTGAAAGCAACCACCGTTACGGATGCTGGCTTTCTTACCATTGCCGACAGCACCTCAACGCCAGGGGGGAAGGTGGCTGTTGTCGTCGCAAACAACATGCAGATCCCCAGTAATTTGAATTCCTACTCCGGCGGCACCACCGTCAATGCCGGGGCATTCTTCTATCTCAACTTCTCTTCGACCCTGGGGGCCGGAACCGGACCGATCAGCCTGCCGGCTTCAGGAGCGAGCACTTCGTTGAGCAGCGGCCTGTTGGTTGACGGGGGCGGCACCTACGCCAACGACATCAGCGGAGCGGGTTACGTCCACAACAACTCCGGCTCCGCCGCCGTTGCCACGTTGACAGGCAACGTGACCACCTCCGGGAATTTCAACGTTCGAGTCGCAGGCGCCGGCTTCAACTTCGCCGGAAGCGGAAGCAGCAGCGTCAGCGGCAACATCGGTCCGGCGGGAGCAAGCAATGTCTTCGGCCCGAACACCACGGTGTCCGGCGCGGTTGTCGTCAAGTCCGGCACCGGCACGCTGACCCTGAGCGGCACAAACGCCTACACCGGCAGCACGACCATCAACGGCGGCACCCTGCGGATCAACAGCGCCGGCGGTGCCATCCCGAATGCAGGACTGGTCACGCTGGCCGATGCGTCCGGCGTGAACTTCGAGGTCCTCGCCACCGAAACCATCGGCGCCCTCGCCGGCGGCGGTGCGAGTGGCGGTGCGGTTTCCATCGACCCGGCCCAGACCCTGACCCTTTCCAGTGGAACACAGACCTACGCGGGCACGATCAGCGGGGCGGGAGTCCTGACCAATGGTGGGGCGGTCCAGACCCTGAACGGAGTGCTTTCCCATACCGGCGGAGTGAATGTCACCACGGGCACTCTCACGCTCGGCAACGCGGGCAACACGTATTCCGGAGCCACGGCGATCAGCGCGGCGACGGCGGGCATCATTGTCAGCGCCAATGGCGCCCTCGGTGCCACCGGCACGGGCAACGGGACCTCGGTCGGTGCAAACGGTGTGCTCGGCTTTTCGGGAGGGATCACTTACTCAACGGCGGAAACCGTCTCCGGCTCGGGGCCCGGCACTACGCCGTCAGGCATTGTCGCGGGCAACCGCGGCTTCATCCAGTCCGTCAGCGGCAACAATACTTTCGCGGGCAACATTGAGCTGGCCGCCGACGGGGTCTCCCGCATCGGCACCCAGGACGGGGCGCAACTGAACCTCACCGGCACCATCTCCCAGGCTTCCGGCATCACCACCGCCAGCGTCCTGTTCCGGGCCGGCAATCTCAACGGTGACTTCGTCACGCTTTCGAATGCGGGCAACTCCTTCGGCGGCGACTCGTCGGTCTTCACCTCCCTCGCCGTTGCGGGGCAGTATACCGGCCTCCGCATCGGGGTTGACAATGCCCACCCGACGAATCTGACCGTCCAGAACTTCTCCAGCGCGAGCGGAATTTCGACCGCTCTTGACCTCAACGGCAATGACCAGGCCTTGAACGGCCTGTCCAGCGGTGGCGCGGGCTCGCTGAATGTCATCAACCTCGATACGGTCAATGCCTCCACACTAACGCTGAATCCTACCGTGGATAAAAACTCGGGTGCCAACATCGTCATCCTCGGCGGTAGCCCCGGCGGCACGGCATTGGGCGCCATCAACCTCGTCAAGGATGGCGCGTTCAACCAGACCCTCTCCGGAGTCAACACCTACACCGGCACCACCACCATCAACGCCGGCACGCTGACCATCAACGAGGGCTCGATCGCCTCGTCCAGCGGCATCGTCAACAACGCGGCGCTGGTCTATAACCTCACCACCAACGCCAGAACCTACGCCAACGTGATCAGCGGCAGCGGAACCCTCACCAAGAGCGGCACCAACACCCTGACCTTGTCCGGCGCGAACACCTACACCGGCAACACCGTCGTCAGCGCCGGCACGCTGGCGCTCGCCGACAACGCCCAGCTCAAGTTCGTGCTCGGTAACACCTCCGGATCGAACAATAGCATCTCCGGTGCGGGCACGGTCACGCTCGAAGGCGATTTCGTCATCGAAACTTCCGCTGCCGACGCCCTCGCATCCGGCACTTGGACCCTGGAAAACGTCACCTCCCTCGCCGGTGCCTACGGTGCCAACTTCACCGTCGCCGGCTTCACCGATGCCGGAAGCAACAAGTGGACCAAGCCCAACGGCGCGAAGCTCTACACCTTCGACGAAACCACCGGCATCCTGACCCTGGGCTCCGCCGCTTCCTACGCCTCCTGGATCGGCGGCTTCGGCCTCACCGGACTCGATGCGCTCGCCACGGCCGATCCCGACTTCGACGGCATCCCCAACGCCGTGGAAATGGTCATCGGCGGCAACCCCGCGACCGGCATGGACACCGCCCTGCTGCCGACCATCGAACTGGTCAATGCCGACCCGGATGGCGACACCACGTTCTCGGACTATCTGCTCTTCACCTACCGCCGCAGCGACCTCTCCGTCGCCGCCGGGGTGACGGCGGATTGTGAAACGGACACCGATCTGGCCGCGCCATGGACCGCCGCGACCGGAGCCCCCGGCGTGGTGATCCAGGTGGACAATAACTTCGCCTTCACGCCACCGGCCGCGGCGGACACCGACCGGGTGCGGGTGTATGTGCCGCGCGGCGCGAACCCCAGGCTCTTCGGTCGCCTGAATGTCCTGGTTCCCTAAGCGGCCAGGCCGGTCCCCGGCCACGGGTATCTGATCCTCACGGGCGGCGCGGCGGGTTTTATCCTGCCGCGCCGCTTTCCGCAGGGTGTGTCGGCGGGCGTCACCCGCCTGCGATTTTTCAGCGGTGGATCGGGCGTTCATCGCTCCCCGCATGAAGCCCCCGCCAAACCCCGGTGAATTCCCCGTGAAGCGGCGGCGCTTGATTGACCCGGCCCGTTAGACCGCTCATGCGTGGTGGAACCGCCATGCACCGACTGCTTCTCCGGATCACCTTCGTCCTCTTCACCACCGCGTTCCTCTCGATCATCGTCATCGCCGACAGCGGGAATGGTGATCACTTCTGGAGCTATGTCGGCCGCGTGCCCTGCGGTGACAAGCTCGGCCACCTCGGTCTGGTGGGGACGCTTTCCTTCCTGCTCAATCTCCTGCTGGAAGGCCGCCGGGCCCCCGGTCGCTGGAGTGCGATGATGCTCGGTAGCCTGCTGCTGCTGGTCTTCATGACCCTGGAAGAAGCATCGCAAGCCTTCATTCCCCACCGCAGCTTCGACCTCCTCGACGGCCTCGCCAACATCATCGGGGTCTTTTGCGGCGAAGGCCTCGTCCGGATGCTGCCGGTCCGCCGTCCGCAAGCGACGATCATCCATTGAAAATCGAAGATCCGAAACCGTCATTTCCCTTTCATTTTCCCGGAAATCCCCTTTCTTCCGCCGCATGGTCCCGCCCGCTACCGCCAAGGCCGAAAAGCCGAAGAAAGAAAACGCCTGGTCTCCCGAGCAATCCGCCGAGCTCTACGGCGTCGAAAACTGGGGTCACGGGTTCTTCGGCGTGAACAAACAAGGTCACGTCACGGTGAAGCTCACCGACGAGGACACCACCGCCGAAGTCTCGCTGTTCGAAGTCATCGAAGGCCTCCGCGACCGCGGCACCGACCTGCCCGTGCTGCTCCGCTTCCGCGACCTCCTTCACTCCCGCATCACCGAACTGAACGAGTCCTTCCGCCAGGCGATCAAGGACACCGGCTACAAAGGCGAATACCGCGGCGTCTATCCGATCAAGGTCAACCAGCAGCGCCAGGTCATTGAGGAGATCTCGGAATTCGGGAAAAAATACCACTACGGACTCGAAGCCGGCTCCAAGCCCGAGCTGATCGCCGCGCTGGCCCACATGCACGACACCGAGGCCTACATCGTCTGCAACGGCTACAAGGACGAGGAGTTCATCGACCTCGCCCTGCACGCCCAGAAGATGGGTCTCAAGGTGATGCTCGTCCTTGAAATGCCCAGCGAGCTCGACCTCGTGCTCGAGCGCTCGCGCAAGCTCGGCGTGCTCCCGAACCTCGGCGTTCGCGTCCGCCTCTCCACCCGCGGCTCCGGCCACTGGGCGGAAAGCGCCGGTGACAAGTCGGTCTTCGGCCTCAGCGCCACCCAGGTCATCGACGTCGTCGATCGCCTCAAGGAAGCCGGCTACCTCGGCTGCCTGCGGATGCTCCACTACCACCAGGGCAGCCAGATCCCGAACATCGCCGCGATCCGCGAAGGCGCGACCGAAGTGGCCCGGATGTATTGCGACCTCGTCAAGGAGGGCGCTCCGATGGGCGTGCTCGACATGGGCGGTGGCATGGCGGTCGACTACGATGGCTCCCACACCAACTTCCAGGCCTCCTGCAACTACTCGATCCTCGAATACTGCACCGACGTCATCGAGACCATCATGCAGGTCTGCGACAAGGTCGGCGTCGCCCACCCGAACCTGATCTCCGAATCCGGCCGCGCGATCGTCGCCTACTACTCGGTGCTGGTTTTCAATATCCTCGACGTCTCCACCGTCCAAACCACCGACACCCCGCCACCGGTTCCCGACAACGCGCCGCAGAACCTGACCAACCTCATCGCGGTCAACAAGGACCTCAGCAAGCGCAACCTCCAGGAGTGCTTCAACGACGCCGCCTACTACCGTGACCAGGTCCGCGCCCAGTTCTTCTACGGCGCCGCCACCCTGCGCGAGCGCGGCCTCGCCGAGGCGTGGTTCTGGCATATCCTGACCCGCATCTCGAAGCTCATGCAGGAACTCGAGATCGTGCCGGAAGACCTGCGCGAACTCTCCGACACGCTGGTCGATTTCTATTACGGCAACTTCAGCCTGTTCCAGAGCTTGCCCGACTCCTGGGCGATCAAGCAGCTCTTCCCCGTGATGCCGATCCACCGCCTCGGCGAGCGGCCCCGCCAGCGCGCGGTCATCGCCGACATCACCTGCGACTGCGACGGCAAGATCGACCGTTTCATCGACCGCGAAGACGTGGCGAAAGTCCTACCGCTCCATGGCATGAAGCCCGGCGAGCCCTACTACATCGCGACATTCCTGGTCGGTGCCTATCAGGAAACCCTCGGCGACCTCCACAACCTGCTCGGCGACACCAACGTCGTCGGAGTCCACCTTGAAGGCGGCAAGCCGGTTTACACCCACGAGGTCGAAGGCGACACCGTGGCGGACGTGCTGAGTTACGTCGAATACGACCCGAAGGAACTCGTCGGCCGCTTCCGCGCCTTCGCCGAAAAGGCCGTCGCGCAAGGCCGCATCAGCCCGAAGGAACGGCGCGAGGTGCTCGATCTCTACCGCACCGGCCTCGCCGGCTACACTTACTTCGAAGGCTGACCGGCATTTCCCGCGATCCGGCAAGCTCTCATTGCAAGGACCGGGAAATCCTGTTGGATCGCTCGTGAACGTTCATTCCTGCCTCCTCATGAAATCACTTGTCCCGCTTTCCCTGTTCGCGTCCCTCGCTTTCACCTCCTGTGTCGCCGTCGTGGCTCCGGGTCCTTCGTACCCGCCGGTCGGCCCGCCGGCCCCCGGCTACAACAACAACGTCGACGCCCAGCGCAAGGCCTACGACGACGGCTTCATGTTCGGCCGCCGCGACGCCCGGCTCGGCAAGCAGGCGAACTACCTGCTCTACAACAACCAGTACAACTCGATGACCAAGCAGGAGTTCACCCGCGGCTACATGAACGGCTACCGCAGCTACCGTCCTCGCTGAGGCTTTCAGTTCTAAACTCCCAGCGCCACCGCGTTCGCCGCCGCGTAGTGGTGCGCGTGGCTCAGGCTGATCTTCACCTCGTCGATCCCGTTCGCCTCGGCGTAGGCCTTGCCGGCCCCGCTCAGCAGCAGCGCCGGCTCGCCGCTGTCCTTGCGCGTGATCTCCATGTCGAGCCAGCCCAGCTCTTTGCCGATCCCCGTGCCGAAGGCCTTGGCGATCGCTTCCTTCGCCGCGAAGCGCGCCGCGTAGTGGATCTCCGGCCGCTTCTGGGCATCGCAGTAGGCACGCTCGCGCTCGGTGAAAATCTTCACCGCGAAGCGCTCGCCGAACTCCGCCATCGAGGAACCGATGCGCTCGACCTCCACCACGTCGATGCCGATGCCGTGGATTCTCATGCGTCCGGATAAGCAACCATCAGTTCCTTCATCTCACGCACCGCTTCCGTGAAGCCGACCCGCATCGCCCGCGCCACGATGCTGTGCCCGATGTTCAGCTCCGCGAGATGCGGCACCACGAACAGGCGGTAAATGTTGGAGTAGTTGATCCCGTGGCCCGCGTTGACCTGGATGCCCGCGGCGTGCCCCGCCTTGGCCCCTTCGATCAAACGGCCGATCTCGCGTTCCAGCGCCCCGTCCACCGCGTTGGCAAAACAGCCGGTGTGCAGCTCGATCATCTCCGCCCCGCTCGCCGCCGCCGCTTCGATCTGATGGAGATCCGGATCGATGAACAGCGACACGCGGATCCCGTGGTCCTGTAAGGTTGCCACGCAGGCTTTCACCTCGGCCAGCCGCCCGGCAACATCGAGCCCGCCCTCCGTGGTCACCTCCTCGCGCGTCTCCGGCACCAGGCAGGCGAAGTCCGGCCGCAGCTCGAGCGCGAGCTTCGTCATCTCCGCCGTCACGCCCATCTCCAGATTCACCGGCAGCGGGCAGAGCTTGCGGACTTCGAAGGCATCGCGGTCCTGCATGTGCCGACGGTCGCCGCGGACGTGGATGGTGATCGAGTCCGCCCCGCCGTCCCGCGCATCGAGCGCCGCCTGCAAAGGCGGAGGCTCCGCATTCGGCGAATCCGGCAGCAAGGCATAGCGCGCCTGCCGCAGCGTCGCCACGTGATCGATGTTCACTCCCAGAAGCATGCAGAGGGCATACTCCCGCGCGGCACGGCCCGCACTTGAAAAATCCGGGCCGAGGCAACTTGAAGCACCATACGGCTCGATCCGGCCGATCTAGGTCACCACCAGAACCAGAGTGACCGGCCGACACCATGAATCGCCCAATCCCCTTCGCCCCTGCAGATGTCGTCGATCCCGCGCTCGAATTCGGCGAGCTTGGAAAGCCCCATTTCGATCACCAGCCGTCCGTCACGATCCTCAACGGTAAAGTGGTCGTCCGGGGCATCCCTGCGATATCGCAAATCCAAGTGCGTCGCGGAAACGCACTTCGCGCGGCAGTTCGGCACGGCCAACTGCGCCGCCGTAGGAGCCGTGAGCTTGATTCCTTTGCGGTCCGGAAAACGGCCATCTCGCAGCCGATCCATCAGCCATTTGAGAAACACGCAGCCGTCGGCATCCGCGTTGAGGTGATAACCGTGGTAGTTCCGTGGGAATCCCTCGTAGTGCCACACCGATATGACTCCGCTCATACTCGTCTCTCCATCTCAAATCATCAGCCGCATGCGGGTGAACTTCTCGATCTTTTCCATCCCACAACTCGCCAGCTCATCCACAGGCCAAACGGCAGTGAAATCAAAGCCCCACAACGCCGTCGCACGGACAGCCATAGGGCTCAAGACGATGGTGCGGACTTCTTCGAGCACGTTCACCACTTGCCGTTGCGTCACCTGTTCCTTCTGGGCGAAGCTCAGCAGCTGACCGATGAAAGCACGGTTGCAGTGGATCATCATGGAGACGTGCTTCACATCGTTGCGCCCGTCTTGATCGATGGTGGCAGAATTCTCGATCTTCGCTTTCAGGACGAGCTGAGGTAATAGGACTCTCGCCGACATCCCACCCACGGTGATGTCGATATGCCTTTTCAACTCCTCAAAGCTCAACCCCTTCACAATGTGGAGAAGCTCCACGATTCTTACCCCGTCACGAAATGGCAGCTCCAAGCGTCCGACGACCGGACTGCGCGGCTGTCCCATCTTTTTCGTTCCACTGAACCGCCGGTGGAGAGCTTCAAGTTGGTCCACGGAACCGACAAAATCCAGATCCTTGCTGGTGAAGGGCAGGAACTCAGCCAATGTCGTTGTTCCGGATGATAAAAAGTAGGACGCCCACAAATTCACAGCGTGACCGCCTACCACTACGGGAGTTCCGAAGTCTTCCTGCGGAAGCAGAACGTCCGCGAAATCGGCAATCTCGGTGAGCTGCCAGTCAGCGCTCATTTCGAGTAGTGGCGCTTCAGGCACTCCGCCAGATTCACGATCTGATAAGTCGCATCCAGCGGGAAAATCGAATTCTCGTCCTGCAATTGCCGCGGCGTGACCAGTCCCTCGGCGAGACGGCGCGCGTCTTCCGCACGCTGGCGGCGCTTGTCTTCCTGCATGGACTCGAAGCTGACGAACTCCTCTTTCACTGCCCGCAGCATAACCGCTCGGCGGAAAGGGTCAAGTTGGCGGGCGCACCCCGCATCTTCCTCAATGCCTGAAATGCCGGTGACCGGTGAAGATCATCGCCAGGCCCGCGGCGTCCGCGGCGTCGATGACTTCCTGGTCGCGCATCGAGCCGCCGGGCTGGATGCAGGCGGTGGCACCGGCTTCGATCGCCGCTTGCAGGCCGTCGGCGAAGGGGAACATGGCGTCGGAGGCGATGACCGATCCCTTGAGATCCAGTCCCGCTTCACCGGCCTTCCACACCGCGATCCGCGAGCTGTCGACCCGGCTCATCTGGCCGGCCCCGATGCCCAGCGTGCGGTCGGACTTGGCATAGACGATGGCGTTCGACTTCACGTGCTTCACGATCCGCCAGGCGAAGCGCATGGCGCGCATCTCCTCGCCGGTCGGCGGACGCTTGGTCACCACCTTGCTTTCGAGGTCGTCGAGGCCCAGCGCGGTGTGATCGCGGTCCATCACCATCAGGCCGCCCGGGCAGGAGCGGATGACCGGCGCCTTCTTCGCGACGAGATACGCATCGTTCATCTTCATGATCCGCAGGTTCTTCTTCTTCTGCAGGACGGCGCGGGCTTCCGGCTCATAGTCCGGGGCGATGATGACGTCGGTGAAAATCTCCGAAATGATCCGCGCCACGCCTTCGGTCAGCGGGCGGTTGCAGACGATCACACCGCCGAAGGGAGCCTGGCGGTCGGTCTCGAAGGCCTTCTGCCACGCGACCCGCAGGTCCTCGTCATCCTGGCCGACGCCGCAGGGATTGGTGTGCTTGAGGATGCCGATGGTCGGGCGGACGAAGTCGAGGATCAAGTCCGCCGCGGCCTCGATGTCGAGGATGTTGGTGTAGCTGAGTTCCTTGCCCTGGAGCTGGGAGAAGCAGCTCTTGAAATCGCCGAACAGCGCCGCCTTCTGGTGCGGGTTGTCGCCATAGCGCAGCTCGCTTTCGAGCGGCAGGCTGACGGAGAAATTGCAGCGCGTGCCCTGCTTGCACTGGCCGAGGAAGTTCGAAATCGCCGCGTCGTACTGCGAGGTGCGGAGGAAAACCTTCACCGCCAGTTGTTCGCGGAAGCCGAGGGTGGTGTTGCCGCCGTGCTGGTTCATTTCCTCGATCACCTTGGCATAGTCGGCGGGATCGGTGACCACCGTGACCGCGGAGTAGTTTTTCGCGGCGCTGCGCAGCATCGAGGGACCACCGATGTCGATGTTCTCGATCGCGTCGGCCAGCGTGACGCCGTCCTTGGCGACGGTTTCCTCGAAGGGATAAAGATTCACCACCACCAGATCGATCGGCGGGATACCGTGCTCCTTGGCCTGGGCGAGATGCTCCTTGTCGTCGCGCTTGTGGAGCAGGCCGCCGTGAACCTTCGGGTGGAGAGTCTTCAAGCGCCCTTCGAACAGCTCCGGCGCGCCGGTGAACTCGGACACATCGATCACCGGCAGGCCGGCTTCGCGCAGTGCCTTGGCCGTGCCGCCAGTGGAGAGCAGCTCGACGCCGGCTTCATGGAGATGCTTGGCAAAGTCGGCGAGGCCGGTCTTGTCGGAGACGGAAAGGAGGGCGCGTGCGATGGACATCTTCAAGGGTGGTTAAGGCTGGACGACCCGCCCCGCGTAATCTCGCTACCGCCCCACGGCAAGCGCGGAGTGCGGCGGATCACGGCGCGGCGACCACCCGCTGGCGCATCTCGCCGAGTCCCTCGATGCCGAGCTTGACGCAATCGCCCGGCGCCAGGTAGCGCGGCGGCTTCATGCCCATGCCGACGCCAGCCGGGGTGCCGGTGGCGATGACATCGCCCGGCAAGAGGGTCATGAAACGGCTGATGTAGCTCACCACGTGGCGCACGCCGAACAGCATGTCGCCGGTCCAGCCGTTCTGGCGGAGCTCGTTGTTGACCTTGCACCAGAGGCGCAGCCCCTGAGGATCGGGGACCTCGGACGCCGGCACGAGCCAAGGCCCCATCGGGCCGAAGGTGTCGCAACTCTTGCCCTTGGTCCACTGGCCGCCCATCTCCTTCTGAAACGCCCGCTCGGAGTAGTCGCAGAACACGGAGTAGCCGGCCACGTGGTCCATCGCGTTCTCCTCGCTTACCGACGAGGCGGTCCGGCCGATCACCACGGCGAGCTCCACCTCGTAGTCGAGCTTGGTCGCCCCAGCCGGATTGATGACATCGTCAAACGGCCCGCTCCAGCAGGTCGATGCCTTCATGAAGAGCACCGGCTCGGTCGGGATGCCCTCGCCGAATTCCTTGGCGTGATCGAGGTAGTTCTTGCCGACGCAGACGATTTTCGACGGCCGCTCGATCGGCGGCCCGAGCCTCACTCCCGGCGGGATTTCCTCGGCCTCGGGGCAACCGTCCTCAACCCATGCCTGCAGCGCCTCCAGACCGCCTAGGGCGAAAAAGCCCTCGTCATAATCGCTGAACTGGCCCCCGACATCGATCCGTCTGCCATCGTCGAGGATGATCCCAGGTTCTTCCCGGCCCGGCTCACCGTATCGGATCAATTTCATGCGCCGGTCCTAGCAAGCAGGGTGCCTGCTGGCAATGCAGCGTTCCGCCGTGCTCATCCAAATGTGGCTAAACAACTGGAAATGCAGGTTTAGCGACTTGAACCCGATCCGCGAGGGTATTTCGGATCCCTTAATGCTTTGCAAAACTTGATATTCAGTTCAGCTTGTCAACGTGCCAGCTGGTTTCGACCAGCAGGCATGCAAGCCGGATCCGAGCATCGCGTTGCCAACGAAGGATTCGACCTCTGGGGGGAGATCGATCCGAAGAATACGCCGTGAGGTTTCCAGCTTGCTCCAGAAGGGCGCGAACTTTGACTCCGGGGGGAATCTTGTTCGCGTCCTTCTCATTTTCCGGAGATGAAGACGGACGGACTGCCATTTGCCGAGGGAAAGGTTGCCCGCTGCGGGTTTTGACCGTAAATCCCGCGCCCCGATGTTCCAGGTTCTTGCACGCGATTCCTCCAGCCTGGCCCGTCGCGGCCGGATGGAACTGGCCCACGGCACGGTGGAAACCCCGATCTTCATGCCGGTCGGCACCCAGGGTTCGGTCAAAACACTGCACCCTGAAGAAGTCGAACTGCTGGGAGCCCAGATCATCCTCGGCAATACCTACCACCTCTGGCTGCGCCCCGGCCACGAGGTGATCCGCGACCTCGGCGGGCTCCACCGCTTCACCACCTGGGACAAGCCGATGCTGACCGACTCCGGCGGCTTCCAGGTCTGGTCGCTCGCCAAGCTGCGCAAGATCACCGAGGAAGGCGTGCGCTTCCAGAACCATCTCGACGGCTCGCGCATGATGCTGACGCCGGAGCTGAGCATGGAGATCCAAGCCGCCCTCGGGTCGGACATCGCAATGCTCTTCGACGAATGTCCGCCCTACCCTTGCGAACGGGACTACGCCGAGAAATCGCTCGGCCTGACCACCCGCTGGGCCAAACGCTGCAAGGACTGGATCGAGAAGAACCAACCGGCCAGCGGCTCCGGCATCCAGCGGCATTTCGGCATCGTCCAAGGCTCGATCTGGGCCGAGCTGCGCGAGCGCTCGGCCCGCGAGTTGGTCGACCTCGGCTTCGACGGCTACGCGATCGGCGGCGTGTCGGTCGGCGAGCCCGAGCACGAAATGATGCGCGCCGTGGAGCACAGCGTGCCTTTCCTCCCGGATGACAAGCCGCGCTACGCGATGGGCCTGGGCACCCCGCCGCAGATCCTCGAAATGATCGCCCGCGGGGTCGATATGTTCGACTGCGTGATGCCCACCCGGGTCGCCCGCCACGGCCAGGCCTTCACTCTCGACGGGCCGATCCATATCAAGAACCTCATTTTCGAGCGCGACGATCGCCCGCTGTGCGAAAGCGCTCACCCCCACGTCGCACGCTTCTCCCGGGCCTATATCCGGCACCTTTTCCGGGCCGGGGAAATCCTCGCTTTGCGGTTGCTTTCCTTTCACAATCTGCATTTCTTCCTCCGCCTCACCGCCCAAGCGCGGGAGACCATCAGCGAAGGCAACTTCCTCGAATTCAAGGAGTCCTTCATCCGCCGTTATACCAAGTCCAAATCCACATGATCCCGTCTTTCCTCTCCATCCTCGCCCAAGCCCCGCCCGCTGGCTCCAGCAGCCCGCTCTCGCAGCCTTGGGTCATGATGGTCTTGATGGTCGTCATGTTCTATTTCCTGCTGATCCGGCCCCAGCAACGCCAGCGCAAGGAATTGGAAAAGCGGATCTCGGCGCTTCAAAAGGGCGACGAGGTGGTGACCACCGCCGGCATTCACGCCATCGTCCACAACGTGAAGGAGCGCACCGTAGTGCTCAAGGTCGCCGAAGGCGTCCTGATGGAGTTCGATAAACCCTCCGTCGCCACCGTGCTCAAGAAAGACGTTCCCGCCGCCAAGTAAGCGCGCCGTCCCGCCATTTCCCACCCGCTTCCCATTTTCGTCATGTTCCTGCCCACGTCTCTCGCGCTCTCATTCCTGAAGGACCCGAATGCCTCGATGGTGATCTTCCTCGCCGGCCTCGCGCTGCTGGTCCTCTTTTTCTGGTACTTCGCCACCGAGTTCGAAAGCCGCAAGCGCAACATCGGAAGCGTGCTCATCCTCTCCCTCTGCGCCCTCTGCGCACTCGCCATCTACCCGCCGAAGGAGTCCCTCAAAGGAGGCATCGATCTCGTCGGCGGTTCCCAGTTCACCCTGCTGGTCAAACCCAAGATCGATGAGAACACCGGCCAGCCGATCCCCCTCACCACCGAGGATGTCCGGCAGGCGAAGAAAACCGTCGAAGAGCGCCTCAACAAGCTCGGCACCACCGACATGCAGATCGTCGAGCAGGGCACCGACAAGATCCTCCTCCAGATGCCCGGCATGACCCCGGAAGTCGCCGCCGACATTGAGGTCCAGCTCCAGAAAGTCGCCCGCCTCGAACTGCGCCGCGTGAACATGGAAGGCTTCGCGCCCGGCCCCGACGGCCGCACCCTCGCGGAACGCATCTCGACCGGCGACGAGCCCCGCATGCCCGGCTTCCGCGTTTACGAACACAAGCAGACCTTCGAAGGCACCTCGCGCACCGAGTTCCTCCTCCTCAACAACCGCGTCGCCCTCACCGGCAAGGATGTCCAGCAGGCCTGGCCGGAGTCGATGGCCGCCGAACACCACGTCTCCATCCGGCTGTCGAACGCCGGTGCCGACAAGATGCTCGAGCTGACCGATGATCTCAAGATCGGCTACGATCGCATCGCCGTGGTCCTCGACGGCAAGGTGATCACCGCACCGGTCGTCAACGACAAGCTCCACAAGAATTTCATCATCCAGGGCCAGGAGAGTGCCAAGGAAGCGAGGGACCTCGCCAGCACGATGCTCAACCCGCTGGAGAACCCGCTCGAGATCATCGAAAAGCGCATCGTCTCCCCCACCCTCGGCGCCGCGGTCATCACCCAGGGTGTCTGGGCCGGTATCGTCGGCCTCAGCATCACCGCCCTTTTCATCCTGATTTACTACCGCACCGCCGGCCTGATCGCCTTGTGCGGCCTCGTCGTGAACACGCTGATCATCTTCGGCGGCATGGCGATGTTCAACTTCACCTTCACCCTGCCGGGCATCGCCGGGATGATCCTGAGCATCGGCATGGCGGTCGACGCCAACGTGCTGATCTACGAACGCTTGCGCGAGGAAATCGCCGCCGGCAAATCGCTCAAGACCGCGATCGGGGTCTCCTACGAAAAGGCCTTCACCGCCATCTTCGACTCCAACCTCACCTCGCTGATCACCGCCATCATCCTGTTCTGGATGGGCAGCGGCACCATCAAGGGCTTCGCGATCACGCTGACCATCGGCATCGTCGCCTCCATGTTCTCCGCGATCCTGGTCACCCGGGTGCTGTTCCGCTGGGGCAACGACCTGCACCTGCTCAAGAAGCTCAGCTTCCTGGACCTGATCAAGGCGACCAAGATCGACTTCCTCTCCAAGGGCAAGCTGTCCTACATCATCTCCGGAGCGCTGATCCTCGCCAGCATCGGTGCCTTTGCCGTCCGCGGCGGGAAGAGCCTGGGCATCGACTTCACCGGTGGCACCATCATCGAGTTCCAGCTCGGCGACAAGGTCATCTCGCAACCCGACGCCGATGCCGCCTTGGCCAAGATCGACACCGCCAAACGGCCGGTCGCCCAGGTCGAGAAGTCGATCACCGGCGAGCTGCTGACCATCCGCTGCGCCACCGACGACGCCCCGAGGGTCGCCGCCCACCTCCGGGAAAGCTTCCCCGACATCCTCGGCAAGCAGATTGCCGGAAAGGACAAGGACGGGAAGGAAACCGGCAAGTCGGTCTTCGAGGTCTCTGAAAACTCCCAAGCCGTCTCCGCCACGCTCGGGAAGGATTTCCTGATGCAGTCCCTGATCGCCCTCGTCCTCGGTCTTCTCGGGATCCTGATCTACATCACGATCCAGTTCGAGTTCTCCTTCGCCCTCGGTGGCTTCATCGCCCTGCTGCACGACGTCGTCCTGTCCGCCGGCCTCATCGTCCTCTTCGGCGGAGAACTCTCGCTGATCCACGTCGGCGCCTTGCTGACCATCGCCGGTTATTCAATCAACGACACCATCGTTATCTTCGACCGTATCCGCGAGTCGCTCAAACAGGGCGAGGGCGACATCAAGGAGACGATGAACGAGGCCATCAACGCCACCCTTTCCCGCACCGTGCTGACCTCGCTGACCACCATCGCGACCGTGACCATCCTCACGATCTTCGGCGGCTCGGCGCTCAAGGACTTCTCCGCGATGATCCTGGTCGGGCTGGTGATCGGCACCTACTCCTCGATCTTCATCGCCTCGCCGGTGGTGCTCTGGTGGAGCCAGCGCAAGGGCGGCAGCCTGCGCACGGAAGTTCTCCACACCACGCTGGCCGAAGCCGACATCCAGTCGACGCTCCAGTGATCCTCGCGCCAGCGATCCGCTGACTTTCACAGCCGCCGCATCCGGTCATTGCCGGGCGGCGGCTGTTTCGTCGTCGTTTCCAGCATGAGAGGGTTCCTCCCGATTCTTGCCACGATTTCCCCCTGCCTCGCCGCCCCCGCTTCCGACATCCCGCTTGGGGTTGAGGTGGTGACCGGCTACCGGACCGGATCTGTCCACCGCGGCTTCGAACCGGCGCAGGACTTGACCGACGTCCAGGCGGAAGCCGAGATTGCGTCCCCGAACGAGTGGGTGCTGAATCTTGGCGGCTCCCATGGCACCGGAAACTGCGACTTCTCCGAAGCCGCGGCCTGCTTCGATCTCCGCCACGAAACGGACAAGTGGACCGAGCATTACCATGGGAGCAACGGCTGGCATGATGCCTACTCCCGGCTGAGCTGGACTTGCGCTTTCGACGACCGCGCCGCTTTGACGCCGTTCACCGGCACTTCGATCCCCACCAGCAGTGGCCCCGGTTCCAACCACCTCTTCGCGGGAGTCTGGTTCGAACTGAACTTCCGAACCACCCCGTAGACCCGATACGGGCTCAGGGACCTTGAGGCGGACCACCCTCCGGTCCATTTCGCGGACCCTTGCCGGGTCCTTCAGGCCGGGCCCTACCCTCACCGGGCGGCGGAAGGTCGGAGGCATCGATCTTGAGGTCGTGGTTTCGGTCGATCTCTTCGAATCGGTCTTCCTGTTCGTCCTCGCTCTTCCCTTTCAGGAATCCAGCCTGCCGAAATTCTTCGAAGTTGAGAGACCCGTCACCGTTCCGATCGAGCTCCTTGACCAGATCCACCGGGCCCGGGCCGTGGCCCCATCCCTTGCCATCCCGCATCCCGTCATGGGGTGGTCCGCCTTCGCGTGGGGGGCCACCCGCCGGGCGATCTTTCGGAGTCAATGCCCCGTCGCCATCGTGGTCCATCCGTTCGAACATCGAGCGCTGGCGCTCTTCCGGAAGCCGCGTGACGAAAGTGAGATTGCGGAATTCCTCAAAAACGATCTTCCCGTCCTTGTTTGCATCGACCTGAGCCAGCGGCGGCATGCCGCCCTGAGGCCGCCGCGGCATCTCGTCGGGCCCGATCTTCCCGTCACCGTTTTTGTCGAAGCGCTTGAAAATCTCCGCCCGCTTCTCTTCGGGCAGCCTTCCGGTGCGCTCCATCGCGCCGAATTCCTCCAAAGTGATGAAGCCGTCGCCGTTCGCATCGGCCTTTTTCCACATCTCCATCATCTCGCGCATGCCCTGCCAGTCCTTTGCTCCGCCGCGTGGCCCCCTTTGCCCACCCTCGCCTTGTGGGGGACCCGGAGGCGGCATGTCGCCCGGTACGGGCTCCTGGGCCACGGTGGAACCGATGACGAAAAGCGCGATCCAAGGGTGGTAAGAAGATTTCATCAGGCTGGGTGGAATTAGACGGACCCCGCGGGTCCGTGAAAGGGAAAACGCCCGGACTTGCGGGAAGTTGCGACAGCGGTGGTTTTTTACTCCCCTGCCCCGCGAGTGCGAACCATATTCCCGGCAGTCCGAAGCGCATGCACATCCGCGATATTCTCGCCCAACGGCGACCCACTTTCTCATTCGAGTTCTTTCCGCCAAAGACCACTGCCGGGGCGGAGGAACTTTACCGGGCAATCGTCGAACTGGAGGCCTTCCAGCCGTCCTTCGTCTCCGTCACCTACGGGGCCGGCGGTAGTACTCGGGAAATGACCCACGACCTCGTGGTGAAACTCCGCCAGACCACCAGTGTCCCGCCGATCCCCCACCTTACCTGCGTCGGCCACTCCGAACCGGAGATCGAAGAGATCCTCCGCCGCTATGCCGCCGCCGGAGTCTGCAACCTTCTCGCCCTGCGCGGCGACCCGCCCCGCGACTGGCCGGACTACGACTGGTCCGACTGCGATTTCCGCCACGCCGCCGATCTGGTGCGGTTCATCCGCAAGTTCAATGAATCCGGGGCCCATCCTGATCCGCAGGGCTTCGGCATCGGCGTGGCCGGCTTCCCGGAAGGTCACCCGGCAACCCCGAACCGACTGCTGGAACTCGATCACCTCAAAGCCAAAGTCGACGAAGGTGCCGACTACATCTGCACCCAGTTGTTCTTCGACAACCACGACTTCTTCGACTTCCGCGACCGCTGCCGCTTGCGCGGGATCGATGTCCCGATCATCGCCGGCGTGATGCCCGTCACCTCCCTTTCAAGCATGGGCCGGATGGCAGAGCTCGCCGCCGGTGCCCGCTTCCCCGCCAAGCTGCTGAGAGCGCTCGACCGGGCGAAAGGCGATCCCGAGGCGGTCGAAAAAGTGGGCATCCACTACGCCGCCCAGCAATGCGCGGAACTCCTCGACCACGATGTCGACGGGATTCACTTCTACACGCTCAACAAGAGCAAAGCCACCCGCGAGATCTACGCGAGCCTGGGCCTCGCCACCGTCGCTTGAAGCCGCGGCCGGGGCGCTCCCCGCGTTCCCGAATGCCCCCCGATTGGAGGAAATCGCCTGGTACGGTCGTCCCTCCGCCGCGGCCACCATCGCCGCCCGGCCCATCCATCAGCGACGCTCGCCCAGCTTTTTCAGCTCTTCCGCCTGACGGCGGGTCAGTTCGAAAAGGGTTCCCTGGAGCGGAACGTCAATGGCGATCCTGCCATTGCCCGGATCCACTGGAAAGGTTTCGCGCAAAACTTCCGACCGGTCGAAGGCATTGCCCGGGATGGTGATCCGCAAGCCGCTGCCGGGTTCACAACGCAGGGATTGAGCCCGCCGGGTCATCTCCTGCTGCAAGAGAAGATCGTTGATCCGCCGCTGCGCGCCACGCTCGAAAATCGCCATCTCTTTCGATGGTTCGCCCGCCGCCTCCTTGTCGGCCTTCTGCGCCTTGGCCGCCTTTTCCAGCGACAGATCCACCTCCTTGCTGCCCTGTACCGGCTCAAGCCCGGGATTGAAAACCGGGGGGAACTGGCTGGCCCCGTCCGGACCCACCACCTCGCTGTCCGGCGGGAAACGCATCAGGATCTTGCCCTGCGCCGTCATCAACTCGCCCGCCTTGATGTCCACCCGCGACAACTCCATCGCTCCACCGCCGGTCTTGAGGTGGAAGCTCCCCCGGTCAAAAGGCACCCGGTGGTAGCTATTGTCGATGTCCAGCAGAGAAAGTGCGGAAAACAGGTGGAGCTTCTCGCGCACGGCGATGTAGTTGCCCCCCCCCAGCGTGACGTCCCCCTCTC
>Ga0247843_1003480_pt1 | contig 25789 bp, 14 predicted proteins | sample LaCruzMarch2017__FD_192420 | JGI IMG/M metagenome (GOLD analysis project Ga0247843, IMG submission 192420) | Freshwater microbial communities from meromictic Lake La Cruz, Castile-La Mancha, Spain - LaCruzMarch2017_8m | ecosystem: Environmental > Aquatic > Freshwater > Lake | place: Spain...
CCGACGACGCCCGAAGCTTTGTGCGCGCCCTCTTCGCCACCAGCGTCAACCTGCGCCCCGACCCCGCCCGCAACGAACTACGCGTCGAAATCCACGGCCAAGCCAACCCCATCCACGACGCCACCCTAGAAGCCCTATGCACCGAACTCAACGCCACAGAAATCTGCTATCCCGGCACCACCCTGCGCCTCATCTACCGCCCAATCAGGTCATCCATTTTCCCGCCAGCTCAGGATGTCTGAACCTTGAGATCGACAAAGTCGTGCCTGTGGGAGCGAGGGTGAAGACGAAGCTCGGGAGGGGTGTGGAGGAGTAGAGGAAAACTTACTCGCGATCTCTCATGAACATCCGAATGGCAGTAGAGAAATCAATGAACCGCCCGCCTTGAGTCAAGAAGCTGTGGACTTCGGCGGCGCGAGGCCAGGAGTGGTAGGAGCCGCCTCTTGGCTGGGGTGTGCCGGAATCGCGGTCGAGCAATTGGGCGGTGTTTTCCGTTAGCAGCTGGACGCCGGCTTCCATCAATTCGCTGGTTCGCCCGTAGAGGCTCTGGGCTTGGAATGTTTTTCCTTCGTTGGAGGCTAACACGCGGCCGGCGTCGATTATTTCGCTGAGGCGGTGGAGGGTGACTCCGGGTGGATTTTCCATGTCGAACCAGGCGCGGAGGACTGGTTCGAGGCCTTTGTGGTGCGGCAGCATGGAGGGATGGATGTTGACTGCAGCAAATTCGGGTCCGTCGCAGAGGGGCGGCTCGAGCTTTTGGTCGAAGTGGGAGGAGACGAGCAAGTCCGCGCCGAGATTTCTGAGGAAGGCGATTCCCGCAGGGGAATTCACGTCGCGGGTGCGCAGGACGGGCAAGCAGTGTTTTCGGGCGCGGGCGAGGATTCCGCCGCGGCCTGTGAGGAAGGCCATCCACTCGGAGAAGGTGGTGACGCTCCAGATGTAGACTGTGTAGAAGACTCCGGAGTGGCCGAAAAAGTGGAACGCACCCGCGAGGAAGCCGAGGTTTTTTTTGAAGACGCGGCGGCTATGGACCACGCCGACGACCTGCAGTGAGGGATTGGCGAGAAGGCCTCGGAGAACGATGTCGCCGAACACGCCTCCGCTGCTCAGGAAGGCGGTGCGGATCGGCCGTTTCAGTGACGGCCCCATTCGTCGGCTACGGCCGCGAGCGCGGGTTCGATGAGTTCCGGCGTGTGGTCGCAGGAAAGGAAAAAGCGAAGGCGGGCGGATTTTTCGCTCACGGCGGGGTAGAGGATGGGTTGGGCATTGACTCCTCTGGGGCGAAGGGCATGCGAGAGTCGCGCGGCCTTGAGCGAGCTGCCTGTAATGGCGGGAACGATGGCGATGCCTTGGGCGAGGCCGGTGTCGAGGCCGAGGGACTTGGCTTTAGCGAGAAAAAACGCAGAGATGCGCTGGAGGCGTTCCACGCGCTCCGGCTCGTCGAGCAGAATTTGCAAGGCGGCCAAGGCGGCGGCGGCGAGGGGTGGAGACATTCCCACGCTGTAAACGAAACCGGGCGCGGAGAATTTGAGGTTGTCCACCAGGGCGCAACAGCCAGCGATGTAGCCGCCACAGGAGGCCAGCGATTTGCTGAGCGTTCCCATCCAGATGTCCACTTCGGTTCGGTCGACGCCAAAATGTTCGCCGAGTCCGAACCCGCGCGCGCCCATGGTGCCGAAGGAATGGGCCTCGTCGACCATGAGAAGAGCGGCGTGGCGGTTTTTGACTTCGAGAAATTTCGGGAGGTCCGGGAAGTCGCCGTCCATGCTGTAGAGGCCCTCGATGACGATGCAGACCCGCTCGTGGTCGCCTCGGCAGCGATGAAGAATCTGGTCGAGCGTTTCCCAATCGTTGTGCGGAAAAGAAAGGCGCTTGGCGCCGCTGAGCTTGGCGCCCTCGACGGCGCAGTTGTGGATGAGGGCATCGTGCAGGATGAGGTCGCGCGCTCCGAAGAGATAACCCAGCGTCGTGACAGTGGTGGCATGGCCGCTGACCATCACCACGGCATCTTCGGTGCCGTAAATGTCCGCCAGAGCCTGCTCCAACTCGCGGTGGAGGGCGCGTTCCCCCGAAACGATGCGGCTGGCGGAGACGGAGGTCCCGAATTTTTCTATGGCGGAAAACGCTGCGGCATTCACGGCGGGATGACCGCAGAGGCCGAGGTAGTTGTAGCCGGAGAAGTTGATGAGCTCGCGGCCGTCCACCAAGGCGGTGGCGGAGGAGACGCTTTCCATTTGTTGGAAGAATGGGCTGGCCACGCCGATTTTTTTGGCTCCCTCGCTGATGAGTTTGTAGCGCTGGTAGCCGGGGTGCTCCTCGAAATCGGCCCATTGGCTTCGGGAGTCGGATGTCGGCGGGGAAACTGCAAACTCGGTCTCGAGGCCGCGGGCCTTGCGTTCGAGGGCTTTGAGAATGAGTCGCTCCCGGACCTTGGAGGCCAATCCGCCATTGGGTGAAGAGGTGGGTTGATTCATGGAGTGCGAAGCGGTCGGGCGGCGGGTGCGGTGGTGTGGTAGTCGATGCGGTAGTCCGTTTCCGGAATGTCCCTCGCCACAGAGCGAATCCAGAGGGCCATGGTTTTCCAGAATCCGAGGGATCGGAGGCGTCGCGAGGAATAGCCGATTCGCATGCGCGGGGAAAACTTTGTTCCTGCCCGCATCTTTTGAAGGATGGCGCTCAGCTTCACATCCTCGCCGACAAAGCGGGGAAAGCCGCCGGCCGCCAGCAGGGTCTTGCGGCGGATGACGAGATTGTTGCCGACCACCAGGCGTTTTTCGAAAAGCAGTCCCAGGAGGAAGCCCGCGAAGAACACGACATTGTAGCCGTTGAAATAGGGGAAGAGGACAGGGTTCCTTTCGCGAAAAAAATTCCAGCCCGAGACGGCATCCGTTTTTTCCTCGGAGAGAAATAGCCTCGCAGCCTGGAGCCAACCGGGGCAGAGACTTGCATCGGCATCCACAAAGGCGATCCACTCGCCGCGGGCTTCGGCGGCACCCGAGTTGCGCGCGGCGGAAATTCCCTGGGCCGCGCACGGGATCACGCGGTCGGCCCATTTCGCCGCAACCGCAGCGGTGGCATCCGTGCAGTTGTTGTCCACCACGATCACTTCGCAGTGGTCATCGCAGGCCCGGCGAACGGTTTCGAGGCAGGCCGCGATCCCTCGCTCCTCGTTATAGGCGGGGATGACAAAGGAAATCAAAGGCGCGCTTCGCATGGTCAGGCCGTCCCGGATTTGCCGAGGCTTTCGGCGATCGTGGCCATTTCGGAATCCTCCACTTCGTCCACACCGTGTTGTTTGGCCAGTGCGCGGAACTGCGACGCGACGCTATCTTCGGGTTCTGCAGAAGCCTCTTCGGTGGGCTTGATCGCGTGGCTGAGCCGTTCGGAGAGCTTCGCGATGGTGGGCGCTTCGCTGAGAGCCATCATGGGAATGGTGATGCCGAGGCTGTTTTCGAGGGAGGTCATCAGCTCCACGCCCATGAGGGAATCCATGCCGATCTCGAGCAGGGATTTGTTTTCGTCGAGCTTGGCGGCCGGCACGCGGAGGATTGTTGAGATTTCCTCTCGCAGGATTCCCTTGAGTGTTTCGATCAATTCCGGAGGCTCCAGGAGTTCCAACTCACGCCGGAGGTCGGGCGAGTGATCGGAAGTGTGGGAGGAGGAAAGCGATTGCGAGAGTTGTTGGAAGCGTGAGGTGCCAGCCGAGGGAAGAAACCGTGAGAGCGATCCCCAATCGAGATCCATCCAAGCCATGCCACTCGCGGAGGTCGATAGGGCCTGGCCGAGGAAGCGAAGAGCGTCCCGGGATTCCAGCGGTTGTCCGCCGGTGCGGGCCGCGAGGGCCTCCTTGACCTGTTGGTTTCTGGAAAGGTAACCCGTGTCGCCGATCGGCCCCCAGGCGATGCAGGTGGAGGGCTGGCCTTGCGCGAGCCGTCTTGCGGCCAACTCCTCCAGCGCGGCGTTGGCGGCGACATAGAAGGCTTGGCCGGGATTGCCGAAGAGGGTCGTGGCTGAGGAATACATCACGAAGTGGTCCAGCGAATCCCGGCGCGTGAGTTTGTCGAGGTTTGCCGCGCCCGCGATCTTTGGCAGAAGAACGGATTCGATCTGGGTGGAATCCGAATTCACAATCAGCGAATCGTTCAAAACCATGGCGGCATGGAAAACTCCGCGCAGGGGAGGCATTGAGGACCGCACGCGCTCCAGCAGCGTCTCGAGGGCTTGTGGATCGGTCACATCGCAGGGTTCCGCCAGGACTTGAACGCCCGAGTCGCGGGCTTCGGCGAGGAAGTCCAGTGCTTTGTCCTCGACCGCTCCCCGGCGGCTGGCCAGCACCAAGGCTCCGGCTCCGTGCTCGACGAGCCATTTCGCGGTTTGCAGGCCGAATCCGGTGGTGCCGCCGGTGACGAGATAGGTTCCATTTTTGTCGAAAGCAGGCTTTCCGGAAGGCTTGGGTTGCGGAAGAAGAGGGATGTCTTCAAGGCGCAGCACGATCTTGCCCGTGTGGCCCGAGTGCTGCATGTGGCGGAAGGCTTCGGCCGCGCCGGCAGCTTCGAACGCCTTGTAGGGGAGGGGCGTCAGCACGCCTTGTTTGAAAAGCCCCATCAGCTTCTCGAAGGCCGCGGCGGCCTCATCGGGACGGATCGCCATGAGTTGGTCGGCATCCACCCCGAAGTAGCGGATGTTGTTCCGGAACGGACGCAGGGCGATGCGGTTGTTCTCGTAAAAATCGCGTTTGCCGAGTTCGAGGAAGCGGCCGAAGGGTCGTAGGATTTCCAGGTTTTTCGCCACCGCCTCGCCGGCGAGGGAATTTAAAACGACATCCACGCCCTCGCCTCCGGTGGCTGCGAGGATTTCCTCGGCAAAGTCGAGCGAGCGGGAATCGAAAATGTGGTCCGCTCCGAGAAGCCTCACAAAATCGCGTTTGTCGGCAGTCCCAGCGGTGGCGAAGATTTCGGCTCCAATCCAACGGGCGATTTGAATGGCCGCGATGCCCACGCCTCCGGCGGCTCCGTGAATGAGGACCCGTTCTCCGCGCCGAAGACCCGCCAAATCCACCAAGGAGTGCCAGGCGGTGAAAAACGCTGCCGGAATGGTGGCGCCGGCCTCGAAGGAAATGCCGGGTGGCTTCGGCATCACGGCGGAAACGGAAGTGATCGCCCGCTTGGCGAACGAAGCCGGGGCGAAGGCGATGACCTCGTCGCCGGGTTGGAATCGCTCCGCACCAGGGCCGGTGGAAACCACCACGCCCGAAAGCTCCATGCCGAGCGTGGGGCCGGCAAAGCCGCCTTCCAAGGCCTCGTCGGGCAGGAGTCCCATCGCGAACATGACATCGCGGAAATTCAATCCCGCCGCGCGCACCTCGATTTCCACCTCGGCGGCAGCAGGTGTGCGCGCGGGGACCGACTTCCATTTCAGGTTTTGGAAAGGGCCCGGGCTGTCGAAATCCAGAACCGCATCGCCGGATCCTGCGCTTGAGTTTTCCGGCAGGGAAACGCGGGCGACCAGGCGACCGGAAGGAGCGAGTCGAACCTCGTTCTCGGAGTCGCGGGAGGAAATTTCCGCTGCAAGAGTTTCGATGCTTTCGGAAACCTCGATGCCCCCCTGCCGATCGATGCATCGCACGCGGAATGGAGGGAATTCGTTGCGCGCCACACGGGCGAAACCCCAGAGACCCGCAGCCATCCAGGAATCGCCATCGGCGGAAACGAAAGTGTCGCGGGTGACGATCACCACCTCGACCTTCGAGAGGCTAGCGGCGAGGGTCTTGAAAAACGAGGACACTGCAGCAAGTCCATCGATCGAGGAGCGTATGGTGTTTTCGCTCGAGGAAACAAAAACAACGACCTCGGGCTCCTCACGCTCGAGGAGTGTGCTCCAGATGCGCAAGGCCTCATTCTCCAGAGGCGGCAAAAGTTCGAAAACCCCGTCCAGCTTCGCCGCCAAGGCTTCGGCCTCGAATCTCGCCTCATCGTCCAGAGGTAGAACGAGGGTCTTTTTCGGGTGCGGCGGGTTGTTTTCAACGGCAATGGGTGTGGCGGCCAGAACGATTGAGGGGCCGACTCCCGATGCCGGGAGGAAAGGAACCGCCTCCACAATGTCGAATGCCGACTTCAACGCGGCCAGGCAGGAGCCGGAAGACGGTTTGGCAACCAACGAGAGAGGAGGCAAAAAATCGAATAGCCGAGATTTCTCGGGGAGAATGCCTAGCACCAAGCCGCCTTTGGAGACCACATGCGAGAGGGATGCGGCACCGGATTCCAGAAGGTGCCCGGGCGCGACAACCGCATCGAATTGGCGGCCCGCAGCGATCAACTCTCCGAGGGGGTCGCCGTTTGCGGGCGCGCGTAGAATCTCGATGTCCGGGAACGAAGCGAGGCGCGCGCGCGCCTCGTCCGATTCGGGACCGCTAGGCAGGAGCACGGTGATCGCGCAACCGGAGCCCCTCATCCAGACCGCCGGAAACCCATCCTCCGCGGGCCTTGGCGAGGCGACCCAGACCAATTGCCCGCCTTGCATGCACTGGAATGTCTCGGCGAGAGTTTTTTGGAGCTCCTGCTTGAGCGCCGAGCCCGGAATGTGGATGGCTCCGGAGGAAAGGCGGACCCATTTGGGCAGGCACGAATCGAGGGATTCTTTTCCAGCCAAGATTTCCCCCAAATGCAAGCCGACGCCGCCGACCAGGCTGATGCGGGAGGCTTTGGCGGGGAAATCCGCCACGAGGGTGCGCCAGATTTCCTGCGCGGAGGGCTGGTCGATTTGCGCAGGAATTTTCCAGAGGTCTTTCGCCTGTTTTTCCAGCAATCCATCCTGCTCCAGCATCTCGGCCAAGCGTCGGAAATACTCGGCCATCTTTGGAGCCACAGCGCGGGTCGCGATAGCGTTCCCAAGCGAAATCACGCCTGCTCCGTCGGTCAACTCGCGAAAGGTTTCCAGAGCGAACGCGGAGCACAGCATGTCCAGCAGCGCGTCGCCCTCCACTGCGTAGAGCTTGGCCGGGGCGTTTTCGGATTCGGCGGCAAACGCAGAGCGAATCCAACCCGCGACCTCGCCATGGCGGTTGTCAAAAACCGAGCGCGGTCCGGGCAGGGCGCGCGGAATCCAAGTCTGCACAAAGGTGCGGGCGCGGTCGAAGGAGCGCTTGGTCAAATGGGCCGCGCGGAACCTCGCTCCGGTGCAGGAGGCCACCAGTTCTCCATCGGCTCCGAAAAACTGCAGATCGGCAAGCAGCGATCGCGTGCTGTGGCGGCGCACCGCGGCCCGCGTGGAGGCGATAGCCGACTTGGGTCGGAAGACATCGAACGATTCGAAGCGAACCGGCAGGAAGGCCTGATCGGGAGGATTTCCGTTTTTGGAAAGGAATAAGGAAAACAAGGACTGCATCGCGGCATCCACAAACACCGGATGGATCACATGGGAATCCAATCTCGCCTCCAACGCCTCGGGTGTGCAAATCGAGGCCGAGATGACCTTCCCCGGGCCGCTGGTGGCTTCGAGAGCGCGGAAGGCAGGCCCGTAGTTCAGACCCAGCTCGCTGGCGGTTAAATAAATTTCCTCCGCGGAACCCTCCGGCGTCGATGGAGACTCGATCGGGCGAGGCCGGATTTTTGCGGCCTTCGGGGCGATGCGGCCTACGGCGTGCGGTTGCCAGGCGTCCTCCGACATCCGGTCTCGGCTCTGGATCGTGAAACGCCCGCTTTCTTCCTCGAGGTCGAAGCGAACGGTTTTCGAGCGCTTGTCCGGCAGCACCAGTGGCGAGCGGATTTCCAGTCCCTCGACACGGGCAGATTCCAAGCCGTGGCGCAGAGTGGCTGCCGCGAGGGCCGATTCCAAAAACGCCGCCGCAGGATAAACGACCGAACCGCCCACCTTGTGGTCCGCCAGCCACGGGAGCGTTTCCACATCGAGATGGTTCTCCCAGGTCCAGGCCGCCTCGCGGAGACGGTAGCCGAGAAGCGGGTGGTCCTTGAACCGCATCAACATTCCGCCGCCCTCGGGGCTCACGGGCAAAAGATAGTCCTCGCGCTGCCAGGGATAATGCGGCAACTCGACAAAACTGCTGGCAGGAACAGGGAAATGATTTGCCCAATCGCATGGAATGCCGCCCGCTTTCATCCGCCAGACGGCCGCGTCGAGATTCGCGGCTCCGGCGGCCTCGCGGGAAATCATTCCCGCCGCATGGGCGTTGGTTTTTTTGTCCCGCATCACAGCCTGCAAATGGGTGCACAGGACCGGGTGGGGGCCGATCTCGAGAAAAACCTTGTGTCCATCCTCGCAGGCCGATTCCACCGCCCCGCGAAACCGCACAGGCTCTCGAATGTTTTTCGACCAATAGTTCGCTGGCAGAGCGCCCTCGATCCTGTCTCCGGTCACGGTAGAATGGAATGGAACGAAAGCCGCCTCTTGGCTTGGTTCACCCAAATCCTCGCGGAAGCGCCTCAAAAGGGGATCCATCGCGGGACTGTGGAAAGGATAATCCAGGTCCAGTCGCTTGAACTGGATCGAGCGCGAGGCCAGGACCCGCTCCAGTGCCTCCAAATCGCTGACAGGACCCGCCACGGTTACGGAGGCCGGTCCGTTCTCCCCGGACACCACCACAGAGTTTCCATCCAAACCGGATTCCGCCAGCACTCGCACCACATCGCCCAGACTTGCGGCGATCGCCGTCATTCCACCCAGGCTCCGAGTGGATTCCTGATGCAGACTGCGGAAGCGGACCACGCGCACCGCTGCGGCGAGGCCCAACAACCCGCAGGCCCATGCCGCCGCCACCTCGCCGAGGCTGTGTCCCAGCACGGCCGCGGGCTTGATTCCCCGCGTGGCGAGGGATTCGACCAACCCGACCTGAATGGCGAAAATCAAAGGTTGAGCGATCTCCGTGCAGGACACGCCGCCGGGCAAATCGGTTCCCTCGAAATGGGGAAGCAGCGAAAAAGGAACAAGCTTTTGAAACTCCGCATCCACGCTCCTCACGGCTTGGCGAAACACGGAGTCCTCGGCGTAAAGTTGGCGGCCCATGGCGGCCCACTGAGCGCCATTTCCGGTGAAAACAAAAACGGGTTGCGGCGAGTCGGGAAGCGCCTCGCAGTCGATCACGCCAGAGTTTTCCAAGCCTTTCGAAAAATTCCGCAGGGACTTGATCAAGGCGAAGCGGTCCGAGGCCAGTACCACGCCGCGCTTCGGCAACCATTCGCGCCGCTCTTTGAGGGCGAAGGCGACATCGTAAAGCGGTGTATCTTTTTCCTCCTCAAGAAACCCGGCGAGGCGCTCGGCCACAGCCTTGAGAGCTTCCTGCGTTTTGGCGGAAAAGACAAACGGCAGCGGACCCTCCGCGCGCGGCGATGCGGCGGCGATTGTTTTCTTTTTCGGAGCGGGCAGCGAAAAAACCGCATGGGCATTGGCGCCGCCGAAGCCGAAGGAATTGATTCCCACCAAGAGGCGCCCGCGCTTTGGCAGCGGCTCTGGCTTCGCCACCACGCGGAGATTGAGGTCCTCGAAATCGATGCGCGGGTTGGGGGAGTCGAAATGGAGATTTGGCGGGATGCGGCGGTGCTTGAGCATGAGCAGCACCTTGGTCCAGCCCGCCACGGCGGATGCCGCCTCGAGATGGCCGAGATTGCTTTTCACTGATCCGATGAGAAGCGGCTTGTTCTTCGGGCGCGCCTTGCCCAGCACCTCGCCAATGGCCCAGGTTTCGATCGGATCGCCCACCGCCGTGCCCGTGCCGTGGGCCTCGAGGTAGTCAAGGTCCGAGGGATCGATGCAGGCCTTGGAGTATACCTCGCGCAGGAGCGCGGCCTGAGCCTCGCCGCTTGGCACCGTGATTCCCGGCGTGCGTCCGTCGCAGTTGATGCCGGTCGCCTCCACCACCGCCAGGATGCGATCGCCCTCCTCGAGCGCGCGATCCAGCGACTTGAGAATCACCACGCCGCCACCTTCCGCGCGCACATAGCCGTCGGCGTTTTCCGAGAATGTCCGGCATCGGCCATCTCGCGAGAGCATCCCGGTTTTGGTGAATGTGAGGAAACCGAGCGGATGGAAATGCAGGCTTACGCCGCCGGCGAACGCGAGGCTCGACTCGTCACGCCGGATCGACTCGCAAGCCTGATGGAAAGCCACCAGCGCCGACGAGCAGGCGGTGTCGACGATGAAGCTTGGCCCCTTCAGATCGAGGAAATACGAAATGCGGTTTGCCGCGATGCTGCCGGCGTTTCCCGTGGGCGTCTTGGAATCAATGGATCCGAGATCGTCCGCCAATCGGTGCACATAGTCGAAACTAGAAATCCCGATGAATACTCCGGACTTCGTGCCTTTGAGGGCCGAAGCCTTCACCCCGGCGTCCTCCATCGCCTCCCACGCCAGTTCCAGAAGGAGGCGCTGCTGGGGATCCATCTGCACGGCCTCTCGTGGGGAGATTCCGAAGAATGCCGCATCGAACGCGGTGGCGTTCGGCACCGAGCCCGCCGCGAAAGTGTAGGAGGTGCCTGGCTCGTTTTTCCGGGGATTGTGAAAGGTTTCCTTGGCCCACCGACGATCCTCCACTTCGGTCACCAAATCGTGGCCATCCAACAATCGTCGCCAAAAATCCCGACCATCTCCCCCGGGCAACCGATGGGACATTCCGATAACTGCGACTTGGGAAACCTGTTTCGGCATGGATTGAGAATGTCGAGAACCTATCAGACTTGTTGTTTCATCAACGGAAAATTCACCATGCCTTTGTCGAGACGAATTGCGGCATCCTCTACAAGAGCCTTCAAGCCCTCAGCGCTGAAAAAGCCGCCTTTGATTTGGATGCATGCGGCGATAGCAGAAATGTATTGCTGCCGAAGGGGAGTTTTTGGCGGTTCGGCTTTGCTCCAAAAGTGATCCAAGGCCCCTTGGAATGTAAGCCCGGGAATGTCATAGAGAGATTCCCCGAGCGTCTTGACCGGCACCCCGGTCATGATGGCTTCCACACCGCATGTGCTGTTGATGGTGACCACCCCGCTCGATCGGGTTGCCAATTCCCCGAAGGAGCCTCCATCGATCAACTCAACACGCGCCTCTGCCTTGTATTCAGAGGCGATACGCGCAACGATCCTTTTCCAAGGGCGGACGCCGGGGTCCATGGGGTGCACCTTGATGATCAGTCGGCGGCTTGTCGGCGCATGCAGTGCGAATGAGCCGATCACATCGCGGAGAGCCGATTCGAGGCCCGTGTATTTCGAGTAGGCCCGCACTTGGAAGTCCGCCTCGATTTGCATCGGAAACATGAAATATGGGCTGCGCTCCGCGGCGTCGGCCAAAGCCTTGACCCGGCTGTTCGCCTGTTCCGAATTCCTGGCGGCCTTCCATTTCCGAAGGCCTGTGCAGATGTAGAGCGCCAGCGGATTCATCAGCAGATGGCAGCGATAGCCGGGATATAAAAATCCGAACACCCAGGTCCCCACGTCCGCGACGAGCCCATTCACGGCCAACTGAAAAAACGAGTCGGGATAGCGGACCTCAAAGTCCGGTTCGGGCAAGCCTTCCGCGATCTGCGCGATCTCGTCGGGATCTTTGGTGAAGCAGGTGTTGCCCGACATTCCATCGCGCTCGAAGGTGATCCAGTCCGGCCGGAGATACCCCCACTCGGTCACGGTCACATGCATGTTGTGTTTTTTAGCAAGGGCAACGGCCGCCTTGTGGTGGTCGCGCTGTTCCCCGAGGAGAACGATCTCGGTGACACCATTTTTCAAAAGGAATCGCTCCAACCATTCTGGCCAGGTTCCCAGGCCGCCCCGGTAATGGAAGCCCCCTGCCCGCCGCCAAAAAAGCCAATCCCCGAAACATAGATGAACTCGCAGGCAGTGGTGCCCCATCGACTCGAGACGGTCTGCGAGATTGCTGTAAAACCGGCTGTGTGGCCCTTGGAGAAAGAGAAAAACCTTTTTAAAATTCACTTTTCGAGTTTGGAAATTCAGGTCGCCGGATTTCAGTTCCGGGCCGCACGGACGCTTCCAATGAGATGCTTCAAGCCCCCAAGAATCCGTTCAAAAATACTATGACCGAATCGTTGCGACAGGGAATCCCAATTTTGAAGCTCGCGGAGGGTCGTCTCCGGCTCACAAAGCCTCCCGGTTTCCAGACTTTGATAAACTGGGTAGGCGATCAGGGCTCCTGCAACGAGTTCATCCACCGAGAGCCGGCGTGTGCGGCGCGGAATGGCGATGATATCTGTTGTCAAGCCCCAACCGGCATAAAACGGAATACCGTAAGTGACCACCCTCTTGTCACGCAGGAGAGCCTCGAAACCGGCGAGTGATGTGAGCGTGTGAACTTCATCGACCTGCTTGAAAAGTTCCCCCATCTGAATGTCCAGGAGCACCTCGTCGCACCATAAGCGGACTTCGCCCTCGCCAAGCCCTTTGCTGCGGAAACCCTCCGCCACATCGGGGTGCGGCTTGTAAAGCACGCGGGCCTCCGGATTCTCCCGCCGCACGGTTTGCAACAATTCCAAATTCGTCTTGATCCCGAGGCATCCATGGATAATGGCGGCATCGGACTCCACCTGGCCGGGGACGAGGATCACCCGTATCGCGCCAGCCGGGCGCTGCCATCGCGAAGTCCCGACATTGTATTTGGTGAGGCCGGATGCCACCAGCGCGCCACGAAGATTCGCCGCGCGGCGCAAGGTGTCTTCGTCGAATTTTCCGCCCGCCAGGATTTCCTCCAGATCCGACGGCTTCGAGGCATCGAAGTGAATTCCCCGCGAATCCACAATCCAGGAGACCGGCGGCACGAAGGCCGCTCCGAGCCCCTTGGACCTCAGAAAACCATCTTCTAGCCGCAGCACCCGAGTCCCCTCGGGAAAGGCATCGCCAGGAAAATCCATTCCCCAAACGGCCACAGTCAGGTTTGGCATTCCTCGCAGGCGCTTCAGCGAATCGACGAAGCGCAGGTCCGCTCCTTGCAGAAACAGTCGCGCCCAACGCCTTTTCCAAAAAGGCAATCCCACCACATGCACCCGCCCGCTTGGCCCAGGCTTCATGAGAGCGATTCCAAAAATTTCCCCACGATGCGGAAATGGAGCTCCCAGGTCATGTCGGCGAAACCGGGGAGGCGGCGCAGTTGCTCCCGGCGGACGTTGGAATCTTCGTCCAGATGATTTTCGATCAACTCCAGCCACCGCACGCCGTCGTAGGGCTCCGCATAATCCGGAATGTCCCCCGCGAATTCCCGGATTGCGGGCAGCGGTGAGGAAATCACCGGCGTGCCCAGGGCGAGGGCCTCGAGCACCGGAATGCCGAAGCCCTCGGCGAAGGACGGCATCAGTAAAGCCCGCGCCTTGGAGATCAGCGTGACCACCTCGGCATCCGTGGCATTGTTCCGCTCGACGAGATGGGGATGAATGGTCTCGCAGCGTTCCAGCAGATCCACCACCTGCTCGCATTCCCAGCCTCGGCGGCCGACCACGACGAGCTGCGGTGCCCTGTCCCCGTGGCGCCGCACCAACTCCCGCCACACGGTCAAAAGAAGAAGATGGTTCTTGCGCGGCTCGATGGTCCCGAGCACCAGAAAATACGGCTTACGGATTTCCTTAGGCAATGGCTCCATCGGGCGCTGCGGCAAATCGTGGCCGAGCGGGGCGACTTGGATCGGCGGCAAGGGCAATCCAGCGCGCTTGGCAAAGCGCTTCACCGCCGATTCCGTGCAGCGGGAATTCACCACAATCCCCCGGCTGTGGCGCAGGGAATTCTCCAGTCGCCGCTCGTGCAGGGCCTTCTCGCGCGGATGCGAATACTCCGGATAGTCAATCGGAATCAGGTCGTGGATGAACACCACTGGATGGCAATCCCGCATCCCCAGCCAGTCCCACATCTCGCCATGCGCCAGCCAGGAATGGGTCGAGGCAATCGGCACCGAGCCATCAGGAATCGGCCGCCGCAAAATCATGGATCGCAGCAAAAGCAACAACCTCTCTCGGCGTCGGCGGCCGGGATTGCCTGGCTGGGTGGCTCCCAGCAGAAACCGCCCCCAAGCCGCCCGCGACAACTGCTTCAATCCGCCGCCCTGCCGCAGGCACAACCCACCGTCCGCGCCGTGAATCCAGCGCGCGTATTCGAGATTCACCCGATCGATGCCCGTGTGGTGGATCGCTCCCACATGCCGCCGCAGCAGTCGCGTGACATCGGCGTAGATCGGTCGGTCTCCGTTGGAGAGGTTGTTCATTGCAGCCCGAGTTTTGCCTGGAGTTCCAGCAATCGACCAGCAAATCGTTTCCCGGCATTTTCCGGAAGGAATGGAAAATCCTCTCCGCCTGTCGCGCGGGGATTTTCCCGCACCGAGCGCAAAAGCTCTGCGGCATGATCGATATCGGGCTCGGCCCAGGATTGTCCCTCTCCCCACATGTAGTTCCCGGATTTCAGCCGAACCATCCGGTGCCGGACCAAGGCCACGCGAGGCTCCTGGCAGAAATCCAGATTGCCGGACCAACCCGTCGCCACCAACTGCTTGCCGAGCAGCAACGCCTCCGCGAGGCAACGACCGAAGCCCTCCGCGCGGTGCAAGGAAACAAACGCATCGCAAGCGTTGAAGAGCGCCAACAACTCCGGACGCCGCATCGTTTTTTCCACGATGTGAATTCGCGCATCCTTGGCCGCTGCCTTACGAATCCGCTCCCAGAGCGGACATCCGGTCTCCGGGTGGCTGATTTTCAAAACCAGCCCGACTTTCTCTCCGCAGCCGTTCGGGTAGGCTTTTTGGAAAGCGGCAATCAGAGCCTCGGGATTTTTCCTGGCTGCGCTGGAGTTGATGTCGAAGGCGAAGCCATAAAGATAGTCTTCCTCCGGCAGGCCGAAATTTTTACGGCTTTGAGCGCCGACCGGACCAAGCCCCACCGGCAGTGTCATTGGTATCACCGGCCGAGGCTTTGCATGGCGATGCGCCTGAGCGGCGTGCTCACTGATACCCCAGATTTCATCCACGCAGGCGTAGGCATGGCGGCAGCTCTCGGGCCAGTCCGGCAGTTCCCACGGCCAGAGCCCGATGTTGTAGCGGCCGTAGAAAGCACCCATCCCCCGCTCGCAGGCGTAGCGCAATGTCTCGATGCCCGTCATGCAGAAAATGTTGATCGCATAGCGCGGCACCTCGCTCAGAAGATGGTCCGCGCTGCGGTCCGCCTGCGAAATATTTTTTCCCGGCTCGAAATTCACGAGACACACTGGGATTCCCTGCTGCGTCAATGCATGCGCCACTTGCCGGATATCCTCCCCGATTCCCAACTCCCCGCGGGCATAACCGAAAAGATTCACGCCAAACGGCAGGGTCCGGTCGCAGGTTCCACCCTTGCCGTCCGACCAAGCCCGCCGCATCACGGAAGCCCTCTGCGTCTCGGTGGGATTTCGCCGCATCCAGGCTGCCGTATCGACCACCCACCTCCACACGGCCTGCGGCATTGGGCAGGAGAGCGGAAGGGTGTGGCGACCGAGATTCCCCAAAGTCGGCTTTGCCACAGCTTCGGATCGCGCGGGCCGCGAATTGGCAAATTCCACCAAATCCTCCAGCCCGAATTTTTTGATCAGCCCCGCCTCATCTAATCCAGCGTCATGCCGCGGCAGATGAAGCCGGTCCAAAAATCCATGAAGATTTCCATCTGGCCCCAGCGCCCGTTCCAGTTGCCATGGTGCAGAAGGAAGATTCTTATCGTAGCGCTCCCCCCGCCAAAACGCGCGGGCGGCCCGTTTCCGTGCCAGCTTGGAACCGAGCAGCGGTGCCAGCGTCCACCTGTATCTCGCCATCCCACAGCACAGCATCGCTACCGAGATTTGCCCTTCCCATTCCTCGCCGGGCAGCTTCGGAAGAGCCACCTCCCTCGAAAGAAACTCTTCCATCCCCTCCAACTCGTGGAGAATCCTGTAGTCCATCCGCCCATCCGTCACGCACCAGGCAAACAGCCCCAGCCAATCCCGTTCCTTCCCTCGGTGGAGCGGAAACCGCCGTTGGAGAAACGGCCTGAGATGCCATATAAACAGCATCTCAGGATATAAAGGAATATCCTGTGCTACAGCGTTGAAATGCGGCTTAATATTCTCTATTGAAAAGATTGTTACAAAATAAGATTTAAGTCTTGATCGTTATAGCCGGAGCATTGGAGCTAAGTGATTGTCCACATAGAAAACATTTCCAATAGTTCGAAAATATGGGGAAAAACCGACTTCAGTAAGAATTTGCTTTATTTCTTCATCAATAGTTTTTTCAACTGCTTCTACACATATTACTTTAGGACGGTATTTTACAAAATCCATTGATTTAAGAATTTTGGCATCTAATCCCTCAACATCAATGGATAGAAAATCCGGGCACCTATTATTAGCAAAGCGATCAATAATATTATTAATGGTAACAACCTCAATATCAATTGTATTTTTTATTTTACAATGCGGGTGAGATGCAATAAAGGCCTCCGCAGTTGTAAGATCAAAAGTATTTCGACCACTTTTGGAGTCGAACATGTAAAATTTAAGTATTCCAGGAGAATCGCTTACTCCAATATTTAGGTTGGTATCTTCAGATCTCATTTCCTTGAATGCCTGGATAAGCTCGGGATTTGCCTCAACATTGATTCCCCGTGATCCTCTCTTATACAACAAAGCCGTATTGCTAATATTGATAGGATGGTGTGCACCGATGTCAAGGTAGGTTGGCTTGTCGATTTTTAAACAATGAAAGATGTTTAGCGCGATTAGATCGTCTCCATGCTGCGCATATGTAGAACCACCGAAAGCCTGATCCTGATGCCCTTTGTAACCTTCAGCAAGTCCATTAAGATTTCCAGGAGCAATAAATTTGTTTATTTTATCCTCGATGTGGATACATCGCTGGCGTATTTCAATTAGTAATTCACTTTCGGAGGGTTTGGGCGTTTTGTTTATATTCATTTTTTATTAATTACTGATTTTTGAGGATTCTGAATAATCCGAGGAATTTATTTATTTAATTTTTTGTTTCAAATATTTTTTCCCCCGCGAAAACAATGACGTCTTTTGACTATATGTTTTGCTAAGAGAATTACCAAGAGACTCAATCTGGATTGTTGAGTCAGATTGAGTCTCTGTGTTATCAAACCTATAACGAAAACGACGGAGGCCGATGCCGATAGAGCGATGATCTGCACTTTCTGGAGAACATGTGCTGGGAATAAAAAAATTGTCGATTTTAAAGTTAAGAATAATGAATCTGCTATGAATGAGACCTTGTGGAAACATTGAGAGTTTGAGGATCAAAGGATCACCATTGACATCTGGTTGATATTGAGCAGTTGCATCCAGAGCGGGTAACTCATTTATAGATAATGATATTTTTCGTTTCGGAAGATTCGGCCCCAAGCGCAGGTTTATTTCAGCTTCAAATATGAAACACTCCTTTGGACTGACAAAGGAATCCGTCGGCAATATCAAGCTATGCTCAAAGCCGCTTCCCCAGCATCCCCAGTCCTCTGGCTCATACCAACCTTTGAGAAGGAATTTCGAACCGTAGGATTCGGCGACCTGTGATGATACAGAAATCCATCCCTCCGGGGGAAGTGAATTTCGAATCATTAAATCTGAGACCTCCCACGCCTTGTTTACATTATCGGTCAATATATTAAACTGCTCATGGATTTTATCTAACCGCGTGTTTGCATCGTTGTGCAATTCCTCAACGCGCTTTGAAAACTTGGCTGGTGATGACGGGTATTCATCCTTGTATGGCAAATACTTGATCGCGGGCAGAGGGATGGGAGATTTCTTGAGATAGTCTTTTCGAAGAACAAATGAGCGAATATGAGCTTGGTTTTTATCTTCCTTGAGTTCTAAACGGTAATCTTTGAAAAGACTTTTCAGGTTCTTCAGCTCTTCGAAGGGTTCAGGGCAAATCCCTACAAGCAGTCCGCCAGGTTGCAAAACCCGCAGCATTTCACTCATTATAAAGGGACCGCCAGTCCCAACCCACGCCTCAGTGACACACACTACAATCTTGAATCTGTTAGTTTCAACATTCATGTTCACAAAGGATCCAACTCGGATATCTGTGCAATTTGGGTTCAATGCAGCAGGGTCGAGAACATCTGTGGCATAAAAATGAAAACGCTCTGCAAACTCGCCGAGCAGTTCTTTAAGCATATCTACATTGCTTTCAGAGCATAAGATCATGTTCTGAGCATTATCATGATTTGGCGAGGATGCGATCGAGCTTAAAAGTTCAGGCAAACCCGTGAGCTTCGAGTCGCTAGAGCTTTGCACAACCTCTACCCCTGTTTTACGTTGATTGGCGATTGTTGCGGCAACAGTGGCCGACACCCTTTCAGGCTCGTAAACAGACATGCATTCGGGCCCACTGGTTTCGCGCGGGCATTCCAAGAGCCAAGTTTCAGTTGTCCAAAAACATTCCTTACATGAAGATGGTGCGAGATTAATATTTTGGGGGTATCCGAATGTTTTAACCGGCGTAGGCCCGAACATGACCACGGAGTTGCCGTGAACCGCTCTGTTGAGATGCACGAGTCCTCCTTCGGTGTCCAGATGACAGAGCGCATTTTTTAAGACCATGGAGGTTTGATTTAAAGTTGTGGACCCGTTAAGGCTGTAGTCTACACCCTTAACAATCTCTTCATTGGAGTTTCCAAGTTGAATGACTTTGATACCATAAGATTTTATGGCGGCGACGATCTTTATCCATTTCTCGCTAGTTAAGTTTTTAGTAGAATTATAATCCGTTTTTTTTGTTTTTGCAGGTAGCTCCCTAACATCAAAGCCATGGTGGATTGTGACATAAGGTGTTGATAAAAAGGAAAGCATGGACTCATCCTCAGGCGGTGACAGAAAAAAGGGGATCAAAAATGCTTCAGTTTCGGAATGCTTGAGCCCTGTCGATGAAAAAAGCGTTTGCAACACGCCTTTGTTTTGTTTGCCCATTTCCCTTGCAAAAGCATTATTCATGCTCGGCCAAACCCTATTGCTAAAATTATACCTGTTAAAATCTTTGTTGTGATCTTCTGAATGAATAATCAGCGGTTTTAAGATTTCTTCTGGGATCTTAGAGGATGCGTGTGTCAAGTATCTAATTGTGTAACGGTAAATTAAAATTGCATCAAAAACCTCTGTATACTGCAAAACATTTTCAACAAATTCATAAGGATTGCCAGGAATCAGAACAAAGTTGGTAATGTATGGGTTATAAGTTTTGAGATCATGTATGGCTTGTTGATCGCAAATGACGGTTATGTCACAACCAAGTCTCTCAACAAGATGTGGTAAAATGCTTGTAAATTTTAGAGCATCCCCAAGTCCTCCCCCAAAAACGGCTGCCACTTGCGGTTTGTTGGGATTTAAAGAGCACAAAATACCAGGGATTTTTTCTGCTTCCCTCTGCAGCGCCTGTTTAAGCGAGTTGACTCTCCGGTTACGCGGCAGAATCCAAGGAGAGCTTGAATCCAATTGATAATCTGATGCTTCAATCTGCTCGCTGCGTTGGATTTTGATAGCCGTGTTTTCGCTTTCACTGTTGGCATCTTTGTCAACAGATTTGAGTCTCTCATCAATTTTGGGGCTTTCCAGGCGAAGGTATTTTTCCCTGTAGGAGTCCGTGAGGAAATTTTTTGAAGAAATATCTATCGATGGCGAGGAATAAAAAGGGCTGCCGCCAAGCGCAAGCCACTGGGAGCTATATTTTTCATTAGGAGGATTACCAAGAGACTCAGTCTGGTTTGTTGAGTTAGATTGAGTCACTGTGTTATCAAACCTATAACGAAAACGGCGGAGGCCGATGCCGATAGAGCGATGATCTGCACTTTCTGGAGAACATGTGCTGGGAATAAAAAAATTGTCGATTTTGAAGTTAAGAATAATGAATCTGCTATGAATGAGACCTTGTGGAAACATTGAGAGTTTGAGGATCAAAGAATCACCATTGCCATCTGGTTGATATTGAGCAGTTGCATCCAGAGCGGGTAACTCATTTATAGATAATGATATTTTTCGTTTCGGAAGATTCGGCCCCAAGCGCAGGTCTATTTCAGCTTCAAATATGAAACACTCCTTTGGACTGACAAAGGAATCCGTCGGCAATATCAAGCTATGCTCAAAGCCGCTTCCCCAGCATCCCCAGTCCTCTGGCTCATACCAACCTTTGAGAAGGAATTTCGAACCGTAGGATTCGGCGACCTGTGATGATACAGAAATCCATCCCTCCGGGGGAAGTGAATTTCGAATCATTAAATCTGAGACCTCCCACGCCTTGTTTACATTATCGGTCAATATATTAAACTGCTCATGGATTTTATCTAACCGCGTGTTTGCATCGTTGTGCAATTCCTCAACGCGCTTTGAAAACTTGGCTGGTGATGACGGGTATTCATCCTTGTATGGCAAATACTTGATCGCGGGCAGAGGGATGGGAGATTTCTTGAGATAGTCTTTTCGAAGAACAAATGAGCGAATATGAGCTTGGTTTTTATCTTCCTTGAGTTCTAAACGGTAATCTTTGAAAAGACTTTTCAGGTTCTTCAGCTCTTCGAAGGGTTCAGGGCAAATCCCTACAAGCAGTCCGCCAGGTTGCAAAACCCGCAGCATTTCACTCATTATAAAGGGACCGCCAGTCCCAACCCATGCCTCAGTGACACACACTACAATCTTGAATTTGTTAGTTTCAACATTCATGTTCACAAAGGATCCAACTCGGAGATCTGTGCAATTTGGGTCCAATGCAGCAGGGTCGAGAACATCTGTGGCATAAAAATGAAAACGCTCTGCAAACTCGCCGAGCAGTTCTTTAAGCATATCTACATTGCTTTCAGAGCATAAGATCATGTTCTGAGCATTATCAGCACTTGGAGAGGATGCGATCGAGCTTAAAAGTTCAGGCAAACCCGTGAGCTTCGAGTCGCTAGAGCTTTGCACAACCTCTACCCCTGTTTTACGTTGTTTGGCGATTGTTGCGGCAACAGTGGCCGCCACCCTTTCAGGCTCGTAAACAGACATGCATTCGGGCCCGCTGGTTTCGCGCGGGCATTCCAAAACCCAAGTTTGAGTTGTCCAAAAACATTCCTTACATGAAGATGGTGCGAGATTAATATTTTGGGGGTATCCGAATGTTTTAACCGGCGTAGGCCCAAACATGACCACGGAGTTGCCGTGAACCGCTCTGTTGAGATGCACGAGTCCTCCTTCGGTGTCCAGATGACAGAGCGCATTTTTTAAGACCATGGCGGTTTGATTTAAAGTTGTGGACCCGTTAAGGCTGTAGTCTACACCCTCAACAATCTCTTCATTGGAGTTTCCAAGTTGAATGACTTTGATACCATAAGATCTTATGGCGGCGACGATCTTTATCCATTTCTCGCTAGTTAAGTTTTTAGTAGAATTATAATCCGTTTTTTTTGTTTTTGCAGGTAGCTTCCTAACATCAAATCCATGGTGGATTGTAACATAAGGTGTTGATAAGAAGGAAAGCATGGAATCATCCTCAGGCGGTGACAGAAAAAGGGGGATCAAAAATGCTTCAGTTTCGGAATGCTTGAGACCTGTCGATGAAAAAAGCGTTTGTAACACGCCTTTGTTTTGTTTGCCCATTTCCCTCGCAAAAGCATTATTCATGCTCGGCCAAACCCTATTGCTAAAATTATACCTGTTAAAATCTTTGTTGTGATCTTCTGAATGAATAATCAGCGGTTTTAAGATTTCTTCTGAAATCTTAGAGGATGCGTGTGTCAAGTATCTAATTGTGTAACGGTAAATTAGAATTGTATCAAAAACCTCTGTATACTGCAAAACATTTTCAACAAATTCATAAGGATTGCCAGGAATCAGAACAAAGTTGGTAATGTATGGGTTATAAGTTTTGAGATCATGTATGGCTTGTTGATCGCAAATGACGGTTATGTCACAACCAAGTCTCTCAACAAGATGTGGTAAAATGCTTGTAAATTTTAGAGCATCCCCAAGTCCTCCCCCAAAAACGGCTGCCACTTGCGGTTTGTTGGGATTCAAAGAGCACAAAATATCAGGGATTTTTTCTGCTTCACTCTGCAGCGCCTGTTTAAGCGAGTTGACTCTCCGGTTACGTGGCAGAATCCAAGGAGAGCTTGAATCCAATTGATAATCTGATGCTTCAATCTGCTCGCTGCGTTGGATTTTGATAGCCGTGTTTTCGCTTTCCCTGTTGGCATCTTTGTCAACAGATTTGAGTCTCCCATCAATCTTGGGGCTTTCCAGGCGAAGGTATTTTTCCCTGTAGGAGTCCGTGAGGAAACTTTTTGAAGAAATATCTATCGATGGCGAGGAATAAAAAGGGCTGCTGCCAAGCGCAAGCCACTGGGAATAATATTTTTGCCAAGCAGGCCATTTATCTGCGATATCGGGGTTCTCCCATGGTTTTTGATGACCACCAAAATGGATGATATGTGCCGCCGATGCCTCGGGTCGCCAAGGCATGCATTGCCATTTTGTATAGTTCAGCCAACGGGCCTTTATATCAAAATGTTGCAAAGCAAGATTTATGATGCCTTGGTCCCTGTTATACAAGACTGGACTTAACCGGGTGGCTTCATCAAAACACCAATGATAAATATCCTGATAAGGAAGCTTGTCAGAAAGTCCCAGGACGGCGGAGCAAAGCCCTTCTCTTGCCATGTCATAACCTTCAACAGCAGCAAGGAAGTTCGCTCCGACGGACCATGGATCATCTGTTGTGGCGGTGAAAATGTTTCCATCAAAAAGCTCATCCAATGATTTTTGAACCAAAATGTCCGAATCCAGCCAAATTACGCGGCGATAGGATTCAAGCATCTTAAATGCCTCAAAATGGCAGAATGGCATCAAGGATTTTCGATTGCGGATTTTTGATGTGGGAGATGCTATTTTGAGCATGTGTTCCACAAATCCAGAAGGAAAATCATGTCTTCTGACTTGGACTCTTGGAATGGCAGTGAATGCCTTGAGATCCAATTCGTTTAACTCTTGCTGAAAAACTATAATCTCATAATCATGTTTTGAATTATGCTCGTTTATGCTCATCGCCAAGCTCGCAGCAGGTGCTCCGCATTGATCAATAGCGGTCACAATGGCTAGTGGTTTTTTTTGAGCGTTCATAGTTTTTTTACGCGAATAATCTTTGAGGAAAATTTATTGGAAAGTGTCTCTTTACTGTTCAAGAACGAGCTTCTTGGAAATGTATCTTATCTGTGATAGGCCCATGAGGGTAAGAACCATATTGAAAATCACTACATAACCGATGTCATAGTGCCAGATGTATGATTTTCCGAAAAAGCCCTCACGAAACATTTCGGCACAGCTGACAGTGGGGTTGAGGAGCATGATTTTCTGAAAATTAGCAGGTAAGGATTCAACAATAAAAAAAGAACCAGAAAGCGGAACCATCAAGTAATTAAAAACATGATAGACCCGTTCAATAATTTCTGTCTGTTCGCTCAACGCTCCAATAAATGTGGATAGAGCGAAAGCATACCAGGCCAATAAGAACCACCCTGCCGAAGCCATTAGATAATCTTTGGGCGGCTTGACCAGTCCCACAGAAATAAAAACCAAGGAGAGGATAATCAAAGAAACCGTGGCTCCAAGGGCTTCCAGAATGAGCCGGGAGAAGTAAACATCGATCGGCTTCACCTGTCTGTGGAACATCAGAGAATGGTTAGGACCAAGCGCTCCTACACATCGGCTTGGCATATTCCGCCAGAGAAGAACCGTCGAGTAACCAGTTAGAACAAATGCAGTAATTGAAATGCCATCGCCCTTGTGGACCCCCATGAGAGAAAAAAGAATCGTCACACCGAGCGTGAAAAGCATCGGCTCGGCAAAAAGCCACAGGAATCCAATATTGTGGCGGCCGTAGCGGGTGAGCATCTCGCGCATTATGAGCGCCCCGATCACGCGACACTGCGTCTGGAAGCACTCACGCAAGGAGTGGGCGCGGCCTTCGGCCGGAAGAGTCGAGAGTCCCGAGTCGGGAGTCGAGGGCCCGGCTTGAGAACCGGCTAAGCCTGCTGGTGTGATGCTGGATTCCATGAGCGAAGCGGAGGGTTATAAAGTGGAAAGTGGAAAGTGGAAAGTGGAAAGTGGAAAGTGGGGGCCGCGAGCGGCTGTAACGGGTAGCGAGTGGCTGGTAACGAGGTGGGAACTCGGAGACCTGAACACGTGCCAGCGGGCGCTGGCCGGGAACCAAGCAGCAGGGCGGAAGGCGGAAAGGCGAAAGTGGCGAGTGGAAAAGAGGATTCAGGCTGATGGCCTTTGAAATTGCGCCCAAATTGCTTGAAGGGAGTGGGCCTTGATGTTTTCCTCCAGAAAATCCTGATATGCGAGGCGGGGTTGAATATCGAGAATCCGCTGGATGTCCCGCAAGTGTTTCTCACTTTTTCCCTCCTGGTAGTAAATCATTTTCCAAAGGATGATGTATTCCGCAGGGGCAATGTGAACAGGCCCGGAAGGTGTGTTTTCTGTGAGGCGATGCTCCCATGCCCAGGCAAAGGTGGCATCGCGGTTTCCGGGGTAGAGGTCGGCTTTCAGGCCGCTCGGGATGTGGATGAGGTTGAAGTGGCTGCGGCAGTCGCGGGCGATTTCCGAAGCAATCACATCGGCGGGCGGGCAGTAATACCCAGGGTCCGCAAAGCCGGCAACCAGGGCCGGTATCTCACGGGGAGTGACAAGCAAGGGGATGGCGATATCGAGTGTGAGGCGGGGTTCGCCGTAGTGCATTGAGCCGACAGCTCCAGCAATCAGATACCGGAGGCCGGCTTCGTGCAAGGGGCGCGCAAACAGCGCGATGAGATCAGGTGCGGGCGCGGGCGAATTCACAGGCTACGATTTTTTGGCATTCCGCCTCGGAGAGATCTGGATTGGCGCGGTGGGCGGCACGGAGCCGGGCATCCCGGGCCATGAGCCAAAGCGCTTGGGCCACGGACCACTTCTCGGCAAAGCTCATCTCGCGGAAGCGCTGGATTTGGATGGGATGCAATGCTTCAAGATGCATGGGCTTTGGAGAGGGATGGAGATTGGAATGGAAGGTTTATGCGGCCTTCGGCCGGAGGCGTCGAGAGTCGAGCGTGAGAACTGGCTAAGCCTGCTGGTGTGATGCTGGATTCCATGAGCGAAGCGGAAGGCCGCAGAGCGGCTGTAACGGGTAGCGAGAGGCTGGTAGCGGGTGGACTGATTGTCGGTGCGCGTTCCGGGAGGAGCGTCCAGAGTCGAGTGTCGAGGGCGCAGCGCGGGAATCGGCGAAGCTTGCTGGTGTGATGCTGGATTCCATGAGCGAAGCGGAAGGTTATAAAGCGGAAAGTGGAAGGCCGCGGAGCGGCCGAGGACTGATAGCTGATGGCGGAGGACGGAGAGCGGCGGAGTAGCCAGAAAATTCCACGGGCGAGCGATCGGAGTTAGAAGATAGCCGCGAAGAATCCGCAGGGGCTGCTCTGCAGCCGAAGCACTCGACGCTCGACTCTGGTTTCTCGACACCTTCTTCTCCTTGCTCGCCTTCGTTAATTCACTGGCCATTGTATGTTCTCACGCATGGGATGGAAAGGCGGAAGATTGGACAAAATCATGGATGGCAGAATCATTATTTGGCTGTGATTCTGCAAATTCTGAACCGGAAGCCCGATCAACTTGGCCATAGCGAGCTGCCGGGCATCTGTCGTAAGAAAAGCTGTGATCGGCAGGGACTGCGCCAGTGCACAGTGCTGTTACGCGTCACGATAATCACGTGAAATCGGGGGAGTTAGATTTCACAATAAAATCGGGAAACTTGGAACGGGAACCGGTGGGAATTTGAAATCCACGCT
>Ga0247843_1003481_pt1 | contig 25788 bp, 19 predicted proteins | sample LaCruzMarch2017__FD_192420 | JGI IMG/M metagenome (GOLD analysis project Ga0247843, IMG submission 192420) | Freshwater microbial communities from meromictic Lake La Cruz, Castile-La Mancha, Spain - LaCruzMarch2017_8m | ecosystem: Environmental > Aquatic > Freshwater > Lake | place: Spain...
CAGGGTCGAGCGTAGCATCCACAATTGTCGGTTGATGGCCATGATCTGCTCTTGTGCGTAGTTTTCGATGTGCTCGAGATCTTCTTCACTGCTGACTTCACTTAATATCTCATACTGCACGACCAGATCCTGCAGCATGATCTCCACATGTGCCAACAATTCATCTGCTGTGCCACGCACGGGTTCATCTTCCACGCCACTATCCACTATCACTGCCTGCAAGTGATCGATCATCATGCCGTCTAATGTGCGGACAATCTCTGCTAACACATCGATCTGCTCTTGGCGTGCTTCGTAAATGCCTTTGAGCAGTCGGTGATCACTGGTAAAGTTGCGGCCCACGATGTTCACATGTGCCACATGGCTGTGATAGTAGGTCATGAAGTTGTCGCAGAATACTCGTTGTAGTTGGTCAAGTGTGGTCATTGTGCTAATACCTTTTCGGCTGCCTTGCGGCGGATGTCATCTATGTAGCCAGGTTCTACTGGACCAGATGAGAAAGCAAATTCATCACCGGTCTGTCCCAATTGACCACCGCGGCCTTGCACGCCTGTGCGATACATCTCGGCCATCTTGGGTGCAAGGTTGTAAAGGTCATAGGCTGTGAGGCCTAGGCCAACTGGTCCTGCCACTCTGCCCAAAGTGCGTCCTGCCAGGCCGGCCATGCGGCCAAATTGACCCATACCTGACGGCACCTGACCGCGATATGCCCCAACTGCTTCTGCGAATCTGGGATCTTTCATCATTTGCTGTGCGGCCTTGTCTGTGTCCAGCATTTCCAACACAGCACTGTTGCCACCTCGGGCATAGGCTTCGGTCATCTTTTGACCAATTTCTGGTCCTGCCATCTTTTGCACAGCACGATAATCTGGCACTGACGCAGGATATTGTGCTCCTGTCACAGCACTGGTGGTCAATGGTGCAGTGCTTGATACCTTGCCAACCTGTTCTGCGATGCCAGGTGCGGCTTCACGCAACATATTCACTGCAGGTAAAGGTGATCCAGCCTTGGTGGCAGCAATATCACGACCAGCACGGAAAGGATCGCTCACATACTTCTGGAATGTTTCGCCTGCGGCCTGCACCACTGGACGACCCAGGGTATCATAGGCCATGCGTGGTGTCATCACATCACCCGATAAACCATAGGCAGTGGCAGCGGCTGAAGCCACACCCTTGGCCGCAGTTTCCACTGGCGAAGTTGGTTCTTGACTAGCCAATCCAATTTCTTGGGATGGAGCACTAAAACTGGCTGCTATCTCATCCACGGTTTTTTGTTTTTCAGCATCAGACAGCGACCGGAAACTGTCATCCACCTCAACTATGCGGCCCTGTATTTCTAAACGCATCAGCGGACTTCTCTAAATTTGACCCCGGTAGAGGTCTGGCCACCGGAGGCCTGTCCACCAAAGGTGAAGTCATGCTTGCCGGCGGTATCATATTTTTTCAATAATGACACGATAGTTTCAAGTGCTGCCAGTCGGTCTCCAATTGGTAGGGTCCGGTTATTGAGATCACCTGCTGCTTGACGATAAAGATTGACATCGTTGTCGCTCTGCGGTCCTTCAAATCGTGGAATATCAGCCAAAATTTTCTGGCTTAAGACATTGAGTCTGGCTGTGGCTTGGCTACCTTTGGTGCTGATTCCAAATAGCCGTGCTACTTCATCTGCTCCCGCACCTATATAACTGCCGGTTGCTTCTTTGATGGCATTATTGATAGGAACAATAAGACTGTAAGCACTGTCAACAGTGCGTTGATTTTTGACTTGTTGTGCGTCTGTGATTCCTTCTTCTTTGCCTACAACCTGACCTCTTGCAGTATCTCGTGCTTCGGCAACCGCCATGCGTTTTCTAAATGATGCTGCAGACTCACCGGGGCGAGGTTTATCTCCTGCTGCTGCTTGGCCACCACCTGCTGCTGCTTGGCCACTACCTGCTGCTGATTGGCCGCCGCCTGCCGCAGATTGCTGTAGTGCTGGCACACCTTGCATAATTTGAGGTAAAGCAGCCGGTCCCAAGCGATTATTGATTTCTTGTTGTGCTTGTTGCACTTCAGGACTTCCAACACCATATGCGTCAACAGCAAACTTCAAAGCCTCAGTTGCGGCTGCAGTGTTAGGTGCTGTGCGGAATTTAATCAAGGCCGAATTGTAATCTACCTGTGCTTGTGTAGATACACGCCGTTCCATACCAGCAGGACCGGTGTAGATCTGACCCGATCTTGGACCAGATGTAATAATATTTTCTATCTTACCTGTGGTTGAGTTGGTGCGTTGGCGGTATTCTTGACCAGCATCAGGCTGTCCTGCAGGAATGATCAGTGATCCACCAGTAAATCCATATGCTTGCGTGGTTGTTTTTTGTCCACCGGCTTGCAATTTAGCCACCGTTTTGGTGTCAACCCGATCACCAGAATCATCATAGGCCTGCACTATCATGCCTTTGTTATCAACTACTGCTGAATATTGTTTTCCATCTAATTGTATTGACGAAATAGTTTTCTTTCCTGTGCCTAATTTGTCTTCTTCTTCGTCGGCCAGTTTGTTGAATCCTAATCTACGGAACATATAGGCCTTGATATAACTGCCATCTTCTTTGCGGAGATCTTTTTGCAGTTGCGTCTGTGCCTTTGGATCACCTTGCAGTGCTTTGCTAGTCGTGTCTTCAGCATTTTCACGCTCTTGTGTTTCTTTGTCACTGAGACGCATGAGTTGGGCAGCAATTTTTTGTTCTGCGGGATTGTCACTGGTTGCAATGATGCGTGCCAATTCTCGTGGATTATTCATAATACCGCGGAAACGATCGCTGAAGTCTCCAGCAGCAGGTGGCACTGCTCCTGTGGTTCCGGCTGTGACATCTGTGCGTGTGCCTGTGCCTGCTTGTGCTACCTGTGTGGGTGGTTCTGGTATGGGTTCACCAAATGCGATCCTGGGCTGTATGGCCTGTGGTTGGGGTGTTGGTGTTTGACCCATGACCTGTGCCATGGCTTGATCACGACGGATTTCATCCTGTGATGGACCTGTTTGATCTGGCATGACTGGTTGCACTGCTGCCTGCGGTTGTGCTACAGCAGCAGGTGCAGGTTGTGGTTGTGCCACTGCAGGTTGTGGCTGCGGTTGTGGTTGTGGTTGTGCTACAGCAGCAGGTTGTGGTTGTGGTTGCGTGACAACAGGTTGTGGCTCTGGTTCTGGCTGGGGTTGTGGTTGGGGTTGTGCCTGGGCTGGCATCTGCGTTGGTGCCACGGGTGTTAAACCACCCAGTTGTGCCATGGCCTGATCACGCATGATTTCATCTTGTGTTGGGCCTGTTTGATCCATCATGCCAGGCACCGCAGGACCTGTGACTGTGGGTGTCATTGGATTGGCAGCAGATAGATCCTGCACCGATCCTTCAATCTTCATCTTCTGTTCGCCTGTGATGGGATCAGTGGTTATGGTCTGTTTCACTGGTGTGGGTGTTTCTCCACGGGCCTGTGCTGCCAAGGCTTCACGACGACGGCGTTCCTCTTCTTCTTCATCCAATCTGCGTTGCATGGCAGCCTGCGGATCTGTGAGGAACTGTGTGGCATTGTCGTATTGCGTGCCAAGATTGCTCACGGCATTGTTAAATCGGTTAGTGGCGTATTGCCCCAGCATGTCCATGAATGCCATATGTTTGTTAGATCCTTATGCCCATGTTGAAGTTGCTGCTTTCGGTGCGTTGGCCTGTGGGACCCAGAGAGTAGGATGCTGATGGCGTGCCAAAGATCACCGAAGCGTATTGGTTGTATAACTGCTGTGGTGTCATGGCCGCTGCCACGCCCTGTGCCTGTGCTCCCAAGGCCTGCTGTAATCCGCCCTGTCCCAGTTGTGCCAGTGTGGCTCCCACACCTGCACGCTGACCAGCGATGTCTTTGAGTATGTTGGCTGCTGTGGCTGCCTGCGTGGCCTGTGTGCTGCCAGCCAATTGGCGTTCGGCCAAGGCCTGGCGTGCTGATCCAAGATTGCCCATGCCACCAAATTGTGCTCGTTGATTGGCCAAGTTCTGTTCGTATTGCATCTGTGCTGGTGCCATGGCCGCTGACAACTGCTGTCGTTCATAGTCTGGACCAAACAGGCTCTGCAGTCCAGTGACACCGGTCCGCAAGGCTGACTCACCCGTGGCACCCAAGGTCTCCCCTGCGGCACCTGCAGCACCGGCCAAGTTCTGTGCTGCTCGTGTGACACCTGGTGCACCGAGATTATACAGATCAGTGGCTCCACGCACAGCACCCTGATAAGTGGGAGCGATGGTGCCAGTGAAGAATTCATTCTGTGCCTGTATCTGGGCACGCTGTTCTGGTGTTAGTTCTGGTGTGGTGTATGAAGTGCCACCGCCTTTTCCAAATGACATGAGTTAGTTCCTTTTCATTATTTAGCGTGTTTGTGTATTAGCCTGATTTGCCGGTGCCATGGGCCCGGCCACGCTGTTCAAAGATCTCAAATACTGATTGATATCTGTGGGCGTATACATCTCCTGCAGTCCAAACGGCTGTGCTGGTGCACCTGGCACGGTGTTGTAGGCCTGCTGGCTGAATTGATCACCAGTCTGCAAGGGCCTTTGGCCATAGTAGTAGCGTGCCTGCACCGGAGATGTGGTCTGATAAAATGGCGTGGGTGAGGTAAAGAATCCGGGATTCACGCCTGGCAGATTCATCTGTCCTGTGGTGCCAAACACCGTGGGCGGCAATGGACCGTAGTTGCGTGTGGGTATCTTTGGTGGTGTTGCCATCAAGGCCAGTCCTGCTCCCAGTTTGGCCCACCAAGGTATCTCACCATACATGTCCATCAAGGCCTTGTAAAGATCACCGGGTCGTTGATTGGGATCGTAAGGGAAGTCTCGGTTGTCTATGGGAGCCTGATCCCCCGGCGGTTGTGGTGGTGGTTCCACTGGCACTTCGGGTGGCGTGACATCCACAGTGGGTATTTCGGGCACTGGCGGTTGTTCTACCACAGGCAGTTCCGGCGGTGCCGGTGGAGGTGTTGGTGTCGGTGGAGGTGCTGTGGGTCCAGCAGGTGTTGTTGGCACGGTTGGTGGCACTGGTAAAGTTTCGCCCGGTGGTGTGGTTCCAGGTGTGGTTCCAGGTGTGGTTCCAGGTGTGGTTCCAGGAGCCGAAGGCGGTGCTACTGGTGCTACTGGTGCTACCAGTTGATCTTCCACTCCGGGATATGGCGGCCCTGCCGGTGTAGTTGGTGCTGTAGTAGCCGGTGTAGTGGGTGCTGTAGTAGCCGGAGGTGCTTCCACTGTGGGTGGGGTTGTTGTCACCGGAGGTGGCTCGACCACAGGCGGCTGCGGTGGTGCCGCAGGAGGTGGTGCAACAGGTGCAGGTGGTGGTTCAACCACTGGAGGTGGTGCAACAGGTGCAGGTGGTGGTTCGACCACTGGAGGTGGTTCTACCACGGGTGGTGCTGGTGGTGCCACAGGTGCCGGTATGGGTTCGACCACAGGTGGTGCTGGTGGTGCTGCTGCTGGTGGTGCCACAGGTGCAGCAGCAGCAGGTGCTCCGGCTCCGGCTCCAGCAGCAGGTGCTCCGGCTCCAGCACCGCCCAACGCAGCGGCAGCCAAGGCTCCACCACCTAGGACTGCTGCCAGTTCAGGACTGATGGCACCAGTGAGATCCACAGGAATCACATCGGCTGGACTGGGTCCAACTGGTATATTCACCGAGGTGATCTCTGGTGGTGCTGGCGGCGGTGCCACACCTTCAATGTTAATGCGTGGAGCAGGGCCAGTGGCAGCGTCAAGCCTTTCAGTGATTTCTGCTCCTCTATATCCTTGTGCCTGTAATTCTTCGATGCGGCGGAGTTGTTCTGGAGTGTAGTTTACCTGCTGCATGCCATCTACAGATACAGGACGCTCGCTGAGTATGGCATCAGTATAATCTTTTTGCGAAACTGTCTTGCCTGAATCTAATACTACTTCTGGTCCATTGGGTCCTTCAAACACCGAACCTGCTGGCAGGTCGGATTGACCAGTGCTGGGTATATCATAAGGTGCCTGTGTGGGCACACTGGCTGGCACATCTGTGAACGCATCCACCTGCGGTATGTCAGTGGGTGGAGCAACAGGTGTGGGTATATCTTGCATGCCGCCCAGATCAAACGCACCTGTGTCCGTGGGTGGAGCAACAGGTGTGGGTATGTCTTGCATGCCGCCCAGATCAAACGCACCTGTGTCAAACGGCATGTCATCGGGGATCACTGGTGATGGCACGGTGCCTCCAAACACATCACCCATGCCACCAAGATCAAACGCACCCGTGGCTGTGTCGGCACCGGCACCATAGATGTCTGGCACGCCTTCGAAGCCGGCCATGTCAAACGCACCTGTGCCTACTTCTCCGGCCACGGAGTTATACATGTCGCCAAGGCCTTCAAAGCCACCGATGTCAAAGGCACCAGTGTTCACTGTGTCGATCACTGTGCTGTTGGCCATCTGGCCCACTTCCGCTGCCAAATCTGCTGGTATGTCATACAGGGTCTGCAGTGTGCTGCCGATCTCTGTGGCTGTGCTGCCTGTGCTGGCCAGGTTGCTGACCGTGTCCAAGGCTTCGCTGGCCAAACTGCTTCCTATTTCTGCGATGAATGGTGTGAGGTAATACTTGGCTATCTGCAAGGCCACTTGGCCTAAAAACTTCTTTAGACCCTTGGTGCCATGGCGTTCTTCGGCTGCAGCGGCTATCTTGGCTGCTCGTTCGGCCTGCAGTCTGGCATTGACGATCTCAGCATTCTGCGTGAACATGGTGTTGACATCACCCTTGGTAGTGGTGGTGCCCGGTGCGTCCAAGCGTTCATACACGCCCCTTGCATCGCTATAAATGGGCTTGTTGCTGACACTGCGTATCCAGTGTGCGGGTTCGTTGGTCTTTTCGTTCTTGGCTACTAATTCATAGTCTCGGCCATCGGGACCGGTCATTACAAATCTGTTGGCCAGGAGATAGTTGAATTTTTCCGACCCAGGTTTGGGCAGGTTGGCTTCGAAGTTCTTGATCTGTTCCGCTTGTTTGGCTTGATCGGCCAACTGAGTTTGGTAGCGTTGATATTGCAGCAGTCCACCCACGCGGGTCTGTTGTAGTTGATTGAAGTCGTCTCTGGGTATCACAACACCCGTGGCCTGCCCTGCAGCATCCAACTGCTGGAAACCTTGGCCATTGTAGAGATAATAACCGCCTGGGGTGCCTGACACAGGATCATCTGGCAGAGTGGCTATCTCTATGCCGCTCCTGGTATAGATGCTGCGACCAGTGTCTCCCAGGCCAGTGCCTTTGATGGTATTGGCTATCTCCACAGCAGTGTCCGCACGGCGTTGAACAGCACCACGATATTTGTCTATGGTGGGTTGATCAATTGACACACCTTGTGCCTGTGCAGCCTCGACGATGCTGTCAAGTTGCTCTGCGGTCTGTGCCGCTGGCAATTGATTGTTTACGATGTCAGTGCGTAGATTTTGTATGCGTTGTTGTTCAGCCTGGGCTACTCTACTGCCCATGGCTGATCGGTAGTTGGCTATCTGACCTTCATTGAATGGAGCACCTGCATCAGCAGCCTGTCGGATGAGACCATCTAGTTCTTCTTGCGTGGTCACACGGGCCAAACGATCACTGATGGGCTGTTGTATCAGTGCCTGTTGTGCGATGGTTAACTTTGGCGGCACAGGAGCCACTGGTGTTGCAGCAGCCTTTTCTGCGGCCAATCTATCTGCTTCCGCTTTGGCAGCAGCAGCCCTGCTTGCTTCTTCCCGTGCTGCTACATCGCGTCGTTCTTGTTCTAATCTTGCGGCCAGTGCGGCCTCGGCTTCACGGCGACCTTGTGCGGCCACTTCTTCCAAGCGTTGTTTTTCTGCTGCGGCCTTGGCCTTTTCCGCAGCGGCCTTGTCAGCCACTACTTTGTCAGCAGCGGCTTTGGCAGCAGCCGCTTGTTGGGCAGCGGCTCGTTCTGCAGCGGCTTTGGCAGCAGCCTGCTCATCCAAGATTTTCTGTCTGGCCAGTGCGGGTGCGTCAACCTGTGCCTGTATCTGCTGCGGAGTTTTGCTGGCTGTGCTCTGTGTCCAAGCGGACAATGTAGTGTTGTCTGTGCTGGTAAATTTGGTAGTGGTAGGTTGCCCTTTGGTATCTACTGGAATGAGATTTTTGTTGCCAGTGCCACCAGCCATGAGCCAACTTGTGGGTTCACCTGATCCAGGCACACTGCGATAAAAAGTTTTGCCACCTGCCTGTGTGGACCAACCACTGAAGGTCTTGGGATCTGGCAATGACACTGCGGGTGTGGCTGGTGCTGCCGGAGCAGCAGGTTTGGTAGCAGAGGCCTTGAGATTTGTGGTCATGGCCGTCATGAGACTGGGCTTGCTGCGTGCGGCTGCTACCAGACCTGCGGTGTTGTAATTCTTGTAGGCAGGGTTGGTAGAGATGATCTGTCGTGCCGCAGCGTCAATCTGTGCCTGTGTGTATGACTTTAATGGATCAGAAGTTGTGACGGCCATGATATATTTACTCGTTCCTTTATAACCAAGGTGGCTTGGTGGGCCAGGTCACTGACTCTGGAAAACCTGGTTGCTGCGGCACTGCCAACAAGGCCTGGCGATATTCTTGCAAAGCAACCTGCTGTTCTACGCCAAGGCTTGCATACCATATGGGATTCACTCGATCCACTGCCAGTAATAATCGATCTCTTGTGGCACGCACGCCGGCTGCAGCAAGCACAGCATCAAACTGCCAGGTCTCGTTGGTGTTGTCCCAACGATAATGACCCACAGGTCCCGGTGGCAGCGGCCTCTCGCGAATCACATTGTTTTTTTTGTAAAACCTACTAGAGTCGGGCCCGCCGGTGGATACCGTGGCACCTGATGGTGTGATGAATTCGTATGTCATGGTTTCACCAAACTTGCACTGATACTGCGTATGTCACCACCGATCCAGTTCACTGCGAGATCGCCAGAAACAGGTTCGAGATAGATCAGCAGCCAGTAGTAATAATTGCCAATGGTGCCAGGTGTGTCAACGATGTTAGCGTAAACCATACCAGAACTGCCATTGGTAATAAGTTCTCCTCCTGCAGAACTATTGGCAGAAGCGGTAAGCAGGATGCTGTTCTCAACCATGGTCTTGCTGCCTCCTGGCACATCATTGCCAATGGCTGGCAAGGGTTGGAAAAACCCATCTACTACACGATATCTGGCCAAGGTTATGTAAAATCTATATTCACTGTCAACAACAGACGCTGTCCAATCTGCCCATAATCTGGTCTGCGTTGATACCACAATCTTTTGCGTGGAATCCTGCACAGTTATGGGCACAAACATGTCTGTGGCGATGTAATTGAAGGTAGGTGGTGGAGTGGCAGGAACAGTTGTGGAATAATACGGAGGTATGTCATCGCCAGGCCAATACACAAAATTCAAGTTGGGATCGTTCTCACCACCGCTCTTGCCTGTGAAGTCGTTGCCAATATTACTAGGACCACTCAACAAGTAGTTGACACTGGTCAGTGTTTCTTGATCGGTGATCGCGAAGTTGGCCATTACACAGCGTCCTGTGTTTCTGTGAACTGCCAGGTGATGCCTGTGCAGATCCAGCAGGTATTGGTGCTGGTGTTTTCTAAAATGATGGTGTTGGTTCTGAACACATTCTGCGTGATCTGGCACCAGGGGTTGTCTGTGTCAATATCCAAGGTCACTGTGTTCTTCAGTGTGACGGGCTCGCCAACTGAGTTTGATCCACCCACTGTGACATCTATGGTGCCTGTGCTCACTGTGACCAAGTTGTCATCGTCGAGATTGTTCACAGCAGGCAGCACGCGATGTATCATGACCTGCTGGCTGTAGTTGGGCAGCACCAGGATGTTGTCTCGCCGGAACACACTGGTGATGGCACCGGTGATGAACTCAAAGCCAATGTCTTTCTGCACCAAGGCAGTGCTGGCTACACCTCGCACATACACCACGGTCCTATAACTGTCATCATAGCCCAGGCTGCTGTCTGGCAAGGTGGTCCACAGCGGACCTTCTGTGGCAAAACTGCCATTGGGTATGTCTCTGGGCGGATTGAATGCGTCCAGATCATATCTATAACTGATCATCTTGTTGCACCAGCCGGTGCTGTTGAGATCGGGATAGTAGATCTCTATCTGGTTCTTGTTGGTATTGTTCTCAAAAAAGATGCGTTCAGCGTAGTCAGGATTGATGTTGCCAAGGATGTAGTTCTTGATACGCTGATTGCCCAGGCCTTTGAACTGCTGGCCATTAAACACCCATATATCTCTAGCATCAATGCCTATGACCAGATCATCTGCTGACGCCCAGGCATTGGTGGTCAGCAGGCCACGACCCTGTGTGAATTGCCGCACACCCAAGATAGGTATGGTAGTGGTCTGATAGTTGATGGGCGAAAACACCACGGTGTCCCAATAACTCTGCACAAAAAAGTTGCCGCCGGCCGCAAAGCCATCCAGCACTGGTCCACGCACAGGCACTTCTAATTCGTTGGCCACATTGTCCAAACTGGGTTCCCAGGTGGAGGGTGCTTGATCTATGCCAAAGGCCTGGCTCCATCGCACTGTGTTGGGAAAATATTGTTCTGTTGAATCACCGAGATTGCCTGTGAGGTTGCCAGCGATCAGGATCGAACCCACATTGGGGCTGTTGAACAGTCGCACGAAGCCAGCACTGAGGCTGGTGAAGTCAGCATTGTAGTTCCAACCCCAGTAAGGTCTGATCACGCCAAGTTCGTCTGGTGACGCAGTTTCTGTGTTGTAAACAGTGATGGTGTTGTCAGTGGCGTCAATGATCTCATAGACGCCATTGTAGGTGTCTGGCACGCAGTTGCGGATTCGCACATACTCACCCACAGGAAAAGGCAAGCCCAGACCGGTCCATGTGGCAAATTCATACACCACGGTGGTGCCATCTCCGGTGATGCTCAATATCTGTTGCGGTGGTGTGTTGCTGTAGGCTTCAAATCGCACAGCATTGCCCAGCAAGATCATGGGCGGATTCACTCCATCATTGATGATCAATGTGGTGCCATTCCAGGCTTCAGTGATGTTCATGTCTTCGCTGTAGCCAACCAAGGGAGTATATATAGGTGTGACATCCACCCAGGCAGCACCATCGTCTGATGCCCACCACACGCCTTCGGCCGTGCCCACGATATACCACCATGAGTCATCCAGTCGGTATCCACCAGTGACATAGATGGGCGTGCCTGTGATGGTGTCCAGTATTTCTTCATCGCCCAGCACAGACCTTATACCACGCACATCTGTTTCCACATTGCGGCTCAAGGTAGAGTTGTATTCTTCTGGTCCCATGGCCGATGACGGCACATCTGGGTGCCAGGTCATCTTTGACAGGGGTGTTTTGGCTTCTTTGATCTGTGCTGCCATGTATCTTTTCCTTTAGTTAGCAACGATGTATCTAATATATAACACACCAGTGCCGCCTGCTCCATATGAATCATTGTATCCACCACCCCCACCACTGCCGGTGCTGTTGGCACCACTGGTGGGAGTGAGATATTCTACTCCACTAAAACCTCTGCCACCATCACCACCAATACCTGATCCTCCAAGACCTTGAGATCCAGCAGTTGAACTTAATGCAGCACCACCTCCACCACCGCCATATGCGGTAGAAACACCAGTGAATGATGATGTGATACCTGCACCACCATCTCCTCCACCACTGCCAATACCTGATACAGATTCTCCGGCTGCACCTGCACCACCGCCACCACTGGCACTGCTGGTGGTGTTGGCAGCATTGCCTCCAGGAAATTGTCCTACCAGCGATAAACCGCCAGGTCCGTCGTTCATTCCACCTCCAGAACCTCCATCTCCTGCTGATTGGATACTAAGTGCTCCACCTCCACCACCACCAATGCTTGTGATACTTACACCAGGTCCAGATATAGTGGTATTGCTGCCATTTTGGCCTTGGGATGTGCCGCCAACACCTATGCCAATAGAATAGGTAGCAGGTATGGTGATAGAGAGATTGCCAGTTTTTACTTCTCCTGCACCACCTCCACCGCCGGTGTTAGAAATACCAGCACCACCACCTCCAACAGCAAGATATTCAATGTTGCCGACATTGCCAACATTTTTTACTACAAAACTTTGCGAAGAACCTGTATATGTGTAGGTGTGTAATTGATATGTTGTATTGCCTTGCACAAAGGTGGACATCGTGCCGCCAGCAGCCAACACAGCATCTACATTGCCCATGAAGACACCGTGTCCTGCTGTGATTCCTGGTCCAATGGTTATTGGCATTGGTTATCCTATATCTATGGTGAGATCACCAGAGTCTAATGTCAGTGTGTCTCCCACTACGATGTTCCTGCTGCTCACTGATTTGAAATACATGATGTTGCCTGCGGTTGACGCATCAGTGACGGCAAAGGCCACCACAGTGGGCCAGTTGTTGCCAGTGCATGACCAGTTTACAGCCACATTGCTGGTGGCAGCACCTGCTGAAGGGGCACTAAAGGTCACTGACTGGCGGCTGTAGCCGTTGCCTGTGATCTCCGTGCCTGAAGTGCTCACCGTGGGTGCTGTTGAGTAAAGAGCAGCATACACCGTGGCAGGTGAAGTATAACTTTGATTACGCAGCGTGGCGTTGGCTACTTTGTTGGCCAGATCGTTTGACATTGGCATTATGATTCGTCCTTGGGAATTAAAGTTGTGCTTTGATACGCGGCCCAGTCTGCAGTTGACCAACCTGAAGTTCGCATCACGCGGTCATCGGCTTGGCTGTAGAGATCCTGGCCACTGGTTGACACAAAATAAACGGAACCATCCAGTTCATCATTGGTCCATTGTGCGTTGATCCATGCCACGGCATTGCCCAGTTGAGCACTGGGTCGCGTGGTCAGCCAAGATGTGTTGGTTTCCTGCAAAGGATCAAACATGGTGCCAAAACTGGCCCAATAGTTGCACAATCTGGTGTTGTAGTAGGTAGGGCTTCCCCCACTGCCAAAACTGTTCATGGTGATACCATATGAACCGGAATGATTGGCTGGTGTGGTGTCGGGCCAATTTTCTATCTGTAGTGTGGGCAAAGTGGCACGATTGTCTCGTTTGCCCAGCAGTTCACCTGTTTCTGAGTCATACACTGCAAGCCTGATATAATCACCACTGCCAAAGGGCGGTGGAACCCAGTCAGTGAAACTGCTTTGTGTTTCGCTGGTAGAACATATCACAGTGAGCCAACGATCAATGAATGAATCTGTGGCTCCTAGTGTGAGTGCAGAACCTTGCACGCCAATAAATGTCATGTTGCCATTGTTGTTTTCTATATTGATGTTGAAGTATTCTATGGTTCCATTGTTTTTGAGTTCGTTGGCCCAGCTCAGTGCAGCATACTCTGTGGTAAGTCCCGTGGGCCAGTCAGCATACATGGTGGCAACAATGGTGCTGCGTTTGTTGTTAAAACCAGTGTTGAGATCATAATCAGTGAGATCAAAATTGCCTGTGGGGATGATATCTGATGAATTGGGCGGGCTGCCACCCACACCTGTCAAGATGCTAAAACTGGGTGTTTGATACAGGGCCTGTGTTATCGCTGAGTCTGAGGTGATATTGACCTGGAACGGTTGCTCACCCCAGCCTGCTCGTTGTGCGTTGAGTGCTATGCCCAGCATTATGAGAACTCCGGCGACACCGTGGTCAGGTAAGTGGTTGATCCATTGATGTTGGCCGCTGTGGAAGTAATCATGATCACGGCGTTGGCTGTAGCCCCCACTGTGCTCACAGCACCCGCATACTTGATGGTGGCATTGGCTGTGGGCAAGGTGATGGTGTAAGGCGTGGTGCCTTGCTCCACAACCAAGGTCACAGTGTGGAACAGGTTGCCGTTGGTGCTGGTTATGGCACCAGTGAAGGCCAAGGTCACATTGCCAGTGGGTTTGAGATACTGGCTGGTGCCATTGCTCCAGTCAAGATTGGTAGAGCCTGTGGTTGTGACAAAGGTGTAAGGTCTGTCAAAATAACTTTCCAAGGGTCCCAGGGCACTCTTGCTACGCAGATCTTGGTTGTTCAAGAACCTGTAGTTGGTTGGTGTGTATGAGGTTGTTGATCCACCACCAGTTGGAGAAACTGTGCTGTTGCCCAGGTAAACACCACTGTAGTTTTGTATGGCAGCATTACCGCCTGCTCCCAACACTAAACCAAACGCATTGCCAAAATTGGCTGTGACACCTGTGTTGTTGTTGGGATTGAAATGAAAACCCACTGCATTGCCAATTGATGAGCCAGGTCGTAAATTGATAAAAGTGCTATAGTTGGTCATACCGCCCACTGATATATTGCCAACATTGAGATTGCCGTTGGTGCCAACCACCATAGTAGCAATATGATTTCTCACTACGGCAATATCACTGTTGACAAGGTTGCCCGCACCATTGCCACCTACACCCAGGATTTGGCTGATACCTGTTATGCGAGTAGAAGCATTTGATGTGCCCACATTGCCGCTCACATCCACCCAGTTTTCTGCATTGATGATCGTGCTACGGACGCCAGTGTCAGTGAGAGTATAGCGATCTGCTATGGCCATTCTGGCATTACGCATGTTGTTGTTCACATCCATGTTCACGCCAAATGATCCTGGCACTCCACCTGATCCTGGCGTGCCACCCAGGCCTTTGCCAATGAGATATCTGCCGGGACTGTATACCGTGGCCGTGGAACTATTGCCTATGTGATCGTTTTGGTTCTTGATCCAGTTGTTATAGAGTTGGTAATCAGCGTTGGTAGTGGTGTTGTTGCTGGCAAAAATGATATTGCCGATGGCCAGATCGCCTGTGTTGGCACCAGAGTCAGTGAATGTCACTGTGGTCATGCCACCAAACGCACCACCATCATTGTATTGCACCTGTGTGTCTGAACCACCTGGTGTGCCACCACCACCTGTGGCGGCGATGGTTATGGTGTCTGTGGCAGCATTGCCAGTGATGGTGATGTTGGTGCCTGCTGTAATCGTGAGCGTGTCTGTGCTGCTAGCGGCCACGATGTTGGTTCCGTTGGCAGCGATGGTGCTAAAACTGTTGCTGCTGCCACTGACATTTGTGAGCAAACTGCCATCTCCCACAAAGAAATTGCCGCTGATATAATTGGCACCTGTGATATTTCCTGCAGCACCTGCCACAACAATGCTTGTGGTGGCATTGAGATTGCCAACATTGGCATTGCCATTCACAGTGAACACATTGCTGGTTTTGTTAAAGGTCAATGCTGCACTTGCTCCAGCCGTGCCTGCATCATTGAATATGACTTGTGTGTTTGATCCTGCTACCGGGCCAGTGGGGCCAGTGGAACCAGTAGGTCCAGTTGCTCCTGTGGGTCCAGTTGCTCCTGTGGGTCCAGTTGCTCCAGTTGAGCCTGCACTACCAGAAGGACCAGTATCGCCTTGCGGTCCTTGAGGACCAGTTGCACCTGTGGTTCCTGCCGTGCCTTGAGGCCCTGTGGCACCTGTGGCTCCTGTGGGCCCAGTAGGTCCAGTGGATCCTTGTGGACCTGTGGCTCCAGGATTACCTGTGTAAGGAGCACCATTGGCATAAAAATAACCATCGGTCAAGATGTTGCCGGGGCTGATATTGCCTGTGACGCTGACTGCACCTGTGGCCAGGATGTTGCCAGTGCTGAGATTGGCACTGACTACATTGACATTGGCAGTGAATCCATTGAATCCACCAATGTTGATGTTGGGCGTGGCACCGCCAAATCCACCAATGTTGATGGCACCGGTGGCATTGGCTGTTGATTGTCCAATGTCAATAGGAGCATTGGCTGTGTCGCAGAACATGTTGATACCAAAATTTGCTGCATCAGGATTGATATTGATGCCGCTGCCCAGGATGGTAGTGACCTGTGTAGCATTTCCTATGCCCTGTATCTCAAATTGATAAGGATATGTTATGATCACATTGGCATAGTCTGCTTGAATGTTGCCAGTGAGATTTAAATTGTTGCCAGCCAGATTGCCTGTAAAGGTGGGCAAGTAATTGGCCACATTGGCGTTGCCATATGTGGCAGGCAAGCCTGTGAGTTGTGATCCGTTGCCAAGGATGTAGTTGCCTGTGATGTTGCCAGTGACAGCAAATGCGTTGCTGGTCTTGTCAAAGGTCATGCCTGGTGTGGCGTTGAGATTGCCTGCGTCGTTAAACTGCACTTCAGTGTTGGCACCACCTGCCGAGGCTGTTCCGCTAGGTCCTGTGGCTCCTTGTGGGCCAGTGGCACCAGTTTCGCCTACCAGCACAGGAACCCATTGACCTCCGATAAATTGTTTCAGTAAACTCATTTCATTTCCTTAGGCTGTGCCTGCTGTGAGATATCTTACTATGACCACTCCGGCCACTCCACCTTCAAATTGTGTGCCTCCACCGCCGGCATTGGTAGATCCAGAACCACCGGTGCCTCCGGGTTGTGCTCCTCCACCACCGGCATAGGTCACTGCTGTGCCTGTGATGCTGCTGCTGACACCTGCACCACCATTTTGTGTAGATCCCAGTCCACCTGCACCACCGCCGCCTCCGCCGCGGACGAATGCTGAGCCGTTCCGACCATTGTAGCCTTGTCTGGGAGCATCAATGTAGGTGCTGCCGGGATAAACTCCTATGCCAGCAGTGTGTGAAGCATTGCGGCCACCACCACCACCACCTGAACCACCGTTTTGACCACTCTGACGGCCACCACCGCCACCTCCATAGGCTGTTTGTCCATTGAATGTGGTATTGCCACCATTGCTACCATTATCACCCGGTTGGTAAAGGCCGGCTGCTCCTCGTGTGATCGCATAAGTGCCGGCTGCGAGAGTGGTAGATCCGGTAAGCAAACCACCGGCACCGCCACCACCTGAGAATTCTGTGTCGCCACCTGAGCCACCACCACCTGCTACCATGAGATATTCTATGGCCAGGCTGCCACCTGATATGACCAGATTGCCATTGGCGTTGAATGTGCGTATGCTGTAGTCGCCGCTGGTGGTCAGCGTGCCACCTGTGACTGTGATCACAGCAGCACTGCTAAAGAATCCCACGCGACTGGAAAACATTACACATATCCTTTGGTTAGACTGGCGTAGTAGGTGCTGCCGTCGTAGAACAAACTGATGATGTCAGTGCTGTTGCCTGCTGTGCTCAATGTTTTGCTGTTGCCAGCAAATTTCATGGTGCTGGTCAACAGTCTGTTGCCGGTGGCATCTTGTGTGAGTATGAATGTGGCACTGCTGCCAGTGGCTATGTTGGCCACTGAACTGAATGTGATATTTCCAACCAAGGTCATTTTCTGTATGCTGCCTAGCGTGATATTGGGCGTGATTGTGCCTGTGGCATTGCCAAAGGTGTGGACGCCTTCCTGGAAGTTGTTGGCACTGACAGTGACCACATTGCTGAGATTGAATCCATTGCCGTTGACATTGGCAGTGAATGTGCCGGAGAAGGTGCCTGTGGGTCCTGTGGCACCAGTGGGTCCGGTAGCACCGGTAGCACCAGTGGGTCCGGTATCGCCCTGACCACCCTGAGCACCTGTGGGTCCTGTGGCACCAGTGATGCCTTGGATACCTTGTGGACCTGTGGCTCCGGTAGGTCCTGTTGCTCCTGTCACGCCCTGGATGCCTTGTGGACCTGTATCACCCTGCCCACCTTGTGCTCCTGTGGGTCCTGTTGCTCCTGTCACGCCCTGCGTGCCCTGTGGTCCTGTGTCACCTTGACCGCCTTGTATGCCCTGTGGACCGGTTGCTCCAGTAGCACCTGTGGCTCCGGTAGGTCCTGTGGCACCAGTTGTGCCTTGGATGCCCTGTGGGCCTGTGTCACCTTGACCACCCTGTGCACCTGTGGGCCCAGTGGCCCCTGTCACGCCCTGCGTGCCCTGCGGTCCAGTATCTCCCTGACCACCTTGGATTCCCTGTGGTCCTGTGGCACCAGTTGCACCTGTGGGTCCAGTTGCACCTGTGGGTCCAGTTGCACCAGTGGTGCCTTGTGGGCCTGTAGCACCAGTGGCTCCAGTTGCACCTGTGGGTCCAGTTGCTCCTGTGGGACCAGTTGCTCCTGTGGGTCCTACATTGGTCCACGCCATGGCACCATCCAAATTGCTGGTCTTGATGATGTATTGGCCCGTGGTTCCGCCTGCGGGCACGCCAATGATCTGTGTGCCTGGCACATTGTCCAACCATAGCACCGTGGTATCTCCCGGTGCAGTGTTGCTGATAACGATGCCAGTGTTGCCAGTGGGTCCTGTGGGCCCTGTGGCTCCTGCGGGTCCGGTGGCACCTGTGGGTCCTGTTGTGCCTTGCGGTCCTGTTGTGCCTTGCGGTCCTGTGGCTCCGGTAGGACCAGTGGGGCCGGTGGTGCCTTGTGGTCCTGTGGGGCCTGTTGCGGCTTGCGGACCAGTGGGTCCTGTGGCTCCGGTAGGACCAGTGTTGCCCTGTGGTCCGGTATTGCCCTGGGGTCCTGTGGGTCCTGTGGGTCCAAGTTGTGGTTGTTTTACACTGACTACGCCGCTGCCGCCGTAGAGTCCGGACAGATTGGTAGCACTGACCGTGGCCGAACTGCCTGTTGAATTGTAGAGACTGGTGGTATTTCCTGGCATCTCTATTCCTTATCGCATGTTGTATTGTCTGAACCGGCGTGGCTGGAAGATCGAAGTGATCTTGGTGTTGCCTCCAGACCATTTGCCCAGGGCGTTCTGGTCTTCCACGGTGCTCACGGCCAGATCGTATTTGCTTTTGTATATCTGTGCGTCTGCAGCATTGTGCCGCTTGATATAGTATTCAGTGAGACTGCCATAGATGTAGCCTTCGGTGAATGTTTCCAGCACAGCATTGGTCTGTATGGTTGTCACGAGACTCACATTGGTCACTGCACCGGCCACGGGAGTGGTTCCACCTGTGGCAGTAAAGGTAAGTGAAGTGGTGCTGAGTGTGTTGATAATAATAGTGCCTGTGCCTAGACTACCAACCCCACCAGTGCCATCTGTGGCCACGATCTCATCACCCGCTTCAAGTCCAGTGGTGTCGGTCATGCCTGTGATGGCACCTGTGTAAGGTCCTGCCCCTGCGATAGATCCCACTGTGCCAGTGGCACTGACCAGTTCAGTGGCCGGTGCAAACAGCAAGGGCCAGGCCTTGTAGTAGTAGAGATTGATATAACTGCCGGCTTCTATATACGGCACGAAACTATACTTGCGGCCCACTTCAGAAAACTTGCCGCGGATCACAGCAGGCACATTCACTGGGTTGAGATAGAACTGGCTCACCAACTGCATGGTGATGATGTCTCTGTCGCCTACTCGATCATACACCAGCCAGGGTCCAGTGCTGCTGGAACTCTGTGCCTGCTGTGATGTGCTGCCTTGCTGGAAGAACAGGATGGGCTTGTTCATGTCTTCTGGTATGTCCAACATGCCATCCTGGCCCACGATGCCTATGTATTCAGTATCATAGGGATCCGATCGCAGGGCCGGCAGTTCGATGTTCCGCATGGAGAGTTCAGCCAGGTAGATACATTGTTTAATTTCAGCGTCGTCGCTGCTGCCCGTGAAGTCTTTGAGATATGTCACAAGGCCGTTGGCGTTGGGTATGATGTAAGACATCTATTGCCATCCTTTGAAGTATTTGGTCTCGCCCTGTCCTGACGCAGCCGGATACGGCACTTCGATGGGTATGGGCAAGCGTCCGCCGGGATAGCACACGAATTGATTGTATTCGCGTTCTACCACGCGGTAAAATTGTGCTTTGAGTGTTCGGTCATGCTTGAGCACGGCCCAGGGCATGCCACCAAAGTATCGGTCCGATATCTCTATGGAGATCACTCGCGGTAGATCCATCCACTTGTAGCCCAGTTTGCCATCGTCCATGATGGGTGCCAAGGGATCTGGGTAGCCTTGTTCAGCGGCCTTCCTGTATTCCTGGCAGCGTCGGGCCACGGCCTGTGTGTTCATCTGCTCTCTGCGGATGTAAAACTTGCCGTTTTCCTTGCCTGTGGTGGTGCGGATGTTGCGGCTGGCGTTCCAGTCAGTGCGTGACCAGTCGCCTTTCATGGCATTGTAGAGCCTGTCGTTTTTCAGCAGCACATCGGCCACACCGTTGTGGTTGGTGACCATGCCACCGTGGTCTTGTCTGTGATAATCTGGGTTGTTTTCGACATCGCTGTCGTCAGCGGGGAGGTAGTGAGGATTGGTCATAATGATATTTAGCGTGGTCAGCGGATATGCTGTGTGATGCTATAAAAAAAGCCCCGCGAACGGGGCTTTTCCAGGTTGGTGATCTCGTAGATCAATAAGAGTCGCCAGAACCTTGGTTGATACGCTGAACAAACGATGATCCACGCGGACCGGTCACTGCTGCACCAGTGGTGGAGATGTTGTTGAGGATACCAACACCTGCTGGGTTGCGAACGATCAAGGTGCCTTCCATGATGAACTGATCCAGCGATGCGTCTGCATTGCTGAACACTTCATTGTTGGGTCCTAGATCACGCAGGCTACCATACTGCAACACTTCTTCGTTCAAGAAGTAGATGTAGTCGCCACCGGCTTGATCCATGATCCAGGAATCAAAGATCTCGTAGGTGTAGTTGAAGTCGCCCTCATAAGTTGATACCGTGTCGCCTTTCTCAACATTACGACGGTTGATCGAAGTGTTTGATGTTCCGATCTGATCCGAGATCATGGTGCGTAGGCTTGTGGGCACTACCATGCAACGGATCTTGGCGTTATAACGCTGTTCAGCCACTGTGACCAACTGCTTGTAGATCGCCGGAGCGAACAATTGGTTTACGAATGTGCCTGTGTAGAACTGGCTACCATCAGCAGCGATGTTGAGATTACCCACATTGGCTGCGGATGAATCTGTTGACTCGTTGTTGGTGTTGGTGGTGATGTTGGCGATGGCCGCACCCGACGGGTTGAACGAAAGCGTGCCTGCGAATGAAGCCAGGCTGCCCATCCTACGACCAATCTGCTGAGGACCTGAAACGCCACCGGCCGAGCCTGACTGGCCGCCGTATTTGGTTCCGATCTGGTCATCACGCACTAGTTGCAGTTCCACATCAAACATCATTTCGATCAATTGCTTGACTTCCTGATATGCCTGTGGATCTCCGCCTGACTGCTCAACAGCACGGGCTGTGCCAGTTGATGCCACAGTGGTCTGGAAAATCTGCGTGTAGTTGCCCAGGTTGTAGCGTGAATTGCTTTCTGCGTTGGCCGCGGAAACAGCAGCACCCTCTTGCACGGCCTGCACAGCGGGCAGACGATAGATGTCGTCCGTCCACAGCGGCAGCGTGGAGTTTACTTTGCGTTTCTTGGTCATACACATATTGAGAACCGGTGTGTCGTCTTTGACGCGGTTGCTCACATCAAGGTCTAAGTCCTTGACAACGATGTCGGTCCCGTATGCTGTTGTGCCGTTCCCGATCTGACTTGTGGTCACTGTAGACATGTTTTTTTCCTTATAAAATTATGTCATCGACTTCTGGTGGATCGCAGTCTATTCAACTGTGCCACCAACAAGTTATCAGCGGCTTTTTTGTCGCCGCTCTTGGCTCGGTCACGAAGTTCAGATATCTCTTGATCGGCCGATCGAGTATTTACACCTGTGCCTTTACGACCTTGCAGGGCAGCAATTGACGCTCCTGCGGCCTTGGTGGTAGGACGATCGCGGAATTTCAGTCCATCACGCAACAAACTCAAGATGTGCTCATCACTGGAGATCAAATCAATGTTTTTCACTCCTGGGATCAGTTCACCTTCGGCGTCGGTCCAGCCTTTTGAGACCTTTTCACGCACTTCATTGTAGACATAGGAGTTTTTCAACTCTTTGTCAGTGAAGTTCTTGCGGTTGTTTTCCAGCACCGACTGCACCTGCTGTTGGCGGATGTGTCTGAACTGATCAACCTGGGGTCGCAAACTGGCGATGACTTGTGTTTGCTGTTGGATGTATCGCTCGTTCTGCTCCATCGACGCACGGATGCGGGCCTGTGTGGCAGCGTCCTGTGTTGATTGCATCTGCTGAGCGAATGTGGTCTGGTAATTCTGCGTGCGGACGATTTCATCATAGGCCTGTTTGAGTTTGGGCTCTATGGTGAACTCCATGGCCAGGGACAATCCTTCATGTCTGGCCCGCTGTTCCTGTTCATACTCATCGAACTCGGCTTTCTTGACCTTGAGTTCTCTGGCTTCTTCGTGTATCGCTCCACCCTGTCCGAGTATGGCAGCGGCCTTTTTGGCATCAATGATGACCTCTTTGCCATTCTTCATGAACTTGAATCGGGCTTGAGGATTGGTTTCCGCAAATTCCAGGAAATCAATTACTTCTTGTGCTGTGGTATTTGAGTCGGCTGTGCTTACAGACTCTTCAGTCTGGGCTGTGTCAGCGTTGTCAGTGGCTGCTGTGATATCTTCTTCAGTGGCTGCGATTTCTGGCTCCGCGTCATGCTCTGCGGATTCTGGTGCCACAGGGGCTTCGGTGTTTGCCTGCTCCGAAGAACCTGTCTCGGTGGGTCCGGTCGCCTGCTGACGATTACGCTGTGCGTTTTCACGCATGGCGGTCATCTTTTGGGAGATTGAGTCCAGACTGGGAACCGCGTTGTGTTGCTGGGCCGCACCGTCAACGGTGTTAGGAGCAACGATTTCTGCTGTTGTCATGGTTTATACACTTCCTTGAGTGGGTCCGTTGGGGTGCGGGCAGGACCTTCCTGCTGACTTACCACACGGTTCTTCATATACACAGCCCGTTGTAGGCTGGCTACGAATTGGTCTATGCCAGTGAGGTGGTTTGACAAGGCCACTCTCTTGGCATTGGAGTCTGAGTCATGCCCGGTGATGGCACTTAGGGTATCTGCGACTTCAAACTTGTATTGGTGGATGAACATGGCCAGGTCTGCGTTTTTCAGCAGGGCCTCGGCACGCGATCCATGTGATTTCACAGCATCTTGTCGGGCTGTGCTCAACTGGGCAAGATCACCGATGTTCACAGTGAGCCTGCTGTTGTAGGCCTGCACGGTGGCTTCGTCGATCATCCGTTGTAGACCTTGGGCTCACCCATGGCCATGCTCATGTATTCCAACTGATCATTGGGGCTTTGCCCTGTGAGATTGAATCGGATCTCTTCGGCACGGGCCTTGTTGAGATCTGCGGCTGAAGTGTCTTTCTCTTCGGCTGGCGTGGGTGTTTTCTGACCTGCTGCGGCCTGTGCTTGTTGTATCATCTGTGCTATTTCTTCGTCTGACGGTAGATATGTATCCACATCTTTCACGCCCAGCACATAAAGGATATCTTCATAGGGCTTCTTGACCTTGGGCACCATCTTTTCTGTGAGCGTGCCGGCCTGTGCCATCTGCTGCAGGCTGCCATACAACTGTGTCTGTGCCTGTTGGATGATCTGTATGCGTGCCAACTGGTTCTCTTCTGATCGCATGCCCAGGGCCAGTTCGATCTGCATGAGTTTCCTATCACAGAAGTTCATGTCGTCCCAGGATTGGTAGTCCATATACACAGGCTCTCCGTCGGGATGGAACTGTGCTGCCAGTTTCTTCACGCCGTAGTCGTCGCCATACTGGATCAAGGTCCGCCATACCAACCAGATGGCGTCTTTGAGACCATCCGCGGCACACCGCACTGTGTTGTCTTGTATGATCTGGTTGGGGCTGAGTGCCAACTGCAGTTTGAGTCCGGAGTTGCCTGCTGCCATGACCTCAGGATTGAATGTGTCCTGTGGCGTGGTCATGCCAACCATGGCCATGGTGTCTTGTTGTAGCCGCGTCAAGGATTGCTCTAGGAAGGCAAGATTGCCTGACGGCGGGGGCACCTGATATATGTCCGTGGCTGGGTCGAATTTTGAGTCCAATAGGAAGATGGCTGCTTCGCCATCCTGCAGCATCTGGAAGTCCACCTTGTCGGCTTTGACGCCCATTCTGGGTGTGGCAGTTAGCAGGCCCAGCAAGATCTCGGCACGGGCCGCTGATGTGGCGTATTCCTGCTGTGGCACCACTGATTCTGCCACGCTCATGCCATAGAAGTTGCCGGGCAGTGGCTTGGGGCACATGCTTGCCACGGGGATGAACTCCACTTCCTTGGCAGATATGATGTAAGGTCCGGAATAGATCAGTTCGATCAGTTCTAGTTCGCCGTCATCGTCGATGTCGTAGCGTGTCCACACAGTGAGCACAGTGATGCGTCGTGCGTATTCGTCGGCTGATTGGCCGGATCCCACGGGTATGCCCTGCACTGGCACTGAGTCTCTGGCGTGTATGGCCATGTTGTTCAACACCGAACCTGATTGATAAGCACCATTCTGGTTGTATTCCGCGAACTGCTGGAATTCGTCCAGTTTGATGTCGGGATAGATCTCCGTGGCTTCGGCTATGGTCATGTCTTCATAGTAGCCACAGAATGGTTGTTCACGCACGGATATCACTGTGGGATCACAGATCCAGTAGTGCTGTGCGATGTTGCGGAACTGTATGTTTAGGTTGTAGCCTGTGAGTTTGTATTTGGCTGAATATATGGTATTGCGTGCGATGGCGTCGGCTAACACATCTTCGCCTTGCTCCAGTTCGATGTTGGGCATGGCCATGTCCATTTCATCTCCTGCTGCCACAGCGTCGGCTTGACTGATGCGTGCGTCCATTTCGGCCTGTCGCTGTGCTTCGGGCACCGAGGCCAGGAACTCCTGTGTTTCGCTCATGACCGCGGCCATGTCCACCTGCAGTTTCCTGCGGCTTTGGCGGACGAACTGCAGTCCGGAATCCAAGGCCTGCTGTTCGAAAGCACGCAGTTGATCCGCGGTGCCTTGTGTTGTGACATAGCGAGTGATCTGTTCGCGTATGGGCTTGATCATCAGCATGCCGTTCTTGTGCATGGCAGCGTCCATGACCCATTGGTTCAATATAAAGTGTGGATCGTTCTGTTCGTTTACGATCTTGCTGACCATTTCTGTGGCCTGGCGTGCGGCATCAGCATCACCTTCATGGTCCGGTGTGAACTCAAAGTTGATCTCGCCATTGGGGCACAGGCCCTTGGTGATCACAGCAGTGGCATAGTCCACCACGGGCTTCACAGTGGGATGGATGTAGTCAATGCCGTTCACAGGTGCTGTGCTGTCTGTGACCGCCAACAACAGATAGTGGTAGTCACTGGCACGGTTAACAGCGTTCTTTGTGGCTGTCCATTGTAGGTAAGTGTTGGCTTTGATGTCCATCAAACCCTTGAGTCGGATGAATCTTTGCATTTTCACACTGTTGGCGTTGAGGTTCTGCAACACCTGGTTCTTGATGTCTAGCATTCTGGATGTCCCATGGTTGTGTTATTTAGCGGTGTAGCACTATTCCGTGCTATACACTCGTTTCCAGGCAGGACGAGCGGAGTTGTCTCTGGGCCGCTGCAGCAGTTGCCGGGCTTCGGCCATCCTTTGCTGTGGGCTTAAACCATCCCAGGGTTCTGCATAGTCATTCAAGCAGCCCAAGAGGGCATAGCGTGCGGAGTCTATGGTATCATCTGGGTCTGAGAAGCGTCCCTGTGGATCCACATAGTAGTTCTGTGCTTCACGCAGGAAGTCCGCACAGTTCTCATTGATGTGTAGCGTGCCGGCTTCCAGCATCTGTCGCATGACATTGATGCCGTAGGATTTGTGATTGGTGGTGCGACCCAGGCTGTCTGCAGGGTTCATGATGGGTCGACTCACAACATTGAGTCCATAACTCTCAAACAGTTCTCTGATGCTGCTACTTGACATGGTGTAGCGGCCCGGTGTGCCTGCGTCAGGTGGCAACACTATG
>Ga0247843_1003483_pt1 | contig 25767 bp, 27 predicted proteins | sample LaCruzMarch2017__FD_192420 | JGI IMG/M metagenome (GOLD analysis project Ga0247843, IMG submission 192420) | Freshwater microbial communities from meromictic Lake La Cruz, Castile-La Mancha, Spain - LaCruzMarch2017_8m | ecosystem: Environmental > Aquatic > Freshwater > Lake | place: Spain...
TCGAGGAAGGGCTGCGCGGTCGCGGCGGCCACGGCGCGGACGCTGTCCACATCGATCGTCGAGCAGTCGATCAACACGGCCGAGGCGGGCGCCGCCGCGGCAAGCCCGCCGGCGCCGAGCCAGGCGGCGCGCACCTCGGCGCCGGCGGGCAGCATGGTGATCACGAAGTCGGCGCCCTCCGCCGCCTCGGCCGGGCTGGCGGCGGCGATGGCGCCCGACACGCCAGCCAAGGAGGCCGGCACCACGTCGAAGACGGTCACCTCATGCCCTGCCTTGACGAGGTTGCGCGCCATCGGCGCGCCCATGCGCCCCACGCCAACAAAGCCGATGCGCGCCATGTGGCCCCCCAGGTCGAGTATCCTGCCGGCAGGCTCGGCCAGCTTCAGCCGCGGTGCAAGCGGCCTTCGGCCAGGGTGAAGCGGGCGGCGTCCGCCACCGGCGCGCCGGCGCGGCTGACATGGGGCAGGGCACGGAAGCGCGCCTCCATCGCCTCGGGCCGGGCTTCCAGCACCGTGTAGCCGCGGCGATTGTTGAACATGGCCACATGCGGGTTGCGCGCCAGCATGCGCGCCGTGCCGGGCAGCGTGTCCGACCCGTCGCCGCCCGAGGTGATGGAGGTCGCGATGAATTCATGCGCGACGACGGGGCTGTTCGGGTCGGCGGGATCGCGATGGATGCGGCCGGTCCAGGCATTGTGGACGTCGCCCGTCAGCACCGTGACGCCGGTTACCCGGGCTTCGGCGATATGGTTCAGCAGCCGGGCGCGGGCGGCCGGATAGGCGTCCCACTTGTCCATCGAGATGGCCGACGACTCGGCGCCAAGGTCGCGCGGCATCATCGGCACCTGCTGCGCCAGCACCTTCCAGGTGGCATCGCTGCCGGCCAGGCGGCGCATGAGCCATTCCTCCTGCGCCGGGCCCAGCACCTGGGCGGCCGGGTTGGCCACGGCGGCGCAAGGCGGGCCGGTGACGTCGCCGCAGGGCTGGTCATCGCGATGGCTGCGGGTGTCGAGCACCGCGAGGTCGGCCAGCCTACCCCAGCGCAGCCCGCGCCAGGCGGTGATGGCGGGGCCGGCGGGCAGCTGCGCGCGGCGCACCGGCATCGCCTCATACCACGCCTGGAAGGCCGCCTGCTTGCGCAGCGCGAAAATCTCGGGCGGGACGGCGACCGGGAAGCGGCCCTTGCCATCCTCCTCGCTGATGGCGCCGGCCCAGTTATTGTCCACCTCATGATCGTCGAAGGACATCACGAAGGGGTGCGCCGCATGCGCTGCCTGCAGATCGGGGTCGAGGCGATAAAGTGCGTGGCGCGCGCGGTAATCCTCCAGCGTGTGGATCTCGAGGCCGCGATGGCTGCGCACCACGGGCGGGCGGCCGGTGCCCTCCGGCCGGGCGGCATATTCGTAGATATAGTCGCCATAATGGGCGACGAGGTCCAGTTCCGGCTCCTCGGCAATGTGCCGCCAGGCGGTGAAGAAGCCGACCTCATAATGCTGGCATCCGGCCGAGACGATGCGCAGCCGCGCGGGCAGCGCATCCAGCGCGGGGGCGGTGCGGCTGCGCCCGACGCGGCTTTCGGCGCCGTCGGCGCGGAAGCGGTAGAAGAAGGGCCGCCCCGGGGGCAGGCCGCCCACTTCGACATGCACGCTGTGGCCGAGTTCGGGCCGGGCCAGCGCCAGGCCCTGCGCCACGATCCGGCCAAAACCCTCATCTTCCGCAACCTCCCAGGTCACGGCGATGGCGGCGCGGGGCAGGCCGCCGCCAGTCAGCGGCTCGGGCGCCAGGCGCGTCCAGATCACGAAGCCATCCGGCCAGGGATCGCCCGATGCCACGCCCAGCGTGAAGGGATCGCTGGTGAAGCGGTGCGGCGTCTGGCCGCGCGCGGCCGGCGTGATGGCGGCGAGCGCCGCGGCGGCGGTGGCGCCCCGCAGCAGGCCGCGGCGCGAAAGGCTGAGGATGTGTCGGGCGATGCTGTCCATGAGCCAGCTTGGCGCGCCAACCATGACAGTTGCTATCGCCCTGGCTGCTCTTTTTGCGCGCAAGCCTGTGGAAAAGAATTGACCCGGCGCGGAGAACACCCATAGAACGTGATCGCGGTTGCCTGTTTGTTCGGGTGGTGGCGCCTTCGCCCCTGCCCCGATTGCAGCGCCCCGCGCCCCTGCCGGAGTTCCCCATGCTGACCCGCAAGCAACTGGAATTGCTTCTCTTCATCGATCGGCACCTGCGCGCCACCGGCTTCTCCCCTTCGTTCGAGGAAATGAAGGAGGCGCTGCAGCTGCGCTCCAAGTCCGGCATCCACCGGCTGATCACGGCGCTGGAGGAACGGGGCTTCCTGAGCCGCCGCGCGCACCGCGCCCGCGCGCTGGAAGTGCTGCGCCTGCCCGAGGCGCAGTCGGGCCGCGATGGCGCCCCGCCGGTGGTGGCGCCACCCCTGCCGGTGCAGCTGCCGCCCGGCGCGTCCAACGTGGTGCGGGCGAATTTCCAGCCGCCACCCGCCCCGCCGGTCGCCAGCAATGACCAGGTGGCGCTGCCGCTCTATGGGCGGATCGCCGCCGGCCTGCCCATCGAGGCCATCCGCGACGCCGCCGCCGCCATCGAGGTGCCCGCCAGCCTGCTCGGCACCGGCGACCATTACGCGCTCGAGGTGGCCGGCGATTCGATGATCGATGCCGGCATCCTGGACGGCGACATCGTCATCATCCGCCGCGCCGAGACGGCCGAGAATGGCGCGATCGTGGTGGCTGTGGTCGACGATAACGACGTCACGCTGAAGCGCCTGCGCCGGCGCGGCAATTCGGTGGCGCTGGAACCCGCGAACCGCGCCCATGAGACGCGCATCTTCGGCCCCGATCGGGTGCGGGTGCAGGGCCGGCTGGTCGGGCTGCTGCGCCGCTACTGACCGGCAGCGCCGCGCCGCTCAATGCAGGCGGGGTGCCTTCAGGAAGCGGGCGCGGTCGCTGGTGACCACCGGCAGGCTGCGCCGCCGCCCATCACGCTGGAAGCCGACCGTCACCTCGACCCCCGCCGCACCGCGCGTCCACAGCGAACGCCAGAGCGTGGCCAAATCCGTCGCTTCCTGCCCATCGAGCGTCAGGATGCGGTCGCCCGCCTTCAGCCCCGCCTTCTCGGCCGGGCCCCGCGGGGCGAGGGAGGCCACCACCACCCCTTCCTCCTGGTCCGCCGCATAAAGCCCCATCCAGGGCCGGGCCGGCCGGTTGACCCGGCCGAAGGAGAGAAGGTCGGGCAGGATCGCATGCAGCGGCCCGACGGGCACGACCATGTTGAGATCGAGCCGCCGCCCCTTCGGATCCTGGTGCTGCAACACCAGCGAGCCCACGCCGAGCAGCACGCCGCCACTGCCGATCAGCGCCGCGCCGCCCCAGGCGGGGTGCGCCGGCGCGGTGAACAGCGCCTCCTCCAGCAGATACTCCCAATATCCGGCAAAACTCTCGCGCGCGACGATGCTGCAGGCCAAGGCGCCGCCCGCCGCGCCCAGGCGGTGCGGGGCCGCGGCCAGGATGGCGGAGCTGCCTGTCTCGGGCGGCGTCAGGCCGCCAAGCGGCAGCGGCAGCGCGTCGATCCGGCCGAGCGCCTGTACCAGGCCGAAGCCAGTCTCGAAATCATGCGCCAGCGCGTGGCCCGGCACCACCTTGCCGTCCGCCGTGGTGATCCAGACGCTCTCGGCCTCGCCGATCAGGTAGCCGATGGTCAGGATCAGCCCGTCCGGGGTGCCGGGGGCCTGGATGAGCACGCCGCTGCCCTCGCGGTCGGTGCCCAGCGTGCGGGCCGAGAAGGCATCGGCCGGCACGCGCGACTTCAGGCCAACCACCGCGCCGAGCGCCACCCGGAGGTCGAAGTCGAATTCAGATGGGTCGGGGCGAAGCTCGTCCGGGATCGCCCACGAATCCTCCTCCTCCATCAGCGGGGCGGCTCCTGCACCCCGATCGCGGCCGGCGGCGGCAGGATGATGGCGGGCCGGCTATCCGCGCAGCGGAAGGCGATCCGGTAGTCGGTCACGCCGATTTCGGTGCGGACGGGTTCCATGGTGCCACCCAGTTGCGCGCAATGCGCCTCGGCCGCCGTCACACCGCGTCGGGCGGCCGTGGCGGGGCTTGCGGAGTTGGACGTCAGCGCGAACAGCCCGGGCTCGAGTTCGGCCACATGGCTGCGCGCGCCACAGGCGGCCAGCAGGAGGATCAGGGGAAGGGCGCGTCGCATGGCTTTGATGTCGCAGGTTACCGGGCGCGCGCCCAGGGGGCAAATATGGGGGCAAATCAGGCGGCTGCCTTCGCCTCGCGCCGGCGGCGGTGCAGGATGAACTCGGTGTAGCCGTTGGGCTGCTCCGCACCATCGAACACCAAGTCACAGGCCGCCTTGAAGGCCGGGCCATCGAAGGCGGGCGCCATCGGGCGGTACAGCGGGTCACCGGCATTCTGCCGGTCCACCACGGTGGCCATGCGGCGCAGGCTTTCCTCCACCTGCGCCCGCGTCACGATGCCATGGCGCAGCCAGTTCGCGATATGCTGGCTGCTGATGCGCAGCGTCGCGCGATCCTCCATCAGCCCGATATCGCTGATGTCGGGCACCTTGGAGCAACCGACGCCCTGGTCCACCCAGCGCACCACATAGCCCAATATGCCCTGGGCATTATTGTCGAGTTCGGCCTGCACCTCGGCGGGCGACCAGTTGGTGTTGCGCGCCAGCGGCACCGTCAGGATGCTGTCCAGCGCGGCACGACGGCCGCCGGCGGCCAGTTCCGCCTGGCGCGCGGCGACCTGGACCTGATGGTAGTGCAGCGCGTGCAGCGTGGCGGCGGTGGGCGAGGGGACCCAGGCGGTGTTGGCGCCCGCCTTCGGATGGCTGACCTTCTGCGTCAGCATCGCCGCCATCAGGTCGGGCATCGCCCACATGCCCTTGCCGATCTGCGCCCGGCCGCGCAGGCCGCAGACCAGGCCGATATCGACGTTCCAATCCTCATAGGCGGCGATCCAGCGCTGGCCGCGCATTTCCGCCTTGCGCACCACGGCGCCGGCTTCCATGCAGGTGTGGATCTCATCGCCGGTGCGGTCGAGGAAGCCGGTGTTGATGAACACCACCCGGTCGCGCGCCGCCTGGATGCAGGCCTTGAGGTTGACGGTGGTGCGCCGTTCCTCATCCATGATCCCCATCTTCACGGTGGCGCGCGGCAGGCCCAGCGCATCCTCGACGCGGGCGAACAGAAGGTCGGCATGGGCCACCTCCTCCGGCCCGTGCATCTTGGGCTTCACCACATAGACGCTGCCCTTGCGCGAATTCAGCCGCTTGCCGCGGCCGGGCGGCTGCACGTCATGCAGCGCGATCGCGACCGTCACCAGCGCGTCCAGCACCGTCTCGGGCACCAGGGCGCCATCCAGCGTGACCATGTCGGTCATCATGTGGTGGCCCACATTGCGGATCAGCATCAGCGATCGACCCGGCAGCGTGACCGTGCCACCCGCCGGGCGCGTCCAGCTGCGATCGGGGTTGAGGCGGCGGAGCAGGGTCTGGCCGCCCTTGCTGAGTTCCGCCGAGAGATCGCCCTTCATCAGCCCGAGCCAATTGCGGTAGATGTCCACCTTGTCTGCGGCATCGACGGCGGCGACGCTGTCCTCGCAATCCATGATGGTGCTGACGGCGGCTTCCATGATCAGGTCGGCGATGCCGGCCGGATCCTCGCGCCCGATTTCGCTGCGGCGATCGACCAGGATCTCCAGGTGCAGCCCATGGTTGGTCAGCAGGATCGCGGTGGGGGCCCAGGGCTCGCCGCGATAGCCCACGCATTGGCCGGGACGCGCCAGGCCAAGCTTGCGGCCATCCTTCAACGTGACCAGCAGGGCGCCGGCCTCGATCTCATAGAAGCTGCTATCGGCATGGCTGGCGCCGCCGGCCAGTGGCACCGCCTGGTCCAGCACGCGCCGTGCATAGGCGATCACCAGCGCGCCGCGCTTGGGGTTGTAGCCCCGCCCGCGCTCGGCCCCGCCCGCTTCGGGCAGCGCATCGGTGCCGTACAACGCGTCATAGAGGCTGCCCCAGCGGGCATTGGCGGCGTTCAGCGCGTAGCGCGCGTTGGACAGGGGCACCACCAGCTGCGGGCCGGCGATCTCGGCGATCTCCGGATCCACGTCGGTGGTGCCGACGGTGACGTCGGTGGGCTCGGGCAGCAGGTAGCCGATCGCCCGCAGGAATTCGGTCTGGGCGGCCAGGTCGATCGGCCGGCCCTGGTTGGCCCGGTACCAGCCATCGATCGCCTGTTGCAGTTGGTCGCGCTTGGCCAGCAGCGCGGCATTGCGTGGCGCCCATTCCGTGAGGATCGCCTCCAGCCCCGCCCAAAAGCGTGCCGGCTCGATCCCGGTACCGGGCAGGGCTTCCCCGTCGATGAAGGCCTGGAAGGCGGGGTCGATGGTGAGCTTGCCCAGGGTTACCGTCGTCACTTTCTCATCTCCTTCGCGCCGGCCGCGGCCGCGCGCGATGCGCTGGGCCGCCCGCAGACCACCGGGTGGCGCGGGGATGTGCGGGGAATTCGCGTGGCTGTCCAGGGGGCGCTTAGCGGCGTCAAGCCCGGTGCTGCCTTACATTTTATGCAGGTAAGCTCGGCGGGCGGCCCGGGACAGGATGGCGGCTTGCCGCCACTGCCGACCCGGTCGATCCTGGCACGACGGAGAAAGCGACCCATGACCTACGTCCCAGCCCCCCACACCAGCCAGCATTGGCAGGTCACCAAGCCGGCCGCGCGCGGAACGCGGGGCATCGTCGCCTGCCAGTCCCGCGCCGCCGCCGAGGTCGGGATTGCGATCCTGGAGGCCGGCGGCAACGCCGCCGACGCCGCCACCGCCATGGCCTTCGCCCTGGCCAGCCAGGAGCCCTGGAATTCCGGCCTGGGCGGGATCGGCTTCGCGCTGGTGGCGGGGCCTGACCTGCCAGCCGAGACCATCGATTTCGGGCCCGTCGCCCCGGCCACCCTGGACCCCGCCCGATTCCCGCTGACCGGCCGGATGAAGCAGGATCTTTTCGCCTGGCCGGAGGTGGAGGGTGACCGCAACATCCATGGCCCGCTCTCCTGCCTCATTCCCTCGGCGGTTGCGGGCTATGCGCTGCTGCATGAGGCGCATGGCCGACTGCCGATCGCCGACATCCTGGCACCCGCCATCGCCCTGGCCCGTCGCGGCCTGCCGGCCGACTGGTTCACCACGCTGAAGGTCGCCAATGCCGCGGCGACGCTGCGGCTCTATCCGGAATCGGCGCGCATCTACCTGCCCGGCGGTCTGCCGCCCGTGGCCCCCTATCAGGGGGTGCCGGGCTTCCTGGCGCAGGGCAATCTGGCGACGACGCTGGCGCGGCTGGCCGAGGCCGGCCTCGGTGACTTCTATCGCGGCGATGTCGCGGCTTCGATCGCGGCCGACCTCGCGGCCATGGGTGGCTTCGTCTCGGCGTCGGACCTGGCCGGCTGCACCGCGCGGCGCCTGCCCGCCGTAACCATGCCCTGGCGCGGGCGGATGCTGCATTTGTCGAACGGGCTCACCGCCACGCCCACCTTCCGGCGCGTGGCCGCGGCGATGGAGGCGGCCGACTGGTCCGGCCGCGCGCCCGGCACGGCCTGGCACATGGCCTTCGCCGCCGCCATGCAGGCGGCCTATGCGGAACGCCTGGCCGGCGTAGGCGATGCCGAGCCGGCGGGGGCGGATAGCTGCACCACCCACCTGACCGTCTGCGATGCCGCGGGGATGATGGTCTCGATGACCACCACGCTGCTCTCCTCGATGGGATCGCGGCTGGTGCTGCCGGGCAGCGGCGTGCTGATGAACAATGGCAATATGTGGTTCGACCCGCGCCCGGGCAGCGCCAATGCGATGGCGCCCGGCAAGCGGCCGCTGACCAACATGTCGCCCCTGATCGCGACCGACATGGCGGGCCGGCCGGTGATGGCGCTCGGCGCCTCGGGCGGACGGCGGATCCTGGCGGCGGTGTTCCAGATGCTGGCCATGGTCGGGGGCTTCGGGATGGACCCTGCCGAGGCGGCCGCTGCGCCGCGCCTTGACGTCTCGGGCCCCGAGGGCGTGACGGCCGATCGTCGGCTGCCGCCGGAGACACTGGCGGCGCTGGCCGCGGCCGGGCCGCTCGACCTGGTGGAGCATGGCGTGCTGCCGGTGAATTTCGCCTGCCCGAACCTGATCGCCGCGGCGCCGGATGGGCGGCGCGTGGGGATTACCGACACCATGTCCCCCTGGTCGGCGGCCTTGGCGCAGTGATGCTCATCGAGCGGATCGTCCTGCTGTCGCTGGACGATGCCACCGGGCGGCCGGTCGGGCGCGCCGGGATGGCGCCCGACCTGGCGCTGGCCGGGGCGGCACTGATGGATCTGGCGCTGGCCGCGCGGATCGACACGGACCGCGACCGGGTGCTGGTCGTGGACCGGACGCCGATCGGCGATCCGGTGCTGGACCCTTTGCTCGCGATGCTTGGCCTGCCCGAGACGCCGGCCGATGCGCGGGGCCTGATCATGCTGCTGGCCCGCCAGGGCGGCGCGATGCGCGCGGCGCTGCTGGACCGGCTGGTGGCGGCCGGCGCGCTGGCGCGGGAACAGGGGCGGTTCCTGTTCCTGCTGGCGGATCTGCGTTTCCCGAAGCCGGCGGGCGCGGCCATGGCGGCCGATGATCGGGCGCGGCTTCGGGCGCTGCTGCTGGCCGAGGAGATTCCGACGCCCGAGGAAGCGCTGCTGCTGGGCCTGGCGCGGGCCGCCGGGCTGCTGCCGCTGATCCTGGCGCCCGAGGAACTCGGCCGGGTGCAGCCATGGCTCACCCTGGTCACGCGGATTGAGAGTTTGAACCGCTCGCTCGGCACCGCGGTGGCGGATCTGCGGGCGGCACGGACCTTGCAGTCTTCCTAGGCTCGGACGGTCGATGGCGCCCCTAGAGCGTGCAATGGTGCACGTGAATTAGGCGCCTGCCGGACCTTTGCCTTCAGGGAGTGCATACATGCTGAGCCGCCGCCGCCTTCTGGCCGCCACCTCCGGTCTTCTCGCCGCGCCCTTCGTGCTGTCCGCCGAAGCCCGTGCGCAGGCCGCCTGGCCGAACCGCACCGTGCGCCTGGTCGCGCAATTCCCCCCGGGCGGGCTGGTCGACACCGTGTCGCGCCTGATCGCGCCCGGCCTGTCCCAGGCGTTGGGCGTGAACGTGGTGGTGGAGAACCGGGCCGGCGCCGGTGGCCTGATCGGCACCGATTTCGTCGCGAAGCAGCCGGCCGATGGCTACACGCTGCTGGTCAGCCATGCCTCGGTGCATGTCTATTCGCAGGCGACGCGCGCCACCATGCCGTTCGACTCGATCGGCGACTTCACCCACATGGTCCACATGGTGGAAGCGCCGAATGTGCTGCTGGTGCGCGGCGTGTCGCCGTTCCAGTCGCTGGAGCAGTATGTGACGGCGGCGCGCACGCGCCCGGTGCGCTTCGGCTCCTCGGGCATCGGCTCTGCGCCGCACCTGCTGGGCGCCATGCTGTCCTCCGAGGCGCGGGCACCGAACCTGGATCACGTGCCCTATGCCGGCAGCGCCCCGGCCATGCAGGACCTGCTCGGGAACAACATCGAAAGCATGGTGGACCCGATCACCACCAATGTCGCGCAGCTGCGTGATGGCAGCCTGCGCGCGCTGGCGGTCTCCACCCCGGCCCGCCTGCCGGCTTTCCCGACGATCCCGACCTTCGCCGAGCTGGGCTATCCGAAGCTGACCTCCGCGCAGTGGCTCGGCCTGTCGGCGCCGAAGGGCCTGCCGATGGCGATCCAGGAGCGGCTGCTGGCGGCGATTCCGCCGATCCTGGCGCAGCCTGCCCTGGCGCAGCGCTTCAGCGACCTCCAGACCATGCCGCGCGCCACGCTGCCGACGGGCGATGCCTTCGTTGCCCTGATCCGCGAGGAAATCGCGGCGTGGACGGCGGTGGCGCGTCAGTTCAACATCTCGGTGAGCTGACGGGCGAAGCGCCATCGCGCCCCGCCCCAGCAAAGGGGGAGGGGCGCGATGCACTGGAGCCTGCCGGAGGCCGTGGCGCTGCTGCTGCGTTCCCAGGACCGGGCGGGGGGGCATGTGCCCCAGCCGCTCGGCGACCTGGCCATCGTGTCGGCCGCGCTGATGGAATTGTCCCTGGCCGGACGCATCGACACCGACCGCGACCTGCTGACCCTGATCGATCCGCGCCCGATCGGCGATGCCGAGCTGGACGCGGTGCTGGCCACGCTAGCTGGTCCCCCCCAGCCGAGTGTCGCGGCGCTGTCGGTCTTGCTGCCGCGGGCGCGGGTCCTGCGGGAGGCTGCCGAGCTGCGCCTGGTCGCCGCCGGCGCGCTGCCCGATCCGCTGGCCACCTTCCTGTGGGACCTGCAACGCCCGGCTGTCCCTGTGCCGCGGGCGGGGGCGGAATTGGCGGCCCGCGTCGCCCTGCTGCTGCTCTCCGATGAGATTCCGGCGCCGCGCGACGCCCTGCTGGTCGGCCTGGTGCAGGGTAGCGGCCTGATGCGCCTGCTGCTGCACCCCGACCAGGCTGCGGCGCGCGCCGCGCGGATCGCGTGGGTGGCCGGGCTGGAGGCGCTGAGCCGCAGCCTGACGCAAGCCATGCGCAGCACCTATGCGCGGCTGCTGCGCGATGGGGCGGTGGCGTAGCGGCTTCAGCCGGCCGCCGGCACCAGCCGGGCGCGCTGCGCAATAAAGGGCGCAGCCAGCAGATCCGCCCGCATCGCGGCCTCCTCCGTCCAGACCGTGCCGGCCGGGAAAGCCTGCGCCTGCCAACTCAGCTCCAGCGACGGCACGGCGAAGGGCCAGGGGTCCAGCACCAGCGAGGGGCCCGCGGCGGTCAGGCCCAAGGCCACCATGCCGCCTGCCGCCAGCGGGGCCACGCCGACGCCGCCCGCGGTCTGCACACCGGCGCAGACGGCCAGGCTGAGTGCGTCGGTCACGGCGACCAGCGCGCTCATGCGCTCCAGCTCGGCCGCCCCAAGGCCCAGACCATCGGCCAGGCGCGCCTGCAGCGCACCCTGCGTGGCGCGATAGTGGCGCGCCGCCGGCGCGTCGTCCGGATGATCCTGGTGGCGATCCTCATAGGCGGCATAGATCCGGCTGCCATGCCGGCTGATCAGCAGCGCCACCAGCGGCCCCCAGCTGGCCAGGGCCTGGGTGACGCCCTCGGCCCACATGGGCGCATGTTGGCGCGCGCCGACGGCGCGGAAATTATGCGGGCGGCCGGTGCGGGGATCCAAGGTCGGCGCCGCTTCCCAGCCCATCCAGGCCACATCGTGCTGGGCGCAGGCGGTGGCCAATTCCTCGGCAGGATCAGGGGCGGCAAAGCCCGGCGCGCCCCAGGCCTGCATCATCTGGCCCGAGACCAGCGCATGCATGGGCTGGCGCACCGTCAGCCAGGACCCGTCCGGGCGGTCGAGGAACAGCATCTTTTCGGTCTCCCGGTCAGGCTTGCAAGCATGACGCGACCTGCGCGCGCTTGCCAGATGCGATGCGGGGGGTCATATCCCGGCCGCTCCAAGGGTCTTTCGGGGATTGATCGGCATGCGCGTGGGGGTCTTGCGCGAACGGCGCGGCGGTGAAACGCGGGTGGCCGCGACGCCGGAGACGGTGAAGAAGCTCATCGGGCTTGGCTGCTCGGTGGCGGTGGAAAGCGGGGCAGGCCTGAATTCCGGCTTCCCGGATGCGGATTACGTCGCGGCGGGCGCCGATGTGGCGGCTGATGTCGGCAAGGTCCTGGCCGGGGCCGGCCTGGTCCTGAAGGTCCGCGCGCCGCTCGGCACCGGCGAGGGCGAGGTCGACGAGCTGTCGATGATCCCGCGCGGCGCGCTGGTGATCGGCACGCTCGGCGCCGATCGCGCCACGGCCGAGACCTATGCGCGCCTTGGCATCGATGCCTGCGCCATGGAATTGCTGCCGCGCATCACGCGCGCCCAGTCGATGGACGTGCTGTCCAGCCAGGCGAACCTCGCGGGCTACCGCGCCGTGATCGAGGCGGCGGACGCGTTTGACCGTGGCTTCCCCATGCTGATGACCGCGGCGGGCACGATCCCGGCCGCCAACGTGTTCATCATGGGCGCGGGCGTGGCCGGCCTGCAGGCGATCGCGACGGCGCGGCGCCTCGGCGGGCGCGTCTCGGCCACCGATGTGCGGCCGGCCGCGAAGGAAGAAATCAAGTCCCTCGGCGCCAGCTTCGTCGGCTACGAGGATGAGGAAAGCAAGGCCGCCCAGACCGCGGGTGGCTACGCCAAGCAATTGTCGGCCGAATTCTACGCCAAGCAGGCGGAAGTGGTGGCGGCGCATATCGCCAAACAGGACATCGTGGTGACCACCGCGCTGGTGCAGGGCCGCAAGGCACCCACCCTGGTGACGGCAGCGATGGTGGCCAGCATGAAGCCGGGCAGCATCGTGGTGGACATCGCGTCCGACGCCGGCGGCAATGTGGCGGCGACCGTGCCGGGCGAGTTGGTCGTCACGGCCAATGGCGTGAAGGTGCTGGGCTATCGCAACTGGCCGGGCCGCATCGCGGGTGCCGCTTCGGCGCTGTATGCGCGCAACCTGCTGACCTTCCTGACCACCTTCTGGGACAAGGAGGCGAAGAAGCCCGCCCTGAAGGAAGACGATGACATCGTGAAGGGTGTCACGCTGACCCGCGGCGGCGCCGTGGTCCACCCGTCGCTGGCCGCCTGAGGAGAGCCCCGCAATGACCATCACGCCACAGCAGATCGCTGCCGAAGCGGCGTCGCTGGCCGACCGCGCCGCAATGCTGGCCGAACAGGCGCGCGGCCTGGTTGTCGCCGCCGCCCCGGTGGCCGCCGCCGCCGAGCCGTTCCTGTACCTGCTCACCATTTTCCTGATGGCCTGCTTCGTCGGCTACTATGTCGTCTGGAACGTGACGCCCGCGCTGCATTCGCCGCTGATGGGCGTGACCAACGCCATCTCCTCGGTGATCGTGGTCGGTGCCATCCTGGCCACCGGCCTGTCGGACAGCATCGCCGCCAAGATCTTCGGCTTCCTGGCGGTGACGCTGGCCGCGGTGAACATCTTCGGCGGCTTCATGGTCACGCGCCGGATGCTGGCCATGTTCAAGAAGAAGGGGGGCTGAGCCCATGGCCGCAACCCTCTCGACGCTGGCCTATCTGGTCGCGTCCGTCCTGTTCATCCTGGCGCTGCGCGGCCTGTCTCACCCCGAGACCAGCCGCCAGGGCAACCTGTTCGGCATGGTCGGCATGGGCATCGCCGTGGCGGCGACGCTGCTGAAGCCCGGCATGGGCGCGGGCGGCATCGCCATTGTGCTGGCCGGTCTTGCGATCGGCGGCGCCATCGGCACGGTGCTGGCGCAGCGCATCCAGATGACATCGCTGCCGCAGCTGGTCGCGGCCTTCCATAGCCTGGTGGGCCTCGCCGCCGTGTTCGTGGCGGCGGCTGCCTTCTACGCGCCGGACGCGTTCGGCATCGGCGTGCCGGGCAACATCAAGGCGGCGAGCCTGATTGAGATGTCGCTCGGCCTCGCGATCGGCGCCATCACCTTCTCGGGCTCGGTCATCGCCTTCCTGAAGCTGGATGGCCGCATGTCGGGCGCGCCCTTGGTGTTCAAGGGCCAGCACATGCTGAACGCGGCGCTCGGCGCGCTGCTGCTGCTGCTGGTGATCATCTTTGTCGTCACCGGCAATCCTGTGCTGTTCTGGATGATCGCCATCCTGTCCTTCGTGCTGGGCTTCCTGCTGATCGTGCCGATCGGCGGCGCGGACATGCCGGTGGTTGTGTCCATGCTGAACAGCTATTCGGGCTGGGCGGCGGCGGGCATCGGCTTCACCATCGGCAACCTGCTGCTGGTGGTGACGGGCGCGCTGGTGGGTGCCTCGGGCGCCATCCTGTCCTACATCATGTGCAAGGGCATGAACCGCAGCATCATCAACGTGCTGCTGGGCGGCTTCGGGTCCGAAAGCGGCACCGCTGCCGCCGGCGCCGGCACGGCCGACCGTGCCCCGGTGAAGGCGGGCAGCCCCGAAGACGCGGCCTACATCATGAAGAACGCCCAGAAGATCATCATCGTGCCGGGCTACGGCATGGCGGTGGCGCAGGCGCAGCAGGTGGTGCGCGAGATGGCGGACCTGCTGAAGAAGGAAGGTGCGGAGATTTCCTACGCCATCCACCCCGTCGCGGGCCGGATGCCCGGCCACATGAACGTGCTGCTGGCCGAGGCGAACGTGCCCTATGACGAGGTGCATGAGCTGGAGGAAATCAACGCCGAATTCGCCGAGGCCGATGTCGCCTATGTGATCGGCGCCAACGACGTCACCAACCCGGCGGCGAAGACCGACAAGACCAGCGCCATCTACGGCATGCCGATCCTGGATGTGGAGCGCGCGAAGACCGTGTTCTTCGTCAAGCGCGGCATGTCCTCGGGCTATGCGGGCGTCGAGAATGAGCTGTTCTTCCGCCCGAACACGATGATGCTGTTCGGCGACGCGAAGAAAGTGACGCAGCAGATCGTGCAGAGCCTGCAGAAGTAGCAGGCCGCCTCACGGCCGGGCTGGGAACGGGGGCCGCAGGGCCCCCGTTCCTGTTTCAGGCGGCGAGGTTGTGGCGCGCGAACCAGTCATCGAAGGATTCGGCCGCCAGCCCCAGCGCCGCATTGCCGTCATTCGCCAGCATCGCCCAGGGCACCTGCGGCAGATGCGCGTAGAGATCGCCAATATCGTCGCCATTCGGTGCGCCCATCGCCGCGTTCAGCCCGGCGGCGAAGGCCGGGATGGGGAGCTCGGCAAAGGTGACCTGCCGCCCCAGGGCCTGTCCGAGCCGCCCTGCGACCTCCGGACCGGTCAGCGCCGCCGGACCCGCAATGTCGAAGCCGCGCCCCGTGACGCCCGGTCGTGTCGCGGCGGCCAGCGCGGCCTCACCGAGGGTGTGATGGCTGATCCAGTTCAGCGCGATCCCCGGGGACACCGGATAGGCCAGCACCCCGCTTTCCCGCGCCGCAGCGGCGGCCCAGGGCTGCAGCAGATTATCCATGTAGATGGTGGGCCGCAGCACCACGGCGGGCACCGGCCCGGCGAACGTCATCGCCTCCATCTGCCGTAGCGAGGCCGAAACCGGGCGGTTGAGGCCTGGCAAGGGGCGGGAAGCGAGGTTGAGGACCACCCGCCCCACCCCGGCCTCCGCGGCCGCGCCGAGCAGGGTGGCCAGCCACGCCTCCCGCACGCCGCGGCGATAGTCGATGGGCAGCGTCACCGCCAGCACGGCGGCACCTTGCAGCGTTGTCGCCAGGTCACTGTCCCGCCGGAGGGGCCGCATCTGCCAGCCCGCTTCCGTAAACGCGTTGGCAATGGCGGCGCCCTGGGCACCTGTGCTGCCGGTGACGGCAACGATCGAGGAGTTCATCGGCCGGATCCTTTCCTTGGTTGGTCCGGCAGCCCATCTATCGTCGCGCGAGGCGCCGTTACAGAAGGCAGCAGAATGGAACCAGGTATCCTCCCCGACACTGCCCGGCCGCTGCGCCGCCGTGCGCCACCGCCCGAGGCCTGCCCGGTACCCGAGGATTGCCCGGTTCAGGTGACGCTCGATGTGCTTGCGGGGCGCTGGAAGCCGCTTACCCTGTGGCATCTTCGGCAGGGCACGCTGCGCTTCAGTGAGATGCGGCGCCGGATGCCGGGTATCAGCCAGCGGATGCTGACGATGACGCTGCGTGAACTCGAGCGCGACGGGCTCGTCCGTCGCGTGGTTTTCGCTGAAGTGCCGCCGCGCGTCGAATACACCACCACGCCGCTGGGCGAGAGTCTGAGCCCGATCCTCGATGCGATGGCGGTCTGGGGGGAGGACAACCGTGCCGGCAATGCCGAAAGCCGCGCGGCACGGGATGAAACCGGACGCCGTTGATCCGAACCTGCGGCCGGCGAAGCTGGCCGGGCGCCCGAGCCGGCGATCGGACATGATCACCGGGATGTGGGATGAGCCCCGCGGCGCGGCCTCCATCATGAAGGACGCGCGGAAGATCATCATCGTGCCGGGCTGCGGCGTGGCGGTGGCGCAGGCGCAGCAGCTGGTGCGCGAGATGGCGGACCTTCTGGCAGAAGGAAGGTGCCGAGATTTCCGACGCCATTCCCCCCCCCCCGCATGCCCGGCCAAACGAACCTGCTGCTGGCCGAGGCGAGGCTGCACCAAGGCGAGGTGCATGAGCTGGCGGAGATCAAGGCCGAATTCGCCGAGGCCGATGCCGCCGATGTGATCGGCGCCGACCATGTGACCAACCCGGCGGCGAAGACCGTGTTCTTGGTCACGCGCGGCATGGCCTGCGGGTATGCGGGCGTCACGGATGGGCCGTTCTTCCGCCCGAACATGATGATGCTGTTCGGCGGCGCGAAGGAGGTCACGCCGCGGATCGTGCGGAGCCTGCAGAAGCCGGCAGCCGCATGAGCGGCTGGCATGCGCGGGCCGCCGCATGCTATGATCGCAATCAAAGGGGGGACGTCTTGCAACCGCACCGGCTGATCGGTGCCGCAAGGGAGGTCGCCTTTGGACGATTTTCTGCTGTTCGTCGCGGTCGGCTTCGCGGCCCAGATCGTCGATGGTGCGATCGGCATGGCCTATGGGCTGACCGCCACCTCGGTGCTGGTGTCTATGGGCACCTCCCCGGCGGTGGCGTCCGCCAGCATCCACGCCGCCGAGGTCTTCACCACCGGCGCCTCGGGCCTTGCGCATTGGCGCGTCGGGAATGTCGACCTGCGGCTTGTGGCGCGACTCGCGATCCCCGGCATGATCGGCGGCGTGGCGGGGGCGCTGGTGGCTTCCTTCCTGCCGCTCGACATCATCAAGCCGCTGGTCAGCGTCTATCTGCTGGCGATGGGGGCGGTGATCCTGCTGCGCGCGCTTCGCCCGCGGGAGCCCCAGCCGACCAAGCAGGTGGGCCTGCTCGGCCTGGGCGGTGGCTTCATGGACGCGGTCGGGGGTGGTGGCTGGGGGCCGCTGGTGGCTTCCACCCTGATCGGGCGCGGCGACACGCCGCGCATCGCGATCGGCAGCACCAACGCGGCGGAGTTCTTCGTGACCTTCGCCATCACGATCGCCTTTTTCGCGGCGATTGGCCTGGAATTGTGGATCGTGATCCTGGGGCTGATCGTGGGCGGCGTGCTGGCCGCGCCCTTCGCCGCGCTGATCACCAAGAAGGTCCCGGACCGTCCGCTGATGATCATCGTGGGCGCGCTGATCACCCTGCTGTCGCTGCGCAACCTGCTGCTGGCGCTGGGCGTCGGCTGAGGCTGCGATGGGCCGAAACCGAATGTGCCCAAACAGAAAAAGCCGCTACCCGTGGGGGCAGCGGCCGTCCGCGCCAGTAAGGCCGAGGGTTCAGAAGCCTTCGCGCTCGAGGCGCTTGCGCTCAACCTTGCGGGCGCGCCGGACGGCTTCCGCCGCTTCACGTGCTCGACGCTCCGAGGGCTTCTCATAGTGGCGCCGGAGCTTCATTTCCCGGAACACACCTTCGCGCTGGAGCTTCTTCTTCAGCGCCTTCAGGGCCTGATCAACATTATTGTCGCGGACGACGACCTGCACGCGGGGCAACCTCCTGCCGAAAGGTGAAGAGATAGAATGACAAAGGCGGACGCGCACCAGCTGCCTGGCACCGCCCGCGGGAATCGAGCTTTACCACGAACGCCGCGGCGCGCAACAGCCTTCCGTCATCCCGGGGAGTGTCTAAATCAGCGGGGACGTCGCGAGAATGCAAGATGGCCATCCTCAAGCTTGCCCGCATGGGCCACCCGGTACTGATCCAGCCCGCTGCCCCGGTGCCCGATGCAACGGCGCCGGACGTTCGTCGCCTGATCGCCGACATGGTCGAGACGCTGGAGGATGCGCAGGCGCTCGGCCTGGCGGCGCCACAGGTGCATGTCGCGCTTCGGCTGTTCATCTGGCGGGGCGGCGCGGGCAACCCGATCGCCCTGATCAACCCGGTGATCGAGCCGGTGGGCGAGGAGGTTGAATCCGGCTGGGAAGGCTGCCTTTCCATCCCCGGCCTGCGCGGTTCGGTGCAGCGCCCCGCGCGGGTGCGCTTCCATGGCCTCGACATGGAAGGCCAGCCCATGTCGGGCGAGGCGGCCGGCCTCACCGCCCGCATCCTGCAGCATGAGGCGGACCATCTGGACGGCGTGCTCTACCCGATGCGCATGACCGACTTCAGCCTGTTCGGCTTCACCGACGAACTGTCCCGCGCCGCCACGCGCGCCCGGACCGAGGAGACCCCGCGATGATCGAACGCAGTCCTGAGCGCGATTCGGCGCTGCTCGCCGCCCTGCCGCATGTGCCGCGCCTGGGCTGGACGCGGGCGGCGCTGGCCGCGGGCCTCGGCGATCTTGGGCGCGACCCGATGGAGCAGGAATGGCTGTTCCCCCGCGGCGCGATCGAGGCGGTGGAGGCCTGGTGCGACCTGGCCGACCGCGAGATGGAGGCGGCAGCGGCGGCCGAGGACCTCGCCAGCCTCAAGATCCCCCGCCGCATCCGCCGGGTGATCGAGATCCGCCTGGCGCAGGCGGAACCGCAGCGCGAGGCGATCCGCCGGGCACTTGGCCTGCAAGCGCTGCCGTGGAATGTCGCCTCGGCCTTGCGGACGGTGGCGCGCACGGCGGACGCCATGTGGGCGGCGGCCGGCGATACCTCGGCCGACTTTTCCTGGTACACGCGCCGCGCCACGCTGGCCGGCGTCTATGGGGCGACCCTGGCCTTCTGGCTGGGCGATGAGGAGCCGGGGCACCCCCGCACCCTGGCCTTCCTGGACCGCCGGCTGGCCGATCTCGCGAAATTGCAGCGCCCGCGCAGGCCCGCCCCGCGCCCAGCCTGAACGCCGCGCCTTGCCGAAACGGGGCCGGGGGGGGTAGGCAGGCGCCAGCAACCCCTGCTTCGGAACCACCGCCCCATGCTCCGTTCGTCCCGTCTTCGTACCGGGGTCGCCGCGCTCGGCCTGCTGATCTTCGCCGGCCCGGCCATGGCCCAGCTTTGCGTCAACCCCGCCGAGCGCACCGCCTTCGAGCTGCGCACCCTGCAAAGCCAGCTGGTCGTGGCCGCGCTCGCCTGCGGCCGGGACAATGAATACAACAGCTTCGTTCGCCGCTTCCAGTCGGAGCTGGCGGGCAGCTACCGCACCATGCAGGCCCATTTCCGGCGTGGCGGCGGCAATTCGCAGCGCACGATGGACACTTTCATCACCACCCTGGCGAACGCCCATTCGCAGGATGGCATCAGCCAGGGCAGCCGCTTCTGCCCGAACATCGCGCCGCTGTTCCAGGTGGCGATGAGCCAGCCCAACGCCGCCGCGCTGGCCGGGCTGGTGGCGGAGCGGAACCTGATCAATCCGCTGGATACGCCCGCCTGCCCCGAGGCGCCGGCCCGCCGCGCGCCGACGCGCAGCGCCGCCGCCACCCCCGTCCGCTGACGCGCCGCCCAAGGGCGTGAAGCGCTTCTGGGAGCAGGCCGAGGCCGAAGCCGGTGCCGCGGGCTGGCAGGTGCTGCTGGACGGCCGCGCGGTGCGCCTGCCCAGCGGCCAGCCGCTGGTCACGCCAAACGCGGCGCTGGCCCGCGCGATTGCCGCCGAGTGGCAGCAGGCGGGCGGCGCCAAGGGCCAGCCTTTCACGCCAGACGATGTCCCGCTGACCCGTCTTTTCGGCACCGGGATCGAGCGGATCGCGCCAAATCCGGCCAACGCCCAGGCCGCGCTGGCCCGCTATGGCGAGACCGACCTACTGTGCTACCGCGCCGCCGATCGGCGGCTGGCCGCGCGCCAGGCCGAGGCCTGGGACCCCTGGCTCCGCTGGGCGGCGTTGACCCTGGATGCGGCGCTGATCGTCGCACCCGGCCTGATGCCGGTGGCGCAGCCTGCCGCCGCGCACCAGGCGCTGGCGGCGCGGCTGGCCCGGGCGGGGGCGCTGGAACTGGCCGCGCTCGGCGTCGCGGTGCCGGCGCTCGGCAGCCTGGTGCTGGGGCTGGCGCTGGCCGATGGGGTTCTCCCCGCCGCGGAGGCGCATCGTCTGGCGACGCTCGAAGAAGCGTTCCAGGTCGAACAATGGGGCGAGGATGCCGAGGCCGCGGCGCGGCAGGCGGCGATTGCCATCGACATCGCGCTGGCGGCGCGGTTCCTGGAACTGACCCGCGCCGGCTGATCGCGGCTCAGCCCGTTGCTGCCCGCCGTGCCATACGGATCACCAGCTCCGCATGCAGCATCGTGTCAGGCAGCGCATCGCGCGCCACGAGATGGGCGGGCGCTTCTTCCCGCCGCATCGGCCGCAGCGCCACCACCAGATCCGCCCGCACGCCGAACACCGCGTCGCGATCCAGATAGGCGTCGCCTTCCACGAACAGCTCGGTGACCAGCGGGTGGTAGCCGGGCGATTCAGCCGCAACGTGCAGATGGGACGGGCGCCAGGCCTCTCGCGCCAGGGCGCGCAGCATGTCGCCGCCCGGCCCGTCATAGGGGACGGTGTAGGGCTGCGGGCGGGTGGTGGTGAAGGCGAAGCTGCCATCGGCGCCGACGGTCAGCAGCGCGTGGTAGTTCTTCTCGGGCTGCGCCGCATCCTGCGCCGCGTAGAAGCCATTATCGGCATTCTGCCACATGTCGATGGTGGCGCTGGCGATGCCCTCCCCGGTCGCCGCATCCATCACGCGGCCGGTCACCACCATCACCTGGCCCGGCTGGCCCCGCCACAGATCGCCGCCATCGGCCAGCGGCGGCGCGCCGCGCTGATGGAAGGGGCCAAGGTTGGAACAGCTGGTGGCACCCGGCGGCGTGTTCACCATGTCGACCAGCGCGCTGACGCCGAACAGGTCGCTGAACAGGATGAATTCGTTGCGGGCCGGCGTGGTGATCTCGCCGGCGCGGGTCAATGCCATCAGCCCGGCCATCCATTCGGCATGGGTCAGGTTGGTCTCGCGGACGAAGGCGTGCATGTGGCGGGCCAGGCTGCAGAACACCGCCTTGACGCGGGGATCCTCGGCGCCCGCGGCGTAATCCACGAAGGCCTGGGTCAGGGTGTCAGGCGAGACGTTGCGCATAACTTGTTCCTCAATCCACCGTGGCGCCGGAGATGCGGACCACATCGGCCCATTTGCGGACCTCCGCCGCGACGAAGCTGCTCATGGCCGGGCGGCCGCGCGGGTCGGGCGCGAAGCCCATGCTGTCCAGCCGCTCCTTCAGCGCGGGCGCCAGCAGGGCGCGGTTCACCTCCTGGTTCATCCGGTCCAGCGCCTCATCCGGCGTGCCGGCGGGGGCAAACAGGGCGAACCAGGTCAGCGCCTCGAAGCCGGGGAACCCCTGTTCGGCCACCGTCGGGGTGTCGGGCAGGGCAGGGTCGCGGGCGGCGCTGGTCACCGCGATGGCGCGCAACCTGCCTTCGCGGATCAGCGCCAGCGCCGGCGGCAGGCTGGTGCTGCCGATCGGCACCTGGCCGCCGACCACGGCGGTCACCGCCTGGGCCGGGCCGAAGGGCACATGCTGCACCTCCACCCGCGCCAGGCTGCGGAACAGCAATTCGAGCCCGAGATGCGTCGTGGTGCCGGTGCCCGACGAGCCATAGTCCAGCCTTCCGCCGCGCGCCGCGGCGATCAGCTCGGGCAGGGTGCGGGCCGTCATGCGATCCGGGTTCACCGTGATCACGTTCGGCGTGCTGGCCAGCAGCGCGACCGGCGCCAAATCGACCAGCGCATCATATCCGGCATTGCGATAGAGGCTCGGGTTCACCGCATAGGCGACCGAATGGGCCAGGAAGACCTGCCCATCGGCCGGCGCCCGGCGAACCAGGCCGGTGGCGATGTTGCCCCCCGCGCCGGGGCGGTTTTCCACCACCACCGGCTGGCCGAGCACCGGCGTGAGGGCCTGCGCCAGGGCGCGGCAGAGCACGTCGGTGGCACTTCCGGGCGGAAAGGCCACCACGATGCGCACCGGCCGCTCGGGCCAGGCGGCGTGGCCGAGGCGCGGTGCGGCCAGAAGGCCGAGCGTGGCGCCAAGCGCCGTGCGGCGCGTGATTGTGTGCATCTCGTTTCCCCTCACCACTCGCCGATGATCACGCCATTGGCGCGCGCGCCATCGGTTCTTTTCTCGACATCGGCATCGCTGACCGTCACGCGGTTGCGCCGGTCCGCGAGGCGCTTGAACAGCCGCGCGTGCAGCGCCGCCCGGATGTCCGCATGCTGGGCACTCTGGCCGAGATCCTGAAGCTCATCGGGATCATTCAGCAGATCGAATAGCTGCGCGCGGTCAAAGGCCTTGAAGGCGATGTACTTCCACCGTTCGGTGCGGATCATCCAGCAGCGCGCCTGCTGCACATTCAGGCCGAGTGTCAGCCGCGCCTTGTAGAAGGCGAAGTCCAGTTCGCTGAACACGCAGTCCCGCCAAGGTGTTTCCACGCCATGCAGCAGCGGGCGCAGCGAGCTTCCCTCCAGCCGGTGCGTCGGCAGCGCCTGCCCGAGCAGGTCGAGGAAGGTCGGCACTAGGTCGATCGCCTCGACCAGCCGCGTCTCCACGCTGCCCCGCGTCGCATCCGCCGCCGCCGAGGGATCGACGATGATCAGCGGGATGCGCACGGAGCATTCGTGGAACAGCTCCTTCTCGCCCATCCAATGGTCGCCGAGATAATCGCCATGGTCGGAGGTGAAGATGATCACCGTATCGTCCAGCCGCCCTGCTTCCTCCAGCGCGGCGATGACGCGGCCGACATGGTCGTCGATCTGCTTCACCAGGCCCATATAGGCGGGCAACACATGGTCGCGCACCTCATCGCGCCCAAAAGCCTGCGCCGCGTTCATGGCCATGAAGGCGCCATAGACCGGGTGCGGATCGGCCTGCTCGGCCGCAGCCTTCACCACCGGCAGCAAGTCCTTCGCGCCATACAGGGCGTGATAGGGCGCGGGCGCAATGTAGGGCCAATGCGGCTTGATGTAGGACAGGTGCAGAAGCCAGGGGCGATCGCCGCTCTCGCGGATGAAGTCGATCGCGCGGTCGCTCATCCAGGCGGTTTCGCTGTGCGGTTCGGCCACGCGCGCGGGCAGGTGCGCATGGCGCAGCGACCAGCCCGACAGCACCTGGCCATCCGGCCCCGCTGCCGAATTGGCCCAATTGTGCCAGGGATTGTCTCCGTCATAGCCCAGCGCGGCCAGATACTGGTTGTAGCGCAGCGAGAGGTCGGTGCGCTTGTCGGGATGCTCGCCATCATCGCGCTCGAAGGGCGCGAAGCCGCCTTCGGCGATGTGCATCCCAAGCTCGCTCTCGCGCGCCAGCCCCAGGCGCGCCATGCCCTCGCCATCGGCGAAGATGTGCGTCTTGCCGGCCACCGCCACGCGCGTGCCGGCGGGGCGGAGATAATCGCCCAGCGTCATCTCGCCCACGGGAAGCGGGACGAAGTTCCAGGTGGCGCCATGCGAATTCACCGTGCGCCCGGTGTAGAAGCTCATGCGGGACGGGCCGCAGACCGGCGATTGCACGAAGGCGCGGTCGAAGCGCAGGCCGCGGGCGGCCAGCGCATCGATGTTGGGCGTGTGCAGCGTTGGATGGCCGGCGCAGGACAGGTAATCCCAGCGCAGCTGGTCGGCCATGATGAACAGGATGTTGCGCGGTTGTGCCATGCTCAGTCGGCTGTGGCGCCGGAGGCGCGCACCACCTCGGCCCAGAGCGCCGCCTCGCGCTGCACGAAGGCGTGCGCCGCTTCGCCGGTCAGGCGCCCGGGCGTCAGGCCGGCGGGCGCAAGGCGCGCGCGCAATTCCGGCGTGCCGAGCAACCTTGCGCATTCGGCCTCAAGCCGCGCCGCCGCCTCATCCGGCATGGCGCGTGGCGCGAACAGCGCGTTCCAGGCGCTGACATCGAAACCCGGAAAACCTTGCTCCGCCACTGTCGGCGCGTCCGGCAGCAGCGGGTCGCGCTGGGCCGAGCCCACGGCGATCACGCGCAGCTGCCCGCCGCGCACCAGCCCCATCGCGGTCGGCAGCGCCACGGCGGCCAGCGCCACATGTCCCGAGACCACCGCCGTGACCGCCTGGGCGGGCGGGAAGGCGACATGCTGCACCTCAACCTGCGCCAGGCGGCGGAACAGCAGCTCCGCGCCGAGGCGCGGCACCGTGCCCGCGCCGGAGGAGGCATAGTCCAGCGGCCGCGCCCGCGCCGCGGCCAGCAGGTCCGACAGGCTCCGGATCGGCCCATCCGCCTTCACCACGATGGCCGCGGGCGTGGAGCCGAGGATCGCGATGGTGCGGAAATCGGCGATGGCGAAGCCCGGGTTCGCATAGAGTGCCGGGTTCACCGAGAAGGCCGCACCATGCACCAGCGCGGTATGGCCATCGGTCGCGTTGCGCACCGCGACCGTCGCGATGTTGCCCGAGGCGCCGCCGCGATTCTCCACCAGCACCGCCTGGCCGAGCGGGCCGGCCAGCGCCTCAGCCAAGGCGCGCGCCGCAATGTCGGTGGCGCTGCCGGGCGGGAAGGCACAGATCAGCCGCAGCTGACGCTCGGGCCAGGCGGCGCGGGCCACATTTGGCAGCGCGAGGCCGGCGGCGGCCAGCAGGGCGGTGCGGCGGCGCATCGGCTCACGCCGCGAAGGCGGGGTCGTCGGCCACGCCGTTGCGCAGCACGCCGATGCCCTCGATCTCGATCTCCACCTGCATGCCGGGTGCGAGGAACAAGGGCGGCTTGCGCGCATAGCCGACGCCGGACGGGGTGCCGGTGGCGATCACGTCGCCGGGCTCCAGTGTCATCACTTCCGACAGGATCGCGATGCAGCGCGCCACGCTGAAGATCATGTCGCCGGTCGTGCTGTCCTGCACCGTCTGGCCATCGACGCGCGCCATGATGCGGAGCGGCGCGGCGCCGGCGGGCAGTTCATCGGCGCTGACCATCTCCGGCCCGAAGGCGCCGGTGCCGTCGAAATTCTTGCCCATCGTCCACTGGGTGGATTTGCGCTGATAGTCCCGCACCGAGCCATCGTTGAACAGGCTGTAGCCGGCCACATGGTCCAGCGCCGCGGCCTCGGTGACGTTGCGGGCGCGCGTGCCGATGATGATGGCGAGCTCGGCCTCATAATCCAGCTTGGTGGAGCAGCCCGGGCGCAGCATCGGCTGCCCGGGCGCCACCAGGGAGGATTGCGTGCGCAGGAACACCGCCGGGTAGTCGGGGATCGGGTTGCCGCCTTCCTTGGCGTGCAGCGCGTAGTTCAGCCCGATGCACACCACCTTGCCCGGGCGCGGCACCGGCATGCCCAGCTGCAGCGAGGCGAGGGGCAGGTGCGTGCTCGCGGGCGCCGCTTCCGCGGCGGCGGCCAGGCGCTGGAGCATGTCGGCGCCGCCGGCGAGCAGCGCCGCCGCATCGTCCGGAAAGCCGGCGAGGACGGCCACGGGCACAACCTGTGTGCCGAGGCGCACACCCATGGCGGCGCGGCCGTGATGATCGAAGCTGAGAAGGCGCATGGTGTTTCTCTCGACGTCCCTAGTGTTTCACGCGGCTTATCGATAAAATCTTTCCCATGCAAGAGAAGCTCGACGAAAGCCTCACCACCCTGGTTCACCGGCGCCTGCGGGATGACCTGCTGCGCGGGGTGCTGCCACCCGGCGCGAAGCTGAAGGTACAAAGCCTGGCCAGCACCTATGGCGCCGGCGCCAGCCCGGTGCGCGAGGCGCTGTCCTCGCTGGCGGCCGAGGGGCTGGTGCAGCGGCAGGAGGCACGGGGCTTCCGCGCCGCGCCCGCGACGCTCGCGGATTTCGAGGAGTTGGTTCAGGCGCGCTGCTGG
>Ga0247843_1003484_pt1 | contig 25755 bp, 24 predicted proteins | sample LaCruzMarch2017__FD_192420 | JGI IMG/M metagenome (GOLD analysis project Ga0247843, IMG submission 192420) | Freshwater microbial communities from meromictic Lake La Cruz, Castile-La Mancha, Spain - LaCruzMarch2017_8m | ecosystem: Environmental > Aquatic > Freshwater > Lake | place: Spain...
GAATTGGTATTTTTATTGATTTGAATATATCCATTTCCAAGTTTTTCTGTGCTGTTCCTCTTGCACAACTATAAATAAGATTTTGATTGTGTAATAAGTAATATCCAATGTATTTGTGTAATAAAATATTTGTCTTTGGTTTTACGGACAATCCGCTGTCATTTAAGAATATTTTATCATCAATAAATCTAACACATTCGGCTGAAAGTGCAAATCGACCAATCAATATATTGAATCCTTCACGATTAAATGTGTTTGTTGAAAACATTGCTCTTCCACTTCCATAAACAGGATATTCACCTTCAACGATGTTTTTTTTTACAATTCTTGTTCCATAATCAATATCGCAAACCTCGCCCAATGTTTTTACGACAACCATATCGTTATGTTCTTGATTTGTTTTCTTTTCTAAATATTCAGCATAGTTGAGAGAATAAGAATTCTCCACAATTTTTTCAACAGAAACTTCAACCAACAACGTTTTACTCTCTTGAACAGAGTCATAATTGTAAAAGGAAACCTTTTCTGTTTGAAGTGTTTTTGAAAACGTGTATTCTCTTCCTGTTTCTTTTTGTGTTTTGGAAATTTTGATTTTGGTTTCCAAAACATCTTTTCCTTCGCATTTTTTCACAAAATAAAACACACATGTTTTGATGGATGTGTATGTAAAAATACCTGATGGTAAATAAATTATTTCTCTCAAATCACATGTTTTCAAAAGATATTCTCTGATGGCAACCAACGTTGAGTTTGATTTTGAAAACAAATCCTTCCCATCTGGCAATACCACCGCACATTTCCCGTTTATTTTCAACATACAAACAATAGCTTGAATAAACAAGGAAACGGCATTGTCCGTTTTGATGGGAATATACTCATCTTTCATTGGACTTTGAAAATCATCATATTTCAACCCTTTGATTCCAAAGGGCGGATTGGCAAGAATATTGTCAAACTTTCGTTGAATGGGAACACGTATGCTGTCCCCACGTTCCAACTGTTCAAACATATGCCCCGATGAAATCAACATATTTGAAACTGCCAATTGATATGTGTCTGGTTCTAATTCTTTGCCATACAAACCTTCTGTTTTGATGAATTCCCAATCAGGTTGAATGTTTTTTTCCTTGGCTTGTTGTAAAATGTATTGCAAATAAGTAATCAAGAAACCGCCTGTTCCCATGGTTGGGTCTCCACACGTTTCTATTTTTCCGTCGGCATGAATTTGTGGGTCAATGAGTTTTACCATCATTTTTTTTACCAAGGGTTGGGTAAAGAACTGTCCCAATACCTTACCTGTCATAATATCTTGTATAACTTCTTCATAAGCATTTCCCAAAACATCACAGTCTGTATTTGACAAATCCACTGATTGTAATTTATCAATTAGTTTTTTATAGGTTGTTTGGTGTTGAATGTCAAAACCTTTGTCTTTTAAGAAAATGTTTTTTGTGGATGGATGAACAGACAATATGTCGTCCCATAAGCATTTTAGTTTGGTCGTTAGATTGTCCTCCTTATCTTGAGACAAAACACTAAATCGTGCAATTTCCAGCAACTTTTTTTTTATATTTTCTTGAGCCAAAGAGTCTTCCAAATAACTAAAATCATATTTGTAATTGTCAATGTCAATCTCACCGCCAAAATGGGGTTCAATTAATTTTAAAATCAACAAATATGACAAATTTCTCAATGCCTTTTCGCCAGTTAAACCATCATTGTCTCTCAAAATATTCAAACAATTTTTAAAAACAGCGATTAATGTGGATTTTGTGGATGCCATTCTACTTGTATTTGATTATTTTCTTTATGTCAAAACAACTTCAATTTTTATTTTTTTCAATAAAAAATGTTTTTTTAATCAAAATGAATAAACATATTAAAATGTTTGTCTGTTTCGTTTTCTGTTTGGCGAAACATCCATAATTTCTCTCAAATCTTTGACACCATAGAATTCCACCCACAATTCATTCGGTGGAAAATTTCCATCTTTCTCACACATTCGTTGGCAGACACGAGACAAATCCAATCCGTCGCCTTTTATCGTCGGTTCATCTCTCAAAATTTGTGCCGCCCTCGTCTTGCATGTTTCCAAATCATAATAGCGTGATTTGTCAATTCCCCAATAATCTGTCCAGCCCTTGAATTGTCCTTGAAACGCCGTTTCGGGATCTCTTGTGAGTCGGCTGTCCTTTTCACACAATAGGTCGTATTCTTCTCGGGAACGAATGTTTTTGTCTGCAATGATTTTTTTCGCTTGTTGAAACGTAGTTCCACTCGCCTTTTGCCCCTGTAAATATTGCAAATAATCAAACATTTTTGTTTTGACCAATTCCATTCCGCCATATTCAGGGGCGTCTTCTTTTCCGTTAGTATAATGCCCGTGTCCACGTCTTTTGTCTTTGAATACAATTTTGTCAAATGCAATTCCCACGTCGTTCATCAAATACATTAATGTTTGGGCGATTGGTTTATACGAGTCATCCACCATAGTAGTGTCGGCATTATCATCGACCGAAATGGGCAACACAACTACCAATTCCTTGTTCAAATTGCCGCCATGTTCTCCCAACTGGTCGGGTCGCATCCCTCTGCCAATGCACTGTATGATGTCTTGGAATGAAAATTTGGGGTCGCTGAAACAAATGTAATCCAACAACCTAAAATCATAGCCCATGCTGTATTTGGCGACCACATAGCCAATGCAACCCGACCCATTCGGGGGAGACTGTTCATAAGAGCGAATGTTTCTATAGTGATAGTTCAATGCGATGTCCTTCATTCTTGGGTCGGTGAAATCGTCGCCCACGAGTAAAAAGGGTTGGATTGTCGTTTTTCCTGCGTCAAACAGCAATTGGTGTTCCCAAAAGAAATCGAATGCGGTTTGTTGTCTCTTGTGAAAACTCATCCCAAACCGTTTGCTTTTTTCCGCAAAATCCAATAACAAGGACGAAATCTTATCGATATTTTGTTTTTCTTCCGCAAAAATATAGGGTTGAATGTTTGCCAACCAGTTCAACACAATGAGTTCCTTGACTTTGATGGGCGAATACAATTCGCCGAACGCATCCACGTTTGCCTTCACCAAATCACGGTCGGGGGATGCGGACGTGAACAACCGCTGTGCAATATGGGTTTTGTCGTTTAACCAAAACTGTGTTTTTTCGCAATGAATACGTTCAAGTTCAACACATTTTTCAACACCATAGTGTGCTTCGTCAAACCAGACGAAAATGTTGGTTTGGTTGTGTTCCAGCAATTTTGCATGAACTTCATCCATGGATTGGATGCAACACACCATTACTTTTTTGCCAGACCGTCTCAAAAATGAGTCAATGCCCTTTACCCCACTGCCACTGGAATAGTTGAAAACGGCGGGTTTGTGTTTCAACAAACTCAAATACCGTTCTCCGATGTTTTGTTCGTTGATGGCTTTTCTCGGCGAAAGGATGAGAAACAAATCGGTTTTTTCTTCAAATTCACAAAAAACACGGAACGCAATCGCCGTTTTTCCACCTCCTGTGGGCAATTCCAAATACACTCGGTCATTGATGGCGATTTGTGTTTTGCAATGTTGAATGGCGACGGTTTGATATTCTCTCTCGTGCCATTCGTATTGTTCTTGTTGCGAAACGACCTCTTCTTCTCTCAACTCTTCGTCTCGTTGTTGGATGCATTGTCGAATGGAATGAACCCATTTTTTGTTTTTCAGTTTTTGAATGGATTTCTTGACACGATAGTGCCGTTCGGTATTGTCAATTTCCTTTTTTAACAAACATCTGTATTTGAAGCCCATTTTTTGCAAAAAGGGTTCAATCAATTCTTCAATTTTTACATCGTAAAACTCCGTGCCACCATTTCCTTCAAAGTGGTAGGAACGAAATTTATGTTGCAAGAGTCTTTCGATTTGCTGCGACATTCCCACTGTATCAAATTCAAACACCATTGCAAAACACCCCCGCATAGGATGATAGGTGGTATAGTTGTCCAGCCGAAAAACATAATTGGCGGTTTGCCCCAGTTTGCAAACATTATACACATAATAGGCGACGTTTTTGTATATATAAACGTATCCTTTTTCTTGTGTTCGTAGGGTTGAGTGTGTGGTCATTTTTGTGTGGGTTGAGTTTCATGTCATTATATAATCAATTTTTTACACACCTATTGTGTTAAACGATGCACTCATTTTTTGTGGGCGATGTAATCTCTTTTCACAATACGGTTCATAAAAAAATAGGGTTATGTGTGCAACAAGACACTATAGTGTTGGTTTGTGGGGGGGGTGTCTATTTCAATACATATTGTGATGATTGAAATATGTTTGGGTTTTGAGACAAATAGTACGAACAGATTTTGTCTTGGTTTTGTTCCAGTATTTCTATTGCTTGGCCGTTCGTGTTAAGAGACAAATAATCCCAATCAATTTTGTCCAAATTGTCCTTCAGCATTTTTATTGCATGATTATTTGAATTTTGAGACAAACAACGCCAATCGATTTTTTCTGGATTTTGTTTCAACATTTCTATTGCATGATCATTTGAATTTTGAGACAAACAACGCCAATGAATTTTTTCTGGATTTTGTTTCAACATTTCTATTGCTTGGTCGTTTGAATTTTGAGACAAATAATCCCAATCAATTTTGGTTGGATTGGCCTTGAGTAGAGCCAATGCTTCATCATGAGTATTGGAAGACAAACCGTCCCAATCCAATTTTTCTGGGTCAATCCAGTTCAACAACATTCTATAGTGTATTCAAAAAACAATAAAACCGGATTCAATTTTTATTGTTGGTTGTTGTCTATTTTAACCTCTTATTGTTGAAATAGAATCGGGTTTCGAGAGAAAGCAACCCAATTGATTTTTTCTTGATTTTGTTCGAGTAATTCCAAGACTTGAATATTGGTATTGGAAGACAAACAATCCCAATCGACCTTGTCTGGATTGGCTTTCAACAAAGCCAAGGCTTGGTCATTTGAATTATAAGAAAACAAACCCCAATTGATTTTTTCTGGATTGGCAATAAGCATCTCTAATGCTTGGTCATTTGAATTATAAGAAAACAAACCCCAATTGATTTTTTCTGGATTGGCAATAAGCATCTCTAATGCTTGGTCATTCGTATTCATTGACAACCAACCCCAATCAATTTCGTTTGGATTGGCCTTGAGTAGAGCCAATGCTTGGTCGTTTGCATTTTGAGACAATCTTGCCCAATCCATTTCGTTTGGATTGGCCTTGAGTAGAGCCAAGGCTTGGTCGTTTGGATTCAAAGACAAACACTGCCAATATATTTTGTTTGGTTTTTGTTTCAACATTTTTAATGCTTGGTCGTTTGAATTCATTGACAAATAAATCCAATTGATCCAATTTGGGTTTTTTTTCATTGCATTTAACAACAGTTCCAAGGCTTGGTCGTTTGTGTTTGCGGATAATTTATCCCAATTTATCCTGTTTGGGTCGTTTTTTATTAATTTCAAGGCTTCATCATGAGGGTTGCCAGATAATTCATTCCAATCCAATTTTTCGTGGTCAATCCAAGGCAACAACATTCTATGATGTCTTTAAAACAATAAAAAACGGATTCAATTTTTGTTGGTTAACAAAAAAACATGAAAAAAAGGGTTTCTTTTTTTAATTACATCATACAAACAGGTTGTCATAACAAAATTACGCAGTAATATTTTTCTTATACAGTTTTACGAAACAGCGGCTTTCAATGTGTCCCATTTCCTTGCAAAAGGTGCATCGCTGACTGCCCAATACAGGACAGAACTTCTTGATGTGTCCCATCTGGTGGCAGTATCGGCAATTCTCCTCGTCCTGATATGTGTCGGGGCAACGGGTGGTCGTGTGTCCTTTCTTGTTGCATCGTTGGCAAACCGTGTTCAAAAGAACAGGGCAAATGACGGGACTGGTTGCGTCCAAGGTTTCACGGAAATTGTGTTCAACACTCATGCAATACACGCAAAAGGGTTGAACGAAAGTGAAGGTTTCACTTGCGTTAGTAGAGGTGTTAGTGGCGGACATTTCTATGGTGTTGGGTGATTCTTGTTGTTTTTGGTGCAGAACCTTTTTCTGGAAAAAAAATTTCAATTTTTTTCGTGGGGCACTTTTCTCTCGAATCACTTACCATACGCCTCGTTTCATTTCGTCCCCATAAATACATAAACGCATCACGATACTTCATAATAGATGATGGACCATGGTGAATGCATTTTACATTGGAAATTTGAAAAAAATGAAAATGGTGATGAAATAGTCAAACAAACAGATACGGACGGAATTACATACCATTTGAAAAATAAAGAAGAGGGCAAATATTATGAAATACAAGAAGATACATTGCAAAACTATAACATTTCATTTGAAGTGAAAATAGAAAAAACCTTGAAAGAAAATGATTTCACAAATCAATTGACAAAAACGCAAAAAAAACAATTGACCGAAATTTTTGAAAATAGGGTTTTTTCTTCCTTTCCTTCCTGTTCGCATTTTCCGCCATACAAAATAGAGGAGATTGTTGCCTTTGAAATTGAGTATGGTGTTGAGCTTCCGTTGGAATTAAAATGTTATTTAACATGTGTATCCTCGGGTATTTACAAGGATCATTTGTATTATCAACAGGTTTTATTGAAAAAATACAATGAATTGGGCGATTTGTCAGTTCGAATGATGCCAACCATTCAAAAAGACACCGACTATTATCTCGATAAATGCGAATGTGAGGAGAATGAATGTGTATGTAATTTGGACAATCAAACCCAGACTTTTACGTTGCGACACATTGGTTGTGGATATACAAATCTATTGATTATCGATAAGAGTGAATTCAATGGTCAAGTTTGGGAAGAAAAATTTGATGGAGGCGGAACATTTCATAAAACACACAATTCATTTTTTGAATATGTTTTGGATTTTGATTGATATAAATCACTTCAGTGTGTAGGGTCTTCCAACAGACTCAAATGTGTAATAAAAACCATAGTCTGAGAACCCGTAAAAATCAAACACGAAACAGGTATTTTCATTTTTTTCTTTGTAAAATTCGAATGTCTGTTGAAAACCCTCGAATGACGGAAAAGTATCTTTCAAATTTTCTTCATAAAGTGCATAGAATTTTTCATCAGCAGTCAAAACAAACAAAAAATCAATGTTGGGGCGAAAGGTTGGAGGAAATGGAAAACAAAATTGTGTGGTCATGATGGTTGTCATGTTTAAAGTTCTTCCATGAAAAAGATGCCGAAACCATTTGTCCCCTGAACAATGAGCAACTTCATCCAACCGACCTTTATCTAAAAAAATGTCATCCAACACCAGAGTGTAATTTTCAATTCGTTTTTTATATTGTTCTCCTGCAAATGATCTGTAAATTTCACGGCAATCACGAAGAATACCACCTATAATTTCGGTGTCATATTTGTCGTGTATGATTGCGTCATCTATTTCGTCGTATGAATTGGTGGGAGGAGTTATGACGACCACACGTTTCGACAAATTATTTTTCAGTTTGTAATCGATGAAGTGCTTGGCCAAACGGGTTTTTCCGCTGTTTGAACCACCATAAACGCAATACACACTGGCTTTATTGAGGCTCTTTGAAAGATTAATTTTTTTTAATTCAATGTTCATTTATATTTTATGGTTTTGTATTTATATTTTTTCATTTGACACCGAATCAAAAAAAAGCAAACTCTTTATAAAAATTGAACAATATAAATAAGAACCAATATACAACAACATACAATGAGCGAATGGAAAAACAAAACACGTCAAGAATTGATGGTTTTGTGCAAAGAAAACAATATTAAGGGATACAGCGGTAAAAAAAAGGAAGAAATCGTTAAATTGCTTTCACAAAAAGACGATTTACCACAAAATGAAATTGTCGAAATGGGAACCATGACCGAAATGGTGCCACAAGAATATTCATCTTCTTGTTCACCACTCAAAATGATTGATTTGTTCGCAGGAACAGGAGCATTCACCCATGCCTTTCAAAATACAGGACAGGTTGAATGCGTGTTTGCAAACGACATGGTTGCGTGGTCAAAACAAATCTATGATGCCAATCTTCATACGGGTGCAAAACACGAACTGACTTTGTGCAATTTGCACGAAATCGCCACGGATTCTGTTCCCCCTCACGATATTTTGACGGGTGGATTTCCTTGCCAGCCCTTCAGCATTGCAGGAAAACAAGAGGGATTTCAAGACGAACGCTCTAATGTATTTTGGAAAATATTGGAAATCATTGACCATTGCAAACCTCCCTTTGTAATTTTGGAAAACGTCAAAAATCTAATCTCTCATGATGACGGAAAAACATTGGAGACCATTCAGGAAAACCTGACAAAACGCAACTATCACATTCGATTGAAAGTATTGGACACATCTGTCATTACAGGAATCCCGCAACATCGTGAACGAGTCTATATTGTATGTATTCACGATACACAAAAACATATTTTTGATAAATTTACGCTTGATTTTCCCACTATACCCAAATTGTCTATCTCTTCTTTTTTGGAAGAAAATGTTGCCGATAAATATTATTATACCGATAAATCGTCCACATGGGATTTGGTAAAACAAAGTGTCATAAAAAAAGACACAGTCTACCAATACAGACGTGTTTATGTACGTGAAAACAAGAGCAATGAATGCCCCACACTAACCGCAAACATGGGGGGAGGAGGTCATAATGTCCCATTGATTTTGGACGACAAAGGAATACGCAAATTGACACCACGTGAATGTTTTCGTTTTCAGGGATTTCCATCGTCTTATGTTTTGCCCAACATATCCGACACTCAATTTTATAAATTAGCGGGGAATGCGGTTTCCGTGCCAGTGGTTGAACTTATCGCTCAACGTCTTCTGGGGTTGATTGTACAAGGGAAGGAGGAATGAGAATATCGTCAAATGTGCCTTCAAACACTTTGACACAATGTTCATCAATTTGACAATGCAATTTGTCCCACCCGATGTGGGGTCGTCTGCCTTCAGCACATTGTTCTTCTAATGTTTGTTTTTTATTGACTTTTACATTTTTGAATTCAGGTGATTCGCTTGTCAAATTCACTCGCCACAATACAAAATTGTCTTGTTTCCATTTACGTAAATCCAAACAATACAACACGTCAAAATGACCAGATGGACTGAATTGCATGGGTCCGTCGGATGTGAATGATTTGACTTCGGGTTGTTTGTATGCCAAAGAGCACAAATCGCCTTTTACACCCATACCTTTTCCCCAACAACAAGACGGGTCATTGTCATAATTTCTTATAATGAATTTTGCCATATTTTCGGTCATGTCCTCGGGTGGGTTTGGTAATCGAATACGTGCACCCGTTTTAACAATCAAAGCACATACATTATAGTGATTCTGTTGGAAAAATGCGAAACTATCCCGTAAACAGTCAGCAGGGTATTTGTCATTTTGAAGTATATATGACGACATTTCTCTATAGTGCAATAAAAAACAGACCCATTATTTATTCAATTTTTTGTTTATCAAACAATTTCTCTCAAAACTGCTTCCACCTGTGCATACAGTGCATCCAATGAGCCATCATTCACTATAGTGTATTGTGTCTTCAAGTCCGCCGTTTCGCTGGAATGTGTATCTTCAGTCGAAGCCAATTGCGTGCGAAACACGGTTAAACTGATGCCGCCCATTTCGTGAATGAAATCCAGTTCGTTTTCAAACCTGACGTCTGTAATGACAAACTTAGCGTCGGGATTTTTCGCCCATTCGTCCATCATTTTTTTTTTTGCAACAATGACCCAAAAATTGGATTCCACATGGGGAATCAATTGGGGCATTGTGTTGCGAAACATTTCTGTGCCGACGAATTGGAGGACTTGGCGGGGCGATACTTTCCAAAAGGGGTCGATTTCCTCTTTTTGGGAGCCGTTCAACTGTTCTTCCGTGAATCCAAACGAATGACGCATCATTTCTTTGATGGCATCCGCAAACGCGATGCGGACGTATCCGTGTTTGCGACACAAATAATTCCCCGCCGTATCTTTGCCGTGTTGCTTTTTGCCCGCAATGCCGATAAGTTTGGGTAGATTCATTCTATAATGTGTTGCACTATAGAATGTATTTATATTTCTTTCAATTTTTGTTGGGATCCGTAAGCAAACCAATAAAAAAGTTGTTTCAGTGTTTTTTTATCCAATGTAAAGTCCATATTCTTTCACAAATTCAATCATGTTTCGTGTTCCCATAGAATGATTGCATGCTGCACAAATCGGTCGCAAATTACCGATTTCATGCGTTCCACCACATGCTTCTGCAATAACGTGTCCCACATGAAAATTGGTATTTTGAATGGTTACTTGTTTGCAACATAAACATTTATGGGAACTCATTGATTCTCCAAGGTAGCGATTCCATACCAAAACTTTTATGTTTTTGGGTATAGTTTGTTTTTTGTATTTGGTTGTTTCTTTTTCTTTTTCTTCCACAATAGCAACAATCGGTTCAGCAACAACAGAAATAGGTTCAGCAATGATTGGCATAGGTTCAGCAACAATTTTTGTTTCTTGTTCTTCTGTTTTTTTTGGTTGTGTTTTTTTAGATGGTTTAGGTTTTTTTTCTTCAACTGAAGTTTTTGTCTCTTTTGTTTTTACAATAAAATCAAGACAACCAACATTGATGAATGTATTTTGGTTCATGTTGTAATTCATTAAAGCAACAATAAGTTCTTGTTTTTTTAGTCCAGTGAATTTAACACAATAGTGTTTGGCTATTTCTTGCAACTGCTCTTTTGTGAATGAAATCATTTTTTCTGGATGAGAAGATGCCAAAGCATCCAACACCATAGAAATTATTTCATCTTTTTCTTCTGTTGATTTTATTTTTATTTTATTGTTTTTACATTTTTCTCTCAACATTTCTAACGGTTGAGAGAAAAGCATGGTTCTGTAATTGTTTGCAAATACAGAAATCATATCTGACGATTCTGTTGCAGTTTCTTTAATCAATGAAACCTCGTCGGTTTGAACACAATCTGTTGTTTCCTTTGGAATTTCAATCGGAACTGTTTTTTTATTCATTTCTTCAATCATTTGTTTATTCATTTCTTCCATGTGAGCCAATAATGTTTGTCTTGGTTTTGCCATCATATATTGCATCATTGGGTCTGTCATTGTTTGCCTTTCTTGTGTATGTCCTCAGCAAATCAATTTTTTGGGTTGCACCCTTATTGCAGTATCAAACACCATGTTTCGTTTGTTTGAATTGATTCCACGAAATCTGTTTCCCCTCAATCTTGGGCGACAGCGGGTTCTCCTTGTCCAAATTATCACCCCTGCGAATGGCACTGTCCAAATACAATTCCTTCAAGATTTTTCCCACAATGACCGAACCTTCGTGTTGGTCGACCTGTCCGTCTTCAATCATTTTCAAGACTTGCAAGAATTTTTGCATGATTTTCAAATTGATTTCATCCTTCAGCAGTTTTTTGAAAATATCCATATAGTTTTTGAACAAGAAGGAACACTGGGTTTCGCACAATTCGGCAAACTGCTCAGGCTGACTGTATCGCATCGACGTGTGTTGCATTTTCAGGCGTTCCATGGTTTCAATGTCGGCGAACAATAGAAGACTGTGTTTGACCTGTCTAATGTGCGCGGTGTTGTCCACGGTTTCCATTTCATCCACCAATTTTTTCAAATTTAAACGTTCGTTGTTGTCCATTTTAGATTCCATTCTTTGATTTTTTATTCAGGAAATCTTTATGTTGTTTGAACAACGTTTGAGAAAAAAAAGTTGTTTGTTTAATTTTACAATACACTATTAAAAATTATAGCGAAATGTTTTTCTCTCAATACCATTATCCTTATCAAATTCTGGAAGTTTCTGTTCAATGGTTATTTCAACGGGTTCATCCAAGAGTTTTGCGAGTTTTTTTATTTGTGCAATGATGTATGTTGCTGGAATGCCACGGACTGATATATCAGCACCCCCCTTATCCCCATGATATTTGTAGCATTTTTCTCCACATTTTCCCATTTTGACACTTGACAATTTATTTTTACGTATTGTTTCTTTGTCTAATTTTGATGCCAAAAATAATTCTGTTAATAAAATTACACGTGCTTTTATTATATCCAAACAATCATTGTTTTTTTTTTTATGTTCTTCACCATTTACTTTAAAACTTATTATTGTTGCATGTTCAAACTTTTTGTTGGTTATGTCGTCCGCATCTATAATTTTTTTGTGTAAAACTAACTTACCTGACAACATTTCTGTTTCGGGTGGGTCATTATATTTGTCTGGGTCAAGTTCATCTGTTCCGTAAATAATTTTACCGTTTTCTAATGTATGCTTATATATTCTTCCGCCAACTGAAGAAGACAAATCTATTTTGTTGGTTTCCAATCTTTCTTTGATTTCTTGTTGCCATTGAGAACGGGTCATCATAGTGTGTTTGGTTTCGATGGTATTCATTGTTTGCTTTTGTGGATTTATACGGTTGAAATAATGTTTTCAATTTTTCTCTCATGATGCATTTTTCTCTCGAAATGATTTCCAATCAAATAAAAAACAGGGGGTTTCGAGAGAAACACAATAACACAATTGTGATAATTTATCCAACATTCTTTAATCATTCATCATTTATAAATGCGTTATTTTTTCGTAAAATTTTGAATAAAAGGAATTAAAAAAACAATTTAGGGCAATTGCCTTGAAATTTTTTTCTTTTCAATAGTTATAGAAACATGGGAGGTGCCTCAAAATAGCATTAGGGGCGTGTCTTATCAAAAGTAAGGCAAGTTGCGATACAGTTGTATTTCACTATACCGTTAGTGTCAAATACAACCGTATCGTGGCAACACAACCAAATTGCGGGAAAACCCTCAAGGTTCAAACTACTAAACTGTTTTAGAAATATTGCAGTGGCGAATGTTAATCGCATTCGGTATAGTAAAAACGTATGAATTATAGGGCAATCCGCAGCCAAGTCCCCGCCGTTCGCCATGCAAGAACAGGGGAAAGGTTCAACGACTAAATGATTGTGGGGATGAATGATTTAGCAAATCATGATGATTCCTTAAGATATAGTCTACACCAACTCGAGAGAGTTCTGTGCCTATTTAAAAAGCACGGGGAGAATACATTGGGGAAATCCTTTGTAAGTCATACTCTGGTATAATGGTAATGCAATTAGTCGCTTATGGCGCACAAGATATCTTTTTGACCGGAACACCTGAGATTACTTTTTGGAAAGTATCATACCGAAGACACACCAACTTTGCCATGGAATCCATTGAACAGACCTTCAACGGACAGGCTGATTTTGGTCGCCGAGTTACCTGCACCATCTCCCGAAACGGAGATTTGGTGTATCGCACTTACCTGCAAGTGACTCTTCCTGAAATCAACCAGTCTATGCTTTCTGCTTCTGGAACCTACAACGACGGTGTTTATGCCCGTTGGTTGGATTTCATCGGTGAGCAGCTCATCGCACAGGTTGAAGTTGAAATTGGAGGTCAGCGAATTGACCGTCAATACGGTGATTGGATGCACATCTGGAATCAACTGACCCAGACTGCTGAACAACTCCGTGGATACTTCAAAATGATTGGAAACACCACTCAATTAACCTACATCACTGACCCCACCTTCGCCAACGTCACCGGACCCTGTGCTTCTTCGGGCGGACCTTCTCAGGTGTGCGCTCCTCGCAATGCCCTTCCTGAAACCACTCTTTACATTCCTCTGTTGTTTTGGTTCTGCCGCAACCCCGGTCTTGCCCTTCCCCTTATCGCTCTTCAATACCACGAAGTCAAAATCAACATTGATTTCCGTCCTATTGGTGAATGTCTGTGGGCCGTGAAAACCCTTCAATCTGCCTACTCTGGTGTGGTCTCTGTGTCATCCGCTTACCAACAATCTTTGGTCGCTGCTTCGCTTTACATGGACTACATCTTTTTGGACACGGATGAACGCCGCAAGATGGCACAGAATCCTCACGAATACCTCATTGAACAGCTGCAATTCACTGGTGATGAATCCGTCGGTTCATCTGCCAACAAAATCAAACTCAATCTTAACCACCCCGTGAAAGAATTGATTTGGGTTGTGCAACCTGATGCCAACGTGGATTACTGTTCATCCCTTCAGTCCAACTCGGTCTTGTACAAAACCCTCGGCGCCCAACCCTTCAACTACACCGATGCCATCGATGCCCTTCCTAACGCTGTCCACGCTTTCGGCGGACCTCAGACGACTGGTGCCAGTGGTGTTACTGTCGGTTCAGGTGCTGCCAATTTCATCAATGCCTCGGGTCTCTTCCAGATGGCAGGTGCAGGTGATATCCCCAACCTTTCGAACAACACCGAATGGAACGGAAACACCCATCCTTACCAGCCATTTGTCTCCACGAATGGTACCGTCTATGGTTCATACGTCTCTGATGCTGGAACCTTCGTTCTCTCTGAAACCGCTTTGGACATGCACTGCTGGGGTGAAAATCCTTGTGTGACTGCCAAACTTCAACTGAACGGCCAAGACCGCTTCACTGAACGTGAAGGAACTTACTTTGACGTCGCTCAACCCTATCAACACCATACCCGCAGTCCCGATACTGGCATCAACGTGTATTCGTTCTCTCTCCGCCCCGAAGAACACCAGCCTTCAGGCACTTGCAACTTCTCCCGCATTGACAATGCCGTCCTTCAACTGGTTCTCTCGTCCGCGACTGTTTCCGGAACTGCCACTGCCAAAGTGCGAGTCTATGGTGTCAATTACAACGTGCTTCGTGTGATGTCCGGCATGGCTGGCGTTGCTTACTCCAATTAAACGTGTTTTTTGGTTGTTTTTCTGTTATTATAAAATATAAAAAAATTTATATTTGATAAGTTTCGATAAGTTTTGAAACGACACTATAGTGCTGTGTAAAAAAAAGGTGAAAACCAAAAAAAATTGATTTCATTCTCTCAAACAAAAAAACTTAACCACAAACCATGACCACTACCGTAAACGATATGCTGATTTACAAAATCAAAGACTCGGTTTTGTCCTTGACACCCATTTGGACTTCGCAAGTTTTGAAATTGGTCAATATAGGAAATGAATACAACACGTTGTTGAACATTGTCATCCATAAAATCATTCAAATTGTCTTTACCGATTTCATCAATGACGAAACCATCATTGTTGCGCTTGTTTTGTTTGTGCTGTCGATTGCACTCTATTATTCTGGATTCAATGTCTATAAATATTTTCCTGTTCAAAAAAAACAGCAAATTAAGTTCAGTTATAGTCAATCCACCATAAACAACAACCTGCAAATATCCATGCCTTATTTGACGAACCAAATTCATTTGTTTTTGATTGATAAATACAAAAACAAATTATCACTGATGTATAATGGCAATGAAGGTGTAACCATCAATCCTGTTCAACAATTGGAATTGGAACATGATTTTTATTTAACGGTTGTTTATTCTGCATCCCAAGTCGATTACATTCTTGAGAGTTTTCACAAAGACATTAAAAAATGGATGGATGGCGTTTTGACCGACGATTATAAAAACCAAATCACTTTCACTGGAAATATATGTGAAGGTTCAGTATTGTGTCCTGAAACAATGATGATTTTGAATTATTTGTTGGTTCATAAATATAAGTTTTCACAATACAAAATAATTGAAAACAAACCAATAAATGACGAAAAACCCATTCAATTTTATTTGACACCCAACATTTGCAACAAACAATTGCAATACGATGTTTTCATCACTGTTTTAACGTATAACAATACGATTGTGTATGAACTCAATTCAATAACAACAGAATTGAAACCATTTTTGGAAGAATTGAAGGAAGAATACATTCATTTACTCAACAATGAATACAAATATGTTGTTGAATTGTCTTTTGATTCATTTAATTATAACGACAAGGAAAAAAATAACAATTACGTTATTATATGTTTTATTGAACATATAATAAAAAAATTCAACATACGAAATAACATATTATCCTGTACAAGTGCAGGTGCGCCCAAAGAGATTAACTATAATTTAATTACCGCAAAATATTTAAAATTAAATGATATTATTTTAGAATGTAAAGTTGAATATGTTGTGTATGAAAACAAATCAAGGGGGTTTATTTATTACACGGTAAGATCAAACACAATTGATGTGCAAAAATACATTGATGATTTGTATTCAAAACACATTGAGTCCATCCAAACTGAAAACACAAAAAACAACAATATATTTCATTTTGTTTATTCGGGAAACGGAAAATACAAAAAAACATTGTTGTCCTCCAACGAAAACGAATTGTTTGAAACCTTTGAATTTATGCAAAATGAACATGTGGAATTTTTCAAAAAAGACATTGACAAATTGAAAAACGTAGAATACTACAAAAAGACGGGATTGAAACGGAAAAAAACATACCTGTTTTATGGGACACCCGGGTGCGGAAAAACATCCACGGTCTTGGCAATGGCGTTGTATGACAAAAGACACATCATTGAAATACCTTTCACCACCATCAAAAACAACGATGAATTGGATACGATTTTAAGTATTCCGTCAATTGATTCGGTTGAAATCACCAAATTCAATTGCATTTATTTGTTTGACGAAATTGATGTAGGTATGAAAAATATGAATAGAAACGATGAGGACAATGATGACAAACACAACAACAATAGTCATGGCATTATTTTGACAACCAACGAAAACGAAAAACAATCTTTTGTTGTCATTCAAAATCCACAAGAAAAAACAGAGAAAGAAAAAGAACCCACTTTGGATTTGGGTTTCGTTTTGTCCAAATTCGACGGAATCGGCAATTATTCGGGAATGATTTTGATTGCAACCACCAATCACAAAGACAAATTAGACCCCGCATTATACCGTGAGTTGAGATTGACCCCCATTCACTTTACCTATTTGAGAAAAATAGATGCTATACAAATCATCAAGAATTTCTTCCCCAACCATCAACACTTGATTGACAACATCGACCTTACCGTTGACATTAACGGGAGAACATACATTACACCTTCTAAACTGTTGTTTTTGTGCGAAAAACATGAGAACCTTTCCACGGAAGCATTTATAAACACTTTGCACACATTACTATAGTGTCCGTTGTTGAATCGCCGCCACCACAAAAAGACATCTTTTTTATTGCAAATTTGTGGATTTTTTCGCAGTTCACTATAGTGTTCATCGCTTTGGCGCTAAAAAATTGAAACTTTTTTCCTTGCACAGCAACAGCAACCAAAACAAAGAAATGAACGACTGCAACCGCAACCAAACCATCCGTGAATTAAGTGAGCATTATGGGTTTTCATTGGAAGATGCCATGTCCAAGTTTGGAAACATCTGTAAACATGAATCGTTTGAGGAACGTCTTGCCTTTTTCGAAAACAACATTTTCAACAAATTGCAACCCGACTCACCTCTAAACACCATAGAACTCGTTTGTATCACTGAACTGTTCAAATACATTGCTAAAGACAAACTGAAGGTGGATTACAGTTTGCGATGCGAAACTGAGTCATTGGAAGATTTTTATTTTTATAACATGAATGACAATGTTGAAAATTTGTTGAAAGAGATGATTCCAACCTTTCAAGAATTGTATGATGTTTTCAGAAGCAATCGAGATAATCTCCTCTTTGTTTGTAAATTCATTGAAAATATTGCGATTGAAGTTGCTACTTCAACTAACCCTCATTGAGAGAATATCATGCTGTTTGCCTGTTTCATGTGTGCTGTAAAACTATAAGAAAACTCAACCTTTTTTTATTGCAACCAACATAAAAACAACATAAACAAATACATCATACAACACCTATAATGTATTGGATTAATTTTTACGTATGGCATTTGGCGTTCAATCATCGTTTGCGAACAGAAATTCATGTTCCGTATTTGAAGTTTGAACATGCTCAGGTATTCAAAACCGTTGTTATGAATCGAGCAGTGGATGTAGCGACGTTAATTATACCTGATAGTTTGACTATCTTTGTGTTTTACCCTATTGTGTTTGGTTTTACCTCCGTCTTTCAAATTATTTTTAAAGGAGGTTATATGGTGGCAACATCCATGTATTATTTGGGGTCGGATTTGGACGATTATTTTGCGAGCAGAAATTTCACACAAGAAAAACCCAAACCCGTTGTTCAGATTTAAAAACTTCTTTACAACATTATCCTAATTTAACCCCCGCCAATATAAATTCTTATATGAATGATATTTGCATATTGAATTTTCAAGATATGAATATTGTAAAAGATTTAATTCGGTTTTTTGATAATGACTCGGTTGATGTTCAAAAAAATGAAATTATTAATATTAAAATGCAATTAAAAGAAATGGAGAATAAAATTGAGAAAAATTTTGAAGAAGTAAAACAAATACAAAATGCACAAAGTGAAAAAATGTTAATGACGGATGAAGATTTAACGGATATTAAAAAAAACACAAATAATATTGAAGATAAAGTCGATGATTTAAAACAAAAAATGCTTTTGATACATTTTTCTCTCAAATAAACAAAAAATCAATATAAAAGGGTATTTTAATGAAAACTATAATAAAAAATGTCTTTTTCATTAAACACAGCCATCAACCAAACACAGAACGATGTTCTCCTGATTTCTCTCATGGAATTTTACAAAGAAACGGAACGGTTGCAACAGATGATGTCCATCATCAACGGGGAATCACGTATTTCTCTTCGCATTATAGATTGGTTCATCACCAATTACTCCAAACTGTATTACACCATTTACGAATTGCCATCCAACACGGGCAACGGCGAAATGATGCGGTTCAAAGTGCATGACCAATACAAATTGAAACTGAAGAGTTTCAGCAAAAAACGGTTCGACATTTTCTGCCGCCATCAGCGAACCCCTATTTTGTTTGACAAAGAAAAGTCGCTCTTTTTGGAATCCACTATAGCCCAATTGAACTGTTTCAAATGGGTCATTGAAAACAAGGTTCTCGAATACATCGACGCACACTATGATGCCATTTTACAAGACATGAATTCACGCAACAGCACCAGTTTTAGTTGCAAACGCAATGTGGATATTGCTGACCCCGACAACAAAACCCGCAAGAAGAGGCAGGAATTGAGTATTTCGGCGGTGAAATCGTTGAAGAAAGAACATGTTAATATTGTCATCAAGTTCAATTGAACTCAATAAAAAAACATGTAATTTTGACGGTCTAATTGTTGTGCATCATATCCATCAGTTTTTCAAAAGGGCTTTCGAGTTGAAACTCATTTTTCGCTGAACAAAGTAAAACGTTGTTTTCGGTTTGAATCAATTGGTCATAATTTTCGACGGTTCTTGCAAGGTCGCATTTATTGAACAGAATAAGTGTGGGAATATTTCCACAATACTGATTGATTCTATTTTGAAACGTTTTTAATGTTTTTACGCCGTTTTTGTTGTCCGACAACATGATGATGGCACAGTCTGCACCCGTGTAATCTGCGGTGAAATCTTTCAGCACGGATTGCCCGCCAATGTCCCAGATATTAAACACAAATGGCTCGTCATTGCGAATGAACTCGATGGGATACACTCTGGTGTTTGTCGGGGTTGGTAAGTATCGTTTTTCAAAGCGTTCTCTCAAAAGTCGTTGAATGAAGACCGTTTTTCCTTCTCCTCCATTCCCGACCAAGATGAGTTTGTGTTGTCGTCGTTGTGTCATTCTTTTGTGTGTGATTTCAAAGGGGGAGTAAAAAGGAAATCAATTTTTTTATAACAACGCAGCATATTGTTGTTGTAAAAAATACATAATATTGTATTACGGTTTAAATAAATTTATTAATTAAATCAACACCTTCATTTTCGTGTGCTTTAATAAAATTCAACATTTGGTTAATGTTTTCACCCGATACACTATAGTTTGTATTTTCGCTATTTTCAGGAAATATATTCCATTTTTTATCCTTACTTAATGCTAAAACATATCCCAAACACAAACATTTATTTTTGTTGTCAATTGCGTATGTGTTGTAATCCTTAAAAATATAATATTCATTAAATTTTTTGTCAAGTTCGGTATTTTTAATGCAAACTCTATATTCCAATATATCATTAAACATAAAATATTTTTTATTAAGATTAAATATATTTTCATTTATTGTTTTTATGCATTGAGAGAGGTAGTTTTTGTATAATTCAATGTTTTTTAAAATTTTACAAAGAGTAAAATAAATAACTGTTCAAATTCAACTTTAATGTTCATTTTAAGGTTTAATTTTAAATTAATATAATCAATCAACCTATTTTTACTGCCATCAGTTATTTCGTGTAATTCAAACAAAAATATGGGTTTTTTATAAACATTTTTTCCAGTTATTTTATTTTCACAATTTTTATAGTGGCTATTGCTTCGTGATTTTGTAAAGTTTAAATTATTAATGATTTCAGTTTTTATTTTGGTTTCAATTTTAATCATTCTATCAATTTCATTGTTGATTCTAATTGTTCTCTTTGATAAATAATTTTGTTTTTTATATTTTTTACAGCAATTACGCCTATAGTTTTTATAATTACAATCTTCTTTAATTTTTATTATTCCGCAGGTTAATTCAAAATCACTTATGATTAAACGGTATTGTTTGTTTTTTGTTTCAAACACAAATTCATTTAAAACATCGTTATTTCTATAAAAAAATTGATCACCAATAAATATAGGGTCTCCCAGTGTCAATAATATTTGTGTTGGTTGATTCAATAAATTATAACAATTTTCTTTTGTTATATTTTTAAACAAAAATCCAAGAGACATATTTATTTCTCTGGTAAATGTTTGAGTTTGAACACTCATAAATAATAACACATGTATTTTTTAATTGAGTTTATTATTATTACAACAACGCAGCATATTTTTCCGCCACGCCATCCAATTCAAACTCAATCGCAGGCGGAACTGCCCATTCACTATAGGCAATCGCTTTCGTAGTGGGGCGTTCTAAAGCCAACAGTTGTTTCAAAGCACGGAGTCTTCTCTCAAGTGGCCGCATTCGGGGTGGCAATTTGCGGGACAATTGTTTCCACCGCCATTCGAATTGAAGACACGCCGTCCAATCGGGGAAATTCTTGACATGACATACCCGTTTCCACGTTTCGCCACGCAACACCTGAATGCTGGTCGCCGTCGCCCCGCCCACCAATTCACGGTTGTGTTGTCTCAGGCGATGGTCTAAATTCACAGTCGCACCAATATACGTGTTTTGATTGCTGCATTGCAAGAAATAGACAAAACCTTCCGAAGACATGAATACAACACTATAGTGTATTTATGTATATTTATGTATATTTTTACATGGTGTATTTCACCTTTCCTTTAATGATGTCGGAATACGATTCGCCCTGTTTTCCCAATTTCGGGTTAAAAACAAACCATTTGCTGACGGGTTGCAATTTGCACCAAAATTGGTCAATCGCATATTCACCCTTATAGGGTGCGTCTTTTGTGCCTTGGTCATAACTTTGTTTCAACAAATTCGCCCCCTCCCTGAAATTCTCCAACAAAAGAGGTGCAAATGTTTTCGAAACAATGTATCCAGAGGTTGTGGTTGCCATCTTGACTTTTTTCAAAAAAGGATAGGCAGTCGCTTCTTCGTCCACAATATTGCCCGACAACATACAAACATCATAGGGTATGGGTTGCAACTGTTGAAACACCGACGCAATGGTTTCGCTGGGTTGGTCAAATTGGAAATCGTCCTCAAACACAATACAGGTCTTGTGGGAACTGGCGACAAATTCTTCCAAGACTTGAATATGACTATAAGAACAACCTAAATGACCCCGATTTTCCATATAGTGTCCCGCAATTCGTTTGATTTTGTCTTTGGCGATGTTGGTTTTTTCCATTTCTTGTAAAAAGGCCTCTTTTCGGTCGGTTCTGTGTTCCAAATTGATATAATAGACAACATCGACAATGGAATCAATATCAGCAACAGTGCCTTCAAAACCTTCTCTCAAAACATGCGTATTCCATGTATTTTGCCATAAAAAAGAAAGGACAATCAACAACACAACTGCAAAAAAATACAAAACACCATAGATGGTTTTGATTCGGGGGAATTTCATACAATAAGGGTTGAAACAATTGAACCATAAAAAAATAATATAAACACAACAACGGCATTTGAACCAATGAAGAAAATGGCGAAACAATTTCGGGATTGGTTGGTGGTTTCAAAAAAGGAAGTCTATGAAACGGTGCATAATGAAATAACTTGTTCCAAAACACTGGACATCAAAGTGGAGGTTATTGACAAGGCAACCATTAAACGAACTTATTTGGTTGAAATGTAGGGGGCATAATAACAACAATTCACTATAGTGTTATTATGTGGGTTTGGATTTGGGTTTGATGACGATTTTTATTTTTTTCTTTTTTATTAAAGAGTCTTCTGTTAAAGTCGAAGTCAAATCTTTTTCTACAGTGGAGACGGATGAATGTATCGTGTCATGGCATGAACTGCACAAGGCGGACAGATTGGCGACGTGATTCATGTGCAATCCATTGGAGAAAAACCCATTGGCATCGGCGAGTTTCTGGGGCACAATATGGTGTGTTTCGGCACTGGGTCTTATGCCACATTGCTCACACATGCCTCTAATTTTTTTGGCATTGTATATGGATGTTTTTTGAGAGAGAATGCCCTTGTCCTTCACCAAATATTTTTGCCGTATTTTGTAGGCCTGTTCAATGAACGGCTGGGGCAAATGAAGTGATTTGCAGACCAACAGACCATAAAAACTTTCTCCCGAACCGTCCTTCAACGTTCTGTCATAGACGAGTGTATCCTTCTCGTAATCAAACGAGACCAACAAATGTTTCAAATGAAGTTGCTTGGACATCGCCTTGATTTCGTCGTAATCCACAATTTCGTGCAAATGCGAAGTAATCATGAACGAACACTTCAATGCAACGAAATTCATCAATGCTGCAGTAGTAATACTGATTGCCGAATCCATTTCACTGCCCTTGGAGATTTCGTCGGCCAACACCAGACTGTGTTGATCCGCCATTCGCAAAATGACCCTTAATTCGGTCATTTCCACCGCAAAACTGCTGTGTCCTTTGAACAAATTGTCGTTTCCCACAATACGGGAATAAATGGAACGATAGGGTGTGTATTCGAATGTGGTTGCGGGAACGAAATTGCCCGATTGTGCCAAGATGATGGCGATGCCCAAACTGCGCAGGAGTGAGGTTTTCCCCGAACTGTTGATGCCGAACAGCAGAATGCCTTGGGGGTCATCCGCCAATTCAATGTCATTCGGTGTATATGTTTCATTGGTCAATAAATGTTCAATTAAAATATGCCGCAGCCCTGTCGTCTTCACTTGACTACAGTCTCGGTCTCGGTCGGTGTGAAGCACAGGACAACTATAGTGATTTTCCATGGCATTGTAGGCACGGCACACCAACACGTCCAATTTTCCGACATAATGAATGACAGTTTCCAAAAAGGACACCCATTCTGTTTCCAATTTCAAAAGAAACAGTTTGTATTCTTTCTCAACCACTCGGTGAATTGCATCTTTTAAAACAAATTCCTTTTTCAAAAGCGTGGTCAATTGAGGGCAATCGATTTCATTGCTGTCGCCACTGGCATGAGAGAAACCGATGTTCTTGGTTTCGACCGTTTCGTCGCCTATTGTTAAAGTCTTGGTTGTTTTGAATATCTCTTTCAGCGTCGTGGTGCGGGATTTGGTAATCTGGAATGAGAGAATGGATTTTTCCGTCTTGTGTAATTTGATGTATTGTGTGTTGTCTATTGCCTTTTTCTTGTTGGCATCTCTCAAACACTGTGTCAAAGTCTCCCTCCACTGTTTGATGCGTTGTTGATTGGAAGAAAATTCCTTCATTAAATTGTCCAGTTCGAGAGAAACGTTGGGATTCACTATACAATCGGTTTCGAAATCCTCCTCATCACCTGCTCCACAGGGGGACGAGACATTGCATTTTTCAATGTTCAAATGACTCGTCATGAAATCCATCATATTTTGCAAAGAGGTCGAAAGTTCTTTTTCTCTCGAATACAAATAGTTTTGTATCGTGGGCGTTTCCATCAGACAGACATTCAATTGTTGGACAGTTTCGAGAGAAACATACAATTTGTATAGTGCGAGGGGCAGCACTCTTTTCACGGCGATTTGTCGCAAGGTCTTTTCCATGTCGCAAATATTTTTGATTTGATTTCGCAAAAAAGGAATCATCACACTGTTTTGCGGCAGCAGACATTCATTCACCATATCGTATTCTTGTTGCAACCATTTCTCACAATAGACAGGATTCAACAATTGCTGTTTGAATCGTCTCTTGCCGATGGAACTGGTGCATTTGTTCAAAAACGACAACACGCTGGACAAATGACCCTCTCCGTTCCCGTCATTCAAAATATTCAACTGTTTCAACGTGTGATTTGCCAGAATGACTTGGTTCAAACTGTTGTTGAAAACGGGGAGGTCAATGTTTTTCACCAGATTGCGGTTGTGTTCATACATGAAATCCAGCAAATAACAAAATGCCATGGTCGCTATAGTGTAATTGTTGAATTCAGCGCAGTTTTGATATGTATCCTTACCGAATTGTTTGTTTAAAATTTCTTCCACATAGGTCTGTTTGCAGACGTTTTTGATTTTGTCCGTGGTCGTATCCACTCGGTGAAACAGGACGCCGACACCAAATAGGGGTTCCACATTATGGACGTCTTGTGCCCCCTGTTCAATATAGAGAACTTCACTCGGTTTATACATCGAGATATATCTCTCTAATGAATCATAATTGTTCTCCTCTTTTTTGCCCATGTATTGTTGTTGGGATTCGTGTTCGTAAATGTTGGATTTCCCCGTATTCATATCTATAATGACAATTCCACAAATGAAACGATTGCTGGCCGATTTGCACCAGACACACATGATGTTGTTTGACACTTTGACCAACGAACTCGTTTCGTTGTTTGAGAGAAACGTTCCGGGCGAGAACACCTCCGAGAACACTCGTATTTTTTTCGATATTTCGCAATTGGGATTGTCTTCTTGCACATAGACTACGGCTGTGAATCCGTTTTCACATATTCTCTCTACATAAAAATCGAGTTGGTAATCCCGAAACCCCGCCATCAAAATGGCCTGTTGTTTGGCTGCATCGTAAAACGCATTGGACTTTTGCGAGACTTTCAAGTTGGCCATTTGAGAGAACGATTCTATGGTGTTGGTTTCTTCCGTTATTGCATTTGCAATTAAATTTTTCACAGCATAGACCTCAAAAAAACTGCCCACTTGAAAAAGGACAATGGTTTTGTTCCCGTATTTTTGTTTCCATTGTTTGTTTAGAGTAAAATATTCATTGTATATGGTTGTATTTTCCATGGCAAGGACACTATAGTGTCTCTCGTGTTGTGTTTATATTTTTTTGTCTGGGTATTCAATAGAGATGAAGCCGAAAATGACTAAAAAACGTGCGACAAAAAAAGGAAAAGGAAAAACCAGTAAAGCGAGGAAGAGTGTAATCAAACGAACACGAAAAACAAACCGCAAAAAAATAAGTAAAACAAAAAAAAGAAAAATAGGGGGGGGTAATCTGTTTGGGTTTTTTCAAAGAGAAACCCCACCATCAATACCAGAAACTCCATCAATACCAGAAACTCCATCAATATCAGAAACTCCATCAATACCAGAAACTCCATCAATACCAGAAACTCCATCAA
>Ga0247843_1003486_pt1 | contig 25739 bp, 22 predicted proteins | sample LaCruzMarch2017__FD_192420 | JGI IMG/M metagenome (GOLD analysis project Ga0247843, IMG submission 192420) | Freshwater microbial communities from meromictic Lake La Cruz, Castile-La Mancha, Spain - LaCruzMarch2017_8m | ecosystem: Environmental > Aquatic > Freshwater > Lake | place: Spain...
TCATCAATCAACTCCGGTTCAGAAAATTGATGAAAAGAATAACAATTATTTTTGAGTTGGCCTTTACGCTGGGCCGTAAGTGGCCGAAAACTAATTCAATTTAGATGCGTAACCCCTGATTTGACCCCAGAAAGAGCGAAGAATTTGTTGGATTTATTTATGTTTCATAAGGATGTAAGTGTTTTATTCTAAAAACAGGAACAGAAAAGGAGATTCCATGTCATTCATCAAAAACATCATTTTTTCTAAAAAAAATTTTATTGTATTGGCCGTGAGTTTAATGGCCTTATCGCAAGAAACCAAGGCGTGCTCAGTTTCTGTGAATGATCTCTTTCAAAAGAACTTACTTGCGGCATATGGTGTAGGCCATTTTGGAATTTCATTAACTTCAATTTCAGGTCTCATCGTAACAGCGTATTCAAAGGGTCTTGAAGAAGAAGATCCTTCGACTTTATGCCCACAATACTTACGGACTCAGGCCACCGTGAGTTTTAAACATTCACCTACAAAATTTCAGACCTGTACTAAAACCATCACAGTGAATCGTCGAGCATTCATAGGGGATTGGCCCAGTGGCCCGCTTGAGACAGTTCGATACTTAACCCCTTCTTCATCATGCTCTATTGTTAGACTCCCCGGTAGAGTCATTCATCCTTAGTGCAAAGATTAAGGGTGGGGGGGAATAGTTGAACCTTCCCCTCCCCCTAAAATGGCATTATAAAATATTGCTTAAGAGTAGGATGGAATTATCTTTCATTGAAGCAATTAAAGGCCATTACTTATAGAATCACTAGGGCCGATTGACTTTTGACCTAGGCTTAATCTCTAACATTCTTTCTTTAAAGGCCAACGATCGTTTTGGCCCTGAGATCTCCCGATTTTGAGGCCGCCTTATTTCTACAACCGGTTTTGAGATATATCCTTGCCCAACAAGTACACCCATGGCCAAAACACCCAGTATCGTATAAATGAAAACGTTATCACTTAATCTTTTAAAAAATTTCATCTTTCTCCCATCCCCATCTATAAGTAATCTTGTCGGGTTAATGTCTAAAAAAGTTTAACTTTTTAACAGAAAAGATACAGGTCATTGAAATCTACGCAGATAAAACATGTTTGTTAGGCTATGGTCGAACAATAAATAGTCTTGCTAGAATGATGAGACTTACTAAGGAATGAACAATGAAAATGATCCTCTTTATACTTGTTTTTCTGCCATCTATGACGGCCATGGGCTGCTCTCAATTGAATAATCATTATTATTGTCCAGAGGAAGCAGAAGACCATTTTTACTTAGGAAGCCGGCATTTGAGCTTAAGTTTTGACTCTGAAAAACAAATAATGACGATGACTCAAGGAACAAATATCAACTCTTATCCTTTAGATCATTGGCAACCAGTGCCTGGAACTCATACTTTTAGAAAAGCTCATTGTGTTGAAAGTAAGATCAATTTATTTGAAAAATTTGATTCTCCTATTGAAACAGAAGTTACAACTATTGATGCTGAACTAGAACTGATACTACGTGATGATGGTGTCACAGTGAGAAGACTTATGAACAAACAAGAAGTTTTTAATATTTTCTGTAAAAAAACTTTATAGAGTTTAAGGGCCCTTACGGGCCCTCTTTTACTTAAACCTTAATTTTTTTCATTTCAGGGTCGTACATAGGTTTTAAAGAAACCACTGCAGGATATTTGTTTCCTGCAATCTCTACTTCCCACTGTCCCTGATTTAAATATTCAGCACTCACCACTTCTCCACCTTCGACCATAGCAAGTCCTACGGCACCCCCAAGAGTGTGGCCATAAGAAGCTGCGCGCACATATCCGACGGCCTTACCATTTCGATGAAGGATCTCAGCGTGATACATCATGGCATCTGGATCTTTCACCAGTACTTGAACCAGACGTCTCTTGTAAGGTGCTTGCTCTTTTTGTTTTAATGCCGCAGCTTTTCCAATAAAATCTTCTTTCTTAAAATCCACAGCAAATGACAGACCTGTTTCAAAAACATTATCTGTATTATCGATATCATGCCCATAATCACGATAACCTTTCTCCATACGAAGACTGGCAAGTGCTTTAAGGCCTGCATGCTTAAGATCAAATTTCTGTCCCCCTTCAACTATACGGTCATACACATGAGTTGCCTGTTCAGAAGGAATATAAAGCTCATAACCCAACTCTCCCAAATAAGTAATCCGTACACAAAGTACTCGAGCATAACCAATCTCAATTTCTTGGGCCTTTCTGAATGGAAAAGCTTCATGAGAGAGATCGGTGTTCGTGATACTTTGAAGAAGCTCTCGAGATTTTGGACCTTGAATATTGAGCTGCCCATAAGCGCCAGTCATATCACTGACAAAACAGTGAGCATCATCAGGGGTATTTCGTTTGAGCCAAGTTTCAGCATGCCTATGCATCGTATCTGTAACCACCACAAAAAACTTATCATCCTCAAGCTTTGTTACAGTTAAATCTGCTTCAAGTTTCCCAGCATCGTTAAGCCACTGAGTATAAGTGATGATACCGATGTCACCATCCACGTTATTGGCAGAAATATGATTTAATACTTTTCCAGCATCCCTTCCTTGAACCATAAACTTACTCATAAAAGACATGTCCATCAGGATCACGCCCTCACGAGCGGCCTTATGTTCGGCCTCCCAATAGGGAAACCAATTCATGCGGCCCCAAGAAAGTGTTTCCACTTTTGGCATAACACCTTTAGGTGCAAACCAATCTGCTCCTTCCCAACCACTAACATCTTTAAAATACGCTCCGGCCAATGCCAGACGATCATGAAAAGGAGATTTTTTTGCTCCACGAGCAGTTTCAGGAGATTTTGTTGGGTAATGACATTTATAAACCATGCCTAATGATTCAACTGTACGCTCACGACGGTATTCTGAGTTTCTTTGATAATTATGAAGACGATCAATATTAAAACCGGTGACATCGACGTCAGGTTTGCCATTGATTATCCAATGAGCGAGCACTCGACCTAAACCACCACCAGAAAGAATACCAATAGAATTTAATCCCGCAGCAACAAAATAATTTTTAAGTTCAGGTGATTCTCCAACAATGGGCCTAAGATCAGGAGTAAAACTTTCTGGCCCACAGAAAAATTTTCTGATTCCCACCTTAAGTGTATCAGGCACTCGTCCCATCGCCTTTTCAAGATAAGGAGTCATGCGATCCCAGTCAGGAGAAATTTCTCCAAAAGAGAAGTCATTTGGAATTCCCTTTAACATCCACGGAGCACACACTGGTTCAAATAAACCAATCATAAGCCCACCCATCTCTTCTCGTATATAAGCGTAAGAAGATGGATCTTCCAATACAGGCATACCATGAGGAAGATCTTTAATTTCATCTGTAATAAGGTAATAATGTTCAGCGGCCTGATTAGGAATATTGACTCCAGCAAGCTCACCAAACTGTCTGGCCCACATACCGGCACAGTTCACAACGTAATCAGCTTCAATATCACCCAAGTTTGTACGCACTCCTGATACTTTGCCATTTTTTTTCAAAATGCCTGTAGCAGAAACTTCTTCAATGATTTGCGCTCCTTGCATACGTGCGCCTTTGGCCAAGGCCATGGTCACATCCACTGGATTCACTCGACCATCCTCTTTCACATAAAAACCAGCGAGAATATCGTCCACCCGGGCCATTGGAAAAAGTTCTTTAACTTGAGAAGGAGAAATCTCATGCACATTCACACCACAATAACGATTGAAGGCAGCAACTCGGCGGTACTCTTCTAAACGATCTTTATCAGCGGCAACTTCAATAAATCCAATGGGCTTAAAACCAGTTGATAAACCAGTCTCGGCCTCTAGGCGACCATAAAGATCTCGAGTGTATTTTCTCATTTCAGTCGCCGTCTCTGAGGTAGAACCAAAGGTCACCATGAGTCCCGCCGCATGCCAAGTTGTCCCAGATGTTAGTCTGTCCCTCTCAAGAAGGACCACATCCTTCCAACCCATATGGGCCAGATGATAGGCAACGGAAGTTCCAATAACTCCACCACCAACAATGACAACTCGCGCTTTTTTCGGTAACACTTGCATAGTTTCCCCTTTCTTCAATTCAGAAAGAGAAAATGCTAAACTTGATCTTTTTGCTCGTCAACTTAACAGTTAAAGTAATTTCATCGCAGCTTGTCCAGATGTGTTGGCCTGCACGAGAACTGCTGTTCCGGCCTCTGAGGTGATTTTTAAACGGGTACTATTGGCGGCCTCATCAGCAAAATCGAGATCTCGGATTCGATTATTAGCAGCACTCATATTTTCAGAATAGATCATAAGGTTATTAGATGATGATTGAAGTCGGTTCTGCATCGAACCTAATTGAGCACGCTGTGCCGAGAGCCGATTAATAGCGTTATCAATAGACCCTAAGCTGCCCTGGGCCGCTGTTTTCGATCGAATGCTAGCATGTGCCACCCCCAAGGACTGAACACCAGAATTGAAAGCACTGGTGTTTAAGCTCAAACGATCATCATCATCGTCATACCCCACACCTACTTGGAAATCCATACGTTGATCAGATCCATCTAAGAGTTTTTTTCCGTTAAACTCGGTCGTTTTTGAAATTCGTTCCAATTCTAATTTTAATACTTCATATTCCATGCTGGATTTTTCACGATCAGAATCATTTAGAGTATCTGATGCTGCCTGAACCGCTAATTCTTTCATCCGAGAAAGAAGACCAGAACTTTCGTTAAGACCACCCTCGGCCGTTTGCACCAAAGATAAACCATCATTGGCATTTCGATTGGCCTGATGAGATGAGCGTATATGAGATTTTATCTTTTCTGAAATCGCTAATCCTGCAGCATCATCTGCAGCTTTAGTAATACGAAGACCCGTACTCATTTTTACCGAGCTATCTTCAGATTCCTTCGTTGTTTTGCGAAGAGATGTCTGGGCCTGAATTGATGAGAGGTTGGTATTGACTCTAAGGCCCATACAATCCTAACTTCCTTGTGTACATTTAGGGCAACCATGCCTTATCCGCCATTTCGGTAATATTTGCCTAAAACCTGAACACCACAGCAAATAGCTGATCGTTTAAGACAAACCCTTTATTTCTAACATTATCTTACTGAATATAAATCCTAGAAAAGATGTTTTATGCTTGGGTCACTTAGGGTTATTGGAGGCGTTTGGTGAAAACTGGAATTGTTTTATTTTTTGTATTCTTGTCTGTTTCAGTTTGCTCACAAACTTCGAATCATGAACGCATAAAATCCATCCCTCAGCTCAAACGATTTGCTTTTGGATCTTGTAATGACCAACGAGATCCCCAACCTGCATGGAAAGGCCTCATCAAAGATACTCCTGAACTTTTTATTTGGGGCGGAGATAATATCTATGCTGACACTCATGATCCAGATCGTATCAAATACTTTTATGACCTTCAAAACCTTCGTCCAGATTATGCCTTTTTTAAAAGTATGACGCCTATTATTGGAACGTGGGATGATCACGATTTCGGTTATGATAGATCTCGCGGAAATTATGTTCATAAAGAATTAAGTCAACATCATGCTCTTGATTTTTTGGAAGAACCCATAGACTCACCTCGGCGTCTGCAGAAAGGGATTTATACGAGTTATGACTTTGGACAAGGGGATCAGCGTACAAAAATCATTTTGCTTGATAACCGTTTTTTCAAAGACCTCGACCGTGAGGCCCCTCTACTAGGGACGGAGCAGTGGGCCTGGTTAGAAGAAGAACTCAAAAATTCTGATGCCCACCTACATTTCATTATGTCTGGTATCACGGTTAGCTCACCCTGGTATCCCGGTAGTGAGGAATGGAAGGATTATCCTAAAGAATCGGCCAAGTTTTTTTCATTACTTGAGCGCTATAAGACCAAGGGAGTCGTTCTTATAAGTGGAGATAAACATTTTGCGAATATTCAACAGCGACAAGGATATCTTGAGTTCATGTCCAGTGGAATGACCCATACAGTTCCTCATGGTATAAGAAAATTTCTGGCCGGACATTTTGGGGGGACTTCATTTTTTGGCCTGAGTTACGGGCTTATTGAAATCACCTGGATGGGAAACATGCCGACTCTTAAAATGCATATTAAGAATCGTCATGGGAGGAGTGTATTCATTAATGAGTACCATCTTACCAATAATGAGTGGTTTAGAGACGATATCCCCTCTCTGTAAGTTTTTCAAATCCTCTCCGTAATGAACACTTCTCTCTTAAGATTAATCATCATTAATAATAAAGAGAGAATTTCATGAACACTCCATTTCTTATCATTCTATCTATGTTGTCTTTTAACGCCGTAGCTTCACCTTTTGTGCACATTTCTTCAGGACTACAAGAGCGTGCTCAAGGCTCTACTGATTTGCAAATTATTTGTGTGGGTGACCAACAAGATTGGGCGGCAAAAGACTTTAACGTTGCAAGCAGAATCTCTCGCCTTCAAATGGATCATCCTGGGATTTTTCATGATCAAAGTGATACTGAGAAAAACTGTTTCTCCCCTACAAGTGTTCCTAAAAAATCAATCAAGAATCTCGATCTCCTCTTAGGGCTCATTGATCAATCTGCTAAAGACAGAATGGTTATTTCCATCACAGTGCCTGAAGACATTGTATTTGAGGATCAAAAATCTCCTATTGACCTAAGCTTAAAATCACTAAGAAATGAAGATTCAACACTTCTTAAAAAACTTATTCGTGCAGAATTAATCGTTCTTCCTGGCCAGGTCTTAACAATGACAGCACTTGCTTTGATGCCTAGTGAGTGGACTAACTGGGAAAAAGGTTGGATTGCCCAAGCTCCTCAACACCTAGAACGCGCCTGGAGCACTGCCCCAGTGTTGGATAAAGATAACTGGTTCACTAACCTTGTGGCCCATCCATATTCTGGACATTTTTATTATAACGCTTTAAGAAGTCAGGGAGCGACTCGGCTTCAATCTTTTCTTTTTTCTGCCTTTCAATCAACTGTCACTTGGGAATATGTAATTGAGGCCACTGCAGAACAGCCGAGCCTTCAAGATATCGTTTTCACGCCGATCATTGGAAGTTTTATCGGTGAACTTTCTCATATGGCAACTATGCATATGCGTAAGAATGGATTTTCGATGAGTGAAAAAATTCTTGTGACTGTTATTAACCCGGCCTATATCTTAAACAATGGCCTTGAAACTCATGATAAACCATAAGTAATATTATTGGCGAAGGGCCTTCTTAGATCGTTTCTTTTTGAATTGATCTGGATCGCCCTTATCCGAAGATATTTCACGTCCACTTCTATTAATCTTTTTAATTTTTTGTACACATTCAAGACAACTTTCTCGATTTTTACCTGACTGCTCTTTTCCAAAAAGATCAAAAAATTCCTTTCGGTCCTGACATTCTTCATAACATAGCTCATAGGGGCCAATTTCCAGATTTGAATAAAGACTTGATTCATCCAAATCAACGGCCAGGACGTTCAGAGATTGAAAGACTACAATCCATAAGAATTTCAGCATATTCAAGTATCCTTTCATTCCTTATCGGAACAGTCAGGAATAACTTGAGTAGTATCTGCTTGTAGTTAAATTCATGGAACAGAGAATTTCATTATCACTTTTGAACCAACAGATAAAGGGACCCTTTTATAGGGTCCCTTTAAGAAGATGATTTATTCTTCTTGAGCTTGTTTTTTAAATGACATCATAAGACCCTTAGAGACAAAACCTTGAGCGTCTTTAGCTTCTGAAACGACTGGTGCCATCCCAAAAAATTCATGAGTCACTCCTTGGTAATTTTTATATTCGACCAAGACTCCTTGAGCTTTTAAACGGTCGGCCAGTTTTTGTCCCTCAGTCATCAAAGGATCGATTTGAGCTGTGATAATCGTAGCAGGATTTAATCCTCTTAAATTTGCACTTAAAAGATTGAGGCGAACGTCCATAGTTTCAGCGGAAGTTTTTGTGTAGTTCTTCATGAACCATCCCATCATCGCTTTGTTAAGTGGTTTAGCATCGGCATTCACTCTATAAGATTCTGTATTCATATTTGTCCCTGCCAATGGGTAAATAAGAACTTCATGAATCGGAAGCATGATCTTCTCATCTCTTGCTCTGATCGCTACGTTAAGCGCTAAATTACCACCAGCACTTTCTCCGGCCACTGCTACAAGATTAGGATCTCCGTTAAAAGATTTAGCATTAGCTAGGACCCATTTATAAGCAGCAAAGGCATCGTCATGGGCCGCTGGAAATTTATGTTCAGGAGCTTTTCTATACTCAACAGATACCACAATGGCCTTTGCCCCATTGGCAAGGGCCCGAGGAGAAGCATCATAGGTATCGTTTGTTGCCAGAACAAAACCACCACCATGATAATAGACAATCACAGGCATCGGCGTTGGGCCCTCAGGGGTATAAATACGAGCGGTAATTTTTCCAGCGGCCCCATCAATTTGTCTATCTTCGACCTTTGCAATAGGCGTCGGAATAAATGAACCATTTTCTTTAGTTAAAACATCTTTGACTGCATCAGATGTGGTTGGTTGTTTTCTTGCTTCATCCGCACTCAGATTCTCAATGGCCATAGGTTTTTTAGCACTCAAAGCATCCAAAACTTTTTTCATATCAGAGTCTATCTTCGTTTGAGTAGCGGCATAAACATTTGCCGAAAGTGGAAGAGCTACGAGTAACACAATTAATGACTTCATCTTTGTTCTCCTTTGAAGTGGTCGATTGAAGGCATCTTAAACATGTGAGTTGAAAAAAGTAGACTTAATTTTTACTGAAGTGCAAACGGTAATACTTTGTCTTTACTCTGAGTATACAGCTTCATTTTGATGAAATAACACCATCCACATAAAGTCTTAATATCCATTTAATAAATTGTCTCTAAACTCTCAACGAAGAACCTTCACCTAAAGAATCTTCTTGGTTATAGTATTTCTATGAATAAATTACTTTGGGATAAACTTAAATCACCCTACAATCCCTTTTTGAATCATGAATTTATCACTTCCCTAACCGAAAGCGGCTGCATAGGAGCGGACAAAGGCCAGCTACCTCACTATTTTTATCATGACAAAAATATGGGTATCCTTTATTCATTTAATAAAGGCCACAGTTACGGAGAATATATTTTTGATTGGGCATGGGCCGACGCTCATGAAAAACATGGTATCACTTATTATCCAAAGTTAACTTCCATGGTCCCCTTCACTCCTGTAACGACTTCACATTTCATCATGCCCCATTTCGATGAAGACGTCGCCAACGAACTACTTGAGCAGTACGAAAACTTTTATCTTCAACATAATTTCTCTTCGTCACATTTTCTTTTTTTGCCGCCAGAAGAAATCGCTTTTTTTCGTAAACATAACTATATCATTCGAGAAAGTCTTCAATATCATTTTTTTAATGAAGACTACGAAGACTTTGATGCTTTTCTCTTAACGCTCCAAGGCCGTAAGGCAAAAAATATTCGAAAAGAGCGTCAACATCAAAATCTAAAAATTACTCAATACACCAAGGATGAACTCAACGAAGATCAGGCCCAGAGAATGTATCATTTCTATATTTCAACCATTGAAAATAAAAACTCCTTTGAATACCTCAATGAAAAATTCTTTAAAATGATCTTTCATACAATGAAAAACAACATTTTATATGTGGAAGCTTCCTATGAAGATCGATCAGTTGCGGGCTCCCTATTTTTTTATGATGAAAAAACTCTCTATGGGCGTTACTGGGGTTCTCATATTCAAATAGAGAACCTGCACTTTGAACTTTGTTATTATCAGGGGATTGATTTTTGTCTAAAAAACAAATTAAAACTTTTTGAGGCAGGAGCACAAGGCGAACACAAAATAGCACGTGGTTTTAGGCCCACACGTATCTATAGCGCTCACAAACTTAAACATCAAGGATTCCATTCGGCAGTGGCCCAATTTATTTTAAGAGAAAAAGAAGAGATCGGAATGCTTATCGAGGAACTTTACCGCAAGTTACCTTTTAAAAGTGAATACCTCTCCGACCAGCATCACGGGCCTTAAAACAAAAGGCCAAAAGATTTAATCTCACTGTTTCATTCGAGAATGAGAGACTTAAGTCAATGATCATCTCATTATTCTAAGTGCCATGCATCTCGGTCTTCAACACGAAGAACTCAAAAATGTTGGTTATGGCCCTAATCAAATTGTGTCTTACTTTATATTTTTTTGAATAAAGTTTTTCCATCTTGAAAGAGGAACATACACAGAACTCGGCAGATCATATTCAAGATTATATTCCCCTCCTCTCAGAACTCCGACTTGGATCTTAGTCCCTTTAAGGAATAAAGGTCCCCCTGAGTCCCCCAAGGCCGTAAGGGCACGAGTATCATTATCATCAATAAAAGATCCCATAATCTCTAAATAATGGTTTTCATAATTAAAAAGGACATTGCTTCCATAATGAAGATTATTAGGTCCAGAAAATTTACCCTGATCATTTCTTTGTGTATAACCATATCCTGCCAGATCGACTTCGATATGCTGAGCTTGGATTTTATATGAGACAGTAACTCTTGGAATACTTTTATCTATCTGCATTTTTGTTCGTATCAGGGCCACATCAAAAGGGATTAATTGCTTATGAGTTAATTCAAATTCGATAATATCATCTTCTTCTGCAACAGTAGCGGAGTCTTTGGCCTTTTCAATTTTTTGTCGAGCAAGAAGGAATCGTTTGTATAAAGGGGAGTACTCTTTAAGTTCAAAGACATTCATAACAGAATTCTCTTTACCATTAATTTGAATGAGTCGACGTATTTTATCATTTTCGACAAAAGACTCAACACAATGCCTGGCGGTAAGAAGGGTATAATCACCTAAGATTGTGGCCGTGCAATGCCCAAACTCACTCTCAGAGACCTGAAATCCTATTTGCACCACTTCAGGAAAGGCCCTATAGATGTCAGGCATGCCTTTAAGCACTGCCTGGGCATTTTGACCTAAGATCACATAAAAAAAAACAGATGAAATGACTTTAAACATGCTCATAATATAATGAGAAAAAAGATTGTTTGCCTTATAGCATAAACATTTAATCCACTTATTCTAAAAGTGTAAAAAGAATAGACGGCCCTATTCAAGTTTACCTTGGTCCTCCCCTTGTTTCCAAGACACCCTATAATCAGGCGAATAAGGAGCATTTATGAAATCATTTATTTTACCTATCATGGTTCTTTCTTTTTTATCGGCGTCCTGTTCGGAAAGAAGTAAAAGTAAGCACCATGATACGGACATCAGCAAACTTAAACTTAATCCAGAATGTACTGCGGCCCAAGTGGCAGAAGTAGAAAATCTTAGGACCCAACTTTATGATGAGGCCGGTCGTCGAGGGATAGACCTTGATCAAACAGTTTCTCAAGATCAAGAAAAAGAACTAAGAGATCTTTTTAACTCCGGATGTGAAAAAATTGCTGGCCGATACGACAAACAAAGCTGTGATGTCGTAGATCCAACCACCATTACAACTTATACATTCGACAATGCTCCCGGCGATTGTATGATTACCATCATCCAAAAAGATATCAAAACGGAATTGGCCCGTATCGAAGAGGAAAAAAGAGTAGCTGAAGAGGCCAAAAAAGCTGAGACAGCTCAGATTGAAATAGATATTCAGGTGACTGAAGCGAAGGCCCTTGTCACGGCCCGTTCTCAGCAAAAACCTCTAACCCTTGAGCTTAATAAGCATGATAAAAAACAACTTAAAGGTAAATGGGTTACCTATCCTGTAGGCATTCACCAAACATGGTTTGATTCAGAAGAAGAAGCTCTCTCTATTGTGGAGGCAACTTTAGTACAGTATGAATCAAAACCTTTCGAAGCTATTGAAGTATCTGGTCTAGGAAAGGAAAAAGACTGGGATGTCATGACAGTTTATGAAAAATCCATTTCTAGCAAAAGATCTTATGAAACAAAGGGGAATGTCCATGCTTGGCTTGATAAAGAAGGAAATTTTATTTTAAAAAAATATCTTCAACATGATTTAGGCGCTGAAGAAAAAACTTTAAAATGTACCTTCTATCTTTCTTATGATGAAAAAGGTCTGGCCCGCGGTTGTACCTATAAAGTGAAAAACTCATCGCACTGGGGGGCAAGCATTAACTTCTTCAAAAAGCTAAAGCGATAAATGGTAAATGTTCCTTACTTAAGGAGCTGGATAAGGAGTGGCATCCACCAGCTCTGCTCCTCATCCCCAATCCACATCGAGGGTGATTGAAGTTAAAACATACTAAGTAAGAAATATCGGAACCAATGAAAATGGATCAAAAAAAAATGCAGGACTAGATAAATAAATTAAATGATATTGATCCGAACTAAAAATTCGAGAATGTATCTAACACTAAAACGTGCACTACAGCTCTAGGTGCTTATTCGATTGTTAGGGATAATTTCCAGTTAAGTTCTGGCCGAGACATAACGACTTAAATAGATATTTTCTTTAGCTATTTCGAAGATGGCCGTTTCATCTTCCTTGCGATGCCATTTAGGGATAGGAAAATAAAGATTTGTCCAATGAGAAAATTCCTGGCCATGTGAACTGGCAAGAACTTTTTCCCCATCCATCACTCGTATTGAAAGTCTTAAATGGGAATAATCTCTAAGATTATTAAACTGCAATGAATAAACATTCTCCATGACGGGATTTTGTAGATCAATTTGTGCCAGCATCTTTTCTTCACCTGAATTAACCCAACGACCAGCATTTTCGTATGGAAGATCTAAAACCTTCCAAGATCCCAGTTGGGAAAGGATGTTTAAGGGGAACCCTTCAAACTCTTCGAGATCAAAACTGCTATCATAAAATTCACTATATACAGGCTCGATCATGATCTGACAGATCTGAGGAAGGATAAGAGCATTTTGGGTAATTCCATTTTTCTGCAAGGCCTTAAATACGGCAATAACATCTTCTGATAATCCGTTGGCGCCATATATTTCTTGAACAATCACTTCAGGCCGATCATGTCCAAAAAAATCTAAGGTTAAATTATTTGCATCCATGTCTAAGAGGACTGCTCTTTTTTCGGTCAACGGTGCGGCCATAAGCTGAGTATAAACAACCTGCATATGAGGATTAAATTCGACAGAATAAACTTTTTTAGCGCCAAACCGAAGAGCAAGATAAGACAAAATTCCTGATCCCGCCCCAATATCCAAGACAATTTTGTCTTTAACTTTATGTTCTAGAAGATTTTTATAAAAATCCAAACGCGCCCGATCTTTAAGCATCTCAAGATGCCAAGCAGGAAACGATTGTCCACAGTGATGAAGATCATCCAGTTTAGAGGTGTCAAAAGATTTAAAATAGTCCTGCAGCAGAGATTTATCAATATTCATGAAATGATTGATATCACTAATCCATCACCTAATCTAGCTCATTATACCCCTCACTCATGATTTTAATGTGACTCTAAATTAGAGGTTATCTGCTTAAAGAATTGCCAGATTGGAGAGACACTTCAAATGGTGAGACAAGTGGAGACAAGAAGATCCTAAAATTTATAATACGAGGACTATTATTGGATTTTAAATGCACAAAAACTAAATCATTTTTTTGAGAGCAGTGTCATCATATTTCACCTTGCCACCTCTTAAACACTTTTCTAAAGTTTTCATCTCTCATCTCAAAGGTAAATGCCATGCTTATGACCTCTTTATTTGAAAAGTTCCCAGAAATAGCTCAGAAAGAAACTCGCTCTATTACTCTCATAGATGATTCTAATGGTGTAGAAGAAGGGAAGTATACTTTTCTTGAATTTTTTTGTTCAGATAAAAAATGTGATTGCCGAAGAGTTATGGTTCAAGTCGTAAATCCCATAGGACATCACGTGGCCACATTGAGTTATGGTTGGGAGAATTTAGATTTTTATTTAAAATGGACCTATGGCCATGAAGAATCGGCCCATGCCATGGTGGGCGCCCAACTCTATGATTTTAGTCCTCAGACAAAACATTCTTTAATCTTTCTAGAATTTTTTAGAGCCCTATTACGAGATTCTCTCTATGCTGCTCGGATTCAGCAACATTATCATCTATTTAAGTCTGGCCATCCGTCTCAACTGAGAAAACCAATAATGAGGAATAAATATTTTCAAAAGAATTCAGCTTCAAAAATATTAGGACTCAATTAACTTTATGCCATCCCTCATACTCTCCCCCGAACTGAAGCTGACTTTGCTAGATGATGAAGAATCTGCTTGTCAGGAGTTATCGCGGGCCTTTGAAAAAGGTTCTGGTCACGGTCTCCTTGCTCTTGATACCACTGCCGTGCCAGATGATGACTCCTTTCTTTTTTGGAAAGATTTTACTCGGCTTTACTTATCCTTCATCTCTGCCATTCCAGATTTGGCTTCAAGGGATGTTTCTCTTGAAACCCTTGATACGCAACTCACTCCAGAGGATTTAACATCCCTACTTCTTGCTATTCCTGCCATGAAAGGAGCTGAATATGTGAATGAAGAAAGTTTACGCTTTATTTGGAATGAAATCAAAGAAGCACTTAAAATTGAAATCTTAGATTATGGTCAAGATCTTTCGGCCTATTTTAATTCGCGCCATTCTGAATGGACTCTTCAAGGACGAGTTTGTTTCCATCTTGCGGAAAATAAGTCTTCTGAGGAAACCCCTTTTGCCTTCATGGCCACCTACGTTCATCAAGTATCTACTCAGGGAAAGACTCAACACTACCCTCTCAGTAGGGCCATAGAAGAATACTCTGGCCCTAAGCAGAAAAATACTTTATTAAGACTGCTTTCTCCTCTTTACAAGGCTTCTCAAGAAAGCTCCTTCATCAAAAACATTATAGACTCAGGGCAAGTTTATCATCCTCTGGCATGGACTCCTCGTGAGGCGCATAATTTTTTAAAAGACATTCCCCTCATCGAGAAAGCAGGCATTGCGATAAAGGTTCCTAATTGGTGGAAACAGAAAAGACCAAGTCGTCCTCAGGCCACTTTGCGCTTAGGAGAAAAGAAGAGCGGAGGAATGGGATTTAATGCACTTTTTGATGCGTCTTTTTCCATAAAAATAGGTGAAGAGGATTTGAGTAAAAAAGAGATTCGCGAGCTACTTGAAAGGAGTGATCAGCTGGTTTTTTTTAAAGGCCAATGGATTGAAGTAGACCCCCAAAAGTTGCAAGAAATTCTGGCCCAATGGAAGCTTGTCTCAAAACTTAGTGACAAAGGTATTGGGTTTGCAGAGGGACTGCAACTTCTTGCTGGTGTAAAAGGAAAAGTCCCCTCACTGGGAGAAGAGATCTCTGCCCAAACCCGAGTAGTTGCTGGGAAGTGGATAAAAGAAACTCTAGATCAGCTAAGAAGTCCTGATCATGACCTTGAACAAAAGGAGATCCTAAGACTTCATCTCAAGGCCACTCTTCGTCCTTATCAGGCCCAAGGAGTGCATTGGCTCCATCATCTGAACCAACTCCGTCTTGGAGGAATTCTGGCCGATGACATGGGTCTAGGTAAAACCATCCAAGTCATTTCCCTGTTGCTTCTTAAAAAATACAGTTCTCAAAAATCTTCTAAATTTATATTAGTGGTTCCAGCTTCTCTTATTGGAAACTGGAAAAATGAGCTTGATCGTTTTGCCCCTTCGTTAAGTTATTGTATCGCTCATTCTTCTGGTCACGGAGTGGAGAAGCCTATTCATTGGCCCGATCTTGTGATCTCAACATTTTCGTTTCTTTCCCGCTTACCCTGGGCCTTGGACATTGAGTGGGATCTGATCCTTGCTGATGAGGCCCAAGCGATTAAAAACCCAGATTCGATTCAAACTCAAGCGATTAAGTCTCTTAACGCCCATCACCGCATAGCTCTTACCGGTACCCCTGTGGAAAACCATCTCACCGACCTTTGGTCCTTGTTTGATTTTGTATCTCCAGGACTACTAGGTTCCGCTAAAGAATTTGAATCTTTCATGAAAAGAAAAAAGAAGGGAGGTGAAAATCCGTATCCTCCTTTACGCAAACTTGTTCAACCCTATATCCTACGTCGTTTAAAAACAGATAAGACTGTTATTAATGATCTTCCAGATAAAATCGAGATGAAAACTTATTGTCAGTTTTCAAAAGCTCAGGTGGCCCTCTATCAGAAATCTCTTAACTCTCTGACTCAAGACCTAGAGGTCTCGGACGGTATTAAAAGGAAGGGGCTTATCTTTTCTTACCTTATGCGATTCAAACAGATCTGCAATCATCCCTCACAATTCCTAAAAACAGAAATCTTTCATGCACAAGATAGTGGAAAATTTCTGCGGCTTAAAGAAATTTGCGAAATCATTTATGAAAAACAAGAGAGGGTACTTGTTTTTACGCAATTTCAAGAGATGACCCAACCTCTTCATGATTTCCTAGAAAACATCTTTGGACATAAAGGACTCATTCTCCATGGTGGCACTCCAGTAAAAAAACGGACAGAGATGGTTAAGGCATTTCAGAAAGATACGGGCCCTGGATTTTTTATCTTATCACTTAAGGCCGGTGGAACCGGGCTTAATCTGACCTGTGCTTCCCATGTCATCCACTTTGATCGCTGGTGGAATCCGGCCGTAGAAAATCAGGCGACTGATCGGGCCTTTAGGATTGGACAAAAAAGAAATGTTTTCGTTCATAAGTTTATCTGTGAGGGAACACTAGAGGAAAAGATTGACCTGCTTTTAGAATCAAAGAAAAATCTTTCGGAGGAAATTCTCGGGTCAGAAAATGAAACAAACTTTACTGAACTTAATAATACTGAATTGTTAAAAATTGTTGGTCTTGATATACATTCGACTCTAGATTGATAAATAAGGAATAGAAAATGAGCTTTCGTGGTTGGACCCCTTATGTACCAGTTGCTGAAAGAAAAAAGAAGGCCGCTGCTGCAGTGGCAAAACTAATAAAAAGGGGGCAGAAAGTCATACCAGTAATCATCGAAGGCAGAACTATCGCTAAAACATTCTGGGGTAAAGCATGGTGTGATCATCTCGAATCCTTCAGTGATTATGAAAACCGTCTTCCTCGAGGTCGAACTTATGTCCGAAATGGCTCAGTCATTCATCTAGGGATCGAAAAAGGAAGAATTGAAGCATTGGTTCAAGGCTCCTCCCTTTATAAAGTGGAGATTTTCATCGCCTCCTTTGAAATAAAAAAGTGGAAAGACCTCATCACACAGTGTTCAGGGGCCATAGGTTCAATCATCGAACTCCTTCAGGGAAAACTGTCTTCAACTGTAATGGGAATCATTACACATAAAGAAAAAGGGCTATTCCCTCATCCAAAAGAAATTAAGTTAAATTGCTCTTGTCCTGATTGGGCCGAGATGTGTAAGCATGTCGCGGCCGTTCTCTACGGAGTAGGTGCAAGATTAGATGATTCGCCGGAACTTTTGTTTGAACTCAGGAAAGTTGACCATCTCGAACTTGTCGCCCACCCTACTCTGGCCCCGACCTCAATCTTACAGGATGGGACTAAAACACTTCATAATAAAGACCTCGCAAGCATTTTTGGAATTGAATTGGTGGAGGAGAAAACTATTAAAGGAAAAAAAGAATTAAAAAAGGTCTCAAAGGTTGAACGCTCGAAAAAAAGAATAAAAAAATAACGGGGCCATCTTAAAACACTCCTTTGACATGAAGAAAGGAAAAAGAAATCTTACATTAAACGGTTAAATTCGCTTTGTGTTAAAAATCTATTACAACATTTTGCTTTAGCATCATCGTATCAAAGGTCGTAGTTTACGAGTAAGGCCTCCCCTCCTATTGACGGCCATACAAACAAATGGCTAGCTTGCTGCATTGTCTTGCAATAAAGTAACAAAAGATCATCTTTACTACTAAGGCCAATACTTTAATGTTCGACTTAAAATCAATATAGGAATTTTTGATGGCCCCTCATAATGATATTAAAATCTTAAATAATATGACTCAAAAAGAGGAATCAATCATTGAGAATATGCACATCGAGATTGATCAAAAACATCAAATACTTACAATCATCGAAGATCTTCGTCTTGGAAGAAAAGTTACAAATATTCGTTTTGATCGAATGTTCCCTACCATTATAAAAAAGTTATCCACAGTCCATTGGACCCCTGTTGAAGTGGCCAGAAAAGCGGCCGAACTTTTGGATACCAATGCCACTTCAAAAGTTCTCGATATAGGTTCAGGTTGTGGAAAATTCTGTATTATTGCGGCCCTTACTCGGCCCGGTTCATACTTTGGTATAGAGCAACGGTCTTACTTATCAGAGATCGCTAAAGAAGTGGCAACCGATTTCTCTCTGAAAAACGTAACTTTCATTGAGGGGAATATGATAAACTTAGACTGGACTCAATTCGATTGCTTTTATTTATATAATCCATTTTTCGAAAATAGAATGTTACCATTTGGACAAATTGATAATGAGATCCCAGCAAATGAAATAAGATATGAGCTCTATACTGAAACTGTATGTTCTAAATTGGCACAATTAAAAACAGGGACAAAAGTTGTAACATATCATGGCTTCGGTAGCGAGTTCCCAGAAAGTTATGAACTTAAGCAGAAAGAGTTCGTTGGAACAGACTACCTTGAACTATGGATTAAAACAAAGTGAGCAACATTTATCAAACGGTCTTCTATCGTGCTACCCCCTATAAGAAATAGAGTTTGTCAGAATAGGATCCTCAAAAGTAACATTCTGAAAAGGATCTCAATTGCCAGGACTCATAGGCATTAAAATGATTTTTTTTTAAAAATTCGTAACAACAAAGATAGTTCAGGCCAACTCTTTATGAAAAAACATCGCGACTTTATAAGTGTTCTTAAAACCAACAATATGAGAATTACTCCAGCACGGAGAGCACTTATTCAATACATTCTTGATAATCAAAATACACAAATCCCCCTTAAAGAGATTCAAGATTTTATTGAAGATCGTGTTGTTGGCGTTAATAGATCAAGTATATATCGAAATCTTGAAGTTTTAAAAAACTTAGATTTTATTCAAGAACTTAAGCTCCCTCAAAAGGGTAAGTGCTTTCAATATATTTTTGATCGAAATGTTCATCATTTTTATATATGCAAAGCTTGTGGAAAGACAAACAAAGGTAATAATCAGCTTTTTGAAAAAATAGAAAAAGCGCTAAAAAATGTTCACGGCTTCTCAAAGGCGAACCTGTCTTTGGTATTTTATGGTTTTTGCGCAAAATGTGCAAAAACATCCAACTAACTAATTCCCCATAAATATTAAAAAACTTTATACATGGTTGGTTTATGCAAACGTGGGAAGTATTTTATGACCTAGATTGTTTTTGTGCTTCTGCATTCGACTTCCTTGCATAACAAACCCTCCACCTGCTTTAAGTATAAAACAGACAAAGCTCCACGATCTAATGCAACAGAGTGCAACTACATATCGATGCAAATGTACCACAATCACTCCTATTTAGTAATAAATAAGAAATTTCTTATATCAATAAATGATGTTTTTTTATGATATTCACTTGCTTCTATTGTCATAAGTCTTACTTCTTGTAGAATATATACTATTGCAACATTATGCATATAACTTGCTCAATCACTGGCATAAAATGAAATTAAAAAAAAATAATATCCTTTCAGAAAGGATCAATGATATCGATCATGAGATTGAGGAAATAATATTTCGCCTAAAACCCACTGAAGATCGCTTACAACTTCTTAAACAAATTTCTAAAGACTTTCGAGAAAAGCGAAGAGTGACTGACTATCAAATAGATCATGTTTTTCCTCAGGATGTCGCAAAAAAGTCACACCCCCACTGGACTCCTTCTGAAGTGGCCACAAGGGCCCTTGAATTATTGGATACTAATGATAAGTCTAATGTTCTTGATGTTGGATCTGGTTGTGGAAAGTTCTGCATTATTGCAGGATTATATTCAAAGGGAAATTTTGTGGGTATCGAACAAAGAAAACATCTGTTTGATATTGCACAACAAATAGCAAATGATTTTCAAGTCACGAATGTTTCTTTCGTCCATGGGGACTTGCGAAACATAGATTGGACAATTTATAACTGCTTTTATCTTTTTAATCCTTTCTACGAAAATGTTATGGGACCTTCCTTTTGGATTGACGATACTCTACCTATAAATGAGGATCTTTTTGAAACTTACGTCAAATCAGTAATAGACAAACTTAAAACAGTAAAAATTGGAACACGAGTTGTGACTTATCATGGTTTTGGAGGCAATTTCCCCCCAGACTTTATTTGCATGATTAAAGAATTCATTTGGTCAGGACCTCTTGAATTATGGGTAAAAGTTCATCCAGATCAAATTTTGCAGAATTGATTGTATAAAAAGAAGGATACAGAATGAACGGACTAGCTAAAGATCTCAAGTCAGGAATTATCGTAAGTTTAGTGGCCCTTCCCCTTTGTTTAGGTATTGCACTTGCATCAGGTGCACCTTTATTATCTGGTCTAATAGCAGGCATTGTTGGAGGAATAGTCGTTGGAGCAATAAGCGATTCTTCTTTGTCCGTAAGTGGTCCTGCAGCTGGACTGACAATAATTATCATTCAAGGCATTCAGGAAGTAGGCTCATTCCAACTTTTTCTCCCAGCAATTGTTTTGGCGGGAATGATCCAACTCTTTCTTGGATTCTATAAAGCTGGCGCTTTTTCAGAATACATTCCTCTTTCTGTAATCGAAGGAATGATGGCATCGATTGGAATCCTGCTCATTTTAAAACAGATTCCATTTGTTGTAGGCCATGAATCTTATCAAGATCTCTTAGGTGTTTTTAAAGAACCAATAAAACATTTTCATCATATCGGAGCAATCATTATAGGCCTGCTCTGCATTACTATTTATTCAGTTGCGAGGCGTTTTTCTTTAATTAATCATACTATTTTTAAATATTTTCCATTTCCATTATTTATCATCGCATTAGCGTCTCTTCTCGCTTTCGCTTTTAAAGACACGCTCCTTAATCTTCCCTCTGGGGATTTTGTTCGGATTAGTGAATTCCTTAAAATCTATCATCCTGAAGGTTTTTTTTCTGAAATACGTTTTTCAAATATATTCCAATTTAATATCCTTAAATATGGTTTTATTATTGCCATTGTTGCAAGTATTGAGTCTCTCCTATCAATAGAAGCTGCTGACAAACTAGACAAAAAAAAGAGAAACACAAATAAGAACCGTGAGCTCAAGGCCCAAGGATTTGGAAATATTATATCCGGTCTGCTAGGTGGTCTTCCTATTACTTCAGTTATTGTTCGTAGCTCTGCAAATGCCCAATCAGGGGCCGTATCAAAAAAATCAACAATTATTCATGGTTTACTTTTGCTTATGTTCATAACCTTGCTCCCAAGCTTAATTGAAAAAGCACCCTTATCAGCTCTTGCAGCAATCCTGATATTTACTGGATATAATCTTGCAAATCCTAAATTATTTATAAATATGTACCATCACGGAATAGAGCAATTTGCTCCATTCATGATCACAATTCTAGGAATACTTTTAAGTGATTTACTCAAAGGTGTAGCACTAGGATTTATTTCTTCAATTTTTTTTGTACTCAAAGATCATTATCATCTACAAAACAAACTTATCACCAAAGACATTGACGACACATCAGGTTTTCATACTATTACTTTTGGTTCACATCTTACATTCATCAACAAAAAAACTATTACGCGAGTATTAAATTCAATTGATTCGAATTCAACATGCTACTTAGATTTTTCAAACACCCATTTCATTGATTTCGAAACAAAAAAGCTCATTTTCGATCTGACAACTGAAGGCATAAAAAGAGGGTTCACATTCGAAACAATTAAAAACGATTTCCTTAACCTTAAAATCAGTGAAAAAAACAATGATTAAAAATTATCTAATCACCCCATGTTATAGAATCCCAACACATGAAAAACCTCCATCATGCCAGATTTGACAGGAATGAGAATGTGGGTGGCAAGAAAACCTACTTTCTCGTTGATATCCAATCTTTTGATACTTTTAAGTCGAATACGACATCGTCAAAAGCGGCATGGACTTATTTGAATCCACACCATCAACAAGACCTTCTTCATTCTCACCACCATTCACAAACCCGACAATCTTGCCAACAATAAAGGCACAGTATTGATCTTTATAGAGAAGATTCACTAACCTCCACTTTCTCTCTGGACAGGAGGGAAAGTTCTTTAAGCGAGTGTTTCATTTCAAGACGAACAATTGTTCCCGTTTTAAGCTCTTGAGTTAACGGAAGAGCATTCAAATCCACCAAATAACTTGAATCCCTGATCTCTACTAAATTTGGTCCTACGTCTTCGTTAAAAACAGTCACAAATCTTCCAGATAAATCTTTAAAGGCAACTTTGAGATGTAGATTCAAAGACGGCATAGGAATTAATGGGCGTTCCGTTTTGAATATAATAGAGCGACCATTAATGCCTTTAAATGCAAGACTATTAAAATCAGACTCACGATACATACGTTTTATTTCTATTACCTGATTCGCAGATGGTGCAGAAGATCTCGCGATTCTTACAAATCCTTCAGGGGGACGAATCTTAGTCACACCATTTTCCATCAATACTCTAGCTGATTCATTAAGGAATGCAGGATCTATCAAATTTGGATCACTCAAAACTAATTTTGCCGATCCAACTTCATAACCCTTTAACGAATAATATGTTTTAGAAAGAAGTGACCCTGGCGCCAGAAGTTCTTGAGGATGAAGCTTTTCTTCCCAAATATTTTTCACCACTGCGTAACCAGAGAGAAGAACTCCAAGAGATGTCTGGGAGTCGTGATTATCTAAACGGTAAGGTGCATATTGCTCTGACAACATAAAAAGTCGTCCATACTCACCATTTACAGACCCTCTACCTCCAAGAGAATGTAGATAAATATTTTTCAGATCCTGAATATTTCGATAAATAACGATGAGATCTCCTCCATTGCCGCCTTTCCCACCATCTGCACTATTTTGCCCATCCAGATAAAATTCATGTGCTTCACCAGTTGCAGTGACTTTAGCACTCTCTCCATCCCTGCCATCACTAGAGAAAACTGAAAGTGAAGCGATTAACAAAAATGTTGAAAATAATTTTTTATTCATAAAATCCTCTTTTTTAATTATATTGATTTGCTATCCAGTCCCAATCGTCACCCCAGCCGTCTCCATCTGAGTCTCCACTACCTGTGCTGCCTCCATCCGAACTACCAGATCCAGAATCACCCGATCCAGAATCGTAATCGCCAGAATCGGAATCACTAGAACCAGAATCGGAGTCACCGCCACTCGAATCACCCCACCAAGAACCTAAATCAGAACTGGAATCGTCATCATAATTATCGCCAGATGAGCTTCCTCCACTTGAACTACTACCTCCAGAATTCTTCGATGTTGCAGAAAATATAATCACTATCAATGTGAAGGCAACGATGATCGCAATATAGGTCCCAATAATCGCAGCTTCTCCGTTCCAGTTTGCACCCTTCTTGTAAGCATGCTCCATATTATTCATCAGAAATTTTTTAGATGCTTCACGGTCTAATTTATTTATATCAATGAAAGTCATTGAGTACTTGATGGCCTTTAATACATTCTGATCCTTCACTTCAGATTCAAGAAAACTCATCATCTCTTGCGCTGCAAGACCTTCGTCTTGAAGTTTTCCTAATCCCTGTTCAAATTTTTTAATTTCGTTGTTATAAAATGTTTTATCCTTTTGATCCCATTCAACTTGCATCGAATAATTAAATTCATCCACAAGTTGTTTTAATCCACTCACTGTTGCAGCTTGTGCAGTGGTCATAAAAAACACAATAAAGCACAAAAGTAGACTTACTTTTTTCATCGTTACTCCTTGTTGGTAAAGTTGGAGCAGACCTACCAAACCAATAACGAGAGCGACAACGATCTAAATTTAGTGTTTGAATTTGAAAGAAATAATGACACCACTAGTGCCAAAAAGGCATCAGATTAAAAAAAGTCCTATTAAAGATCACGCAGGAGGTAAGAAAGCTCTTCTGACTCTACAGTAGTCTCATCTTATGAAAAGTTGTCCAGGTCCGAAGGTAAACTTAAGGCCGTTCTCATCTTTCTAGATCTGACCAAGTTTTAGGAGTTCAAAAAATTTATAGAGTTAATCCTTCCGTAACCTGCACGATAAATACCATTTCCATTCACAAGGAACAATTTTCCTAGTCTCACCTGAATATCTGATTATCCGGCCCTGAGTCTACGGCCCAGCGAAATGAAAAAGGCCTTTGTTTTTAGTTAGAATTCTTTCCGCCAAGAAACAAACTTTAACAAAAAACTAAAGGCCCATGAAAAGACTATCCATCAAAATCACATCAAATGCCAAGACCCTATCTTCTTTTTCTGGACTATATTTATTCAGAAATTTGATTGATAAATTTGAAATCCAGCGTCTATTCGGATCTCACGTACCCAATAAGAAAAGAGATCGAGGACTTACAAGTTTTGAGAAGTTTTACGCTGGAATTATGGCCTTTATCGCTGGAGCAGAATGTCTAGATGATCTCGACACTCTTGCCCAAGATCCTTTGTACAGTGAGCTTACTGATGGCCCTGCATCAACAACAATGGGCAAGTTCCTTAGACTATTTTCAGTTAGGCAGATCCAGGACATTCGTAATCTTCTTCCCGCTCTCGCTTTTAAGATGCGCTTATGGCTTCAGCCAAACCTCTACAAGATTGTTTTTAAGATGGATGGAACTATCCATGAGCAGTTTGGAGAAAAGATGGAGGGAGTGGAGTTTAGCTATAAGAAAGTGATGGGACTTAGTTCTCAGAACCTATTTGATGATAAAGGGCTTTGTTATGGATTTGCTTTAAGAAATGGTGCTGCTCACTCTTCTGTTGGGGCAGTTGAGATGATGGAGAATGCGTTCAAGATTGTGCCAAAAAGTATTCAGAAGTTTTTTGTAGCTGACTCAGCTTATGCAAATCGTGAAATCTTCAACACGCTTCTAAATCACAATGTTAATTTTGCCATTTGTCTCTCAGAAATTGTCTGGGGAAGTCTGCTCAAGAGTTATGGAAATAAAATTACTTGGCATAAGTCCCGTCTTCGCTTCTTTAAATCAAAGGACTGTGAGATCGGGGACATTCTTTACCCAAAGAAAGATCTAACGATGGGAAGAACGTTCTTGCGAGTTGTTTTTATCAGAGCGAAGAAGAAAAAGATTACGGCCGGTGATAATCATCCTTATGACTACTATGCAATAGTTACCAATATGAGCAACGCAGAGATGACCAACGAGCAGGTAATTAAGTTTTATCGCAAGCGGGCCCAGGTAGAGAACAACATAAAAGACCTAAAAAACGGGTTCGATTTCTTTCACTTTCCTTGTCATTCCCTAAAAGCAAATCATGTGTGGGGTTTAATGGGAATCATTGCCTACAATCTCATGAGACTTGTTTCATTCACCATCTCTAGAGATGGATGCTTTGCCAATACAGTAAGAAAAAGAATTGTTTTGAAAGCATGTGAAGTAATCAAACATGCTCGTTTAATAGAATTACGAATGATGAATTACATTGAAAAGGAGGTCAACCGACTGTCTATGATTCTTGGAACCTAAATCCGTCATTAAGCTCTCTAAGAAAATCATAAACGCTTAATATCGTGGCCATCCTGGCCTCTTTTTTCTTTCACTCAATTCCTTGTTTATACGGCCCTGTGTCGATTGAATTATCCGGCC
>Ga0247843_1003487_pt1 | contig 25736 bp, 14 predicted proteins | sample LaCruzMarch2017__FD_192420 | JGI IMG/M metagenome (GOLD analysis project Ga0247843, IMG submission 192420) | Freshwater microbial communities from meromictic Lake La Cruz, Castile-La Mancha, Spain - LaCruzMarch2017_8m | ecosystem: Environmental > Aquatic > Freshwater > Lake | place: Spain...
TCGAGGAGATGCACCGAGATGATGCGGATCGGGCAGGAGCGGCTGAGGGGAGTGGCGGCCATGGCTGGGCTGGCGAACGACACCGCCGTTGAGCCCCGGCGCCGCCAGCGCCGCGCAAGGGTCGCGAAGCGACTCGCGTCAGCCCTTGCGCAGGTGCGCAAGCCGGGGCAGGCCGGGTGGCGTAATCGCCAGCCCCCATGGCGTCGACAGGATCCGCTAAGCCATGGCTATGACAGGCATCAACCAGCCGGCTCCTGGCGGATGACCCCAGAGAAGCCCATCATCACCGGCGGCTGATAGGGCCTGAGCTGCTGGGCCGTGGCCTCCAGGAAGGCCACCAGGATCGTGATCAAAAGAATGTAGTTGCGCAGGGCGGGATCGAGCGGGGTGCCATCAGCTCCGATTTTTTCCTGCATGATCCGCTCCAGCGGCAGCCAGAGTGAGTTGACCCGGGCTGCTGCATAAGTCTGGAACAGGCGATCGGCATGGCCCTGATGGGTCAGGGTGGCTGTGGTGGTGGAGTGAGCGAAGCCATTGCGCACCCGCCGCAGGGTCTGGAGGGCTTGTTCCACCGGCGGTTCGATCAGGCCAAGCCGGGCGGCCAGGGTGATGCGCGCCCCGAAGGATCCCAGGGGCCGATCGGGCTGAAAGAACGGGTCTGTGGAGCCAGGAGCTGGCAAGAGCACCGCCTGAAGCAGGCGTTCCAGGGCCGCATCCACTCGGGCGGCGCCTACCAGTACGGCACCACGGCCGCGCTCCTGAAGCATCTGGAGGGCGATGGTGCGGGCAGCATCGGATGCCAAATCGTCCGGGGATAGGTGCATCACAGCAAGGTGGATGGTCTGATGGGCTCCATGGGTGAGGAACCTGGCCGCAATGTCAGGAGTATTGCTACGCCCTCAGGCAGGGCGGAGAAAGGGTGAGGGCTTGCCACTGAAGCTCACCACCACCCGCTTCTTGGCGCGGGTGGCAGCCACATGCAGAAGGGAGCGCTCCTGTTGCTCGAACAAGTCCTTGGAGAGTTGATCAGGTCGTTTGTTCAGCTCAACCTTCAGGGGCATCTGGGAGGCGTCGAGCTCAGGGAGGAACACCTGGTCGAACTCCAGACCCTTGACGCGGTGCATCGTCGCCAGCCGCAGGGCTGGATCGCTGGGGTCGTCGGATTCATCGGCGTTGATCACGCGGGTGGCAAAGCCTTCGGCCTTGAGCAAGCCATTGAGTTTCTCCACGGCCCTGTTGGTGCGGGCCGTCACGCAGGTGGAGGCCAGGGACTGCTGCTCATCGCGTAGCTGCCGCAGGGTGGTGACCAGGAAGCGCTGCTCGTCGGCGGGATCCTCGAAGCCCTGCACCAGGGGGGCATCGCCATGGAGGAGGGAGCGGTAATCGCTGGACGGGTCACTGCCGCCATCGAGGTCATCGAAATCCACACCGTGCAGCACGGCGGTGGCCCAGGCGCGGGTTTCCTCGGTGGTGCGGTAATTGATGCGGAGTTTTTTGGAACGGCCGCGGATGTCGATGCCGCTGCGGCTGAGCACCACCGGCTTGCCATAGATCCGCTGGTGGGGATCGCCCACGATGAACAGGTCGTTGGCGCGGGCTTTGCCCACCAGGGCGCGCAGCAGGGAGAAGGAGGCGAGATCGAGATCCTGGGCTTCATCCACCACCACGGCGGCATAAAGCGCTGCACGCTCGGGTTGGTTGAGCAAGTCGGCGGCGATCTGCTTGGCCTCCTCCGGCTCCCAAAGGCCCCGCTGGCGGAACTCGGCCCGCACCGCATCAAACACCGGCCAGATCCGGCTGCGCTGCTCACGGCTCAGGCGAGTGCCGCGCCCCACGCGACGGGCCACCAGGTAGTCGTCGCGGCTGCGGCAGCCCTGGGCCAGTACCACCTCTTTCCACTCTTCCTGGTAGAAGCGCAATGCCAGGCCAAGGGAGGTGTCGGCCACATCCATGGCCATGCTCCAGCAGCTCTCTCGGGCCTCGTCGTTGAACACCCTCACCTGCAGCCCCTGGCTTTTGAGGAAGTTCATCACCCAGCCATCGAGGGGAATCACCTCAATGCGCTGCAGTTGCTCCGGGCTGCAGATCTTGGTGAGGTTGGCCCGGATATCGGTGGCGAGGTTGCGGGTGAAGGTGGTGAACAGTACCCGGCCTGGGGCGCCGGATTTGATCAGTTGCTGGGCAAGCCAGCGAGCGCGGTGCATGGCCACCACGGTCTTGCCGGTGCCGGCACCGCCGAGCACTCGCACTGCACCGCTCCAGGTGCGCTCCACCAGCCGCCGCTGGCTGGGATGGAGAAACACCCGCCAGCGCTCCAGCGGTGCCGAGAGCATTGCCTCAAGCTCGTCGTCGTCGGTAATCACTAGGAATTCGGCCTTGCTCTCAGGCGTATCGAGGGCCGCCGCCACATCGGTGGGGTCGATGGCAGCGGGGCGCTGCCGTTCCAGCTCCTCGATCACGGCCTCGATCGCTTTGCCATCGGCCAGCAGGATCAGACCATCCACGCAGTCCTGCGGGACCCATGAGATCAGGCGGCTGAGGGCTTCCTCGCTGGTCACGGCCCGCACGGCGGGCAGGAGCGCCTCGGGTACACCGAGCAGCATGAGCTGGTCGTCGCTGCAGTGGGCGAAGAGCGAGGCGGCTGAGTTGGGCGGGGCTTGCGACCCTGCTGCCCGAGGCGCCGGAGTTGGTGCTGCCCCCACCTGGGGCGTGGACGCATTGCTCGCCAGGGCTTCGCTAACAGCCGCCGCGATGGCATCGCCCACCGCGATTTCGGCTGCCTCCACATCCACCACCTGCAGGGCACCGGAGACCCGGTTCACATGGCAGGAGCGGCGCCGGGCCCACTGGTAGGCGTCGTCGTGTTTGTCGATCCAGAGGATCACGTAGGTGTTGCCCTCATCGGGGGCGCGCACGATGCAACGGATGTCCTGATCCACCCGCAGCGAGCGGATGAAGGGATCCTTGCCTCCCTCGATGTGCTCGTAGTTGAGCCCTGTGCCGCGGGGATTGGCGCGGAACTTGGAGATGAACGTGGCCACCTTGCCGCGGGCCTTCTCCGGCAAGCGTGCGAACGCCTTGAAGAAGTCGTTGGAGAGGGCAACGGTGAGGCGGGGCTCGCTCATGACTGGGGAGAGAAGGTGGAAACGGTCTCGGGCGAGAAAGTCGAGGGGGTTGAGGCGAGACGGACGACTGGGCTGGCTGGGATCAGGAGGAAGCCAGCGCCTGGCGAATGGCCGTGGCGGTGGTCTCGGGAGGATCCTCCAACGACCAGCACTGCCAGCCCGCCGCCGCGAAAGCCCGGGCATCGGCCGGATCCACCACAGCCAGCTGCTGATCGGGCCAGGCCAGCTCCGCCATGGCCAACACTTCGCCCCGTGAACCCTCCAGTTCGAAGCCGGGTTCGGGCATGGGGTGATCGCTGGCCTGCAGGGCGGTAGCCAAGGCGTTAAGCAGGGGTTTGGCCGGCTGGGGTGCGAGACGGATCAGCTCCGCCCACGCCCCTTGACGCTCGGCTGCGAGGCCACCCTGATCGGCAACGTCTGCAGCGCCAGCACCAACGGACTCCCGCGGGATCCACACCTGAGGGTTATCGATGGCCGCAGGTTCCTCGGCCCCACTCCAGCCCGGGGTGGAGAGCAGCAGATGGGGCAGGAACTGGAAGAGATTGCCCTGGCGCAGCCATTCGCGCCAGGCGGCCTGCTGCTGCGGCTCCGTGAGGGAAGGATCGCTCTGGAAGTGGATGGTGCGGAAGCTGGCGGCGGGATGGCGGCGATCGGGTGCATGGCGATCGAGATCGACCAGATTGAGGATCTGCAGCCCGGGCGCGGGGTTGAGGTGCTGGCCGATCCGGCGCGAGGGGTCTGAAGAGATCCACTCCTGCACATGGGAAGCCAGGTGGAGAGTGCCGATGGCGGCGGAGAGTTCAGGGGAATCAATGGCCAGCGGCGAGGCCTGGGCCAGGCAGAACTGCTGGGCCAGGCCCTGCCAGAGCGCCTCCGAAGGGTTGGCGAGATAGGCCATGAGCAGCTGGAAACTGCTGGCCAGCTGGGCTTCCCGGGGCATCAGCAGGGGTGGCCTGTGGGGCGGATCCAGGAGGGACTGGGGCCACCAGCGCTCGCTGAAGGACTCCGGCTTGCTGGCAAAGGTCGGCACCATGCCCAGCGCCAATCCGTTGGGGTCCAGGGGTTTCTGGGCTGTGGGGGTGGCCTCCACCACGTCGTCCCAGCTGAGGGCCCAGAAGAGGTAGTTGCTGCTGCGCTGCAACGCCATGCGCTGCTCGGCATCGGTGGCGAGGCGGCCGCGATGGAACTCCCAGCCATCGGTGTAGATGGCGATCGGTTTACCGCCGGCGGTGGGCGTGAGCAGGAAGTCGGCTCTGGAGAAGGCGCGCACCCCCTCGGCTTCCCCGATCGGCACCTGTTGCTCCACCTTCCAGCTCACCACGATTGGACTGCCATTGAGGCCCTGATCGCTGCTGAAGGTGAGCAGGTAGCCCTTGTTCCCCTTGATGTAGTCATCGCGCAGGGTCACGTTCATACCTGGCGGGGCGCCCTTGCCCTCGCGCAGCTTCTCGATGAAGCGCAGCTCCAGCTCGCTCTCGGCGCGGGTGTTGAGCACCACCTCCGAGAGGCTGCGCTCGGAAGGCTGCAGCTCCGGCCAGCGGCGCAGGATGAGCTGCAGCTGCTCGATGGCGCGGCGTTTGCTGATGCGCTGGCGATCGAAGCGCTGCCGGTACCTGTAGAGGCAGCGGTAGCAGCCATCACTGCAGGAACAGGCCTGCATAGCCTGGAGCGAACGCTCGAACACCTCGCGCAGATCCTGGCCACCGGCCTCGATCAGTTGGCGCACATAGCCGGTGCCGCCGGGCACCGAGTCGTAGAGATAGAGGAAGGTTTTGCGTTGCTGGCTGCCGGGCTGGGGTTCTTCGCCGAGGGCCGATTGCAGGTGATCCACCTTGCCCCCGAAGCGTTGGCGCAGGCCGAGGTGCAGAGCGCCCACAAAGGAGGGCTGGCCGGCCTCATCCCAGAAGCTGGCGCCGGGCAGCAGGAAGCGCAGGGCTTCGGAGCTGAACTCCCGGTACATGAACAGCAGCTGGCGCAGCTGGGCGTCCTCGGGCTTGTCGCGGAACTTGCAGGCCCAGGTGTGGTTGCTCCCCTGGGGTTTGCCGCGCTGCACCTTGCCGCATTGGCGACAGAGCTCGAAGCCCTTCACCTTGAGGGATTTGCCGGAGATCGCATGGGTGGCTCCCACCATCGCCTGCTCGCCGAAGTTGATCTCGCGGAAGGTGGTGCTGGCCAGGTATTCGGCGCCGAAGGGAAACTCCTCATCGGCGATCGCCAGCGAAATCTCGCGGCGGCTGTGGTCCGGGAGGATCAGCAGCTCGCGGTGGAAGAAGAGCGGGTTGCGCTCCTCGGTGTCATCGCCGAAACGGCTGCGGGCGTCTTCCGTGGTGGCCTGCACCTGGCGCAGGCGGGCCATCTCCTTGATCTGGCCGTGGTCCGCGTAGCCGCTGTGGCCGCAGCGGGGGCATTCCCTGCGGCCGAAGTCATCGTCGGTTTCGCGGCTGGCGTGGGAGCAGGAGGGGCAGAAGCGCCAGCGCTCGGGTTTATTGAGGTTGGGGTCGACCTGATCAACCCGCACGCGGCGGCCCTGGGCATAGAACTGGCCATCGGGCACCAGCTCGCGGATGGCCACGTTGGCGGGGCGTTCGTAGCTCAGGGCCGGCAGATCCTCGCTGCGGCGGCCATCGCCCGTACGGCCGGGCAGCTTGCGCCACAGCACGGATTTGAGCGTCACTCCCGCTTCCGGGAAGGCGTAATTGGGGAGGAACCCTTCATCGGTGAGCATCGCCAGTAGGTCGCGGCCATCGAGCTCCTTGCGCAGCTGGTTGTAGGCGCCCTGCTCGCGGCGGATGGAATCCTTGGCCTCCTTCTCGTCGGGGGTGAGGCTGTCCTCGGGCCGCTCGCAGAGCTTGTTGTGGCGATCGCGCAACTTGCGCGCCTCGGCGCCGAGGCGCTTGCGTTCGTCCACCAGATCCCGCAGGCGGGCGAGTAATTCCTGGGCGAAGGGAGCCTCAAAGGAGCCGGCACCGCCAGATTCAGCGGGGGTGAGCAGAAAGTGGCGCAGGTTGTCGCGGGTGGCGGGCTGCACTTCCTCCCCGAAGAGCCCCAGGAATCGCTCCAACAGATCGATCTGGTGGTCCTGCACCCACTCCAGCCAGGTGTAGGGGAACAAGTTCGGGATGGTGCCGCCGGAGGCCTTCTCCACCCCATCGAGCACCGGCTTGAGCTGGCGCGGCAGCGCCAGGGGATCGAGGCCACCGGCCACCCAGCGATCGAGGCTGTAGGCGAGCAACTGGCGGCGGAGGATGGCGGCGGCATCGAGATAGCAGCCGGGCGGGTTCACCTGCCCCTGCAGCATTTCGCGCGGATCGGCAAAGAAGTAGAGATCGTGGGTGGTGCCCGTGACCACGGTGCCCACCAGGGCGTTGCCATCGCGGCGGCCGGCGCGGCCGATGCGCTGCAGGTAGTTGGCCGGCTCCGGCGGCACGGAGGCGAGCAGCACGGTGGAGAGATCGCCGATGTTGATGCCCATCTCCAGGGTGGAGGTGGCCGAGAGCAGGTTGGGATCGCTGCGGTACTCGCCGCGGATGAACTGGGTTTCGAGCCGCTCGCGATCGGCCCGCTCCAGCAGACCGGTGTGCTCGCGGGCCACGATGCGGTGCACCTCGCCGCGGCTGTAGAGGCGGCGATAAAGCTGCAGACCACCGCGGGGATCGGGGCGGTAGTGGCCGTCGCAGTGGCGCACCTGGCAGGGCAGGCCATCCCAGAGGCTGCGCTGTTCGGTGGGCACGCTGTGCTGATCGCTGCACTGCTCGCAGCGCACGGGATGGGCCTCACTGCTCACGGTGATGGCGGCGGGAGGAATGCCCCAGATGCGCTCGCCCCGCCCGCCGTTGAACTGTTGCAGCAGGCCGGCCTCGGTGAGGGCGTTCACCACGGCGTTGAGGGCTTCTTTTTGCTGCTCGGCATCGAGGGTCGGTGGCGACCCGGTGATCGAGGCGACCGTGAGGGTGCGTTGCAGCCAGTGCTGCGCCCAGGTGGGGCGGCCGCTCTCGCTCACCAGCTGCTCGAACTCCCCCTTGCCGCGGAAGCTGGTGAGAAAAAGCGGCCGGATGGAGGTCGGTCCTAAGAGTTCGCTGAAAAACCCGTCAGACGATCTGATCAGCGTGACTTTGGCCGTGCAGAAAGCCCATGAACACGGGATTACCGGGTAGCAAGAGGCCGTTAATCGTGGCCAAAGCAGCTTTTTCAGCAGTCTCCTAAGCGCTGCAGATACTGGATCTGGTTGAAGAGATAGTGGTTGACGCCGCCGCTTTCCAGGTATTGCGACCCCTTGCCTTCTCGACCGACGAGCTCGGGCAGCACCACGGCGCCGCGCTGACGCAGGTGTTGCAACAAGCCCACCACCAGCTGCTGTAGGGGCCCAAGCTGCAGGCCCCGCAGGGGCTCGATCTCGTTCTGCAGGCGTGTCTGCAGGGGCGGCAGCAGGCGATTGACGGCGGCCGGATCCACGGCGGCGGCAAGGGCACCGGCCTGCTCCACCGAGGAGCCGAGGCGGGCGCGGTAGCCGAATTCGGCCGCGACCTCCCAGCGCAGTCGGTCGGCCACATAGCGCAATAGCAGGCTGTTGGGCTCCAGCGATGGGATGAGCTGCTTTTGCATCTCATCCCAATCGCGCAGCCACTCGAGATCGTGGGGGATGAAGGTGGCAGCGAAGTCCACGGGGTTGGGGAGGCGCCGTTGCCAATCGGTGATCAGCTGCTCCTGGAGCTGATCGAGCCGCAGCGGTGGGCCGCCCTGCTGGTCGTGCTCCTGCACGGTGCGGGTGAGGGCGGTGCGGAAGGAGGTGCGGTAGGCGCGGGCGGCGATGAAGCCAGCGCGGTGGGCGGCATCCTGCACCGAATCGGAGAAGGCGAGCACGCGCTTGTCGCCGTTGAAGGCGGAGGCATAGAGCGAGGCGCTCCAGGTGCTGGTGAGGTTGGCGGCGGTGTAACCGATCAGCAGCAGGCTGTTGGTGGCGTGGCAGTAGGGACAGTCGCGGCTGATGCGCGGATGGTTGTGCTCATCCACATAGCCGCAGTCCGGGATGTCGACCGCCAGCAGCTCCTTGCTCTGGCAGGCGGGGCAAACCGGCTGACCGCCGGCTGCGGTGGCCTGCGCTAGATCCCGGAAGGAATGAAACGAGAGGCAGCTGGCGCAAAACTGATGGCTGCAACGAGCGGCGGCATCGGCTGGCCCCTGGGGGAAGAGGTAGCGGAGCTCCGGTGCCTTGGAGAAGAAGGCCTTGTAAAAAGCTTGCAGGTTGGTGGCCCGATCGAGGCGGTTGGAGCCGGCGGTGAGGGCGGTGGAGGTCCAGGCGGTGGCACCGCAATCGCGGCAGTGCACCACCGGCAGGTGGGGGCTGGCGTCGCCGCCGGCGAGGTCGTCGGAATGGCGCAGCTGGGGCTCGGATTCCACCGAGGCCACCATGCGCTTGAGCTCACGCAGCCAGAGCTGCACGCGCAGGGTGAGCCAGGGCACCACCACCTCTGCTCCATCGAGCTTGGTGGTGGTGCGACGGGCATGGGCGATCAAGGCCAGCAGGCTTTCGAGCAGCAGCACGCGGTAGGGGCGTGGGTAGCGTCCCCCAAGGCCCAGCTGGCGGGAGAAACGCTCCAGCAACTGATCCATCGAGCAGGTGTCCGCCGCCTGGCGCACCAGGTTGTGCACCGCCGGGAGGGTGCCGAGCTGCCAGCCGAGGGCCAGGCGCCAGGTGTCGGCGTTGACATTGCCCTCAGGAGGAGGCGGCAGGGTGTCGCCTAACCAGAGCGCGGCCTGAGAGGCGAGGTAGGCGTCGGCACTGGAGGCGTGTTCGGGATCCAGCTGCTCCTGCGCTTCCATGCCCGGCAGCGGCAAGGAAAAGAGGCCGCCGTTGTCGGGGTCGCCGTAGCCGGTGTGATCTCGGAAAAACTCCTCCGCCTTCAGCCGCTCCTCCTCAATCAGCGAGCCAGGCTCGAAATGGCTCGCGAAGATTTGGCCGGCGTAGTCGAGCATCGCCTGGCGCGAATCCGGACCCCCGAGGGTGGCGGAGGTTCCCACGCACACCAGTTGCTCCCCGGCGCACTGAAGGCGATCGCGCAGGCGACGGATCAGGCAGGCCAGATCGGTGCCCTGGGCGCCATCGAAGGTGTGGAACTCATCCACCACCAAGTAGCGCAGCGTGCTGCGGCCATCGGCTAGGCGGCCGTTGTGGGCCCAGAGGCCCTGCACCTGGGGCTTGAGGAGCAGGTAATCGAGCTGCTTGTAGTTGGTGAGCAGGATGTCGGGCGGGGCCTTGTGCAACGCCGTTTTGTCGGTGATCACGCTGGTGGCGCTCATCGCCGCAGTGGGCTCATCGTCGGAGGCGCCGATGTAGAGCCCGGCCCGCAGACCGGCCAGCTCGGGGGTGGAGTGGATGAGCTGGGCGATGCGCCGGGCCTGATCGGTGGCCAGGGCATTCATCGGATAGATGAGGATCGCCTTGATGCCCCGGCTACCCAGGGCCTGCACTTGGCGGCAATGGTCGAGGAGCGGCAGCAGGAAGCATTCGGTTTTGCCCGAGCCGGTGCCCGTGGCCACCAGCGTGTTGAGCGGAGAAGCCGAACTGAGGCGCAGGAAGGCCTTCTCCTGGTGGAGGTAGGGTGGGAAGGGCAGGGGGATCTGGGGAAACCAGTCGCGGCCGGAACCTTGCTGGAAGGGCAGGGACACCGAGACATAGGGCCCCTTGAGCAGCCGCTCGCGGTCGGCCAGGAAGCGATCGATCAGCCCCCGGAAGCCAGGCGTGGTGGGGTGGAAGGCGGTGCGGATGGCATCGCAGGCCACCTGCTCCAGCTCGCTGGCGACAACGGAGGGGAGCAAGGGATGCTGCGGATCTGCACCTTCAGGCTAGGCGGGATCCCAGCGCCGCCAATGGATCTGAACCATGTATTCCATGCATACCCAGAGCCCGCTCGACGCCAGAGCCCCCCCTGGAACGAGTCCGACACCGTGCAGGCGGTGCCTCGATCGAGGCGGCACTGACTTTGCTGCCGCTTTTGAGGCATGATGCTCGGAGATGGTGTAAGGGTCATGGAGGTACAGGAGTTCACGAGTTCGGCGGCCAGCGGGGTCAACGGGAACCTGGTGCTGCGTAAGGCGCTGCAGCGCGCTGGGGAGGAACTGGGGCTGTCGGCCCAGGAGACGGCCCAGGCGATCGGCAAGAGTCGCACTTTTTTCGAGCAGGCACGGGCGCAGAGTCGCATCGATCTGCACACCCAGCGGATGATTGCCCTGGTGCTGCGCCTGCATCGCAGCCTCTCGGCCTTGGTGGGCGACGACACAGAACTGATGCGGCACTGGATCAACACAGCCAACCGCCATACGGGAGGCCTGCCGCGGGAGCAGCTGCAGGATCCAGAGCAGCTGGTGGAACTGGTGCAGTACCTCGATGCCATGCGTGGCCGGCCGTGAGCCAGCGAACCCCTGTGGATCTCAAGGCTCTCGCCCAGCTGGATGGGGTGGTGCTGCGGCTGGTGGAACAACAGGGCGCTCAGGCCACCCGCCGGACGACGAACAGCCTGGATGAGCAGGCCTGGCTGGAGGACTTTCTGGAGGCCAGCAAGCCAGAGCTACCCAGTGCGGAGGAGTGCGCGGTGCGGCATCGCCTGCTGCTCACTCCGTTTCGTTATCGGAAGCGCCACGGATCGCGGTTTGCCACACGCTGGGAGCGGGGGTTGTTCTACGGATCCCGAAGCCGATTCGGCTGTCTGCTGGAGGGGGCGTACTACGAACTGGTGTTTCAGAATGGGCCCGAGCAGCCCTTTCCCCGCAGCACCGCGATGCGAAAGACCCTCTTCCACGTGCAGGTGCATACCACAAAGGGCCTGAAATTACAGGAGCACGGCAGCAGAGAACTTCAGGCCAGGTTGCGTAATCCTGTGGACAGCCACTTCTGCCAGGGCATTGGCAGGCAAATGCGCGAAGCTGGAATTGAGGCCTTTGAATGCCACTCGGCGCGCAGTGCTGAGGATGTGGTTCAGGTGGGAGTCATCAGTTGCTGTGTATTCACCAGCACACCGTTTGATCAGGTGGAGGTGCAGTTGGAAGCCAACGGCCAGGACGTCTCGATCCGTTGCTTGGATGACAACACGGTGCATCATTTCCGGCGCCAGCAATTCGAAGTGAATGGAGAGCTGCCACAACCAACGGGCTGATGCGCCGGCGGCCCCCAGGATTATGCAGTTTCTGCATAGCTCCTTCCCGGGTGAGAATGGTCGAACCATGCCTGTTCCGCGATGCCCCCGCTGGCCTTACCGCCCACCACGGCCTACCCGAGCGACCCCACGGCGCTGGAGCGCGAACGGTTGGATGCGTTGTATCTGGAGCTACGGGGCAATTACAAGAGCCTGATGATCAGCCGCGGCATCCACCGCAGCCGCTCCGAGAAGCAGGGAGGCCAGCTGCTGGAACTGGGCCAGCGGCTGCGGGCCCTGGCGACGCGGGAGGCGAGCGTGAAGGCGGAGGCCTACGCGATGCTTGAGATCGTGACCGATGTGGTGGAGCACCTGGAGGATGCGGGCGACGAGATGGGCACCGCCTTCGGGGCGTACCAACTGGGCCGGCGCTCCTACAACGGCGGCGGCAGCATCGGCAGGCTGGTGCAGGCGGTGATCAACTTCCTGAACCGCTGGCGCACGGGCAAGGAACGCTTTGAGCAGCTCAGTGCCCGCCAGGAGGCGTTGCGGGCCAGCCTGGAGGGCAACGAGCTGCCGTCCAGCGTCCTTGAAACCAACGGACAGCAGTCCAGCGCTGCGGAGACCGGCAAGCCGGAGACCCGCAAACCGGAGAGCTACCCCCAGCAACTCACCATTCTTCCCCAACCCTCCCAGGATCCAAGCAATGGGCAAGATCGCTGAGGCGCTGCGGGCCAACCTGCGGGAATTGGCCCAGGCGGATGCGCGGATGTTGCGGGAGCTGGATGTGACGCTGCCGTTGATTGCTCAGACGGAGCCAAGGGTGGCAGGAGAACTGGCGGAGGGACTCGAGAGGCTGGGCGTGAAGGAGCTGAAGGCCCTCTGCAAAGAGCGGGGCTCCAAGGGCTACACCGGCCTCACCAAGGCAGCCCTGATCCAGCGGCTCCGGGGGGGCGAGGCCCAACTGGCTGCGAAGGCACCAGCCAAGGCAGTGGTCATCCCCTCTGGCCTGGCCGCGATCGAGGCCCGCCTGGATCGCATGGAGGCCCTGCTGCAGCGGATCGCCGAACGGGTGGGGGTGAGCGACGCGATTATTGATGGCAGTTGTGGTGGGCGTTGATGGCTATCCAAGCCCCCACAATCGACGCTGACCTGGAGGCGGTGAAGGCTGCCCTGGCCGGGGTTCAACCCAGACCAGGGCGAGTGCTGCTGTTTGGCTCCCGGGCTCGGGGCGATGCGCGGCCCGATTCCGACCTCGATCTGCTGGTGGTGATAGGGGAGGAGGGTGCCGAGCGCATGGCGCAAGCGGCTGAGCAGAATCCTCCGGCTGAGCCCTGTGGTGGTTCTCGGATCCGAAAACCACAGCTAGATTTGAGGCTGGTTACGGCACCCTGCATGAAGGGGCTAGCGGCTTGGCATTCCTTAAGGAAAGATCAGGCTTGGTTCACAGAAAGCAAATCCATGCGGTCCGCGGTTCTCGGAACCTGCCAATAAAGAGTTGGGTGGTCAGGTGCAATAGGTGAATATCCTCTTCGTCTATTCATGGCCGTATCAACAAGTTGACAAACAGACGCCAACCTGCTTAACTGGAAAAAAGTCTAGAAAAATGACAGCTTCGTATTCAAAAGCAAAAACATCATCTGCTTTTGTCGAGAAAGTTGGCGTTGCTTTCAAGGTTCGTAGATTCAAAAATCAAAGCAATGCTCCATACGCATTTAAGTCACGAGTTGTATTTAATCAAAGCGATTCCGAGATCGAAGACCGATTCAGGCAAGCTTTTACTCGTTGGACTAGGCAGGTGAGCGATGACTCAGCGAACGTATAATTTCATTTACGAGAAGCTGGTCAAGGACAAAGATGATGTCCTGGGCATCATTGCATATTCATTGTACAAGCGAAATAAGATAGATTTCATAAACAAGTTCAAGGCGGATCACGGCACTTCGCCTGGTGATAATGAAATGCTAACTTTTCATGCTTCTTCTACCACGGAGTCATCACTTGAGGGATTTCGAAGGCAAGCAGTGGATCTTGCAAGGGCATTTATGGACAGCGCCTTAGACGAGGAAAGGCATGAGCTGGAGCAAGAGTATGCTGACAAGTACTATTTGAGCAAAGTGACTGATGAGGTTAAAGCTCTGAAGCCAAATTATTTATTCAGTTTTCTTTTTGGAGTTAGCCAAGGCCTTGCCTCATCGGTGCTCTTCGCTGGCCTGATAGGTGTCTTCGCATTTGTCTTTTGGTCGTCAAAGGTAGGTATCCCAAAGTTGATTGGCGACATCTTTGGATATGAAATTATTGAAAAGGCCCCTGTAAAACAGGCGTCGCCTCATCCGGGCAGGAACTAGGTAGGTGCCAACCCAACATCCAGATGCAGAAGGCGGGGGCAATAATAGCTGTCATTTGCTATCAGAGCGTGCCCGCTTCTGATCTGGAGCGTTGTACGGCACCGAAATAATGCTTATTTTTGACCCAAATCGAATACAAAGCTAACCCTGAGTTAATTCAACTATTAAAATTCAAAAAAAGGATTTTAGAATGCGCCTACACAGTGTTCATATTCAAAACATAAAGCAAGCCAATGAAAACGATAGATTAGCTATATTTGTCGGCGCAGGTATATCAAAAAGCTCTGATACTGATTACATAAGCCTGCCTTCGTGGAGTGATCTAATAACTGAAATAAAGTCAGATTTAGCGATAACTGAAGAGCTAGATTATTTAAAACTAGCTCAACTATATTTTCTTGAGTTTGGTGAGCAGGCATACAACCAAACATTGAAGAAATATTTTCCTGAAGACATCACTCCATCAAGTTTACATCGTACGATTTTGAAGGTAAGCCCTCGCGTAATAATAACTACGAACTGGGACTGCATCATTGAAAATGCAATGGAGCAGGAAGGCTATCTATACGATAAGATATGTACAGACAAGGACTTAGTCAGTTCAACCAGTCCGAATAAATTTATTAAAATCCATGGAGATTTCAAAAGCCACAATATAGTTTTCAAAGAAGATGACTATCTCAATTATTCAAGAAATTTCCCGCTTATAGAAAACTTCATCAAGTCTATATTTTCAACACATACGGTTCTGTTTTTAGGGTATTCCTATAGCGACATCAACCTAAAGCACATACTGAAATGGATACAAAGTAATTCCAGTTCAGCTCCTCCGATGTATTTGGTAAATTTTAAAACAAACAAGCCTCAAGAAAGCTACCTAAGAAATCATGGGATTACCACATTAGTGCTAAATAGCGACAGCTATTATATTGATGAAATTAAGCATTTAGATAAAAGGTCAGCGCTGACTCAATCTTTTTTAACATCTATCATTCAAGATGATAGATCAGTAGACCCGAACGATGAGCAGGAAGTTATCAGTTTCATATACGAGCGTATAAAACACCTAAAACAGCTAAGTTCAATAACGCATAATCAAATACGGGGAGCGATAACAAACTGTAGGTTTCTGTACGATGACGATGGCTTAAGTATATTAGAGCTGTTCAAGCCCCAGGGAGTCCTGACTACGGACTACAGCGACACCACAAGATCACTTCACGAAAAATTCTTGGAGATTCTATCTCGTTTAGACTCGATTCATGAAGATGAAAATGAGAAGTTTAATCTAAAAAATTCAGCTTTTACGGACATACTTTTTATTTTAGCTCTAGCTCATATCAAAGGTATCGTTTTACCCAGCGATAATGATAGAGGCAAAACCATGTACTTCGTAAACGAGAAAATCGATTCAGCTCAAGTGCTAGAAAAGAAAGAGCGAGAACACATCTCTTTTTTAGCATGTGAATGCAAAAGCAATGATTTCATAAAATCTTTGTCATCAGAATCTTATGAGAGCTATAAATATGGCAACTACGAGTTAGCATTTAAGAAAAATTCTGAACTGATTCAGGCCTGTAAAAAGCATCGAATATATTCGATGCTATTGATTGCGCTATTTAACAGAAACTCGATTTTATGGCTGATTAAGTACTCTTTGTCTACAGCAAAGAGAAATGAGTTTGAAAAGGAAGTAAAAGTAGAGCTTCAAGATGAATTTTTTAAATTTCCAAGGTCGGAGATAAAAAAGAATCAAGCCCTGTATGATTTTTTGACCCTGCACTCCGTTCATCAGAAAGCAAATGAGTGCACAAAAAAAATACTTGATCTCATCAAAGCCGTTGAAAATATAAAAGCTGGAGGAATAAGCTTTGACAACAATGCAGATGAACCAACCTGTACACACATAAACCTATTAATGTTCGCATTGAAAAATCACATAATGATTGATCAGTACGCACCATACAAAGCGGCTATGAGCGACTTCGTCAAGATTTCCATGCTCCGCCAAACAGTAAAAGAAAGAATAAAACTCAATCAATATGAGTTTTATTCTGCCATCCAATTCTACTCATCAAAAGAACTTCAATCGGAGCTTGGCGTATTTTTTAAAAATGATGACTCTACTCAACTTCGTTTGGATGCTAGTGATGAGTGTTCCGAATGGATTGTTTCTACCATTTTGCCAAACTTAACAGAACGATTAATACAAGATCGCAGTTTATACAACAGCAATGAAACTAAGTTTGAAAACTGCGTGCGACTACTTGCATTTCTCGATTTGAATGATGCTCATATTTCAACAGTTATGAGTGAGTTCTCCCGGTTAATTACTAGTAGTTCAACTACTATCGGGACTTATGAGGCAATAAACGAATTTTTAGCGCATCAACATAGTTTATTTGAGCGAGAGATCAAAACTGACGTTTTGATAAAGATATTAAACACCGTGATCGACAAAATCACTTCCAAAACAGCCCATGGTTGGGATCAGCATGCGATACTCCATGGATCTATAGACAATTTATACGGTTATATTGGGGTAGTAAAAAGCGAATACACTGATAAGGACCGAGTCCGCCGGCTGGTGTCTGAACTTGAAACCTACAAACCAGAAGACCAGCGTAAGTTCTCGAGATCTTTGCTTTACAGCATATTCAACATTTCGAACTCTAATGTTCGAGATATCATTAAGAAGTTCATTGAGGGCGTCATTTCTCAACCCAAAGCGAAAGGTATAGATGATTGGGAATTTGAACTTTGGTCAGTCGCAGTGGGTTTTAAAAATTTTGAGACAGAGGCTGTTGCGAGGCTAGATGAATATTTGGAACAATTTCGTGATGGAAAGATGTTTTCATCGCAGCTATACTCACTAAAAAGCTTGACTCAATATTTAGTAGACAAGAAAGAAATTGACACGCTAAAAGTGTTAAATAATGAATTAGGCGTTCTAATGGAGCGGTATAAAGATCGTCCAAGCCTTTCATCAATTTGAGGATGCGTTGAAAATAGAAATATAGTTAAAAAATAGATCCTCGCCGTAGTCTAGTAGGGGCAGAAGAAGTCGTGTTAAAATGCCATATAACAAATCTCTGTTGTCGGACAATTTTTCAGCTGCGCTCCAAAATTGCCGCAGAGCGCGGCGTTCCAGCCTGTCTGCAAGTCCAACGTCACTCCTGCGCAATAAATCTCAACTCCTCATCCTCCATCGAAGCGCTCACCACATCCTGGAAGTACTTGAACAGGCGGATGATCTCCTTGGCTTCAATTTTGCCGCCGCCTTTCATCAAGACGGCGTAGTTGAAGGTGATCACCTCGTTGCCCTCCGTGATCGAGGCCTTGAGACCGAGGTAGGACTCGTTAAAGTTGTTGCAGACTTCCAGCAGCTTTTCGCGGGCATGCTCCTTGTCGATGCTGAAGTAGGCGGTGAACTGGAAGCAGTCCTGATCTGGAAGGCCCTCCACCAGGACCCGCATCTCATCGGTGACGAACAGGTCGCCATCTTCATCCAGCTCTGTATCGATGAAGGGCGCATCAAAGATGGACTTGAGGACTTCGTCAGAGAGTTGGCTGCAGTTGAATTCCATGGCTCTAGCCGATCCGTAGTGCTCGGTGTCAACTACGTAGGCGGGCGCCTACCTAATCGTCGCCGAACACCGTAGGAAGTTTAGTAACGGCCTGTGGCTCGGGCAGGCCACAGAAGGTGATGCTCGCTAAGAATCGGTGAAAAAGTCCCAAACCCCCCGATAATCCCCCACCCGATCACACCGATCAAACGGCGCCTCATAGGTGATCGTCCGCTCCACCGGCCCCCCAGGCAGGGTGTCATCGATGATCGTGCGGGAGATGCTGCCGGTCTTCATGTCGGCGATATCTTCCCAGCCGGTGGTCTTGTTGGCGCCACGGCCTGAGCCTTTGCGGGGGAAGCCGACGCCGGTGAGGCCCTTGCTGGCGGTGAAGACGATGCGGCCATTGCGGTCGTACCAGGTGTCACGTTCGTATTGCTGCATCACCGGGAACTGCACGCGGTAGATGGTGATCAGTTCTTCGAGGGTGAGCTTGAGGGCGCGTGCCACCAGCACATCGATCTCCACTAGGGCCTGGCGGCGGGCGTAATCGGATCGCAGGGCGCAGTCGCGCTGCCAGGTGGGGGTGAGGTTGGTGAAGAAGGCATTGGGGAGGCGGGGATCCTGTTTGGCCCAGCGTTGCTGGCGGAAGGCTTCATCCCAGCATTCGCTCCAGAGATCGGCGTAGTGGGTGGTGAGGCAGTTGAGGGCGAGGGTGAGTGAAAGTAATTGGGGAGTTGCCACAAGAAGTGGCATTTGACGGGCGATCTCATTTCTGAAATGCCCTTTGCCAGTTGACTTGACAATGAAGTCTGCGGGAACCGATGAGAAAGAGCCTGCAATGCCAACAGCAGCTTTCGGATCGTTGAATGTCAGGGAGAAGCCAAGATCAATATGACCAGGTTTTGGGGGAATAATTGATGATATCAATGTTCGCTCGCCTGATTGGCTAAGCATTGTCCTTGACAAAACCTGATAAAATTCCGTCACCGGCTTCTCCTCCCCCCACGGCACCCGCGGCGTTCGTGCCCGGTATTCGGAGGGCGACAGATCTGGGCGGTAGTTGGTGCGGGGCAGGTAGTCGTCCGGCAGGGTGGTGAGATCGAGGCAGTCGTAGTGGCCCTTTTCTGTGCAGATGGTGCGGGGCGATTTGTAAAGTGGTGAGCCTACATAGAAGTGGGGGCCAGAAAGCACCAGGTCTGTGGGCTCAGCCGGAAAACTGGTATTGCGGCGGATAATTCCGTCTTGCTGAGCGTTTGTCTCGTTCCAATGTTGTGTAGCATAGACTTCATTACTTGCAAGATCCCCCAGACGTTTCTCTGCAGCTCCAAACTTCTCCAGGACGCTCTGAAGTTGCTGGGAATGAAGAGCCGGTAAACGAGCCTGGTGGGCTGGCGTGCCGGGTTCGTCGTAGAGCTTGGCAAATAGGGCAAGCGTCTTCTCCCCTACAGGAATTAGTCGCTGACGATGACCAGCTACGTTCCATTTTCCCTCTTCTGTCTTGATGCCAGGAACCATGCCGTTGCCATCGTGAGAAAAGCTAGAGTCAATTGCTTTTGGGGCAAAGACATTGGCTAGATGAATAAAGCTTGGTTGGCGAGTGGATCCATAGACATTGATTCCATACCGCCTTGTGCCGCCGATTGGGAAAAGAATCAATTCGTTTTCGAACTGGAAGTGATTGCGCAGCCGCTCATAGATAAACTCCCGCAACACCCCACCCTTCGGGTCGTCATACACCCCCTCCGGATGCAGAAATCCCTGCACTCCCTGCGCTGAAGCCACCCGCCAAGCCTGGGGAAGAAAGCATTTGTATAGATTGGCCTTGCTACCTACCAGCAGCGGATAGTTAGCCACTGCATTCAGAAATGCCTGTGTGCTGTTCTGCTCCACAAACTCTTCTAGATATGCCGCACGTAACTCAGGATGGGCCTCAAATGCCTCCATGCGGGGCTTTGCCATCTTGCTCGCGCTTACCTTGCGGATCAGCACCTTCGGATCGACGTCGCCGATCACGCCCGTCTCATCCCACTCCACCTTCAGCCAGGGTGGGTTGCCCACAATTAGGTCGAAACCACCGCCTGCCAGCAGATCAGCAAATTCCAGATCCCAGTGCAGTGGCCGGATGCGTTCACTCACCGCTTGCACCTGGCGGAGGCGTTCGAAATCCTCCAGCAGCTTGTTCACATTCACGAAGCCATGTTGGTCGCTGAAGTCCACCGCCAGCTGCTTGGGTTGCGTATCGGCAAACATGTTTATCTGGCCTGGTTCAGCTGTGATCCCCTGCTCCAGGTCGCCCAGGATCATGCTGAGCTCAAACAGCCATTCATCTCTGCTCGGGAGCAGCCCCGCCTGGCGGATCGGCCAGAACCACAACGCCACCCAGTAGTCCATCGCCCACTTCAGGCGCAGGCGGGCGTTGGTATTGAGCACACCCTTGCCCAGCACCTCCTGGTCGTGAATGCGGTCCTTCAGGCGAAGAGGCGTCCAGGCTGCTTCCTGGGTGCCGGCGGGGTCTTGAGCCCCTGGCTCTTCCCAGACGGGGAGGGGGTCGGTGGTGCGGAGGCGTAGGGCGGTCATTTCGCGCGCCCACTCCTTCCAGAGTTCATCCACCAATTGGCTGAGCCGCAGCAGGTGGTCGATCTGCGCCTCCGTGAACGCTTCGCCCACAAACGCCTTGTTCCAGCGCTTGCAGCGCTCGATCGCTTCGGGTTCCAGCGACCTGATCACCTTGTCGGAGTAGGCCGCCATGCCCGGATCGGGCAGCAGGAAGTGGAAGATCGCGTCGGCCGGCAACTCCGCATCCCAGGCCAGCTCCTCCGGGGCGTGTTCATGCCAGAGGCGCGTGGGCTTCGCCTTGCGGCCGGTGCCCGTGGGCAGCTTGCTGCTCTGCAGCTGGCTCACCCTGTAGATCTGCCGGCGCGCCCCGATCAGGGAATTGCCGTTCACCAGTTGCTGGCTGAACCAGGGCACAAAGGCCCGCCCCTGCTCCGGCGCAAAGATGCTGTTGAGCCACAGGCTCACCTCCGCCAGCTCCACCGCCACCGGGTTGAGATCCACGCCGAACACGTTCTGATCGGCCAGGCGCATCTTCACCTTCTGCAGTTCGGTGTAATAGCGCTCATGCGGAATCGTTTTGCCCGTTTCCTGCTGGCGCCGCTCCAGATAGGCCTGCGCCAGCTGACTCACCAGCTCGTTGAGATAGGCGGCCGATCCCATCGCCATCTCCAGCAGCTTCAGCTCCAGGATCTCGGCGGCACTCCTGCCCACCAGCGCCTCCTTGAGTGTGTATTTGATCTGGCAACTGGTGAGCACCTCCGGCGTGTAATAGCTGGCGCTCTTCTGGCGGTTGCGGCCGGCCAGGCGATAGAGGAAGCTTCCCCTCTCGTATTTTTTCGCCTTGCCGGTGAGCGGATCGGGCACGATCTCCTCGGCCTTGTAGGCCTTGAGCTGCTCGGCGGTCACGAAGTGGCCCACATCCAGCTCGTCGTGAGCCTGGCCGGTGGCCTTGCTGCCGCCTGATCTGTCGTCGTCGGGGCTGTCGCCAGGGTCGTCGCCGCCGTCGAGGTCGTCGTCGTCTTCGCTGGTGGCAGCTTTGGCTTTCTTCGGGGCGGGTTGCACTTCGTAGAGATCCACCTCGGCGAAGAAGCCGGTGAAGCTCAGTAGCGCCTCGTACACCGCCCCCAACTGGTTGATGCCCAGCTGGGAGTAGCTCACCCGGCCGCGCCGCTTGCCCTTGCCTTCCTTGGTGAGCGACATCATCTCGATCACCTGCCGCAGCACACTGTTGCGGAAGCGCACCTTCGGCCAGCGTTTGCGGCCGTTCCCATCCAGCAGCAGACCGTTGATGATCGGCAGCCGCTCCGGATCAAACAGGTGTGAACGCAGCGGCACGATCTGGAAGGTGTCGAACTCAGGCTTATCAGCCGTGATGCCGGGCTGCACGGCCTCCAGTTCGCCTCGCTTCGGGTAGCCCTCCCAGATCATCTGGAACAGCCGATCCAGGGATTCGCCGATGTAGGTGCTTTCGCGGTCTTCTTCTGTGGCCAGCTCGGCGGAGTCGAGATCGCGCAGGCTCTCCAGGCTGTAGCCGAGGCGGTACACGTCGTTGCACATCGGCGCGTAGCCCAGCTCCTTCGGCCGGCTCTCGATGAAGAACAGGAACAGCAGCCGGTACATGAAGCGCAGCAGCTCCAGCGTCAGCTGCTGCGGATCCAGCCGCTCCTCGTAGACGCCCTTCTTCTGGGCCTTGATGAACGCCACCACCTCATTGCCCAGCAGCTCGATCGAGCGGCGCAGGGCGTACTTGAGGTCGCTGCTCACCTCATAGGCGTGCTTGTGGCTGTTTTCATCGAGCTCATCAAGCAACGGCGTGCCGCCGCCCGTGGGGCAGGTGTGCTCGCGGTGCAGCAAGGTGGCCGCCGCCAACAAGGCATCGGGGTTGTTCTCGCCCAGGAGCGTGCCCAGCTCAAAGCGCAGCAGCCTTGAGGCGGCCCACTTCTGGCGGTCGATCAGCAGCAGCTGGTCGCGACTCACCGCCAACACCCAGCGCGGCGGGATCTCCTGGCCGAATACCCGCTCGGAGATGAGCTCTTCCCAGGTTTCGCTGCCTTGGCTGTCGCCATCGGTGAGCACCGTGCCCAGGGAAGGGTCGTCGATCTGGCAGCCCCAGCGGGTGGCGATCGTGAGCTCCAGCGGGTCGGCCGGCTCATCGCTGGGGTTGAAGCACTCCACCACCCACAGCCAAGGCTCGCCCTTGGCGTTGCTCACCTCCCCCAGCAGCGGCACTTGATAGGCCTCGCCGCCGATCAACACGGATTCGGCCTTGGGTGCATAGGGGTATCCGAGGGCATCCAACAGCGGACGGAAGAACAGCTGCCGCTGCAGCCGCAGCCGCTCGGCCGGATCGCCGCTGAGGCCCAGCTCGGCCTCCCTCAGCTTCTGCCACGGTTTGCGCAGGGCCCGGAACGCCACATCCGGCGTGCTCACTTCCGCCGTGGGATCGGCCTGCAGCTGTGCCCTGGCCTCCTCCGTCCAGCGCTCGCGCACCTTCTTGATATCCCCCGCCAGCACGCTCTCGAGGTAGTGGGCGGAATAGAACTCGTTGGCGTTGCTGATGCCGGGGAGGGCCATGGGTTAGGCCTCTCGGTGGAGCACCGCCACCAGTTTCAGGTAAGGGGCCGGGTCGATCGTCATCACCTGGCTCACAAAGCGTTCGTGATCCTCGAAGCGCCCATCGATGGCCTTCTGCTTGGCCTGGCGCTGTTTGTCCTTGATCTGCTGCGGGCGCTGATTGGCCGCCAGGCTCAGCTCCAGCTGCTCCACCTGACGGCCCCGCAAGCGCCGCAGCCGCTCCCGCTGCGCTTCCAGCTCCGGCTGCACCCGGGCGGTCCACTGCTCGCCGCAGTCGCGCAGGTAGGTGTTGGCCTGCTCCACCGCAAAGGGAAGCTGCTTGGCCAGGTGCTTCGGAGGTTCCTCACCGCTGATGTTGGCGAGGTCCCGGCTGCCCAGTTCCAGGCGCGTGGCCACCGCCTCAAAGGGCTCCACCGCCACCACGTTCAGCCCTGCACCGGCAAAGCGCACCGCCACCCATTCCTGCACCACCGGCACCCCTTTCTGGTTGGGGATCGTGCCCTGAAACACCATCACCACCACGCCCGGATCGAGGCCATCGGTGAGCTGTAGCACCGGCGCGTGATGGCGCGGAAAGGTGATCTGACCTCGATCCGCCAGCCAATCCACCAGCGGGTGCAGATCCCAGAGGTATTCCAGCTCTGGTCGGCTGTTGTCCTGCCGGCGGCTCTGCTCCAGGGCCCGCTGCAGGGCGGCCGGCTCGGTGGAGAGTGCCAGGCGCTGGCCGCGGGGCGGCTGCAGCTCGCGGGGATAGCGGTCGTAGCGGCGTTGCAGATCGGATGGCGGCGTGATCTCCAGCCGTTGCTGCTCGGGGAAGACGCGCAGATCGAGCTTTTCGCCCCGGCGCTCCATCTGCTGCACCACTGCGTCCAGGGCCGTGTCCACGTAGCCCCAGAGGCTGGGGAAAAGACTGAAGGACTGTCGGGTGTGGGCTTCCACTGGGTTGGAATTCCCTGCTGGTGCGGGCCCATCGCCAGTGCCATTGCCGCCGCTTTCGGCGGTATCAGCGCTGATGCCGAACAGCTCTTCGAACAACTGATCGCCGCTGCTCGCCTGGCGCTGGGGCTCGGCGTTGGCCTCCATCCGATCGTCGAGATCCTTCAAGGTCCCGGCCTCAAACGCCCTGCTGATCACTTCTTCTTCCGCCGCCGCGTCGTAGACGCCGAGAAACACGGCAGGATCGCCGATGTTCAGCTGGGCCTGCTTGTCTTTCTCCCGCAGCAGCCGCACCACCTTCTCGGCATCGCCCATGCCCTCACTGCGGGAGGAGCTGAGCAGATAGCGGATCAGGGGCTGCCGCGGCTGGCCGTAGCGATCGATGCGGCCATTGCGCTGTTGCAGCGTCATCAACGACCAGGGGATGTCGACATGCACCAGCCGATGGCTCAGGTAATGCAGGTTCAGGCCTTCGGAGGCCACCTCCGTGGCCACCAGGATCCGCACCGCTTCCTTCTCCTGGGCGAACTGCTCCACCACCCGCGTCTGGTCCACATCGGGCATGGCGCCATCCAGACCCACTACCGCTCCTTTGGGCAGGCCCAGGTCGGCGGCGAGATGCCCGACCAGGAAGCGCTGGGTTTCACGACGGCCCGTGAACAGGACAATCCGATCGGTGGGGTCCTTGCCGTTCCAGCTCCAGTCGGCGCGGATCAGCTGGAGCAGCCGCTGGTATTTGGAGAAGTCAGCGGGGGTGATCGCGGCCAGCAGCGGCTCCAGGCTCTGGAGGGCAGCGCAGTCGGCGCTGACTGGGGAGTCCGGTGACGAGGCACTCGCCTCCAGGCGTTTGAGGCGGTTGCGCACCGTTTCCAGGGCCGCCATCGGGCTCGACAGCAGGCTCTTGGCCAGCGTGGTCTTGAACAGCTGGCCCGCTTTCGCCTTGCCATCACTGTCGGGCAGCTTCAGGTCCTTGAGCAGGGCAAACACCCGCTCCTCCCGCTCACTCGCCACACACTCCACATCGGCGCTGTCGCGCTCCTTGACGCTGTTGCGCAGATCCGCGATCACGTCCTTGCGGAAGCGCCGCACATAGAGATCCCGGATGTCGTCTTTGCTGTAGTGGCTCGGATCGGCAATTGCCGTGGGGTCGAGCATCGTCATCAGGCTCGCGAAGCTCTCCGGCTTGCCGTCGTGCGGGGTGGCGGACAGCAGGATCAATGTTTCCGAGCGGGTTGCCAGGCGCTCGGCGAGGCGGGAGCGCTGGCTCCTCATCGCGCCGCTGGCCCGTTCGGCCACGTTCTGGCATTCATCAATCACGATGATGTCCCAGCTGGCGTTATCGAGATAGACGCGATACTCGCGGTCGTTCTTGAGCGTATCGACGGAGACGATCGTCTTGTCGAAATAGTGGAATGGGTTCTGGTTGCCTGGGATCTGCTCCCGGATCCGCTGGATCCCCACCGAATCCAGCCGCACCAGGGGGATCGAGAAGCGCGTCCAGAACTCCTTCTGGAATTGCACCAGCATGCTTTTGCTCGTCACCACCAACAGCCGCCGCCCCCTGCCGCGGCGGATCAACTCGCTGCAGAGGATCCCGCATTCCAGCGTCTTGCCCAGGCCCACCGCATCGGCGATCAGCAGCCGCTGGCGTGGCATCGCCAGGGCCTTCGCAGCTGGCAGCAGCTGGTAGGGCAGCGCATCCATCGCCGCCCGGTGGCCCACCACCAGAGAGGCATCGGTGGGAACGGAGCGGCGCAGGTGGGCCTCAATGAACAGGAGACTGTCGCGGTAGCGGGGCGAGGGGTCGCACACCAGCTCCGTGTCTTCTGGCTGCAGCACCTTGAAGCTTCCGGCCGCCCGCTCCACCTCCACCAGGAAGCGGGCCTCCTTCTCCCGCAGGAAGGGCGACACCCCCACCACATCCACCACCTGCTGGTTATCGGAGGTGCGGCCAAGGCCGCGCACCAGCCATTCGGCGCTGCGGCACTCGATCCGGGCGCCGGGGGCGAGGACGGCTTCAGGCACGGATGGGACCTCCACGGGCCTGCTTCCAGCCGGCCGAGCAGCAGAAGAGGAGGCCACAGGCCCACAGTTTCTGGACGAGGGCGCCTGATCGAGCTTTCAGAAGCATTTCGCTCCTACCGGGCGGTGATGCATCGCGTGGCCTGCACACAGCTGTTCTAACGCAGTCTGCTTCTGAAGGAACAGCAGAGCGGGACACTCCACATCCCAGTGGCTATGCAGTTTTTGCATCGTTTTCTCTCGGGGTCGTGATGAGATCGTCACCCAGGACCTGCAAGGGCTCATGCCCAGGCGAATCCCCCTCACCGATCCGCGCCTCCCCCGCCTTCTCCACCCGCTGCCGCAACGTGCGGATCAGATGGCGAGCCTCCCGGCTGCTGCCCACCAGCCCCTGCGGCAGCAGCAGCCAGAGCTGTTCGCTCAGCTGGGGCTGCTCGGGATGGGCGACCAGGCTCTGGGTCTGGAACCAGCTCGGAT
>Ga0247843_1003489_pt1 | contig 25718 bp, 25 predicted proteins | sample LaCruzMarch2017__FD_192420 | JGI IMG/M metagenome (GOLD analysis project Ga0247843, IMG submission 192420) | Freshwater microbial communities from meromictic Lake La Cruz, Castile-La Mancha, Spain - LaCruzMarch2017_8m | ecosystem: Environmental > Aquatic > Freshwater > Lake | place: Spain...
TGAGTATAAGGTGAGGTCATTCCGACATGAAATGATGATACCTAATGATATGTTCCCAGAAACGTGGAAGAATATACTATAATAATAGATATAACAAGATTTACATTTAGAACTCGTTTGTAAAGGCCTTGTCTATATTCAGAATAATTTCTCGCAGACAAGGCTAGAATTATTTATCTTTGCTTTCTACAACCAGGCTGCTCTAATGATGATTGTGATGTTGTAGTCTTCCTTCCATTCTACTAAGGTGGTGCTTCTCTACACACAGACACCCCACGTGATGTGATCCGACAATACCCACTGCAACATAGACCAGTAGTATCATGACCCCAGCAATAGTTTGTACCACATGCACAAGTTAAACCATGCGAATTTAATCTTTCACCAATGACAAGGCATGATCTTGGCTTTTTTGTTGTTGGAGTTCGAGTAGTTGGCTTGTTTGTTGGAGTTCAAGTAGTTGGCTTGTTTGTTGGAGTTCGAGTAGTTGGAGTTCGAGTTGTTGGCTTTGTTGTTGGAGTTCGAGTTGTTGGCTTTGTTGTTTGAGTGGGAGCGGATGATGTGGGCGCTTGGCTTGGACTTGCAGTTGGAGTGGATGTCATCAGCAGTTTACTCGGGCTTTCAGTGGGAGTGGACGTTGTGGGCGATTTGCTTGGGTTTGTAGATGGGCTGGCAGTGGCTGGACTTACGAAGGGAGTGGCTGTCATGGGTGATTCACTCGGACTTTCAGTGAGCGCAACAGTGGAACTTTCAGTGGGAGTGGATGTCATGAGCAATTTGCTTGGGCTTGCAGATGGGCTTGCAGTTGAGCTGACAATGGTGGGACTTTCAGTGGAAGTAGATGTTGTGGGAGATTTACTAGGACTTGCAGATGGGCTGTTGGTGGAAGTGGATCTTGTGGGAGATTCAGTAGGGCTAGCAGATGGGATTGTAGTCGGAGTGGAAGTTATAGGATATATACTTGGACTTGAAGATGGATTGGCAGTGGTTGGACTTGCTGTTGGATATGCTGTTGTGGGTTGTGTTGTTGTGGGATAAGATGTTGTAGGTTTTGATGTTGTGGGATAAGATGTCGTGGGCTGTGATGTTGTGGTGGTTGAAGTGAGACTGCCATCCACATTGGCAAGAAATCGGCTAGGAGAAGCACCTCCTGTAGAATTCGTAAAATAATAACCAAAGATGAACCCAGAGGAGGAAGTGTATTCACCAAAATTGTCAATTGATGATCCAGTTGTTGGGGCATTCACAACGCGCCAACCATTGGAGGAGCTTGCATCATTCACACCTGTCAATTCAACACCAATCCAGCCCCATCCAGGATTTGAGGCTAGCTCAAGGTTGAGTAAGATATTCTGATTGGTGATATCTCCTGTGCTCACAAGCTGGAGAGAAGTTGCTGTCCCACTGCCTAGTGATGGGTCTGAATAGACAAGATGAGTTGTAACCCGACCATAGCTTGAGGTCATCTCTGCAGCATAAATTTTGATGCCAACATCAACAAGTGCACCAGCAGAGGAAAACCGGAGGATACCAACAATTGCCTCCTTCAGCAAGAGCTTTGTCTCGCCGGCTGCAACTGCAGTGAAGCAGTTCATGTAGGTGATGATGTCAGCAGCACGGGGAGGATAGTAGGAGCTAGTTTGGGTTCCACTAGTGTAGACTCTTCGACTCTGACTGATGGTAGTGGGTGCTGGCGTTGAGGTAGGACTAATCGACGACGTTACTAGGTAATCAACAGCACGTTTGGCATTGACTAGTCCATAGCCATATATGTCATCACGGCCTACCACACCAAGATCTTCGGCAGTATTGATAAGCGCCGTGCGTACTTGTTCATTTGTGGCACTGGGCTTGGCTGACCAGATTAGGGCAGCGACAGCAGAGACATGGGGGGTAGCCATGGAAGTGCCTTGCCATGAAGCATAACCGCCCGATATTGTGCTACGAATCCCCACGCCAGGCGCGGCAATATCCACTTGGCTGTTCCTCTGCGAGAAACTGGCCACAACTTTACTGAATCGATTGCAGCAGCTGAAATGACTGATGGATACGAGGCAGGATAGCTGAAGGCAGTAAGACACGTATTGTTGCAGCCATTGCCAGCTGCTGCAATACTGAGGATTCCCTGAGCATTTAGCTCATTGAATTTGGCTTGCTGGGTTGATGAGCTGCTGGGACTGCCCAAACTCATGCTGATGATGTTAGCCCCGGCACTCGTGCAACGATTTGCGGCATCAATAAGGTCAGAAGAGTATGCCCATAAACCATTATCACCAAAGACACGTACAATGTAGAGCTGTACTGTGCCGGGAGTTACACCCACAACTCCAAGATTGTTATTCATGGCAGCAATCGTACCTGCGACATGACTACCATGACCATTACCATCTTGATTCCAAGGAAGATTTCCATTATAGCCGGTGACGTTGATGCCTTGTAGATCTTCGTGGGTCGTGAGGAAGCCGGAATCAATGATGCATATCTTCCGATTGGCACCAGTTGGCGCTCCCGAATCCACAATGCCATCACGATTGACATCCCAAACATCACGTGCTTTGACCATGTCGATGCCATAAGGCACTGTCTGAGATGATGATTGCAACCCTCGAAGAGAACGACGACCGTCTGTCGTAGATTCCTTAATGCCGACGGGATAAATACGATGATCCTCTTCGACACGGAGGATGTTGGGATCATTCCGCAGTAAGTCTAACGAGGCGGTAGGAACACTGACTGCAAACGTGTGAAGCTTCTTGAATTCATAGTAAACTTCTGCAGCAACTACAGCGTCACTGGATACATCATTAACGAGGCCAGCAGAGGTCGCAATACCAAGAGTATTGGCTACCTCATCCTTATGCCCGGGCTGATACTGGACAAAGACGCGGCTCATTTCACTCACCTCGTGGTCGAAGATGTTTGGGGCAGCGTACACGCGTTTGGTCTGGCCAAGTACTAGCATGAGTACTGCAGCTCTCGTCACAAGGAAGGTAAGTGATCGGGGAAGGTATGCCATGATTTAACGTGGTCTAACGTGGTGCTGATGAGTTATGTTGATGTCTTGATTTATGTGAGTATGTGTGTGGTCTCTGTGCTTTGGGATCGCGGCATGGTTCACGCTTCTTTCACGCACGGTTTCACGAGCCGAGGTCATTTTTTGACGAGTGAAGCTCGAGTATCTTGTTCCATCCCCGGGTCTTTGGGATCGTCTAAACCCTAACGATAATCCTAACGACATGGAAGGAAAATGATGTGTATCCAACATACCAAAGAGGTAACATCAGCTATGTAAACCTTACAGGTTGTCCACTTTCAATTCAATTACACCAGGTATATCCATAATCCCAAATACCTTACCATAAAAGGCCAATTCACTATCAAGGGCATCCTCTATATTCTCTGCCTTCCTAAAACCATGCTGCTCTCCCTCGTACAATTTTAAACAGGTGGGTATCCCCTTCTTCAACAATGCCTCATACATAGCCATGGCTTGATTAGGTGGTACGACCTTATCCTCAACTCCCTGAAGGAGCAGTATCGGACATGACAATGTATCAATAGATTCAATGGGTGATCGATCCTTATATAATTGTTTCTCGTTGGGATATTTCCCCACAAGTCCATCAAGATAGTGCGATTCGAACTTGTGCGTATCCCCGGCAAGTAATGTTAAGTCGCCGATCCCATATAATGATGTCCCTGCCTTAAATACGGTCCGGTAGGCCAGAGCGCATAGCGTGGTATAGCCGCCAGCACTCCCCCCATCGATACATAAACGATTAGCATCAACAAGGCCTTGATTAACGAGGTAGGTTGCACCATTACACACATCGTCTACATCCACAATGCCCCAATTTTTATATAGCCGCCGTCGATAGTTACGTCCATATCCGGTAGAACCGCCATAGTCCACATCGAGTATTGCAAAGCCACGACTGGTCCAGTACTGTATTGCTGCGTTATAACTGCAGGAGGTACAGGACGTGGGTCCACCATGTGCCTTAACTAACAGAGGCGGTAGTGGTTTTACATCATCATCATCGTCATCATCCGCGGTACATGCATATCCATCATTCCTTGGGGGATAGTAGTATCCGAATGCAGTCTTATTATCCGATGTTGGAAATTCGATTCGTCTTGGCGTGGAAATGATGGATGATGAGAATTGTACGTTCGAAGAACATTTAACAATCCTCGCCGGCAGCGTGGGATTGGCACTGTCCCATCGATATATACTCGTGGGCGTACTGGGCGATCCGCCCAAGAAGTATATGCTACCGTCATTGTTGGTCGTACTGGTAACGATCCCGCCAAACGTGATGGGCAGTATATCGTCATCCTCTCCGCCGATATATTCACATATGTTCGTTGCTGCTCCATTATTATTGTCATCCTCCGTCATGACGTTGGCAATTACCAATATTGATTTACCATCTTTACTATATTGTGCCACTAATCGTCCATCGGTCATGAAGGTGTAGCCCTGTTGTCCAAGTACCCAGCCCGGCGATGGACCACCGAAATCATACGACATTGGTAATACTGATACTCCTTCGTTGTCGTTGTTGTTGGTTTGTCGTTGTCGTTGTTTATATATATTATAATACCCACTCTCATCGGATATGTAATATAATTCACCAGTAATAGGATGGAATGATGGTTGTAAAATAGACGTACCTTCCTCCTGATCATCATCGTTGTTATCTACATTCCCAGCAATTAATGTATGATATTTAGTCAATATTAACTTCTTCTCTTTCTCCTCATCCTCCTCCTCCTCTGACAATATTAATGATAGATTATCAATTTTGCGTAATTCGGTATCATCCCATGGCATGGCCGGATGATTCCACGTTATATATATCAATTGATTATCGTCATTTGGCGATAATCGGGGATGGGAATAAAAATCATTCCCCGTTGCGACGATTGTCGTTTTACCAGTAGTAGTGCCACCACCACCACCGCTAGAAGAAGAAGGAGGAGGAGGATTAATGTCAATACATACTATTTCATTAATCACATTGGTCGGAATAGTGTGATCTTCGCGTATACAATATATATACTTTCCATTCGAGGATAGTACGCCATCGGCATATCGATAGTCGTTCGTCGATGGCGGTGCAGTGGTACCATTAACACCAGTAATGGGGATACTACTACTACTGTCATCATTGACGAGACGACATAGTTGTTGTGTAGTGAATTCTGTATAATATATATCACTATCATTATCATGATTACCGAATATGACCGCCCCTCCACCATATTCATGTACCCGCGATCGAACATTTGCCGTGGGCGGCGTCACGTCGCTAATACTGCTATTACCAGCAACCTCGTCATCATTATAATTATCATCATCTGTAAGCGAAGAAGGAGGAGGATGATAACGACACAATACATTCCTTCCGCCCTCCCGTGGCCTCCCCTCGAGCCAATATAATGTATTATTGAAATAGTACAACGGGCCCAGCTTGACAGACCCGGCCGTGATGGCCTTGGACGTGATGGACGATCCCCACGACCCGTACGGTTTGTTGATGGTCGACGAGGAGGACGAGGATGAGGAGGATGACATTATTATTTTTCGCCGTCGATGAATAAGCTTATTGTGGAGAAAAAACAACCTGGACTGCAGTTCGTTGCTGCCGTCGTTCGCGATGCTGCCGCCACCGACACGAGACGATGAAGGGCGGGAGGAGAAGAGGGGGGAGAAGGCAGATGACAATAATCGGGACGATGTCAGGAGCGACGCTAGCAGTACCGTGGCTGGCCGTTGACCTTGCCTCCTACCCATCAAATCGTTGTCTGGTGTTGCTTCATAGATCTTTTCTACATAAATATAAATTTGAATCTCCTTGTAATATTGTGAAAAGGTTGGACGGATTCACAATGATTGACCAATTTGCAATGACGAGCTTATCACGCCATCACGGCTGATGGATTAATTAGTAGAGTTTATTTCTTGTACTCAGGTCGTTTGCTTTTCTTTGAATTATACATCCGCAACATTGTTACAGCAGCAAATAATACTATGACAACCGCGAGTTTCCATCTCAGCGGTATCAATCGAGATCTATCATTCATCAATGCAGCAGCTGATGGTATATGGAGGTAACTAGGATTACCAGTCCAGTACGTATTCCGCAAAAATTTGTACACCTCCTCTTCGTCCCAGCTTTTTGTACCGATTTCATCTCTCCAACAATTTGGACACGAGTACAGTGATGGCCATCGTGCCTGTTGGGATTCCCACGGAGTCGATGGGTCCTTACTATCCGCCGTATTCCGTTCATTCATTAATCGCACATTCACATCATTATGTGTTTCCCACAGCCACAATGGCAATTCATGCCATTCCTTGTCAGACAATGATGGTCTGTCCGATAAACGATTGCACCCATCGAAGGCACATGTATCGTACATGGATAAGAAGTTGAGTCGACATACCTCACATTGAAAGAAGTAATCAATGTAATCACGTAGAATATCGGCAACGTATCGTGTAGGCATGGCAGGTAGATTGTTATTACTATTGTTTTGATTGTATTCCACAACGCCAATTGACATTATGTGAAAAAGTTGCCATAATCCACATGTATAGCCCACTGCTGTTCCATCACCATACGTACATGTTCTCCATGTCCACGACGGTTCTGCAGGGCCAACACATTGTTTGACCAAATCATTTATCTTGGATTGACCACCCGAGGCTTTGTCAAAATTGGTTATTAGTGAATTGAGTATTTCATGTGTCCGTGTCATTTGGGGTGGCAAAGTATTGGAAAGTAAGGTCACCCACTCATGAAATGCCTTACTCTTTGTTACATTGAGCGGTCCATTCTCAACGTAGATTGAATTATGTAATGCAAATTCAAATGATAGTGCAGCGTCTGCCCATGCATCGTGTACATCGTAAACTTGAAATGGTACTACTCTCGCAGTCTCCTTTTTGCTCGTCTTTCGTTTTTGGCCATTTTCCACATCGCCTGTATCATTAATGTCACCATCAACATTATCAAATCCAAGCTCTTTCAATATCGTCTTGACATTCATTTTCGCCTGTTTACATGTTTGACCATCGTAGCTTCCCTCTTTATACAATTTAATCATGGGATAGCTCGTGATATTCTGCGCCTCGCACAATACATGATGTGGAACACAGCTTACGGCATGAAATACGATACTGGGTTCGATTGCATATACCTCATTTGCCAATTCCATATAATGAGGTGCGTAATGCTGACAGTGGGAGCACCATGGTGCGTAGAATTCTACTACTCTTGGTGGGGGGATATATCTAAACTTCGGTGATGCGTATAGAAAGTCAGGATGGAGGAGTGCTTTGTTGAAAATTGTGTGACCACTGTTTGGATCAATCGGTATAAGATATTCGTGTACGTGCGAGGAGGAGACTCCTCCTTCGTTGCTTTTGGCATCGTTTTCGTTCCTTTGGTAAAGGTAATTTGCGTTACGCCCCATCAGGACCTTGTCAATAATAGCCTAGGTATGTTGGTGTAAGAGAATCGACGCCTCAGATTATCGTCGAAGAAATCATCACGAAATCACTCACCCAATAAGCAACGATGAAGAGACAGACGAGGTACACCACGAGAGAGAATCTATCCGGAAGGCGTTTAATCGGCATATCGCTAGGCCATCCTCAGAGCTGAGAGCGGGAAATGCGGAGAAGCGGGAGTTAATGTTCAATTAATACGTAAATATTATATTGTCCTTAATGCTCGCGTTCAAAAATTGTTTGGGTCTTTTCGTTTATGCCAGAAGCGGTCGGAGGCTGTTGATGAGCAGGCATAATATTCAACTTTCTCTTCCTCAGAACATCTCCACTCGATCCCTCATCATCATCACCACATGAAGCTCGCCATCACACTTCCTTCGTCCTATCTGTTGCATCGGTGAATGCTTCTGTTTACGCTTCCGCTTCGGGCTTGTTGCGTCTCCCGAGCAGCCAACAATCCGACGCCGCGATCGCCACCAACGACCTATCGTCCGATAACAAGGATGGACGTGAGCTTCTATCGACTTGGTGCGACCCCGCGACTCCTGTCCTATGGCATCCGTAAGTTCGAATGAGGTGTTTCCTCACACCATGTCTCTGTGCTCTGATGACGATGACGATATTATTATGTTATTATCTTGTGTCATTGTTTTCTCACGCCATATCCTTTACCTCCTTCCTTTGTCGTCGTCGAACTATTACTATTACTTATACAGAGACTACTCTCGGCCTTGGCCCATTTCAGGTTGTGTTCAAGTGGCGGACTGTGATTCTCCCGGCTACGCCGATCAGGCGACGTGCTGTGCCGCTCAGTACGGTGGTCAGACCGGCGGTGCATGTAGCAGTGTTGTGACTCCTACAGCAAACCCCAACATTGGCAAGTACTACGCCGATTATTCTACCCCATGGCCCGCTGCTGGCTGCAAGCACACCTTGCCACATCCAATCTCTGCCGCAGTATTTTATGCCACTCAGTTGGAGTGCTGCAAGGGTGCTTTTGGAGGACGGACAACTGGTGCGAGTGTTAAAGGCCTTCCCAACCCTCCAACATTAATACCAATGGTAATTACAATACAGCGTGGTCAAATGCAGGTTGCAAGAACACACTCCCATTACCAAACCATGCAATAATAGTCTACATCAGTCAGTTGGAGTTGTTGTAAGGGTGCATACAATGGGCAAATAAGTAATGCATGCATTAAAGGCCTTCCCAACCCTCCAACGTCAATGCCAACAATTGCACCAACCACAGTAGCACCCACTACCAAATTGCCCACGACTCTTGCAGGCCTAGGAGGGGGATGGTACGCTGATTACCGTACGGCTGGCCCAATGCTGGCTGCAAGAATACCACCCCATTGCCTGTCTACGCCACTATGTTCTACGCCACTCAGTTGGCGTGCTGCAAGGGTGCATACAGTGGGCAAATAAGTAATGCATGCATTAAAGGACTTCGCAGCCCTCCCACCAAATTGCCAGTTTTGAAGCCTAGCTCAAAGCCCAGCCAAATTGCGGGCATTGCTTCTACCTATCCCACTACTGGTTTGAGTATATCTCCAACAGCATCAAATCGTAGTGATAATTCCACAACTTTGGCAACCACCAGTCTATCACCCGCAACATTGACTGCCACTCCAACTTCAAGCCCAAGTCAATCTCCCACAGCATCGACTGCCACTCCTACGGCAAGCCCTAGCCAATTGCCCACAAATTTGACTGGAGCTCCTACGGCAAGCCCTAACCAATCGCCCACAAATTTGACTGGAGCTCCTACGGCAAGCCCGAGTCTAGCACCCACGAATTTGATTGGAGCTCCTACGGCAAGCCCGAGTCTATTACCCACGACATCGACTGCAACTCCTACGGCAAGCCCAAGTCAATCACCCACGAATTTGACTGGAGCTCCTACGGCAAGCCCACGTCAATCTCCCACGACATCTTCTCCCACTGAAATACCCAGTAATACTCTCACTGCAAGCCCAAGTCAATCACCCACGACATCCATTCCCACTGCAAGCCCAAGTCAATCGCCCACAACACCAAAGCCAACTAATGCCGTATATTGCTTCCCAGACAGAACTGCTTTAAAAACTGCTGTTGACCTTTATATTAGTCAGAACTGTGCAACTACCAATCCCTCATGTGCGACTCGCACTCAGTATGGTGTGATAGGAGACTGGTGTGTAAAGCTTGTCACAGACATGACTGGCTTGTTCTCTGATAAGACAAATTTTAATTCGGACATTTCAAATTGGGATGTTGGTCGTGTGACAAACATGAAGTGGATGTTTAGTTATGCATCAAGCTTTAATTCTGATATTTCTAATTGAATTGGAATGTTAGCTCTGTGACAAACATGTATGACATGTTTGCCAGAGCATCACATTTCAATTCCAATATTTCAAACTGGAATGTTGGGCGTGTGGCAGATATGCGTTCATGTTCTATGGAGATGAAGCACAACGATTCAACCAAAACCTCTGCCCTTGGGGTTCCAAGCTATCTTCTGCCTTCAATTATGGCAGCTCTGCTGAAAAAATGTTTTTCAACTCTGGTTGCCCCAACAGGAACAGTCCTACAGGACGTACAGGACCATGGTGTAAAGCTACATGCCCTTAGCCTTAGTTAGTCTTAGCTATCAGATGACCACCACAACTTGTCTTCCTTGTGAGGTCAGTTGTGTATTTTATTAAACAAGTTATGATGTTTAGTCTGGATCTGTGTTGACAAGCTTGTTTTTTTGCTGTTGTAGGTTTTTAGATAAATGAAAATTAGAAAATAAGAAATGAGATGTTGTACAGATAGTACAGAGTTCTACACCATTTACTTAACGCTGCATTGAGACACCACCATGACGAATGAAAATGTCGACGGAGAATTACCCATTCACGACGACAATGGCGAGGAGAAGAAGAAGATTGAACATCACTTCCATTTACCAGCACTTGAAAGGCAGTTAGCCATACAATTGACGCACTGCCAACAGGAGGAGAAGCGACTACAACAAATAACAAAATTGTATGATGCTGCATTCAAAAAATGGGATGAATATTGCAAGCATATCATCGGGAGAGAGAGTAGCGAATCGTTACTGCTACCAGCGTTTCCCAATAGCAGCTCGGCGATGATTGAAAATGAAGTAGCACGAATTATCAATGAGCATTCAAAGATTTTAGCACAATGCATTGCAGGGCCCTTGAGGGATGAATTTGACATTCTGAGTACTCGATTTTTGTATTCATTATCCAATTCTGGAATTGATGAAAGGGAAGCTGGCACTCTTAGTAAATGCTACGGGATGGTATCTGTGCTGCCATAATTTACTACAAACAATTCACAAATTTCATTTCCATCGCATTAGCGTCAACAACGACACCAATATCATCATCAAATAATGCAATAAAAGACGATGACAAAAATGACAACACAATCCTTGCCACATTGCATCGCTTTGTAGTGCATTCTTTCAACAATAATAATGATCATGATGATTCATCATCGCATGATTCAATGCTCCTATTACAATTCAAAACCTCTCAATTTACGCGAACCAATCTTATATTTGATCTTCAACAGCTTGAAGCATTCTTATCTTCAAGGAAACAAGAGTTGTCGTTACAACAACATCGGTCTTCGTCAGTATCTCATCGTATTGGACGTGACATTGTAGATGTAATTGAAATGGAATGGACTCAGTACTGTATGAAGCAACATTTTTCGTCAATATCGTTAGAGGATGTTACATGATATCATGACTCGGTGCGTATCGTCCTATCGCAGTTTATTGGTAATGCACGGTTACTGTTCCTAGCGGACAATGTGGGGGTACCAATAGCAAATGACGATGATATATGGTTGAAACCATTATTCCACAAGAATTGTAAGAATACAGCACAACTTGCATACCGACTTGCACTGTATGGCGTGCAATGAAGACGTGTACACAAGTTGTTGAGACATGTGCTTTGGCAGCTCAATCGACGAGGAAAGAAATTGCAGCAATGAAGCACATCTACAATAGTTAAAGAGTAATCCTAGATGGTTTATGAGAGACTTAATAATTTACGCCTTCTCTAGCTTTTATACATACAATATGAAGTCGTATTCATGCAACCCCCAAAAGAGATTGTCGACTAATTCAATTCCTGTTTCTGAACCTTCTACCAAAGCCGTCTCCAAATCCACCGCCACCACGGCGCTCGTCATCGTCGACGTAACCCCCTCTCCTGTCGCTTCTCAACCCTCCTCTTCTGAAGAATGCGTCGTAGTCAAAAATTTCCCCCGACGATGGATACCTCGGTCGGAATATAAGGTAGCTCGCTAATCCAAAGAAGGGCACGAACTTGGCCACGTTTCGAAGAAATTTCTCCTCCTCGAGACTACGCCCTCGTCGCTTCCAATCATCGTCGATGAGCCAACCCTGAAAAATACCGTAAACCCACATATCAATGACAAAGCTCGCGGCAACACGATCGGTACTAAGGAGTTTCATAAAATCAACCATTCGTTTGTTGGACACCCAAATAGGTGGACCGACATCACCCTGTCCTCCCGCACAACCCCAATAGACGGCAAAAAATCCAATAGATGCTAATAAAACCGCAAGGCCACGCGATTCGCCTAGCACAAGTGCAGGACGATCAAGCTCCTCCTTGTAAAGTGGACGGATCCGACGAGGTCCGAATCGACCGTCTGGTGATCGGACACCCAGAGACGATGACGAATATCGCTCAGACGTTCTAGAGAATAGGTAGGGTAATAGGAAAGCTGTTGTTAAGAATTGCATCCCCACGATAGTTGGCACAAGCGCTATAAGGTTCTTCTTCGTGATCGACACTGGTGGTACGAGGACTACGCCATTATCTAACACCTGCTCCTGATTCCGCAATAGGTCCTCATTGTATCTCGGATCCTTTCCCCGTACCGGCCCAGTACCCGACCGTTCGTCGGAGAGAAAGCCTGCAAATAAAAACGACCACGCAAGTAGGCCATTGAATATCCCCTCAAGGACTGGATTTAGCTTCGCCGCACTTGGTAGATGTGTAATCGGAGCAATGAAGAGGAAGTTGAAACTAAGGTCCTGTATTTCACGCCATGTCTTGGGATCGGCGTGGAAGATGTCTTTCCCAGGAATAATCCCATTGCTTATGTGCACAACGTAGACGTATACGATCCATGCCACAAAGGGAAACCAACGCTTTGGCTCGTCAACAATCTTGCTCGCAACACTTAATAGCTTAAGTCCCGTTGATCCAGCTTTCACCGCTGGTTCAGGAAAGTCATATGCCTCGAATATTAGATTGGTATTGGGATCGACCTTGAAAAATGAACTACCCCGAGCAAATGGCAATGGACCAAATTCATTCTCAATATGCCACAATGCACCAATACTAATTGACGGTGCATTATAATTGCGTCGTACCGCGAGTGCACCACGATCCCGTCCGAGTTGAAAGTTGGGCGTCGAACTGCGATCTCGTTGAATACGACCACTTCCTCTTCCTCCCTGGACGCGCCCTACTGACAATTCATCCACCACAAAGTAAAATGAGTCTGGTAGACAATCTGCAACATATAGTAAATGATCAGCAAGCTTGGCCTTCCCCTCGAATGGTTCTGAGAACTGTGTATCGTCATAATAGACATTCTCATCAAAGCAGCTCAATGCCAATGGAACGTTCCGTCGATTCCATGCCTCAAAGTATCGTTCTACTGGCGTCCCAAGTGAGTCAAACTGTTGCAATCCTCCTCCACCTCCTCGACCACTTCCTCGTCCGTCATAATAGTCGTCGAGGAATTCACGACGATAAACCTGTGGGATGGCACTAGTACCACCTCTGCCATTCCGTCCACCGTTACGAAATGCAGGTCCGAAACCAGATAGGTCATTGAACTCATCATATCGTATCCCCCCTCCTCCAACGCCATTAATCCTTCCTCTGCCGTTCGATGCACCGTTGGTATTGATAAAGTCGGAACTCAGTCCTCTTTCATATGGATCACCACCTCTCACTAACGAAGTAATACCGGGGGGTAGATCATCGTTGTAATAGTCATCACCAAAATTGTCATATATTCTTGAATTTGCAGCAGCGCGTAACGTGGGCGATCGCGCTGATCGTGTCGACGACGCTCCACCAAATGACCTCGATGCACCAAATGACCTCGATTCACGCAACGAGGGTGAATCGATAATAACATCATAATTTGGATAATTTCGATCTCCCCGGAATCCAATAAAGCCGGGTGAATTCCGACGAGTGCTACCACCAAAGCTTCCTCCTCCTCCACCTCCTCCGCCACCGATGCCATTAATACCCGCACCGTTGAATAAGGAATTACGTTCCTCACGTATCGAGGGTGATTCATACGGACTTATATTCGCAGCAGTTGTATACTCATCATCGTACGGGCCCACGAGATCACGTAAGCCAGCGTTTAGTTCTGTTGTTGGTGGGGTGGCGTGTGTCCTACTTGCAGTTCGTCCACGCCGATAATGACGCTGATGTCGAAGAGGACCATCTCTTGTTGTTGAACTGCTGCTGCCAATGCCGCTGCTGTAGCCATGCGACTGGTCAAATGATGATGTTACGAACGTTAACAGTAGGACCGATCGCGGCAGCATGTTGCTGGGCCACGAAGCGGCGCGTCGTACGAATGACGAGAACTTGAAGGTGTAAAATTCTCTGGGGTGTGCATGTGGGGGTCACCCCTGGGGAAGATCTTTCTTTCTTTATGTCGGGAAATTTTGGGGTACGAAACTAACGAACCCCGTTCAACAAGAACGTCGTTCAGCAATGCTGATGAATGGATCGTCGTTCAGTTCTTAAATTGCATTATCGATAGCCAGAGACAAACATTTGCAAGAATCAGCATTCGTGTTTCAGTAACGATTATACATCTTGTTCTCACGAACTGGCGACATAACATCGGTACTGAAATGGAATTGCAATCAAATTGTATACGCGGTCGTACTAGTCAGCGAGCGACGATGAGTAAAAAGTCAACCTCACGTCGTTTATTCGGCTCGAAAGCTGTCTTTGGTGCGATTTTGCTACTCGTCACCTATTTTGGAGCTGCTGCAGTCCATGCCGTCAAGGAGAAATCATCTATACTAGTGAATGTTAAAAGCGATGACAGTTACAACAACAACTACTACATTGGCAACTCAGTAGACAGACGGAGCCGTTTACTAATGCATCGTGAAAAACACAGCAGGAGATTGCTATCAACAGATGAAGTCAAACAGCAAGAGTTGGATCAAGAAGCAAACGAAAGAGAGAGGATGTTAAGAGGCGTGAAGGGACCGAGGAAAGACAAGTTAGGAGAGAAAACAAGTGATGCTGTCCTAGTTGATGATATCGAGGATGACATGGATGTAATGTATGGCAGGACGCAAGGAAAGAAGAAAAAGAGGAGGAAGAAGAAGACAGGCCTGTATGATGTAGACGAGGATAAGGATGGATGTGTCTGTGTCGAATACGAGTACGAATATGAGTTGTTGGCAGGCAAGTCGGGAAAGTCAGCCAAAGCAGGAAAGTCACAAAAGGCAGGCAAGACTAAGTCTACAAAGTACGGAGGCGAACAGTGCATCAAGTATTCTTGTATAGAGGAGGTGCAGTGAGTAATTCTTGCTGTCCTGTTGTGTCACGTGTACCATTTAAGTGTTTCATTGTGCATGACTGACGTTATTCTTTTACATCACTCCCTTCATAACAGCATTACTCACGATCCGTAAGTCAACACATTCAATAATCTCAACTTACATCGAAATGAAATATATTTTCATTTGCTCCACACAATATTAATCTCATTCTTTCGGCTACATACAGAACAATATCTCCGACTGCTGAACCATCGTTGATCCCCACGCTGATCCCGACATTGATTCCCACAATGAGCCCGACGTTTACTCCTACGTTAAGTCCCACTGAGAGTATTAATGTGACAACCTTGTTTCCTACTCTAAATCCTACTATGAGTCCTTCATTCAGCCCGACGTTTAGTCCCACTTCGAATCCTACAAACTCCACCCTAACGGATGAACCGACCAAGCAACCCACGCTGAGCCCAACATTTACTCCTACACTAAATCCCACTGAGAGTGTGACAACGTTGAATCCTACTCTGCATCCCTCTAAGAGTCCTTCATTCAGTCCCACAGCTGAGCCAGCATCAACTGAGTCTCCAACATCACTATGTCCAGGAAAGGAAGGTACAATTGTTGATATTGCAGTAGGTGATCCAGACTTTTCGATATTGGTTCAAGCTCTAACAGCAGCGGGTCTTGTGGATGCTCTCAAAGGACCAGGTCCCTTGACTGTGTTTGCCCCACCCAACAATGCATTCCTTTCTCTTCCTCCAGGCCTTCTAGAATCTCTGCTCCTTCCTGAGAACAAGCAGCTATTGACAGATATTCTCCTGTATCACGTTGTGCCTGACTATTATCAAAGGAATGATTTCATTAGTGGTAATCTTATGACTCTTTACGGAAAACCTGTCGTCATCAAAGTGTCTGGCACTGGCGTCAAGGTGAATGATGCCAGTATCATCATCCCAAACACAGAAGCTTGTAATGGTATCATACAGGTTATTGATAAAGTTCTTGTGCCACCTGGTGTACTGTCAGCCAGCCCAACATCTACCCCGACTGCTGCAACAACAACATCTCCACCTACATCGGCAACAACATCTCCACCAACATCGGCAACAACATCCCCTCCGACATCGCCAACAACATCTCTACCAACATCGAATGTGACCGTTGGTGGTATCATTAGCACCGATGCTGATTTTTCTATACTGTACCAAGCGCTGGTTGCCGCTGATTTGATGACATATGTCAATGGACCTGAAATCCATACTGCATTTGGCCCCCCCAACAATGCTTTCCTTTCCCTTCCAAATGGTACTCTCGAGAGTCTGCTACTTCCTGAGAATAAGCCTCAGCTGCAAAACATTCTATTGTATCATATAGTAACCCCAAGGATCACGAGCACTGAATTCCAAAGTCGTAAATATGTGACAAAAAGTACGGCTTCTGTCGATGTCGTCGTCGCTATTGGACAAGTGAAGGTGAATACGGCAACGGTAATAAAAGCGGACATCATGGCGAGTAATGGAGTGATACATGTTATCGATCAAGTGCTCCTTCCACCCACGCCGGCACCGGTGACTCCAACGCCAAAGCCAGCAACAACAACGACCGCAAAGCCAGTATCGTCGGTGCCTCCTCCAGTAACAACCGGACCATCAACAAATACATTTGATGATAACGCAAAATTTACGTGTACGGAGACACCCTTGGGCTACTCGCCGAAAAAGGGAACGGGTTGTCAACAGTATGTTTATTGTGCGGACGGATTGCCAAAATCGGAGTATAATTGTGCTTACACAACGCTATACAGTGGAAAGAAGGGTACGCCTATTCCGGGGCTGTGTGATTTCACAGGAAACGTTGTGTGCGATGATAACGATGGTGCATTAATCGAGACGAATGATGACGCTGTGGTGAAAATAGAAGAGAGAGACGACAAGAAGAAGACGAAGAAGAATGACAACAGAAGATTTGATGACAATAAGAAGAAGAAGAAAAAGGAGGAAATAAGAAGACTGTGATAAGAGAGTCTAGTTATATATATATAAGTGTGTGCATTTCATTGTTGTAACAAACATGCCTCTAAAATTAAGATAGAAACTGTAATTTATTACTGGCATAGATTACGACGTGCATACTCGATTCTTCTAAGATCACACTTGGCCAGTAAAATACGCACCCCCTCTCGGTGTATCATTCTCATCATCATTCTTACAAGCAACCATCTCACTGAGTGGCATATCAAAGAATATACCTACATGACATCCATCTGGCAATAGTAAATCATCCAACATGCCTGCTATTGCACGAACTGATATTGGTAATTTTTATCACGATGGTCGTATGTACCCAGGTAATGGACAACCTTCTAAATGTAATACACGTAACGATTGTGGCAATATCTCGGGTGTAAACTTTGGACCTGGCCTACCAAGGCACAGTACGCGCAACTGCTTTTTTAAATTACTCGTGAACATACCATGTGGGCAACCCATTACCGTGCAATCTATTACCCACTTAAATCAAGCTCGGCGACACTTGCAAAGATGGGATGTGAACCGAATTAGGGAGAATACCAATGTCAAGATCGTTCAGGAGTAGACATGCTGTGATTGACGACACTACTTTGTGGTCCCCACTGTGCTGATCCTTCCTCGCCCTGATCGTTGAATATATCGATGCTTCCTCGTCGTGCACGCTTGAGGAGTGCAATAGGTCAGGAGAAGGTACCATCTCTCGTTCTCATCTTCTGATAACTCTCACCACGATTTGGCGGGACAGAACGAATCCTCGGGCGCTAGGCGAATGATGACTTCACCCAACATCCGACGAGAGGAGGATGATGTCCCTCGTCCATCGTCATCCGCCGATGCTGCGACTTCTTCATCATCGTCCTCGTACTCGTCGGCGACTAAAGCAGCAGCAACAGCAACAAAAGATGAACCACTTCGTCGTCCAATCGATCCCATCGTTCGTGCGATGAATACGATCATGTATGGCCTAGTCGTACACTATGGAACATTATGGACCATCGAGATTTCCTCTCCTCGTGCTTGCGTCGACCCTTCCTCCTCTCTATTCGCCACTCCTTGTCCAACTGACAATGACGAAGGAATTTACGCTTTTCGTGACCAATCCTGCTCCAATCATCCATCATCATCCATCCTGCCCACTGTACTATTACTGCATGAATATTGGGTCTATCTTCAACATGCCAACGTGCTCGGTAATCCATTATTACAGCGCCTTGATCGGCGATATGGCATTGCATTACTAAAGAGCAATAATCATTGGAGTATTGCCGGAACACTAAGCTCCTACTGGGCTCGGGAGACGGTTGGCATGTTCTCGTGTTTGCCATTCCTCACTCCTGCTGCTACTGCCACCACCGCCACCGCCATTACAACGACGCAGTATCTGATACTATATTCAATAATCTATCACACGATAAAAAGTAGAGGCGTGCGATATGATGCCATACAACGATCATCGTCTGCATTCGGTATAATGAAATTGGTCATCGATGATTTTTTCGGTCATACGTGGTACGAAATATTCATATCATTATTACGACTTGGTTTGCAGGGCGTGGATACATATATACACTATTGCATTGTGCGAGATTTATTATACGTGTCGTCGTACTCGAGTAGTACCGCTACTACCAATACGAACAACAACTCGATGATGGATATGCTATTTGCATGTTGGGTGGTGCATGCAGCAGCGAATCAATACTTCAATTGTAGTACAGCAACAATTGCGGTACGTGTTTGGAATGCACTTACTGCTATTTCTAGTAGACAAGATGGACAGAGCAAGAATAACAATATACACAATGGTGGAAGTAGGATGGAAGGAAGGAAATTGTTACAACGTCTTCAAACTGACATGACCGATGACGACAACAATGAGATTCTTAATCCGAGGAGTATTGATAATACCAATGAGAGTACTACTAGCAATATTATCATCAATCAAAATGCATCGAATGTCGATGGAGACTATGTTGTGCTTCTTTCATCTATCAATGCCAATAGTAGTAGCCGAAGTAGTAGTAGAATCAGTAATAACGCAAAAGATGATAGCGAAAATAATTCTATAGTCGCTAATTCTACGAACATAAATAACGACGACGATGACCGCACAGAAGATTATGACAACGTCTTCGTCGTGCGTAAACTACTACGCCAGAATCAGTCGACGCATACCAATTTACGAGGTCGACGACATGCTGTTGCACGTATAGCAAGTAAGGGCGTGGATAAGGCCGTACGACTTGAAACATCAATTATGATAATAGCCGTATATTTCATGATTGGACTTGGTGTTATTCCACTACATGCACTCTCAATGACGCCGAATCTTTACTTTTCTTGGCATGAATTAATTCTCAGTCTCGTTCAAGATAGAGAAAGAATGTTAAAGGCGGCTCTACCGGCTTGGCTACTTTGGAGTATGCTTCATGGGGTATGGGCAACATTTCTCAAATCCTCCCCTCGGCATTGTCAAAGTCAAACGATGGGTGTTTACCGTAATTCTACATTAAGTCGTTGGAGATCGTTTGTGCATGTAGTTGACTTGATAGTGGTGATTCAAATTGGTATACGCACACTGTTGAATCAAAGATCACTGGTGTTATTTGCGGCTATTATCCTAACAGGGAAGGGATTTGCCCGCACAGTCAGATATCCAAGGATGGTCTTACATTTCCTATCAGTAGTGGAATTCGTGACAAAGCTGGCAATATTGAGGCAGATGCTAACTACTCCGTCTACCGATACAATCATGATGACTACTTTATTATCAATTGTGTGGATTGCTTGGGTGGTTCTTCATCCAACACCAAGCCCTTGTGAAATTGATAAGACCTGTCAACTACCAAATAATAATAAGACAAGAAGTGATGTAGTAGCGGATGCAGTGTTCCTTGGTCATCCTGCGCTCTTATCCGATGCTTGGGCACTTTGGCTCCTTCCATATCAATTAAAGGAACGATGGCAAGCACCGTTTTGGACATGGCCACTCTGGCCGATGCATTACATTGTTGGATGGTATTGTGTCAATTACCGACGGAGGATTTTTGGTGATGAAGCTGCTTTCTTTTGTGCCGACGATCACCGTTACGGACAAATAAGGCTACAAAATTGGGTAGCCTGTCACTTCGGTAGACACTTTGTGACACACCCTCGTCAGGTAAAAGACAATATCCTCGCTTGTGCAAGACATGCAGAGAAGGTGGGCGTGAAGGTACTATGTCTAGGGTCATTGAATAAGGCGGAGAGTATCAATGGTGGTGGGGTTGGTGTTGTTAAAGCTCTTGGACCAAACCGAAGGCTTTCTGTAATACACGGTAATCATCTAACTGCCGCGACAGTAGTACAGACAATATATCAGTGCTTCGGTGAACGAAAGGTGAAGCTTTTCCTCACTGGTGCCAGCTCGAAAGTTGGATGGGCCATCGCTCAAGCATTGAGGGATCGTTATGGCTACGACGTGCTTTGTCACAGTACCGATCCTGGACGCAGAATTCACTTTGAGAAACACGGATTTGCATCATCGTCACGACTTGCAGAAGGTACTGTGTATAGTGATTATTGGATTGTGGGCAAATATGACCAGGAAGTTGCCAAGTGGATTCCACAAAATTCGGTCGCTATTGTGTTTTCGGTACCACATTCTTTGGAATCTCGTCCTGATTTGCGAGTAATCGAAGCTGGCACTCTTCATATGGATCTAGGACGTTTAGACAAATCGAGAGTTTTTACCAATAAGCTGAAAGAACATGAAATATTTGCTTGTCATGCTGCGAGCGTCGTGGCAGCGTCCCGATTAAAGACAGGTAAAGTGTTACGAATCGATGAGGTTGGACCCGTTGATGTTAATAATATGGATAGCTGGCTTGAGGATGCAATCAAACTTGGCTTCACTATACCTGATTATAAGTCTGTTCAAAAAATGGATCGAAGAAATTTCAACGGCAACAAGCCACCAGTTGTCATTATAGGAGGTGGGCCAAGCGGTCTATCAGTGGCCGCCTGTCTAAGTCAGAAGCAAATTCCTCATATATTGTTAGAGGCTGAGAATGATGCTAATGTGTTTGGGTCATGGACCAGACACTTTGACGGACTAGAGATAACAACTCAAAAGAAGTGGTGTAATCTACCTGGATTTGCCTTCTGCGACAAGGAGTTTCCAAATGAGACTGTGACAGCGAATGACTACCAACGCTACCTTAAGCAATATGCGTGTCGGTATGCAATTAACATTTGTCGAGGGGCAAGGGTTATATCAGTTGAGAAAGGCACAGAGGAGCATCCATATATAGTCAAATACACCAGATCTGGAAGCACGAAAAATAATGGAGCCGCCATGGAATTGTTGAGGGCTTGGTCTGTGGTGGATGCCTCTGGCAAGCATCGAATTCCTCATATCAACACAAGCGATGACATCGTTAGCAAATTGGACTCTGCTGGGATTCATCACGTTCACAGCACTGGCATGTCCAGTGAGTCAACGTGGTCACGTGCAATTCAAGCTGCTCAATCTGGTCGACTATGCGTGGTCGGATTTGGCAACTCGGCCGCGGACCTAATCACTATGCTTTTACAACGTTGTAATGAATGCAATGGTAATAGAGACAGTCAAGTAATGACAAGGATACATGTGGCTGCCAGATCAATACCTCCTGTCTTTCCAAGAAGGTTCAAATTTTTTCGTGTTGATACCATTGGCTATCTCATGCGTATCTTACCAGAGTGTATTCAAGAAATACTTCTTCAACTTCTGTGGGATGCAATTCCTGACAGTAAAGTATGCCAATTAGCCTTTCCGTCATATCTTAAACGATGGACAAAGATTAATGGACGAGTGCCTGTCATTGACAAGCACGGAGTGCTGGCACAAGGATTCAAATCAGGAAATCTTGTTGGACACGGACCAATCTCAAAGACAACGGAAGGACAAATTGTGCATTTTAGTGATGGACTATCAGGTCATAATGTTGTTGGAGTAGAGATTGACATGGTTATTCTGGCTACAGGTTATCAGGAAGAAGGTATAATTGAACGCGAGGATAGATTGAATGGTCTATACAAGTGCGGTTTTAAATCTGATCATTTTTTGCCATTGTTGACATTCGGTGAAGATGCAAATTGGATTGCTGATGATATTGCAGCATCCTACTGTGTATTTCCTTGATTACAACAAATAAAGGATCATAAAGCTTTTGTTCGTGGTGTCGCCGGGTTATTCACCCTCGCATTATTTTTGTCTCACCGCACCGTACCGAGCACCCCTCCACGATGTTTCTTGCCAAGATCGTAGCTTGCCTCCTTTTATGGAGTGGTTCAGCCGCTGAGGAGGTCACACCAGCAGGGGTCAGTTGTGTGGATCTAACCCTCACTGGTAATGGAGCTGCCGATACAACGACTGCAGGCAATTGTTGCAAGGGCGGCGGTCCGTCCGTATCATTTTCGGAGGGAATTATTACCTGCCCAAATGGAGTACAGGGGACCGTGGTCAATGGGGAGTTCATACCCGATGCCACAAGCCCCTCCGCCACTCCACCTGCCTCCTCGACGAGTACTACTACTACAACGAGTTCAGTCAGCACTACAAACGAAGAAACCGGATGTAGTGTTGTCACTGTCGCGTGTGGAACCAAGTGTACACCAGACGCCACGAGCACGTGCAAGGATGGCGAATGTCTTGTTTTGTTTGGAGCGGCCATTTCTTGCGTTGAGCCGGCATCGGTAGGTGCCACCACCATAACATCCTCGGTTGGTGGCGTTACGTCAAATGTCTCGAACAACGAACAAGTCAGCTTCGGCAATGATATTAATCAGGGAGACGTTACGACGCCATCAATTGATGCGGGGGAGACTGACGAGGCTGTTGCTGCCTCTGGCGCGTTCCACGTCAAAGCTTCTGCTACTGCAATGTCGCTTGTGTTTCTAGCTGTTGTTGGTATCAATTAACGGTGGCTGATGTTTGCTTGGTTTGTATTAGTATCAAAACAATCTAATTTTAATACAATTTCATAGCCTTGACAAACTCATGGATGCTAGATATTCTTCTCTTACTGTACCTCGTACAGTCATGACAGCTGCTTGGGCAAGCAATATTGATGACATTCTTTCATGCGTCAAAAGATTACCAGTGGCTACCACATCACAACACGCAGCTGCAAATTGTACTCCTTCGAGATAGTTGAAAAACATAGCATCATCACTCCACACCGATCCAAGGTAGGACCTATATGCTTCCTCGGCATCGTCTTTCACACTTTGAGACACAGGTACAGAAGCGAGCTGACTACGCAGCTGAACGACACGTGATTCGAGATTGGGCGTGCCAACAAAGAGCTGCATATCGAACCGTCCTGGTCTTATGATTGCAGAATCGAATGCTCGTAATCGGTTAGTTGCCAGGAAGAAAATTGATTTCTTAGCCCGACGCAAGTCATTAAGTTGTGTTAGCATCGACGTTGTGAGCAGTCTTGATTCCATTCCCAATCCTGGATTTTCACGATCAAGACAGAACTCCTCAATCTCATCAAATAAGATGACACAATTGTTCAAACATCTGAGACGGTCAAACATGTATCTGATCCTAGATGCAACATTCGTTAAGCCATCTTCAAGAAAGTTTGACGTATCTATAACGACGAAATCCCAACCCATACGCTCGGCGAGCGATTCGCATATTGTCGTTTTAGCTGTGCCAGGCGGGCCGAACAAGATCGCAGAATACGAGCAACCAACTTTTGGGACGCACATACTGCCCGCGATTGAAATTGTGTCAGAGAATGGTTGTATCATGCGCTCATTGATGACGTCTTTCAACGTTCGATACTCCGGCGTCATCGGGTCACCAAGATCCGTGTCGAGTAATCGATCCCACGATGCGAGTTTAGGCACGCCATTGTTTGCTTTACCTCGAAACTCATCGAGGACATCCATGTGCAAAAGTCTTTGAATTACCTTTCGTAGTCTCATAACGCACGTCACCGTTTGAGCAGTCGACCAGGCAACTGGACTGGATGATTGTGAAGTCATATGTGGTGACGCCCAGCCTCGCAACGGTCTACCATAGCACTGACCTGTCACGGGATCGCAGTAGTCAGGTATTATTTCCACGGCACGATGCTCCTCTATCCAAGATAAAAGCCTACGCAAACCATCCAAGTGTGCACGGAAATCTTCAGCGGGCAGTAAGTCGAGCAAGCTCCCAACTGTGTCAGCGGAATAAATGTAGGCATTACCCACGTCCCTACCTGTCCGACGAAAGGACTTGTATATTGGCTGTCCTTGATCCCACATCCCATCGAGTCGTTGACCTTCGAAGAAGGCCTTTAATGCAGCTTGGAGTAATCGACGATTGGGTGGCTTAACTGTCGTCCCTGATGCTGCACCTGCTCCAGGTGTAATCTCTATCCCCGCAGTCCCATCCAATGCTTTCGATGCCTTTATGTATGTCAATAATGAGTAGGCCAGTCGCATAATGTCGAATGACGAATTGTCTCCAGCAACACGAAAGGCTAGCTGTCGACATAATTCGTTGTAACTCACTTCGACGCATCGTGTTAATGCAAGCAACGTCGATGATGCGGCTCCCTCTGGAAGAGCAGAGATTGGCAGTCCTCCAAAGCCGATAGTAGGTTCGTCGTCTGTACTGCTGCCTGTTGCGGCGAGTGGTGGAGTTGATTCAACAAGTTCGGCTAATGCACATGTCGTTTGGTACAATATATATGTTGACATGGGTTGACTTATACCAGAACGACGTCGAGGACGACCCTCAATTGTTGCATTGATCAATCGTTTAACACGTAAACACCGCTCGTCGTCTAATACTGCTTTTCCATCCTCAATATTTAGAAACGATCGTTCACGATTAGTATCAACTTTTAATATAGTGTAAAGTAACAATGGAACTTGGAACATATCCTCCTCACGCCAACTTGCATTTAATAATGATTTTACCACGTCCCGGATAGGAATCATTACAGATGATGATGATGCTGACGACGATGATGTTACATTGTTAACATACATCATATTCATATTGGCATTCACAACATTTGCAAATAATGCTGAACAGTCACCGGTGGCATATATAGATTGTAGTGCAAAGCATGTACTCGTAACACTAATTTGATCTGTACTCCCAGGCTTGACCGAGAATGAACGTAGGTGTGGTTCGTAATATGCAACTAGAAGATCAGGTGCCTCTCGTTCAATAATCTCAAGTCGAGATTCGATTGACTTGATTTCGTCAAACGTGAAACCACTAGCAGAATCATGGCCTTTGCTGCCAACAACAGCCGACGTCACGGTTACACGACGTGGAGTAGAAATTCTAGAATGCTGAATGAATGCACTTGATGACAACGTGGGTAGCGAGAGTGTAAAGAGCCATACCGAAAGAGAGATAACCATGCCCGCGATAACCGCGTCGTTGAAGACCGGAACTGAGAGTATGTGACTCCCAGCATAGGAGGACGACGTCCACGAGACCTACCAGAGATGATGGAAGTCACAAGGAAGAAAGAGTGTCTAGCTTAGGGTACGTATGTACCTACATACTAACACCCCCCCA
>Ga0247843_1003492_pt1 | contig 25703 bp, 24 predicted proteins | sample LaCruzMarch2017__FD_192420 | JGI IMG/M metagenome (GOLD analysis project Ga0247843, IMG submission 192420) | Freshwater microbial communities from meromictic Lake La Cruz, Castile-La Mancha, Spain - LaCruzMarch2017_8m | ecosystem: Environmental > Aquatic > Freshwater > Lake | place: Spain...
GGCGAAAGCGGGGTGAACGACACCCGCAATCCGTGCCCGGCGGGGCGGCCGCCAACAATCGCCGCGAACAGGAACGAGCAGCCGCTCGACCCGCGCCCCGCCGCCCAGACCAGCCGCGACATTCACGGAGAACCGCGCCCGCAACCCATCCGCGCACAGGTCTCCTCATACCAAGCCCCATGGATCGTGACCGATCCACGGGACCTGGTATGCATTTTCTTCGCCTCAAGCGCCGGCGCACCATCCGGCGCTTGGCTTGCGCGCCACTTGGCGCGGCGCCCATCCGGGCGCTCGGGCGGCTGGCGCCGCCCGCAGGTCAATCAATCCGGCCGCTGGTCTCAGCCGAGACCCTTGAGCACGGCGTAGAGCGCGGATTTCGCCTCGAAGCCGATCCCTGGAATGTCGGGCATCGCAACCCGCCCATCCACTACCGGCACATCATCGGCGAAGCCGCCGAAGGGGGCGAACACTTCCGGGTAGCTCTCATTGCCGCCAAGGCCGAGCCCGACCGCGATGTTCAGCGCGAATTGGTGGCCGCCATGCGGCACGCAGCGCCGGCGCGACCAGCCCTGGGCCGCCAGCATGTCCAGCGTGCGCAGATACTCGACCAGCCCATAGGACAAAGCCGGGTCGAATTGCAGCACGTCGCGATCCGGGCGCAGCCCGCCATGGCGGATCAGGTTGCGCGCATCCAGCATGCTGAACAGGTTCTCGCCGGTGGCGATCGGCGGCGCATACTGCTCGGCGAGCGTCGCATGGGTGGCATAGTCCAGCGGGTCCAGCGGTTCCTCGTACCAGCGCAACCCATAGGGGGCGAGCGCCGCGCCATAGGCCAGGGCGGCGTGCAGCCCGAAGCGGCCATTCACATCCACCGCGAGCCGGGTGCCATCGCCGCCGAGCAGCGCCAGCACCGCCTCGATGCGCGCCAGATCCTCCTTCAGCGCGTCGCGGATCGGCGTGCCGGGGGCGCCGCCGATCTTCATCTTCACGGTGGTATAGCCAAGGTCCAGGTAGCGGCGCATTTCCGCGACCAGCGCGGCCACATCCTTGCCCGGATAGTAATAGCCGCCGGCGGCATAGACCCAGGCCGCGTCATCCGCGGCGCCTTCGTTGAAGCGGTCGGCCAGCAGGCGCCACAGCGGCAGGCCGGCCAGCTTCGCCGCCGCGTCCCACAGCGCCATGTCCAGCACACCCACGGCCACGCTGCGTTCGCCATGGCCGCCGGGCTTTTCGTTGCGCATCATCGCCGCCCAGGCGCCCGCCACGTTCAGCGTGCCGTCGGCGGCGGTGATTTCGGCCTCGGTCGCGGCTTCCAGGCGGGGGATGAAGCGTTCCGCCAGCAGCCCCGGCTGCGCATAGCGGCCATTGGAGTTGAACCCATAGCCGGTGGCGGTGCGCGCCCCATCCGTGACGGTGACCGCGACGATGGAGGCGGTCATCTTCGAGAAATCGATATAGGCATTGGCGATGGCGCTGGCGATCGGCGCCACGCCCTGCCTGATGGCCAGGATGCGCATCATGTCCCCCTGCTGGTCGGGGTCGCCTTGTTGCGCCACTCTCGCCCCGAGACAAGGGAGAGGCAGATGCCCGACATCCTGCACGAAACACGCGGCGCGGTGGCCTGGACCACCCTGAACCGGCCGCAGGCGCGCAACGCCATGACCTTCGCCATGTATGAGGGGCTGGTCGAGCAGGCCGCCATCGTGTCGGCCGACCCCGCCATCCGTGCCTGGGTGATCACCGGCGCGGGCGGCAAGGCCTTTGCCGCCGGCACCGACATCAGCCAGTTCACCGAATTCCGCACCGACGCCGACGCCATCGCCTATGAGGCGCGGATCGACCGGGTGCTGAGCGCCATCGAGGATTGCCCGAAGCCGATCATCGCCGCCATCGCCGGCGCCTGCACCGGCGGCGGGCTTGGCATCGCCGGCGTGTGCGACCTGCGCATCGCCGCCGCCAATGCACGCTTCGGCCTGCCCATCGCCAAGACCCTCGGCAACTGCCTGTCGATGGCGAACTATGCCCGCTTCTCGGCGCTGATCGGCCCGGGACGGGTGAAGGAGCTGGTCTTCACCGCGCGCCTGATGGAGGCGCCGGAGGCGCTGGCCGCCGGCCTGGTCAGCGAGCTGCTGCCCGACCCGGCGGCGCTGGAGGCGCGCGCGCTGGAATTGGCCACGATGATCGCGGGCCTGGCGCCGCGGACCCTGACGGCCACCAAGGTGGCGCTGAAGCGGCTGCGCCTGGCGGCCGGGCAGATCCATGGCGATGACCTGGTGACCATGTGCTTCGGCTCGCAGGATTTCCGCGAGGGTGTGACCGCCTTCCTGGCCAAGCGCCCGCCGGTCTGGACGGGGGATTAGCCCCGGCGCATCCTTCGCCGAGACAAGAAGAAAGCGGAGGACATCGCCCATGCTGTCTCGTCGTACCCTGCTGGCCGCGGGCACGGCCGGCTTGGCCATGCCGGCCCTGGCCCAAGGCACCTACCCGACGCGCGCCATCTCCCTGCTGGTGGGCTTCGCCCCCGGCGGCGGCACCGACATCATCGCCCGCCTGCTGCAACCCGCCTTGCAGGAGGAGTTCGGCCAGCCGATCCAGATCGAGAACCGCGCCGGCGGCTCGGGCACCATGGCCGCCGCGGTCAATGCGCGCGGCCGGCCCGATGGCTACCAGATGCTGATGACCACGGTCAGCGCCAGCGCCGTGGTGCCGCCCACCATGAAGCCGCCGCCCTTCGACATCATCGCGGATCAAACCGCCGTGGTGCTGGCCGGCACGGTGCCGCTGGTCGCGGTGGTGCCGCTCAGCTCGCCGGCGCAGGATTTCCAGGGGTTCCTGGCGCATGCGCGGGCCAATCCGGGGAAGCTGAACTATTCCTCCTCCGGCGTCGCCACGCAGCAGCATCTGGCCGCCGAGGCGCTGAGCTTCGATGCCGGCCTGTCCATGACCCACATCCCCTTCCGCGGCACCGGCCAGGCGGTGAATGAGGTGCTGGCGGGCCGCATCGACATCGCCATCGACACGCTGCCCACCTACCTGCCGCATATCCGCGAACGTCGCGTGCGCGCGCTGGCCACCACGATGGCGCAGCGGGTGGAGGCGCTGCCGCATCTGCCCACCATCGCCGAATCCGGCTTCCCCGGCTTCGACGCGGCGGTCTGGTACATGGTGATGGGCCCGCCCGCCCTGCCGGCCGCCATCCGCGAACGCTGGGTCACGGCGGTGAACAGGGTGCTCGCCATCCCCGCGCTTCGAACGCGCGTGGCGGAGGCCGGGTTCATCCCGGGCGGTGGCTCCAGCGCGGATGCGGCGGCGCTGCTGGCCCGCGACGCGGCCAAGTATGCCGAGGTGATCCGGCGGGCGAATATCCGCTTCGATTGATCGCTACATGCGGGCCAGGCGCTCCGCCACGCCCGCCCGCCCCGCGACCAGCGCCAGCATCAGCGCGATCCGCGCCTTTTGCGGGTTGAGGTCGGCCGCGTGCAGGAATCCCGCCTGCACGTAGCGGCTGGTGGCAAAGACCCGCCCCGATCCGGCGCGCGACGACATCAGCACCACCACGCCCTGGCCGATGGCTGCCTCCAGCGCCGCGCGCTCGGCGGGCGTGGCGGCGCCCGGTGCCAGGCCCGCCACCACGATCCCCGCCGCACCCGCCGCCACGAAGGCCGGCACCGCCACCCCGTCGCCGCCCGCGACCGAATAGACCACATCGACGCGCGGCAGCGCCGCCAGCCCGGTGATGTCGATGCGCTGGTCCACCGGCAGCAGGCGCGTGGGCCGCCGCCAAAGCGCGATGGCGTCCGCATCCGCATGGCCCAGCACGCCGAGCCCCGGGCTCTGGAACGTCTGGAGCCTTCCGTTGGAGGTCTTGGTCACCTCCCGCGCCGCATGGATTTCGTCGTTCAACACCACCAGCACGCCCAGGCCCCGCGCCTGCGGGCTGGACGCGACCCGCACCGCCGCCACCAAATTCATGAAGGCGTCGGTGGACAGGCCGGTGAAAGGCCGCTGCGCGCCGGTGATCACCACGGGCAGGTCGAAGGGCAGCGTGAGCGACAGCAGATAGGCGGTTTCCTCCAGCGTCGAGGTGCCGTGCGTGATGACGATGCCGGCCAGGTCCGGCGTGGTGCGCGCCAGGTCGGTCAGCACCGCCACCAGTCGCCGCCAATCGGCGAAGGTCAGGGCGGTGGAGGGGATGGTGGAGAAAGGGACGGGCAGGATCTCGGCCAGTTCCTGCAGCAGCGGCAGGCCCGCCAGGATCGCCTGCGCATCCAGGATCGGCCGGCCCGAGGCCGCGTAATCCTGCACATCCAGCGGATGCGCCCCCTGGCTGGCCAGCGTGCCGCCGGTGGCCACCAGCGCGACCCTGGGCCGGGCGGTCACAGCGGGATCACCTGGCAGGTCAGGCGACAGATCGAGGCCAGCTTGCCGTCGGCGCGGCGGATCTCGGTCTGCCAGACCTGGATCTGCCGCCCCGTGTGAATCGGCCGGCAGATCGCCGTCAGCGTCTGGCCGACCTTCACCGAAGCCACATGGTTGGCATTCACCTCGATGCCGACGGACCCGAAACCCTCGGCCTGCATCAGGTTGCAGGCGGCCGAGCCCAGCGTCTCGCCCAGCACCACCGAGGCACCGCCATGCAGCACGCCGAAAGGCTGCGCGTGGCGCTGATCGACCGGCATGGTGGCGGCCAGATAGTCGGGCCCGATCTCGGTGATCATGATGCCGAGCAAGCCCGGCATGCAGCCGGCAAGCCGGGCATTCACCTGTTCGACGGTCGCCGCGCGCTGCCAGATCATGCGCCCAGTCAGGGCCGGAGCCGTCGCCAGGTCAAGCCACCGCTCGCGGCCAGACCGGCCCAGCGATGCAGCATGAGCCCCGCCACCAGGAACAGCCCCGCCGCCAGCCCGATCCAGATCCCAAGCGCCCCCATGCCACCCCAGATCGCCAGGCCGAGCCCCAGCGGCAGGCCCAGCACCCAATAGCCGATGCCGGCCAGCACCGCCGGCACCAGCGTGTCCTTGAGGCCGCGCAGCGCGCCGGCCGCCACCGCCTGGATGCCGTCGGCGAACTGGAACAGGCCGGCCATCAGCAGCAGCGTGGAGGCGAGCGCCGCGGTCTCGGCGGCGCCCGGATTGCGGGCATCGAGGAACAGCCAGGGCAACATCTCGCTGAACCCGATCAGCGCCGCGCAACTCACCAGCATGAAGCCCCCGCCCAGCGCCACCCCGATCCAGCCCGCCTGCGCCGCCTGTCGCGCCCGCCCCGCCCCGGCGGCCAACCCGACGCGCGACGTCGCGGCCTGCCCGACCCCCATCGGCACCATGAAGGTGGCCGAGGCGATCTGCACCGCGATCGCATGCGCCGCCACCGACACCGCGCCAAACCAGCCGATGGCCAGCGCGGCGGTGGAGAAGACGCCGATCTCCAGGGCCATGGCGCCGGCGATCGGCAGGCCGAGCTTCGCCACTTCCCGCAGCCGCGGCGGATCGAAGCGCCACCAGCGGCCGAGGATGGCGAAGCGCTTCAAATGCCGGTCGCGCGCGATCATCGCCAGCAGCGCCATCAGCATGAACAGGTTGCAGAGCGAACTCGCCAACCCCGCCCCCGCCACGCCCATGCCCGGCAGGCCAAGCCCGCCCCAGATCAGCCAGGCATTCAGCGGCACATTCAGCGCGATGCCGGCCACCGAGACCGCCAGCGCCAGCCCCGGGCGCCCCTCGGCGCCCAGGAAGCCGCGCAGCACGATGAAGCCGCAGAATAGCGGCAGCCCCCACATCAGGGCGCGCACATAATCCTGCGCCATGCTGGCCAGCGCCGGTTCCTGCCCCAGCGCGCCCAGCACCGGCCCGGTGAACCACAGCAGCGCCCAGGCCGGCAGGGTGGCGGCGGCGCAGGCCCACATGGCGGCGCGCACATCCCGCCGCATGCCGCGCACGAAGCCGCGCCCCCGCCCGCGCGTCTGCGCCACCATCGGCGCGGCGGCCAGGGCCAGCCCGAAGGCCGGGGCGATCAGCGCGAAGAACAGGTTGGCGCCAAGGGTGGCCGCCGCCAGCGCCTCGGTGCCGACGCGGCCGAGGAACAGCGCGTCGGTCAGCGTCAGCGCGAATTGCGTCAGGTTGGTCAGCACCAGCGGCCAGGCGAGCGAAAGCGTCGCCCGCGCTTCGGCGCGCCAGCCGCCGGTCTGGGACGGCGTCTGGTGATGGGTGTCCATGACGGAAGGACATAGCCGCAATCGGGCCCGGGCGCACGCGTCGCGCCCGCGTGTCATACCAGCGGCCGAATTGATTGACCTGCGGGCGGCGCCAGCCGCCCGAGCGCCCGGATGGGCGCCGCGCCCAGTGGCGCGCAAGCCAAGCGCCGGATGGCGCGCCGGCGATTGAGGCTCAAAAAAGCATACCAACGAGTCACTGAAAGTGACCGTTGGTGTCAGCCCTCCCGCCCGCGCGGGGGCTGCGCTACAAGCGGCGCAAGTCCCAGGAGACGCCAGCATGAACCGCCGCCCCCTGCTCGCCGCCCCCGCCCTGGCCACGGCCGGGATGCTGCTGCGCCCGACCTCCGCCCACGCCCAGGCGCCGCTGGTCACCGAGGAGGTGATGGTGCCCGCCACCCAGGGCGGCGGCGAGATTTTCCTGCGCGGCAAGCGGCCGGAGGGGCTGGCCGCCAGCCCCGCCCGCACCCTGCTGTTCGTCCATGGCGCCACCTATCCGGCGCACACCACCTTCGACCTGCCGCTCGCCGGCCTGTCCTGGATGGATTACATCGCCGCGCGCGGCTTCGACGTGTGGTGCATGGATCTGCGCGGCTATGGCCGCAGCACCCGCCCCGCCGCCATGGGCCAGCCGCCGGAAGCCAATCCGCCGCTGATGCGGGGCGCCGAGGCGCTGGCCGACATCGCCGCCGCCGCCGCCCATATCCGCGCGGCGCGCAACCTGCCGAGCCTGGTGCACATGGCCTGGTCTTGGGGCTGTTCGCTGATGGCGCGCTTCGCCACCGAGAATCCTGGCCTGGTGAACCGCCTGGTGCTGCACGCGCCGCAATGGCTGCGCGAGGGGCCGAGCACAGCGGGCGTGCCGACCGGCGCCTATCGCACGGTGACGCAGGCCCAGGCGCGCACGCGCTGGGTGAACGGCGTGCCGGAGGCGGCGCGGGCCGGGCTGATCCCGCCCGGCTGGTTCGAACATTGGGCCGGCGTGACCTGGGCCACCGATCCCGAGGGGCTGCGCCGCAACCCCGCCGTGCTGCGCGCCCCCAACGGCGTGCTGGCCGACAGTGCGGAAAACTGGCAGGCGGGCCGCCCCTGGTGGGATCCCTCGCGCATCACCTGCCCGACCCTGCTGGTGACCGCCGAATGGGACCGCGACACGCCGATGTCCATGGCGACCACCCTGTTCCCCCTGCTGACCGCGTCGCCGGGCAAGCGCTGCGTGCTGCTGGGCGAGGGCACGCACAGCATGATGCTGGAGCGCAACCGCGGCGCGCTGTTCCAGGCCGTGCAGGTGTTCCTGGAAGAAGCCGCGGCCTAAAATTCCTGTCATTCCGCCTTCGCGGGTTACAGCTGCATTGCAGGGCGGGTGAAGGCGTGCAGAAACTTGCGCACAGCGGGGCTCAACCCGGTGTCTGCAGGAAACCCGTCCGATGCTGTTCCGCCGCCTTGTTCCCGCCGCGCTACTGGCCACCACCCTGGCCGCCGCTGTTGCGACGCCCGCCATCGCGCAGGATCCGTCCTTCCGGTTGAACAACCGCAGCGGGACCACGATCAACGAGGTCTATGTCTCCTCCTCGGCCAGCGGCTCCTGGGGCAGCGACCTGCTCGGCGCCAATGTGCTGAACTCGGGCCAGACGCTGAGCATCCGCATCCCGAGCGGCCGATGCATGAACGACATTCGCGTGGTCTATGCCAATGGCCGGCCGCAGGAATGGCGCCAGCAAAACACCTGCCAGATCACGGATTTCAACGTGAACTGAGGGCGCCGCGCCGGCCGGCTTGAACCGGCCGGGCCGCCCTGTATGGTCCGGGGCAAGCAAGGAAGGCCTTCCCCAGATGTCCCAGACCTTCGACGTCATCGTCATCGGCGCCGGCCCCGGCGGCTATGTCTGCGCGATCCGCGCGGCCCAGCTCGGCATGAAGGTGGCCTGCGTGGAGAAGCGCGCCACCCTCGGCGGCACCTGCCTCAATGTCGGCTGCATCCCCTCCAAGGCGCTGCTGCAATCCTCCGAACATTATGAGGAGGCGCTGCACAAGCTGGCCGATCACGGCGTGAATGTCGGCGGCGTGACGCTGGACCTCGCCCGCATGCAGGCGCGCAAGGCCGAGGTGGTGGGCGCCAACGTCAAGGGCATCGAGTTCCTGTTCAAGAAGAACAAGGTCACCTGGCTGAAGGGGGCCGGCCGCGTGCTGGGCGCCGGGCGCGTCGATGTCGACGGCACCGAATATGCCGCCCGCCACATCGTGATCGCGACGGGCAGCGAGAGCATCCCGCTGCCGGGGATCGAGGTGGACGAGAAAATCGTGGTCACCTCCACCGGCGGGCTGGAGCTGGACCGCGTGCCGGGGCATCTGGTGGTGATCGGCGGCGGCTATATCGGGCTGGAGCTCGGCAGCGTCTGGCGGCGGCTCGGCGCCGAGGTGACGGTGGTGGAATTCCTCGACCGGCTGGTGCCGTCCATGGACCTGGAAGTGGGCAAGGCCTTCGAGCGGGTGCTGGCCAAGCAGGGCATCAAGACGAAGCTGCGCACCAAGGTTACTGGCGCGACGCGCACGGCGTCGGGCGCCACGCTCACGCTCGAACCCGCTTCCGGCGGCGCGGCCGAGACGATGGACGCCGATGTGGTGCTGGTCGCCATCGGCCGGCGCGCCTTCACCGCGGGGCTCGGCCTGGCCGAGGCCGGCGTCGCGCTGGATGAGCGCGGGCGGGTCAAGGTGGATGGCCATTATGCCAGCAGCGTCCCCGGCATCTGGGCGATCGGCGACGTGATCGCCGGCCCCATGCTGGCCCACAAGGCCGAGGAGGAGGGCGTGGTGCTTGCCGAGATGCTGGCCGGCCAGAAGCCCCATCTGGACTACGGGATCATCCCGGGCGTGGTCTATACATGGCCGGAAGTCGCCAGCGTGGGCGAGACCGAGGAACAGCTGAAGGCGCGCGGCGTTGCCTATCGCGTCGGCAAGTTCCCCTTCATGGCCAATGGCCGCGCCCGCGCCATGGGCGAGATGGATGGCTTCGTGAAGATCCTGGCCGATAGCGCGACGGACCGCGTGCTGGGTTGCCACATCATCGGGCCGGACGCCGGCACGCTGATCGCCGAGATCGCGATCGCGATGGAATTCGGCGCCAGCGCCGAGGATGTGGCGCGCACCTGCCACGCCCACCCCTCGTTGAACGAGGCGGTGAAGGAGGCTGCGCTGGCGGTGGCGGGCCGGCCGATCCACATCTGATCAAGTATCTCGGCTCCAAGAAGGCGCTGCTCGGCCATATCCTGCGCGCGGTCGGCGCCGCCGCGCCCGACCATGCCAGCATCGCCGACCTGTTCTCGGGCTCGGCGCGCGTGGCGCATGCGCTGAAGGCCGCCGGCTGGCGCGTGGTGGCGAATGATGAGCTGGCCTTCGCCCATACGCTGGCGCTCGGCACCGTGCAGGCGGATGCCGAGGCCTGGGCCCCGGCGGCCGGACAGCTGCTGGCCGAGCTGGCCCGGCTGCCCCCCGCCCCCGGCTGGTTCACCGCCGACTTCGCCGAGGGCGCCCGCTACCTGCACCCGACCAACGCCGCCCGGCTGGAGGCGATGCGCGAGGCGATCTTCGATCTCGGCCCGCCACCCGAGCTTGAGGCGGTGCTGCTGACCGCCCTGTTGCAGGCGGCCGACCGGGTGGACAGCACGGCCGGCCACCAGATGGCCTTCCTGCGCGACTATGCGCCTCGGGCGCTGAAGCCGCTAACGCTGCGCCTGCCCGATCTGCTGCCGCGCCCGGCGGCGGGCGGCTCGCTCGCGCTCTGCGCCGATGCGCTGGCCATTGCGGCCGACCTGGATGTGACGGTCGCCTACCTGGACCCGCCCTATGACCAGCACGCCTACCTCTCCAACTATCATCTGTGGGAGACGCTGGTGCGCTGGGACCGGCCTGCCACCTATGGGCGGGCGCGCAAGCGGGCGGATTGCCGGGTGCGGCGCAGCCCCTTCAACCGGCGCGACGCGATCGGGCCGGCCTTCGCCACCCTGGTCGACCGGCTCAGCGCGCCGACGCTGATCGTCTCCTTCGGGATCGAGGGCTTTCTCACCCGCGCCGAGGTGGAAGCCGCCCTGGCCGCGCGGCGCTTCCTGCACGTGCTGGAACTGCCGCACCGGCGCTATGCCGGCACCCGGCTTGGCATCCACAACCCGGCCGGCGTCGCGGTGGGGACCCCGGGGCCGGAGGCGACGATCGAGCGGCTCTATGTCGCCAGCACGCAGCGGCTCGACCTGCCCTGGGCGTGACCGCCGCCCCTTGCAACATGACACCGCGTCCATGATGTGGGGGCGATGATCGAACTCCGCCCCTCCTTTCGTCGCAAGCTGGCTGGCTGGGTGCTGATGCTGGTCGGCGTGCTCGGCCTGATCCTGCCCTTCCTGAACGGCACGCTGTTCCTGGTCGCCGGCATGTTCGTGATGCGCCACCAATATGCCTGGTCGCAGCGCGGCGTGGCCTGGGCCGCGGGCAAATGGCCCGGGATGATGGCGCGCGTCGAGGAGATCGAAGGCAAGCTGGCCATCCGCGCCCGGCGGGGCGAGGCGCGTCTGGCCGCGATGTTCCGCCGCGCCTGATCGGGCGTCCCATCCGGCGCCCCATCTGGCGTTGCCGCGCCAGCCCGGGCAGCCTGGACGCGATGAACCTTGTCGCAGCGGCGCTGGGCGTGGCGCAAACCATTGCCTGGGCCTGTACCTACTATCTGCCGGCGGTGATCGCGGGGCCGGTGGCCAGCGAACTCGAGGTGCCGCTGGCGCTGGTGGTCGGCGCCTTTTCGGCGGCGCTGCTGGTGGCCGGGCTGGCGGCGCCGCGCATCGGCCGCGCCATCGAGGCGCGGGGCGGACGCGGGGTGCTGGCGCTCTCGGCGCCGGTGCTGGCCGCGGGGCTGGCGCTGATGGGCCTGCTGCCCGGCCTGGCCGGCTGGGTGCTGGCCTGGCTGGTCACCGGGCTCGGCATGGCGATGGGGCTGTATGACGCGGCCTTTTCCACCCTTGGCCGGCTCTACGGGCGGTCTGCGCGGCAAGCCATCACCATCGTCACGCTGTTCGCGGGCTTTGCCAGCACCCTGGCCTTCCCGGCCGGTGCGCTGCTGCTGCCCGAACTCGGCTGGCGCGGCCTTTGCCTGCTGTATGCGGCGCTGCACCTGGCGGTGGTGTTGCCGGTCTACCTGGCCTTCGTGCCGCGGGCCGCGCCGCTGGAGCCCGCGCCGAGCGCCGCGCCGGATGCCGGACCCAAGGCGGATGCCACGGCGCAGCGATGGGCGTTCCGCTGGCTGGCCCTGTTCTTCACCCTGCGGACCGTGATTTCCTCGATCTTCGCGGTGCACCTGATCCTGCTGCTGCAGGGGCTTGGCCTGACGCTCACCGCGGCCGTCGGTGTCGCGGCGGCGGTGGGTGCGGCGCAGGTGGGCGGGCGCGTGATGGAGTTCACGCTCGGCGCCCGCGCGCACCCGCTGACGGTGGCGCGGGCAGGGGCGCTGCTGCTGCCGCTGGGTCTGGTCGGGCTGCTGGCGGGGCCGGCGGCGGGGTTGCTCACGCTCAGCGCGGCGGCGCTGCTGTTCGCGCTGGCCTATGGCACCAGCAACGGCATCCTGACGATCAGCCGCGGTGCCGTGCCCTTGGCGCTGTTCGGGCCGCAGGGATATGCCACGCGCATGGGGCGGCTGGCGCGGCCGAACCTGGTGGCGGGCGCGCTCGCCCCGGTGCTGGCGGCGCCGCTGGTGGAACATCTGCCCGCCGCGCTGACCTTCGCGCTGGCCGCCTGCCTGGCCAGCCTGGCGCTTGCGGCGCTCTGGGCGGTCAGGCCGCCAGCCGGCTGAGGTAGACCAGGCCGAACAGGCCCCACAGGGTCACGGCGACCAGGCCCACCCGTTCGGCGTGCCACAGCAGGCGGCGGCGGAGCGCCCGGCCCAGCAGCTTCTGCGCTTCCTTGCGGGAAAGGCTGCGGGCGAAGTCGGGCCGCCAATCGGTCAGGACCCACCAGGTCTCGCTGTCGCGCGGGTCCTGGTCGGCGGCCCGCCAGGCGGCGACCAGCAGCGCCAGCGCACAGAGCGCCACCAGGTCGCCGCCCGAGCGGAATGACAGGGCCATGTCGAAGGACAGGGCCAGCATCACCGTCATGATCGCCAGGGCCGCGAAGGCCAAAGCCCGGCGGATGCAGAAATCGGCCGCGGCCTCGATCGCGTCCATCATCACCTCCGACACGGTGGAGCATGGCGCCCCGCCGCGCAAAGGCCAAGCGGAAAGCGTGCCGACCCGGCCGGGTTCAGCCGCGCACGCGCTGCGGCGGCCGTGCCGCCTCGGCGGTGACGGTGCGCGGGTTCTCGGCCAGCGCGATGCGCGACAGCAGCGTCAGCGCGGCCGAGTAATAGTCGGAACCATCGGTCACCGGCGGCAGGCTGCGCGCCACCGGGCGCTGCCAGCCGGAGGCGATGGTCACTTCGGCCACGGCGTCGATGCCGGCGGGCGCGGCGAAGGGCGCCAATTGGCCGCTGCGCAGGTCGGTCCAGGCGGGGCGCACCGCGTGGCTGGGCTCCGACCAGAAGGTGGCCGGCCCGCGCACCGCCGGTTCGTCGATCATGCCGGCCCAGGCCAGGTGCAGCGGCACCCGCACCGCATCATAGCCGAAGCGCGACGGCCAGCCATTTGCCGGCCGCATATGCTGCTGCTGCGGCACGCCGCGCGCCAACTGGACCGGGCTGCGCTGCACTTCCACCCAGTCGGCGGGCAGGCCCCAGCGGCCGAAGCGCGCTTCCCGCAGCAGCTGGGTGCCATCGCCCATCAGCCGGCCCCAGGCCCGATCGGGCACGGCGCGCGACAGGGCGAACAGGGCCGGGAAGGCGTAGTAGCTCGGGTTCACCACCACCCGGTCGGCGAAGTCGAACCCGGTGGCACCCGGCAGCAGCAGGGTGCGGCCATTCACCTCGACGACCAGCTTCTGCAGGATGGAGCCGGCGATCGCCTGCGCCTCGCGCCGCCAGTCGGAGACACCCCAGCGCTCGGCGCCGCGCAGCAGCGCATAGGCGATGTAGATGTCGCCATCGGTGGCGTTGTTCGTATCCTGCACCGGGTTGCGCACCCCGGGGCGCCAGCGCCAGGAATGCAGCCCATCGGGCCGGCGCAGGTTGCGGCGCGCCCAGTTCAGGCAGCGCTCGAAGGTGGCGCGATCGTCGAAAGCTTCGGCGAACAGCATGCAGTAGCCCTGCCCCTCGCTGTGGGACACCCCGTCATTGCCGGTGTCCACCACGCGTCCATCCGCCAGCACGAAACGCTCGCGAAAGGCGGCGTACTCCGTCCGCGGATCATCGGGCGACGCCATGGTCGTGGCCACCGGGCGGGAGACGCAGGCCGGCATGGCCACCAGCGCCGCGGTCGAGACGGCAAGCAGGGCGCGGCGGGTGATGCGCGAGGCGCGATTGCCGGCGGGCAGGTCGATATCCTCAGGGGGAGCGTTCGAAACGGCGAGCATGGCGGGAACTCCTGGCGTGTCTTGGATCAGGGGGTGTCTTGGATCGGCGGCGTGCGAGGATCAGGCGTTGCCGAGCGTCAGCCGCGCGCGCAGCCCGCCCTCGGCCAGGGACCAGGCGTCGAGCCGGCCGCCGACCGCTGCCACCAGGCGGCGCGCGAGGGTGATCGACAGGTCAGCGCCGGCCTGCTGCGCCGCGGTCGCGCCGGGGGCGGCGGGGCGGATGCACAGCTCGATGCGCGCCTCGCTGCCATCGGCATCCAGCGACAGGTCGGCGGTGGCGCGGCCGCCGAGGTCGCCCAGCGCATGGCGGGCCAGCAGCTCGATTGCCCGGCAGAGATGCGGCAGGTCCAGCCGGAAGGCTGGCGTGGCATCGGGCTGCAGGGTCAGGCGCCGGCGATGCGGCAGCTCGAAGGCGTCCAGCGTCCTGGTCAGGCCACCCATGAGCGCATGGGCCGAGAGGGGGGCGATCGCGGTGCGGATGCGGCCATCCTCCAGATCAGCCAGGTTCCGCAGCTCGTCCAGCAGGCCCAGCAGGCGGCGGGCACCGGCCCGCTGCGCCGGCGAGGCGAGGCCGTTCGGCGCGACCAGGGCCGCCAGCGGATCGCGCAGCTGGCGGCTGAAGGTGGCCAGCGTCTCCGCATCGATGGACCGCGTGGCCAGGGTCAGCAGCAGCGCTTCGGCGGCCGCCACCGGGTTGCTCGGCCCGGCGGGCTGCGGCGCGGGCGGGTGCAGGGCCGCCCGGCGCCGGTTGGCGGCCGAGGTCAGCGCCCCATTCACCAGCGCATGAAGCTCGGCCGCGCGGGTGTGCTTGGGCAGCAGCCCATAGGCGCCGATCCGCTCGGCAGCCATGCCATGCGCCGGGGACGCGTAGCCGGTGATCAGCACCACTTCCAGCGCATCGACCGCGTCGCGCCCGGCCAGCGCGGCCTGCGCCAGTTCGAACCCATCCTGGTTCGGCATGCGGATGTCGGCCAGCAGCGCGCCCACATCCGGCCGCGCGGCCAGCAGGCGCAGCGCGTCGGCGGCGCTGCCGGCGGTGAGCACCGACAGATCCCGCCGCGCCAGCGTGTCGGCCAGCTCATCGCGCACATCGGGTTCGTCATCGACGATCAGAACGGACAGGCCGGTCTGGTCCGGGCGGGAGAGGAGGTCGCCCATCAGATCGGCGGTCGGGGCGGCGGCGGTGCCATGGAGCATGTTCATGAGAGCGGTCTCCGTCCAGGTCTGGATCGGCCGCGGATGCCCTTGGGGGGCGGCGCGGCCGGCGATGACGGATGGATGCCGCGGACCTTCGTCGTGCGGGTGTCGCCTTTTGCCTTAGTCCTTTGTTCATCTTCGGATCACCAGCCTCGACGTCGTCCATCGTCCTGGGCTATCTGACCTTGTCGAGGCAGCTTTCCTGTTTGAGAGACGCCGACCGTCTGAGGAGACGATGATGAACACGACCTTGCAGGCGGCGACTGTCGCGCGTTCATCCTCCTCACCGGCGAGCGAAGCTGAGTCGACGCCCGCCAAGGCCCAGACGCTCACGCCGCTGATCCTGCTGGCCGATGATGAACGCGACCTGACCGACGAAATGGCCGCCTATCTGGGCCGCTACGGGCTGCGCACCATTGTCGCCAATTCCTTCCAGGCGGCGCTGCATTTGCTGGATACGCATCGCCCGGACGCCGTCATCCTGGACCAGCGGCTGGGCCCGGTGGACACGCTGCCGCATCTGCCGGAACTGCGCGCCCGCACCGATGCGCCCATTTTGATCGTCACAGCCAACCGAGAAGAAACAGATCGTGTGCTTGGGCTTGAGCTGGGGGCAGATGATTTCCTGGTGAAGCCGGTATCGGGTCGCGAGCTGGTGGCGCGGCTGCGCGCGCGCATCCGCCGCCCCGCGGTCCACGCCAGCACCGCCAATACCGCGCCGAAGCGCCCGCGCTGGCGCATGGTCGAGGCGGAGCGCGCGGTCGTGCGCCCCGATGGCAGCACGCTGGAGCTGACGACCGCCGAATTCGACCTGCTGATGGCCCTGGCGGCCCACCCGGGCGAGGTGCAATCGCGCGAGGCGCTGACGCGCGCGGTGTTCCGCCGGACCTGGCGGCCGGGCGACCGCGCGGTCGACAATGCGGTTCTGCACCTGCGCCAGAAGCTGATGCCCGACCTGGGCGAGCGCTGTATCATCACGATCCGGCAGGTCGGCTACGTCTTTATTGGGTTCCCAAACTCCTAGGAAGACAAAGAAATCTCTTTCGTTGGACTGGGCGCTCGCGAAACCGCGAGTCTCGATTAGCGAGACAATCCTGAGCGAGTTCTCTACAACCCACACGCTCACGAGCAGCATCATCACACCTCAGTGACAAGAGGTGACGTCCACAGCTCCGTGAAGCGTGCGGACGACATCTTCCACCGCCGACGACAAATCCCCCCTTGCGTCGCCGACACGGGGCGACAAAGCCGAGACATCTCCCGTCCGGCCCGTGAATTGCTTACATTCAGCCCATGTCCGAGACCCCGATCGCCTTCCTGCTGAATCACCAGCCGGTGACGCTGCCGCCAGCGACCCCCCCCGCCATGAGCCTGCTGGACTGGCTGCGCGCCGCCGGCCGCACCGGCACCAAGGAAGGTTGCGCCGAGGGCGATTGCGGCGCCTGCACCGTGGTGCTGGAGGGCGCCGATGGCAGCCGCACCCCGATCAATGCCTGCCTCACCCTGCTCGGCCAGGTGCATGGCCGTGCCATCCGCACGGTCGAGGGGTTGCGCTGCGCCGATGGCGCCCCCCACCCGATCCAGCGCGCCATGGCCGAGAGCGACGGCACCCAATGTGGCTTCTGCACCCCCGGCATCGTGATGACGGCCTGGGCCCATGCCGCGACCGGCGGCGACCCGCATGAGGCGCTGGCCGGCAATCTTTGCCGCTGCACCGGCTACCGCCCGATCCTGGAGGTGTTCGAGGGCCTGGCCGCCGATCCGGCAGAGGCCGCCACCCTGCCTGCGCCAGCCAGCGCCACCTTCCGGGCGCCCGGCCAGGAATTCCACCTGCCCGCCACGCTGGCCGAGGCATTGTCGCTGCGAGCCGCCCATCCCGATGCCTGGCTGCTGGCGGGGGGCACCGATCTGGGTCTTTGGATCGCCGATCACCGGCAGGCCCCGCCCGCCATCATCTGCCTGCTGAACGTGCCGGAGATGCATCATCTGGCGGCAACGCCGGCCGGCCTCAGCGTCGGCGCGGCCCTGTCCTACGGGGCGCTGCTGGACGCTTGCCGGCGCGAAGCGGGCTTCGCGCCGCTGGCCGGGCTGCTCGCGCGGCTGGGCTCGCGGCAGATCCGCGGCCTTGGCACGCTGGGCGGCAATCTTGGCACCGCCTCGCCGATCGGCGATGCGCTGCCGCCGCTGGTGGCGCTGGGCGCGCGCGTGACGCTCGCCTCGGTGCGCGGCACGCGCCGCCTGCCGGTGGACGAATTCCTCACCGGCTATCGCACCAACGCGCTGGCGCCGGACGAGCTGATCCTGGCGATCGACCTGCCCCGCCCGGACGCAGCCGCGCTGTTCGCCTGCGAGAAGGTCAGCAAGCGCCATGACCAGGATATCGCGACGGTGGGCCTCTCGGCGCTGATTGCCTTCGATGGACCGCGGATCGCCGCGGCGCGGCTGGCCTATGGCGGCATGGGGCCCGGCGTGATGCGCGCCCGCGCCGCCGAAGCCGCACTCATCGGCCGCCCCTTCGACGAGATGGCGCTGGAAGATGCCGCGGCCGCCCTGGCCGCCGATCTCACGCCCCTGTCCGATTGGCGTGGTACCGCCGGCTATCGCGCTTCGGTGGCGGCGGGGCTGCTGCGGCGCCTGCATCTGCGCGCCACCCGCCCGGACCTGGCGGCCGATGTGATGGAGGTGGCGTGATGGATGGCGGGGCTCCCGGCCGGCGTGGCGCCGGCGCCGCGCTGCGCCATGACAGCGCGCTGAAGCACACCACCGGCGAGGCACGCTACGCCGATGACGTGCCGGACGCGCCCGGCACGCTGCATGCCGCGCTGGTGCTCTCGCCGGTCGCGCATGGGCGGATCGAGGATCGCGGGCTCGACCCGGTGCGCGCCATGCCGGGCGTGGTGGCGGTTTTGACGGCTGCCGACATTCCCGGCCGCAATGATGTGGCCGCCGCCGGCAGCGATGAGCCGCTGTTCGCCGAGGAGATCGTCGAATTCGCCGGCCAGCCGCTGGCGCTGGTGCTGGCTGAGACGCGCGACGCCGCGCTGCGCGCCGCCGCCGCCGCCACGCCCCGCATCGCGCCGCTGCCCGCCATCCTCGGCATCGCCGCCGGGCTGGAAGCGCAGCAATATGTGGTGGCGCCCCAGACCATGCGCCGCGGCGACCCGGAGGCCGCGCTGGCCCGCGCGCCACGCCGGATCGAGGCGGAGTTCAGCGCCGGCGGGCAGGAGCATTTCTACCTGGAAGGCCAGGTCGCGCTCGCCACGCCTGGCGAGGATGGGGACATGCAGGTCCTCTCCTCCACCCAGCACCCCTCCGAGGGGCAGCATATCGTCGCCCGCGTACTCGGCCTCGCCTACAACCAGGTCACCGTCACCTGCCGGCGCATGGGCGGCGGCTTTGGCGGCAAGGAAAGCAATGCCAGCTGGATCGCGGCGGCGGCCGCACTTGGCGCGCATGCCACGCGCCGGCCGGTGAAGCTGCGGCTGGCGCGGCGCGCCGACATGCTGGCCACCGGCAAGCGCCACCCCTTCCTCTATCGCTGGCGCGCCGGCTTCGATGAAAGGGGCCGCATCACCGCGCTCACCGCGCTGTTGGCCGCCGATGGCGGCTGGAGCCTGGATATGTCGGGCGGCGTGGTGTTCCGCGCCATCACCCATGCGCTGAATTGCTGCGACGTGCCGGATGTGGCGATCACCGGCTGCGCGGTGCGCACCAACAGCCAGTCCCACACCGCCTTCCGCGGCTTTGGCGGGCCGCAGGGCGCGCTGCTGATGGAGGATGTGGTGCACCGCGTGGCCGCCGCGCTGCACCTCCGGCCAGAGACCGTGCGTGCGGAAAATTTCGCCGGCGGCCCCAATGACGATGAAACCGCCTATGGCCAGAAGCTGGAAGGCGATCTGATCCGCCGCGTCTGGGCCGAGGCGGTCCAGGGTGCCGCGCTGGATCGGCGCCGGGCGGAAGTGGCGGCCTTCAACGCCAGCCACCCGACCTTGCGGCGCGGCATTGGCAGCATGGTGCTGGCTTTCGGGATCTCGTTTGGCATCCAGCATCTGAACCAGGCGGGCGCGCTGGTGCATGTCTACAGCGATGGCTCGATCCGCCTGAACCATGGCGGCACCGAGATGGGCCAGGGCCTGTTCATGAAGGTGGCGCAGGTGGTGTGCGACGTGTTCGGCGTCGATCCCGACCGCATCGCCATCACCGCCACCTCCACCGCCGAGGTCCCGAACACGGCGCCCACCGCCGCCTCCACCGGCAGCGACCTGAATGGCTGGGCCGCGCATGCCGCCGCCACCACCATCCGCGACCGCATGGCCATCGTGGCCGCGGCCCGCTTCGGCGTGGCGCCGGCCGAGATCGTCTTCGCCGATGGCCGCGTGTGGGCGGAGCGGCCCGGCAGCAACCGCTTCCTGGAATTCGGCGAGCTGGCGAAGCTGTGCTTCCTGGAACGCGTCAGCCTCTCGGCGACGGGGTTCTACCGCACGCCCGACATCCATTGGGACCGCGCCACCATGCGCGGCCACCCCTTCTTCTATTTCAGCTACGGCGCCGCCATCAGCGAGGTGCTGGTCGATACCCTGACCGGCGAGCATCGCTGCCTGGCCACCGACATCGTGCAGGATTGCGGCCGCAGCCTGAACCCCGCCATCGACCGCGGCCAGATCGAGGGCGCCTTCGTCCAGGGCATGGGCTGGCTGACCTGCGAGGAGCTGTGGTGGGACGCGCAAGGGCGGCTGCGCACCGTGGGCCCCTCGACCTACAAGATCCCAGGCTCCCGCGATGTGCCGAAGCACTTCAACGTCCGCCTGCTGGAGGGCGCGCCGGCCCGCAACGAGACGATTTTCCGTTCGAAGGCCGTGGGCGAGCCGCCCTTGCTGCTGGCGATCAGTGTCGCGAATGCGCTGAAGGACGCGATCGGCACGCCGGAGCTCGACCTGCCCGCCACGCCCGAGCGCGTCCTGATGGCGATTCGCGCCCGGGGGGGATAGGCTGCGGGGCGGGGGAGGATGCCATGGCCCAACAACCGGTGATCCGCGCCTTTTTCGACGTGCCGACCAACACCGTCTCCTACCTGGTGTGGGACCCGGCGACGCGCCGCGCGGCGGTGATCGACCCGGTGCTCGACTGGGATAACCGCTCGGGCGAGGCCGATACCGCCTCGGCGCAATCCATCCTGGACGCGGCGAGCGCCGAGGGGCTCGGCATCGATTGGATCCTCGAGACCCATGTCCATGCCGACCACCTGACCGCGGCGCCCTGGATCAAGGCGCAGACCGGCGCGCGGATCGGCATCGGCTCGGGCGTGAAGCAGGTGCAGACCATCTTCCGCCCGGTCTTCGGCCTGGATGATCTGAAGCCCGAGGGCGGCGACTTCGACGCGCTGTTCGAGGATGGCGCGCACTTCGCGATCGGCGATCTGCCGGTCACGGTGCTGCACCTGCCCGGCCATACCCCCGCCTGCGTCGGCTTCCGCGTCGCCGCGGCCGATATCTTCGTGGGCGACACGCTGTTCATGCATGATTACGGCACCGCCCGCTGCGACTTCCCCGGCGGCGATGCGCGCACCCTGTACCGCTCGATCCAGCGCCTGCTGGCGCTGCCGCCGGCGACGCGGCTGTGGATGTGCCATGACTATAAGGCGCCCGGCCGCGATGCCTTTGCCTGGCAATCCACCGTGGCGCTGCAGCGCGCCCAGAATCCGCATGTGAAGGATGGCAGCACGGAGGAGGCGTTCGTGGCCTTCCGCACGCAGCGCGACGCCACCCTCGCCGCGCCCACGCTGCTGCTGCCCTCGATCCAGGTGAATGTCCGCGCCGGCCGCTTCCCGGCGGCCGAGGCGAATGGCGTGCGCTATCTGCGCATCCCGGTCACGCCAAAGGCGCCCGCCGCCTTGTCCTGAGCCGGTCGCGCCCGCATCCTGGGCGACTCGGGGAACGGAGACGATCGATGCGGCTCGGCATGGTGGGTCTGGGGCGGATGGGCGCCAATCTGGTGCGGCGCCTGCAGCGCGCCGGCATCGGGGCGGTGGTGTGGGACCGTGACCCGGCCGTCGTCGCCGCCCTGGCCGCCGAGGGGGCCGAGCCCGCGCAGGACCTGGCCGATCTGGTGGCGCGGCTCGACGCGCCGCGCGCCGTCTGGGTGATGCTGCCGGCCGGCGCGGCGACGGAAGGTGCCCTGTCCATGCTGGCCGATCTGCTGGCCCCCGGCGATGTCGCGATCGATGGCGGCAATGGCCGCTGGACGGATGCGGTGCGCCATGCGGCGATGCTGGAAGGGCGGGGGATCGACTTCCTGGATATCGGCACCTCGGGCGGCGTCTGGGGGCTGGCGCGCGGCTATTGCCTGATGATCGGCGGGCCGGCGGGGCCGGTGGCGCGGCTGGACCCGATCTTCGCCGCCCTGGCCCCGGGCGAGGCCGCGGCCGAACCCACGCCGGGCCGGACCAGCGCCGATCTGCGACCCGCTTCGGGCTATGTGCATTGCGGCGGGCCGGGTGCCGGGCACTATGCCAAGATGGTCCATAACGCCATCGAATACGGCATGATGCAGGCCATGGCCGAGGGGCTGGAACTGCTGCGCGCCGGCGGCGGCGGCGCGGCGCCGCTCACGCTCGACGTGGCCGAGATCACCGAGGCCTGGCGGCGCGGCTCGGTCGTCGCCTCCTGGTTGCTGGACCTGACGGCGCAGGCGCTGGCCGCCGATCCGAACCTGTCCGGCTACACCGGCCGTGTTGGCGACAGTGGCGAGGGGCGCTGGGCGGTGGAGACCGCGATCAATGCCGCGGTGCCGGCGCCGGTGCTGAGTGCGGCGCTGTTCGCCCGCTTCCGCTCGCGCCAGGATGCGCCCTTCGCGGATCGCGCCCTGTCGGCCATGCGGCATGCCTTTGGTGGGCATCTGGAGCCGAAATGATCCCGCCGATCGTCGTCATGGGCGTCTCCGGGGTGGGGAAATCCACGATCGGTGAGGCGCTGGCGCTCGCGCTGTCGGTGCCCTTCCGCGACGCCGATGATTTCCACCCGCCGGCCAATGTGGCGAAGATGGCCGCCGGCACGCCGCTCACCGATGCGGATCGCGCCCCCTGGCTGGATGCGATCGGCGCCCATCTGGCGGCGCATCCCGCGGGCTGCGTGGTCACCTGTTCGGCGCTGAAGCGTGCCTATCGCGACCGGTTGCGCGCGGCGGCGCCCGGGCTGCGGCTGGTCTTCCTGCATGGCGATCCGGCGCTGGTCGCGGCGCGGCAGGCGGCGCGGGTCGGCCATTTCATGCCGGCGAGCCTGGTGGCCAGCCAATTCGCCACGCTGGAGCCGCCGGCGCCGGCGGAAGGCGCGCTGGCGCTTGACGTCACGGACCCGCCGGACACGCTGCTGGCCGTCGCCCTGACGGCCTTGAGGAGCCAGCCATGAGCCAACGCGGCCTCTACCCGATCCTCTACGCCTATTTCGACCCCGATGGCCGGCTGGATGAGGCGGCGATGCGGCGCCAGGTGCGCTGCTGCCTGGCGGGCGGCGCGCACGGCATCGCCGTGCTTGGCCTCGCCACCGAGGTGAACAAGCTGGACGCCACCGAGAAGCGCCAGGTGGTGGCATGGGCGGCCGAGGAAATCGCCGGGCGCGTGCCGCTGGCCGTGACGGTCGCCGAAGCGACCGAAGTTGCGGCGGCAAGCTTCATCGAGGATGCCGAGGCGCTCGGCGCTTCCTGGTTCCTGCTGCAGCCGCCGCCGGTGCGCGGCCTGCCGGAGGGCGAGTACATCAACTGGTATGCCGATGTCGGCGCGCGTGTGGCGCGGCGCAGCGCCATCCCGCTCGGCGTGCAGAATGCCGCGGCCTTCATCGGCGTGGGTCTCTCGCTGCGCGGCATCCAGGAACTGGCGCAGATGGCGCCCAACATCACCCTGCTGAAGGCCGAGGACAGCGCGGTGGAGGTGCAGCGGCTGGTCGAACTCACCGGCCTGACCGTGTTCAACGGCCGCGCGGGGCTGGAGATTGTCGATTGCCTGCGCGCCGGTGCGGCCGGGATGATCCCCGCCCCCGAATGCGCCGACATCCAGGCGCGCATCTTCGACCTGATGGCGGCGGGCGATGCGGCGGGCGCCGAGGCGCTGTACCAGCGGATCGCGCCGATGATCGCCTTCGCCATGCAGGGGGTGGCGATGTTCCTCTGCTACGGCAAGCGCATGACCGCCTGGCGCATGGGCCTGCCGGAGGTGGTGGAGCGCGCGCCGGCCCTGGCGCCAACCGAATTCGGCCTGGCCTGCGCGCGGCGCTTCGCGGAGGCGCTCGGCCCCTATCCGGGGGCGTGAGGCGGATCACGCCAACGGCCGCTGGTGTCACTCCGCCGTGCGGCGGCGGCGTTCGCTCTCGGTCTTGAGCTGCCCGCAGGCGGCCAGGATGTCGCGGCCACGCGGCCGGCGGATCGGGCTGGAATAGCCCGCCGCCTCGACGATGGCGGCGAAGGCGCGCACCGCGTCCGGCGTGCTGGTGCGATAGGGGCTGCCGGGCCAGGGGTTGAAGGGGATCAGGTTCACCTTGGCCGGCAGGCCCTTGAGCAGGCGCACCAATTCGCGCGCCTCGGCCTCGCTGTCATTCACGCCGCGCAGCATCACATATTCGAAGGTGATGCGCCGCGCGTTGGTCGCGCCGGGATAGCGGCGGCAGGCGGCGAGCAGCTCCTCGATCGGGTATTTGCGGTTCAGCGGCACGATCTGGTTGCGCAGCTCATTCGTCACCGCGTGCAAGGAGACGGCGAGGTTCACGTTCAGCTCGGCGCCGCATTTGTCCATCATCGGCACGACGCCCGAGGTGGACAGCGTGATGCGCCGGCGCGAGAGCGCGATGCCCTCATGGTCCATGATGATGCGCAGCGCCTTGGCGGTGTTCTCGTAATTGTAGAGCGGCTCGCCCATGCCCATCACGACGATGTTGGACAGATGCCGCGCCGTGCCGTCCTTCGGGCTCGGCCATTCGCCATAGGAATCGCGCGCCGCCATGAACTGGCCGACAATCTCCGCCGCGCCGAGGTTGCGCACCAGCTTCTGCGTGCCGGTGTGGCAGAAGGTGCAGGACAGCGTGCAGCCCACCTGCGTGCTGATGCAGACCGCACCCCGATCCTCATCCAATGAGGGGATATAGACGGTCTCAACCTGCTGCCCGTCGCGATAGGCGAACAGCCACTTTCTCGAGTTATCCTCGCTGGTGAGGGTCGTCACGGTTTCCGGCCGACCCACCACGAACCGCTCTGCAAGCTTCGGCTGCGTGATTTTCGCGATGGTCGGCATTCGGAAAAAATCGGTCTCGCCCTGGTGGTAGATCCAGTGCCAGAGCTGCTTGGCGCGGAACGGCTTCTCGCCCATCGCCACCATCTCGGCGGCGAGTTCCTCCCGCGACAGTCCCACCAGCTCGCGCCGGCCATCGGGCAGCGTCGCTGTCGGGGGCGCGAACAGCGCCGCCTTCGCCAGGATCCGCGTGCGCTCCTCGGCGTTCAGCTCGGCGGGGGCGGCCGCGCTCAGCGGCGGGGTGCCGGTGTCGCCGCGCATTCGCGGGAGATCGCGTCATAGGCGGCGGTGAAGCCGGCCAGCGGGAACAAGTCCGTCACCTGGCCGCGCCCGGTGGGGGTGGGGCTGCGGGCCTGCGCTTCCCGGCCGGAGCGCATCGCCTGGATCAGCTGCGCGCCATTCTGGAAAAAGGCCGAGGATTGCACGACGCCATAGCTGCGGAATTCGGCCGGCCCGATCGCCAGCACCGATTCCGCCTGCCGCGGCAGCGCAAAGCCAACGGACAGCGCCACCTGGTCCCGGCCACCCGGCCGGTGCGCCACGGTCAGCGTCACGGGCTGCCGGTTGCCCGGTGCGCCTTCGCTGCGGCTGGCGCGCGTGAAGGCGTAGCACACCTTCTGGCCGCTCTCCTGATGGGTCGCCGCGGTCCAGCTCTGGAAGGTTCCGAGCCGCTGCGGCTGGGCACGCTGCGCCGCAGCCGGCGAGGCCGCCAGCAAGGCGAGCGCGAGGATCAGGGGGAGGAGCATGGCGCCGCTTCATTAGGACGCGGCGCGGCTGAAGGCCAGAGCGGGGATGCCCAGACAGCGCATAGATGGAAGCCACCGCGCCACTGCGCTATCCGGACGCCATGACGGATTCCGCCGACCAGGCCCTGGCTGCCCAGTATGAAGCCTTACCCTATCCCGCGCGCGACCCGCGCGAGGAGGCGCGACGGCTGATCGTCGGCAGCCCCTCGCACCTGCTGGAGATCGACCATTGGATCTTTGGCGCGCGCCGCCCGGCAGCACAGCCCTTGCGCGCGCTGATGGCCGGCGGCGGGTCCGGCGATGGCACCCTGATGCTGGCGCAGCAGATGGCCTGGCGGGATCGTGCTGGCGACGTGACCTGGCTCGACCGTTCGGCCCGGGCGCGGCAGCTGGCGATGGCGCGGGCCGCCACCCGGGGCTTGGGCAACATCCGGTTCGAGCAGGGCAGCCTGCTGGAGCTGGCCGGCAGCGGGCTCGGCCCCTTCGACTACATCGATTGCTGCGGCGTGCTGCACCATCTGCCCGACCCGGCGGCGGGGTTGGCGGCGCTCACCTCGGTCCTGGCGCCCGGCGGCGGGATCGGGCTGATGGTCTATGCACCGCATGGGCGCACCGGCGTCTATCCGCTGCAGCAGGCGCTGCACCTGCTGGCCCCGCCGGAGGAGACGCCGGCCGCCCGCGTGGAGGTGGCGCGGCGCGTCTGGAAGACGCTGCCCGAAACCGCCTGGCTGAAGAAGAACCCCTTCATCGACGATCATCTGAAGGGCGGCGATGCGGGCCTTTATGACTTGCTGCTGAACCCGCG
>Ga0247843_1003493_pt1 | contig 25688 bp, 24 predicted proteins | sample LaCruzMarch2017__FD_192420 | JGI IMG/M metagenome (GOLD analysis project Ga0247843, IMG submission 192420) | Freshwater microbial communities from meromictic Lake La Cruz, Castile-La Mancha, Spain - LaCruzMarch2017_8m | ecosystem: Environmental > Aquatic > Freshwater > Lake | place: Spain...
CAAATGATCGTGAGAAATATTTGTAAATACTGCTCCGGTATAGGTTAAGCCTCCAATTCTGTTTTGATCAAGGGCATGACTGCTCACTTCCATAAAACAGTATTCGCAATCTTTTTCTACCATTTTAGCCAATAAGCCATTAAGCACAACGGCATTTGGCGTGGTATGTGTGCTGGGAATTATTTCATCAATAATAATATTCTGAACGGTCGAAATCAGGGCTGTTTTATACCCCATAGAGGTAAAAAGGTTCTTTAAAAGGGTGCAAACAGTTGTTTTTCCGTTTGTTCCGGTTACACCGATCAGCTTTAGTTTGGAGGAAGGATTGTCATAGAAATTGGAAGCCAATTGTCCCAAAATTTCTCTGGTATTTTTCACCAAAATGTAATTTACATGAGGCGGGCAGCCTTCTGGAATATATTCACATAGTACTGTTTCTACTTTTTGCCCTATTACGGCGTATATATATTGATGACTATCAATAGAGGTGCCTTTTATCGCAACAAATAGATCATTTTCACCCGCTTTATTACTATCTGTAATTATAGAATTTATCGAAATTTCTGAATTAAATGAATTCAAAACGTCAATATTTTGGAATAGTGTGCCAAGGGTTACCATTACATTTTGAGTTTAATAATTAATGTACTTCGGTTTATCACTCGATATCCTGGCCTTAACGATTGCCAATAAACGCGACCCTTACCCTGACTAATCACCCTTACATTTTTATTTTCTACCAGGTATAATGCGTCCTTTAGCCCCATACCTTGCAAATCGGGTATCACATTGGGGTTGTCGGCGATAGTGTTGTATTTGTATTCACCCAACGAATCCTTTCTGGCCATTATCCAATTGGCCGAGTTGCTTGAGGAACTGTAGTCGTAGTTGGTGAATTTTTCTAGAAAATTAGTGGCATTTCGTTTTTTACCTGATAAAATAAGTGGCAGGGTTCCTTTGTCGGACAAGGTATCAGGTAATTCAATACCTATGGTCTGTTCAATTCCGGATATTTTTTCGGCTATATCTTTTACAATGGGGGCTGCTACTACCCCTCCAAAATATCCTTCTATTTTTGGTCGGTTTACCACCACAATAACAGAGTATTTTGGGTTGTCGGCAGGGAAATACCCGGCAAAAGAGGCATAGTAAGCACCTATAGCGTAGCCTCTTCCATCCGAAATTCGGGCGGTACCCGTTTTGCCGGCAATATCTACAGGACTACTTCCAATTCTTTTCGCGGTGCCACTATCCACTACTCCTTTTAAGAGTTTTTTAATCTTTTTAAGGGTGCTTTTACTGGCAATTTTATCATTGACTATCGACGCGGTTATCTTTTTTTCTATTTCTCCTTTGTGTCCAATGGCCTTTACTAGCAGTGGCTTCAACATTTCGCCATCGTTGGCCACTGCATTGTAAACGGTAAGTAATTGAAGAGGCGTCAATTTTAGTTCATAGCCAATCGACATCCAGGGAAGGCTGGTTTTACTCCATGAAGGGCTGGAAACCGATCGGATAAATGGGTTTCCTTCTCCGGGTAATTCTAGTCCAAGGGGTTTATCTAATTTAAGTGTTTTTATATAATCAATGTAGGAGGCAGGATTATCGCGGTAAGCCTTCAGCACGGCGGTGGATATTCCCACGTTGGAGGAGTGCTCAAAGGCATACCAAAATGGACGGCTTTTAAACGGAGACTCTTCGGAATCGATCATGGTTTCACCATTAATCTGGTAGGTTCCATAGTTGATCAATACAGTATCCTCCAAATCTATTTTATCTCCTTCCAATAAGGCCAAGGCTGAGACAAGTTTAAAGGTAGAACCAGGTTCAAAACTTTCACCAATAGCATAGTTAAAAGTTTCCCGGTAAGTTCCATTCCCCGATTCAGTCAGATTGGCCATGGCTTTAATTTCACCGGTACTAACTTCCATCAAAATGGCACAACCGTGATGGGCCTGATGTTTTAACAATCCCGTCTGTAAGGCTTTATTAACAATATCCTGAAAATTGATATCTATAGTGGTATAAACATCTTTGCCATCCACCGGTTCTACTTCGTTGTTGTCGTTTACGGGCCGGTATCCTCCGGGTATTTTCTGCACTAATCTTTGTCCGGTAATTCCCGACAACTCTTTGTCGAAGGCACCTTCCAATCCCACGCGTCCTTTATCCTTTCCGTTGGTAGCGTATCCAATGGTTCGGGCCAAAAGATTTCTAAAAGGCATTACCCTAATATTTTGTTCCTCAATAATTAATCCGCTTTTATACCTTCCTTTTTTGAACAGGGGCCAGGTTTTTATTTCTTTAATATCCAAATAGCTCAGGTGACGCTTGAGGAAGTAATAGCTTTTCTTTTTCAGTTTTGCTTCTTTAAAACTGAGCAAATATTCAACGGCGGGTTTGTCCTTAAACTTTTCGGAAAATTTTCGGGCTAACTGCGGAATGTAAGCTCTGAAGGTGTCATCCGGTATGATGGTAAAATCCAGGTAAATATCGTACCGAGGCACGGATGTGGCCAATAGTGTGCCGTCCGATGCATATATGTTGCCTCTTACAGCCTTTATAACATTGTATTTTATGGTTTGGCTGTCGCTCAACGATCTCCATTTGGCACCGTCTACAATTTGGATATTAATGATATACCAAATAACAAGGCCGGCAAATACCACCACACAGCCAAAGCTGAAGAATATGCGGTTTAATATGGACCTTTTTATATTTGGCATCGCTTATTATTTGATGATTCGTGGCGGTTGAGTGGCGGGCTTTATGCCATATTTAGCCATTTTTTCTTCGAGGTTTGACCCACGGCTCCCATTCAAAATTTCTGTTTGAAGGGTTATATATTCGGAGTAAAGTTCTTTAACCTCTTTATTGAGTTTCTCAATTTTTCGGAGTTTACGGTCGGTACGATGCGTAAGGAAAATGTATACCAGTAGCAAACCCGATAAGAAAAGAACAAAAGGCAAATGACGGGTTATGTTTTCCTTATTATTCACAGTTTTGCCCTTACCAGCTTGTTTTTCCGGAGTGGGATTAATAGGCTTTTGAGAGTTTTCCAGGGTCATAATTTTACTGCTATTCGTAGCTTGGCACTTCGTGATCGTGGATTTTGCACCAATTCATCCTCGCTGGGGGTTATTGGTTTTTTATTTAGCGGCTCAAAAGGTCTTTGTAAGTTACCGAACCCATCTTTTTGAACTGTTCCCTCGCTATTGCCTGTATTTATAAAATTTTTTACCACCCTGTCTTCTAAAGAATGGTAGCTCATTACCACCAACCTGCCACCGGGTTTTAAGACCTCATTGCATTGATTAAGAAATAATTCTAAATTTTCAATTTCCTGGTTTACTTCTATGCGTAAGGCCTGAAACACCTTCGACAGAAAAGCATAATCGCCCATCTTCGGGGTATTTGGTTGAATGGCTTCCAACAAGTTGCCTACAGTTTCAATCGGTTTTCCTGTTCTGTAGAAAACAATGGATTCACTGATGGCAAAGGCATTTTTCAGTTCACCATACTCTTTAAAAATGGCTGTGAGATCATTGGCAGAATACTGGTTCAAAACATACACAGCATCGATTTCGGCATCCATGTCCATTCTCATATCTATGCGCTCGTCAAACCGATACGAAAACCCTTTGGTTCCTTCATTTATTTGAAAAGACGAGATGCCCAGATCGGCCAATATTCCATCTACAGGAATGGCTTTGTGGTATTTCAAAAAATGCTTCATATACCTGTAATTATGGTTGATCATAATCAGGCGTTCATCCTCCCATTGGTTTTGGATAGCGTCGTCATCCTGATCTATTCCAAATAATCGCTTTACTTTAGGATGGTTCAATATAAGACGTGCATGTCCTCCTCCTCCAAAAGTGGCATCAACATATATGCCCCCTTCTTTGATAGCAAGGCCTTCCATACATTGGGATGCCATTACCGGTATGTGATAATTAGTTAACGAGTCCACCATTTTTTTGTCCCATTACGGTTTCTGCCATTTTCGAAAACTCATCTGGATCAATATCCATATGCGCTTCATAATTCTTTTGACTCCATACCTCAATTTTATTGTTGTAGGCATAAAGCACTACATCGCTTTCTAATTCGGCATAGGAGGATAGCTTTTTAGGGATTAAAATCCGGTTGGCTGTATCCAGAGATACTTCTGTAGCCCCGTTATTAAATAACCTTATAAACTGCCTGTCCATTTGCTTAAAGGTATCCAGACTCTCTAATTTAAGGGTTTCATTTTCCCAATCGGTTCTGGTGTAGATTACCAGGCATTTATCAAAGCCTCTGTTTATTACCAAATGTTCTGAAGCGTTTTCGGGGAGTTGTTTTTTCAACCCCATAGGAATAACAACACGCCCTTTGGCGTCTATTTTTCCGTCGAATTCTCCAATAAACTTTGGCATTTGGGGTGATTAATTATTATGGGTGTAAAATTAAATGATTATTAAACACAATTTGACACTTCATGACATTTTGAAACACTTTTTTTCCACATCAGTCTTAAAAGTCATTAAATCAATAAAATAAAAACACCGGATGCCCGAAATTCCTGGAAGGATTTTAAAAGGTGTTTATTTGAGAAAGGAATAGAATAAGAAGAGAAAAGGATTAGAATTACGGAATTCATTGTAAGGGGTTCTCTGATTGTTAAAATCAGGTTGTACATTGTGTTTAGGAGGTGTTTCCTCGCTTTTAGGAGGACTAATATCATGTTCCGGAAAGGTGTAATCGATGATAGGAATACCTTTCTCGCCCACAGGAGAAGTATTTTCGTTTTTAGGAAAGGTATTTCCGATAGAACCGGGTTTAAGGAGAAAATAAATTAGATTCCGTTTAATGACATGGCACTAAATTTTGACGCTGGATCACTTCAGGCCATCCATACTCATTAAGAATTATTTTTGTTCGTCAGGTTGATTATTCATTTATTTTAATATGTTTGAATAACTATAAATTATGAAACCTTTAAAACTTGTAATACCATGGTACACAGCATTAGCTTTGTCGATTGTTTTTGTTGGGGCAGGAATGGGAATTGCCAAACTACTTCATGATAGGAATGTAGTTCCATATAGTTGTGATATAACTCTTGACAGTGATAATGATTATATTGACACAACAGGTGAACCTCCTGCGGCAGTATTACCCCCAAGTCAGGGAATAGAAATTACTAAGGCAGAATTTGATACCCTTTCTGATAAATTTATAGCCAGAAATCCCGAATTGCAAGGATGGTTGGGAAATCATGGTGGAAAGATTGGAAAGGAAGCTGTGCAATTACTTCTTTCCAGTTTATCTCCAGATGATAATCACATTGAATTCATGTTTGGGTATGATTCAACCTCGACAGAAAGGAGAACTTCTTTGCTGTTACGTGGAGGAACGAGAGGAACCGGATTAAGAGGTGGAGAGAGATTAATGATTAGAAATGGTGGAACTACGGATACCTATTGCCCCATGATATGTCCTGTGAGATAAATTTATTCTAAAAAATACATATCAATTTCACCTTTGTTCTTCACTGGGATTTTCCCCCTATGTGAACATTTGAAATGGTCCTTAACCAATTGGTATGTATCTCCTGAAATATTTATCCGTCCTGGTATTGAGTTCTGTTCCATTCGTGCTGCAATATTTACCGCATCTCCCCAGATATCATAAGAATATTTGTTTTTCCCAACCACCCCACTTATTACATTGCCAGAGTGAATTCCTATTCTGAATGCGAATGATTCACCAAACTTATTTTTAATTTCCTCTTTTATGGATTCACTGAACGTCAAAAACTCAATAGCCACTTTTATGGTATTTATTGCAGGGTTACTTTGTTCATTATTCAGCCCACCGGCGCACATATAGGCGTCGCCAATTGTTTTAATTTTTTCAAGCCCATAGGATTCGGTGATAGCATCGAATTTTCTGAAATAGTGATCTATCATTTCCACTAATTGCTGTGGGGAGAGATTCTCCGCAATCACTGTAAAGTCTTTTATGTCACAGAACATTATAGAAACCTGATTGTGATTTTTTGATATAGCCCGCCCAAATTTCTTTAATTCGAGGGTGGTTTGCTTAGGTAAAATATTAAGCAACAATGCCTCTGCTACTTTCTTCTGTTCGGTGAGAGACCTGTAAGCTATAATAATGGCGATAGTGAACAAGATACATATTACAGCAATGCCAGCGAAAATATATTTTTTTCGATTCTCATTTTGCAATTCAAGATTATATTTAATATTCTTTTTATCCTGTTCGGCCTTAGTTAGGGATTGTTCTTTTTCAAAATCATAAGTAGCCTGTGCAACACTTATTTGGGAGGCAAAATCTCTATTCTCAATTGAATCTTTTAATTTATTGAACAGTTGATTGAAAATAAAAGCGTTTTTATAATCACCTTTTTTATCGAAGATCTTGTATAAAATTTCTGTAGCAAAAAGTTTTGGTAAAGGATGGAAAAAAAGTTTCGAATATTTAAAGCCTTTATTGCCATATGTAAAAGCCTTTTCCATATTGCCTTTAGAAAATTCAATTTCAGCAAATGAAGAATATATGAGAGATAGTGGATAGTATTCTTTTAAGGAAGTAAAATCAGGTAAGACCTTATTGTAGTAAACTATAGCGCTATCATAAATTTTCATTCCTTTGTAAGCGTCTGCCAGTCCCATATAACATTCATTTATTCGGTTCTTGTTCTTTAATTTAATTTTAATAAGCAATGCAGAATCAAGATAAAATTTAGCTGCTTTATATTCTTTAAGTGAATTTAAACACAGACCAATCAGGTATTGAGCAGTAGATATCCGATCCGGTTCTTTGGCAATGTGACTTATAGAAAGAGATTTTTTTAAACACGCCATGGCTGCTTTCCAGTTGTTCTGAGTGAAATGAACCAGACCAATTCCCATTTGAGCTCTAGAGATGCCATTTTTATTATTGATATATTCACTTTCTTTTAACGATATTAAATAGAATTCCACTGATTTTACCGCATCGGACCTAGCATTGTAATAATCACCCAGATAAAAGGAAGTTTTAATAATGGCCGTAGAGTAATTAGCTTTAACTGAAAGGAGATATAGGTCATGAAGAAATTTATTCTGAGTAATAAAAGAATCATTACTTACTTCATAAGAATTTTCAAGGAGTTTTAACCCTGCATTGATCCTTGCTGTATCAGTCTCTGCATGAAGCCATCTCTCCTTTAATACTTCAAAAGTTTGTGCATGCGCATTCTGATAGAATAGAAGGCATAAAAAAGGTAAAAGTTTCTTAAACATTGATAACATAAGGTTGAATTTCTTCTGTTTCAATTGTCGAAAGTAGGTTTTAAATCATTAAAAAAGCCTCTTTCCAAATAGAAAGAGGCTTTTCGTATTGAATAGTAATATTTTATACAGCGAAACTTTCCCCACATCCGCAGGTGCGGCTAGCATTAGGGTTTATAAAATTAAAACCCTTACCATTCAATCCGTCGCTAAAATCAAGTTCGGTGCCTGCCAGGTATAAAAAACTTTTTAAATCACATATCACCTTTACGCCATCGTTAATAAACTCCTGATCGCCCGGTTTTAATTCATTATCAAAATCCAGATTATAGCTTAAACCGCTACATCCTCCACCTTTTACAGATACCCTGATAAAAAAATCGTCTCCTAAATTGGCTTCCTTTTTCAAGGAATCAATTTTAACAAACGCCTTAGGGGTAACGGTTATATGTCCAACATCGCTCATGCTGTGTGCAATTAAAATTAAATGGGTTTAATAATGTTTTTTCTCATCCACTATGGGTTCCATGCCGTGTTTCGACCGGTAATCGTTTATAGCTGCTTTGATCGCATCCTCGGCCAATACAGAACAATGGATTTTTACAGGAGGCAAGGATAATTCTTCTACAATATCCATATTGTCAATGGTTAAAGCATCATTAATGGTTTTGCCTTTCAACCATTCGGTAGCCAAGGAGGATGAAGCAATAGCTGATCCGCATCCAAATGTTTTGAATTTCGCATCTTCTATCACACCGGTTTCATCATTTACTTGAATTTGAAGACGCATCACATCGCCACATTCCGGCGCACCTACTAATCCAGTACCCACGTTGGATGAAGATTTATCAAGGGTGCCAATGTTCCTTGGATTTTGGTAATGATCGATTACTTTTTCTGAATATGCCATATTATTTTATATTTTATATTTATGATTTTAGATTTATGAGTTTGGAGTTATGAGTTATGATTTATGAGTTAAGATTTATGAGTTATGAGTTTGGATTTATGGGTTATGATTTTGAGGTTTCTTAATGGAATAAACAATTATTTTATCAAGTTGTTCTATTTGTTTATTAATCAGTTTCGTTTCTTTGATTAAAATCAGTTTTTGTTTTTCTTTTTCCTCTTAGTAGGTCCTGAGTCCTAAATCTTAACTCCAAAATCAAAAATCGTAAATCAAAAATCTAAAATCGAGTTAGTGTTCTGCCCATTCAATTGATTTAAGATCAATTCCCTCTTTAAACATTTCCCACAATGGGCTCATTTCTCTTAATTTATTTACCGCTGTTTTTACATGTTCAATAGCGAAATCAATTTGTTCTTCGGTAGTAAACCGACCTAATCCAAAGCGCAAACTAGAGTGGGCCAGTTCATCATCCAAACCAAGATTTTTTAACACATAACTTGGTTCAAGGGAAGCAGAGGTGCAGGCCGAACCGGATGAAACAGCAATATCTTTTATGCCCATCATAAGTCCTTCTCCTTCCACATACTTAAAGGATATATTGGTAACATGTGGAAGCCGATGATTTACACTTCCATTTACATACGATTCTTCTAAGGTTAATAATTCCCGCTCCAATTTATCGCGCAAAGCAGATAAACGAATAGCTTCCGCCTCCATTTCTTGCTGGGCAATTTCACATGCCTTGCCAAATCCAACAATTCCAGGAACATTCAGGGTTCCGCTTCTCATGCCTCGTTCGTGGCCGCCACCATCCAACTGCGACGTTACTTTAACCCTGGGGTTTTTACGCCTAACGTATAATGCACCCACCCCTTTGGGGCCATACATTTTGTGGGCTGTAAATGAGGCTAAATCAATATGATCGGCCAAAACATCAACGGGTATTTTTCCTACACTCTGGGTGGCATCAGTATGCATTAAAATACCGTGTTTATGGGCCATTTCCCCGATTTCACGTATGGGATTGATGCATCCAATTTCATTGTTGCCAAACATAATGGAAATTAAGATGGTATTGGGCTTAATGGCTGCCTCCACCTGTTCCACGGAAACCCTGCCATCGGGTTGTGGTACCAGGTAAGTTACTTCTGCACCCTGATTTTCCAGATGCCGGCAGGTATCAATAATGGCTTTATGTTCAATGTTAACGGTAATGATGTGATTACCCTTCTCCTTATACATTTCATAAACCCCTTTTAAGGCCAGGTTATTTGATTCAGTAGCGCCGGAGGTGAAAATTATTTCTTTTTCGTTGGCATGAATCAAGTTAGCAATTTGTTCTCTGGCATAATCCACGGCCTCTTCTGCTTTCCAGCCAAAAGGATGGTTGCGACTCGCGGCGTTTCCAAAATATTCTGTAAAATAAGGCAACATAGCTTCCAAAACTCTTATATCCAAGGGAGTGGTAGCGTTGTTATCTAGGTAAATAGGTAATTTTAGCATTATTGTTATTTAGATTAAATCTAACTGCAAAAGTAAGATATTTTCTATGGAAAACACTTTGATGCATTAAAGAATATTAAGATAAATTAGCCTTGTTTAAACAACACTTTAAGGGGTTTTTGAAATATTTTAGTAATGTTGTGCAATGAACAAAATAGAACATATTGGAATTGCAGTTAAGGATATCAATACGGCCAATGCCTTATATTCAGTGCTATTCAATTCATCTCCATACAAACAGGAAGCCGTAGAATCGGAGGGGGTAATTACGAGTTTTTTTAAAATGGGTGAATCAAAAATAGAGTTAGTAGCTGCTACCAACCCTGAAAGTCCTATTGCAAAATATATTGAAAAAAGAGGAGAAGGAATACACCACATAGCCTTTGATGTGGACGATATAGATGCCGAAATAGAACGATTGGAAAAGGCGGGGTTTGAATTAATAAATAAAACGTCCAAACCAGGAGCGGATAACAAACAGATTGCTTTTTTACATCCTAAAAGCACAGGGGGTGTGTTGGTGGAACTGTGTATGGAAAGAAAATAAGAGGAGAGAAAGGGTTATAAACCGGATTAAATTTTCCGTCTGATTTTAACAAAAATAAATGTGCCAATAACCGCAATACCCATCAATACCCACCACATAGTACCAATACCCCAAATTATATTTTCTGCTTCTGTGTTCATAAAAGCAAAGGTGAGAACCTGCCAATAACTAAGTGTTACAAAATTTATCCTAAAGGTTGCACAATTCCCTGAGAGATACTTAGCTATGTGAATGGAAACCAGCTATTCCAAATCGAGGCCCATTTCTTTACAAAATTCTAAGAGAAAAGGATTCTGTTCCGACAAAAATTCCAATTTATCTTTATTGGTATATACGATTAGAGTTTTGTGAGTTGATTTTTCAATAGTGATGTCGATGGTAAAGCTGCGCCCCATTTTTTGATTGACGAACGACAGAAATTCTGTTTTTATTTCATCAAATTCTAATCGATCGGTATTGCCGGTAAGGGTTATAAGAAGGTTATGATTATGAACTTCGGCTTTAAGATCCTTCAATAAACTATATGCCAATTGCTTGCCGGCTTGTTTTTTAAGCTCCGAGAATTCCTTAATGGTTTGTTGTAAGGTATTGTTATCCAGGGGATCCTCAACCGAATCTATAGGATCGTTAATGGGGCTTGTTTCTGGAATAGGATCCGTTTCATCTTGTTTTTTTATTGGAACGGAAGAGGGATTGTTTACCAAATTTCCCAAATTTCCCATTCTCACAGTGGCAACGGGTTTGGAACTGGAATCGGGAGAAGGTTTGGGAGTATTGTCTTTATTGGCCTCCTTGTGAGGCAGTGTTCCTAAGTCAGAACTTTTTTTTTTAATTCTTCAGCCAGGTTAATGGTCGCATTAATATTAGCCATTTTGATAAGGGCTAATTCCACGTGGAGTCTTTGGTTGCGGCTGGCTTTATAGGTCTGATCGAATTGATCGGCGATATTGATGGCATTAAGCAAAAAACCGGTTGATATAGAATTGGCTTGGGTTTTGTATTGAGGTAAAGTTTGCTCCGAACCACTCATCAAAAAGGCAGTTGCTGTGCTTTTTACTACCAAAAGATCACGGAAATGTGAAGCTAATCCATTCAGAAAATATTGTCCATCAAATCCATTCATCAAGACGTCATCAAACCGGATGAGAACTTGTCCAAAATCGGCATTATTCAAGCTTTGAGTAACATCGAAATAATAACTTTGATCCAGAACATTAAGATTTTCTATAACTCCGGCATAGGTCAGTTTTTTATTATGACTAAAACTTACCATTTGATCAAACATGGAAAGGGCATCCCTCAAACCACCGTCGGCTTTCGTGGCTATGACATGCAAAGCCTGTTCCTCAGCTTCAATGCCTTCCTTGGTGCAAATGGCTTTTAATTGGGATACAATGCTTGCAGGTTCAATGCGCTTGAAATTGAAGATTTGACAACGGGAAAGAATGGTAGGCAGAATTTTATGCCTTTCCGTTGTGGCCAATATAAAAATAGCATAGGGAGGTGGTTCTTCCAACGTTTTAAGAAAAGCGTTGAAGGCATTGGTAGATAGCATGTGCACCTCATCAATGATGTATACTTTGTATTTGCCAATTTGTGGTGGAATACGCACCTGTTCTACCAATTGACGAATGTCGTCCACGGAATTGTTGGAGGCAGCATCCAATTCAAAAATATTGAAAGCAAAATCGTAATTCGGGTCAATACTTGGGTCGGCTTCTGTATTAACTACCCTAGCCAAAATTCGGGCACAGGTGGTTTTGCCAACGCCTCTGGGACCCGTAAAAAGAAAAGCCTGGGCCAGTCGGTTCTGTTTTATTTCGTTGAGGAGGGTTTCTGTAATATGTTCCTGCCCTACAACGGCCTCAAAAGAAGATGGACGGTATTTGCGGGCTGATACTAAAAACTGCTCCATGAGATAGAATGCAAACCTAAATTAATTTTTGGAAGAAGGGGATGGTGACCGTGATATTTTACCAACAATTTTAAGTGTGGAATCCTTAACAATGGAGTAAAAGATGTTAGATTTACTTTAAAAAAACCTTGAGAAGTATAAAGTAAAACAATGAAATAAGATGGATTACCCTTTGAGGATAATTTGATACTACAACGAATTATTTAACAAATCCAATCCCAATAAATTGGTGTACATTTTACTGCGTTTAAAAAGGGTTATGGTTTGGGAGTGTCTGATTTTATGAATGTCGGAACCTACCAAATTTATCATTTTGTTTTTCAAAAGATATTCGGCTGCGCTTTTAATTTGAGGGGAATAATAACCTGTAAAAGACAATAAATTGGTTTGAAATAAAATACCTGTATCGTATAATTTATCAAAGTTTTTGAAATCCATAAGAAGGTAATTATACCGCTCTGGATGGGCAAAAATTACTTTATACCCTGAGGTTTGAAGATCGAATAGAATTTGTTCGTGAAACGGGGGCCGGGCCATATAATTGGTTTCAACTAAAATATAATTACCCGGTAAGGTTAGCAATTCCATGTTTTGGAAATTACTGCAAAACCATTCATCCAAATAATATTCTGCGGTAGCTTCAATATCTACTTGGATATTGTTTTCAAGGAGTGCCTTCTTTAAAAGTGATAATTTATCCCGGATTATTTCCGGAGTATTGGGATAAAGTTCTTTAAAAATGTGGGGAGTAGTAATAATACGTTTTACCCCCTGATACTGAAGTTCGCGAATATTCTGAATACTATCTTCCAAATTACTACAACCATCATCAATACCTGGCAAAAGGTGGGAATGAAAATCCACCCACATACTGCGGTCGGGTTCTTCCGCAAGTTTTGGTTTGCTCTTAAATATATCGAATAAGCCCACTATGAAACCTGTTCAATGTCTTCTTCGTTGTCCTCTATTATTTCAAGCTCGTTCAAGAACTCCTTCAACTCCATTATATTTTTAATTTTCATGGTATCTACCCCATTTTCATCAGCTAAGAAAAGTGAAACCCAATCGAGTCGGTATATAACATCAAAAATACTATAAATCGAATATTCAGGAATATACATATTAAGTACCTTGTTATTTTCCAATTCCAGGTGCGAGCATAAAAAATCGAAGCGGGCATGAACCCTTTTATTATTATCGCAATAAAGGAATATAAAATTGGTAGCCAATCGTCCGTAATACGATTCAATCACATTGTGGTTGGCTTCGGGCAATACATTTACAAATCCTTCAAGTTTGGAATTTTCGTTTAATTGTTGGCAAAAACGAACACCAATAGGGGCGTAATACTTGTCGGCGACCACTACAAATTTATTTTTAAAGGATGCCTTAAAAAAGCGGAATATTTTTTCGGCTGAATCCATTTGATACTCGTGCATTTCTTCAAATTTATCAACCACATCTTCTAGTTCTGCGCGTGTTTCATGGCCAGAAAGTTCGCCTAAAATCAGAAAGAGGAAGGAAAGTCCATAACCAATAGTCATTCGAGGTTGGAAACCTTCTTCCAAGGCATAAAAGGTTAACTTATTTTCCGATGCAAGTTCTGCTAATTTACCACCTGCAGCGATACATATAATAGTACATCCTTTTTCTTTTGCCTCTGAAAACAGAGAAATTGTTTCTTCAGTATTCCCTGAGTACGAATTTAAAATAACCAGCGTGTTTTTGTTAGCAAAGGCAGGAAGGTTATAATCGGCAATGGTTTCGATGGGAATTTCAATTTTGTCAAAAAACCAAGCCTTTACAATCTGGGCGCCAATTCCACTGCCACCCAATCCTCCAATAATGATATTAGAAAAATCGTTAGGTTTAAATCCATGATCTTTGTAAGTGTTTAAAACAAAACTGATCTGAGAAGTAAAATCGTTTAATGAAGATTGGTGTGTAATCATGTGAATGTTTAAGAGTAAATTTGTTGTGCAAAAATACTGTTTTTTTATACGCTTTAATTCTCCAATGACCTCCCTTTTAGAAGATGCTGAAAATGCAGAAACCTTTATCCCTCCTGTTTATGAATTACATCGGTTTGTTGTAGATAAAGGTCAGGAATTATTGAGAATTGATAAATTTTTGATGGACAGGGTTGAAAATGTAACCCGGGTAAAGGTTCAGGAAGCCATTGATTCTCTTAAAGTCCTTGTTAATGAAAAAGCTATTAAATCCAGTTATAGGGTAAAACCAGGAGATGTAATCACTGTAATTGCCTACGAAGCGCCGCGTGACGTTGAAATAATTCCGGAGAATATTCCATTGGAGATTGTTTATGAAGACGATGATTTAGCCATAATAAATAAAAAGCCGGGCATGGTTGCCCATCCGGGATATGGCAATTATACAGGAACTCTTGTTAATGCATTGGCCTGGCATTTCAAAAAGGAATCGGTAGAAGGCAATATTCGTCCCTGGCTGGTGCACCGAATTGATAAAGACACTTCCGGATTATTGGTAGTTGCCAAAACCGAAATAGCCATGAACAAACTGGCGAAACAATTTAAAAAACATACCATTCATCGGGTGTATTATGCGTTGGTATGGGGAACATTTACCGAACCGGAAGGCACTATTACAGGCAATATTGCCAGGGGAGAGGTCGACCGTAAAATATTTAAAGTCTATAACGATCCTGAAATAGGAAAGCACGCCATAACCCACTACAAAGTATTGGAAAACCTTACCTATGTATCCTTGGTGGAATGCAAGCTGGAAACAGGAAGAACCCATCAGATAAGAGTACATTTAAAACATATAGGACACACGTTATTTAATGATTCCCATTACGGGGGTAATAAAATACTGAAAGGAGTGGTGTTTAGTAAATACAAACAATTTGTAGAAAACTGCTTCAAAATAATGCCTCGTCAGGCTTTACATGCCAAAACCCTTGGATTTATTCACCCTACCACTGGGGAAGAAATGTTTTTTGATTCTGAATTACCGGAAGATTTTAAGGAAGTATTGGAAAAATGGCGCAAAGTGAATGAGACGTATGAGATGTGAGATGTTTTTTGTGAGATGTGAGATTGTGAGATGGTGAGATGGTGAGATGGTGAGATTGTGAGATGTGAGATTGTGAGATGGTGAGATGGTGAGATGGCGAGATGGTGAGATTGTGAGATGTGAGATTGTGAGATGTGAGATGGTGAGATGGTGAGATTGTGAGATGTGAGATGGTGAGATGGTGAGATGGTGAGATGGTGAGAGGTGGAAATCAGGTTTGAGATTATGAGAATATCAATATTAGCGGCTATTGGAAAGAACAATGAATTGGGGGGAAACAACCAATTGCTTTGGAAACTGAGTGATGATTTGAAGATGTTTAAGCAATTAACCATGGGTCATTGCATTGTTATGGGTCGGAAAACCTTTGAATCCATTGGTAAACCCTTGCCTGGAAGAAAAAACATTGTAGTAACCTCCGGAATGTTGGATGTGGAAGATGTTTATACAACCACCGACCTTAACCATGGCATTGAGATGGCCAGAGGATTGGGGGAAGACGAAGTCTTTATTATCGGGGGAGCACAATTATTTAATTATGCCATGGATTTGGCTGATAGAATGTACATCAGTCATGTAGATGGGGTTTTTGAGGATGCGGATGTGTTTCTACCCGCCATTGATTATTCGGAATGGGAAATAAAGGAGACCAGGAAATTTTTCAATAACGATAAAAATGAATTTGATTTTGAGTTTCGGTTATACGAAAGGAAATAATTTCTAAAAGCTTCATTCGAAGCTGTTTTTCTTAGCTCTTAATCATCTAAGGAAACTATTTAAAGCGCACATTCTGAAACTGAGGTGTGAATCCTACAATTCTTCTTAGCAATTCTATAACAAGGTTTTTGCTTGTCCATTTTAATTTTACGGGCTGAATATTAAACACTATTTACACCCTTAAAATTTAGAATTATGAAAAGGTTTCTACTCGTTTTTCCAGGTATTTTAATTTTTTTACTTGGAACAGTTCATTTGATTCGCGAAGCTAACGCTAGCGATTCCGTGTTCAAGGATTTTGATAACAGAATCAATTTTAACACCTATAATTCTTCGGAACGGGAGAGGGAGTCTAAAGAAAAGATTTCAAGATTTTTGATTGATATGTACAATGCCCGATTGATGGTTAACGAAGGCGGAAAGTTAGCCAGGGAGCGAGGTTCAACCGCCAAAATAAGAAAATACGGTAATCTAATGGTGATGGATCAAGTTATACTGGAGAAAAAGATCGAGGATCTGGCCAAAATAAAGTGGGTGGTTATTTCTAAAAATTTAAGCGAAGAAAACACCAAAGCACTCAGTGAGCTAAGAATGTTGAATGGAGAGAGTTTTGATAAGAAGTTTACCAAAATGATGAAAAGAGATCACCGGAGAGACATCAGATATCTCAAAATGGCTTCAAAGTATGAAGATAAAGAGATTAGTAATTTTGCTGAACAAACCCTTCCATTAATAGAGTCGCATAGGAGGACATTAAGGACAATAGCGAAATAATTCTACTTTTCTATACCTAATTTAATACCACTTAGCGGAATATAAACGCTATTTAAAATCCAATTTGGGTAAAAGAATGAGTCAACGTCTTTAAGGCATTAATCTTCCGTACATTCTTGGGAACGGAATGGATTCTCTAACATGTTTTAGCTTGCAAACCCAGGTTACCAAGCGTTCTAACCCTAATCCGAAACCAGCATGAGGCACCGTGCCGTAACGTCGTAAATCCAAATACCATTCAAATTCGTGCATGGGTAGTTCATGTTCTGTGATTTTAGCTTTTAATAACGTTTCATCTGTTTCCCTTTCGCCACCTCCTACTATTTCGCCGTATCCTTCGGGGGCAAGCACATCAACTCCACGGGCAAATCGATTGTCGTCAGGATTTCTTTTTAAGTAAAACGCTTTAACGGCATGAGGCCAATCGTATACCATGATGGGAGAATCGAAAAGACGGGTTATAACGGTTTCATCACTGCCTCCAAAATCGTTTCCGTATTCAAAATTTTTGGCAGAAGCAATCCATTGGGGGATGTTTCGCAGGTCTTCTTCCAAATCTTTGCTTTCAGCTTTTAATTGGACAATTTTAGTTTGGTTGAAATTGATTTCACCCTTTTTTAATCCTGGTGTTTTTAGTTTAACGTCACGCTCGTTAATTTCATTGGTAATTTCTTCGAGGCGGGTTTGGGTAGAAGCCAAGAGATTTTCAAGTGACACAATGCTATTTTCACCATCTACATCCTGTTCGCCTTTTATTATTCTCACCGCTTCATCGTAGGTAAGTCGTGGAAAGGGCTTAAGGCTCGATTCGATGGCTGTAGTATCCCGTTCAATGATTTTAAGTTCAGCTTGGCAATCTTTTAATACATCTTGTAATACATGATGAAGAAATTTTTCTATCAAATCCATATTATCAAAAATATCGTGAAAGGCCATTTCTGGTTCAATCATCCAAAATTCCGATAAATGACGGCGCGTTTTTGATTTCTCGGCCCTAAAGGTGGGACCGAACGTATAGATTTTGCCCATGGCCATGGCCATGGCTTCTCCGTATAATTGTCCGGATTGTGATAAATAGGCCGGATCGCCATAATAATCCGTTTCAAAAAGATTAGAAGTGCCTTCACAGGCGTTTCCTGTAAATATTGGGGCATCCATCTGCACGAAACCCTCGTTCTGAAAGAATTGATGAATAGAGAAAATAATCCTATTTCTTATTTTCATGATGGCCCATTGTCGGTTGCTTCTAAGCCAAAGATGGCGTTGATCCATAAGGAATTCCACCCCATGTTCTTTTTTAGCAATTGGATATTCTTTTACATTCTGCAATATTTCTATATCAGAAATATGAAGTTCATAACCCCCTATCTGCCTTTCATCCTCTACTATTTTGCCCGTTATTACTACCGAACTTTCCAGACCGAGCGATACAGCTGCTTCGAATTTTTCATCTCCCAGAATATCCTGATCTCCTATACATTGACATAATCCGCTTCCATCTCTCAAAATGATAAAAACAAGGCGTTTCCCGTCCCTTTTGTTAGCCACCCATCCTTTTAGGGTAACGGTGTTATCCACAAATTTTGATAAATCTTTAATTAGCATTTTTAAGTTATGTCGCGTTATTATTATAATTTTGGCAAAATTAATTTAATTTTTCATTGATTGACGCAGTAACCCAATGCTGAAGCAACACCTAAGTCAAAAGCTGCAACAAAAACTTTCTCCTCAACAACTCATGTATGTGAAGTTGCTTGAGATGAATACGCTAAATTTTGAACAACGGGTGGATGAAGAAATGATTGAAAATCCTGCCCTTGAAACCGGCAAGGATGATGACGAATTTAATACCGAGTTTTCCGAAGATAGTTATGAAAATATTGCTGGTGAGGGGACTGATGGAGATGAAAAACCAGTATCCGACTTTGAAGATGTAGAACTAGAAGCCGTTGATAAAACCATAGACCAAGTAGATATTGGCGATTATATGGATGATGATGCGGGTGATTTCAGGCTTAATGAGGATTATAATCCGGATTCGGAAGAAAAGGATTACCCCATGGTTACGGTATTTAGAGGTTTTAGAGATAACCTTTTAGAACAAGTGTATACCGTTTTAGAAAATGAACAAGAAGAGAAACTTGCCGAGCAGATTGTTGGTTCCTTAGACGATGATGGATACTTGCGAAGGGAATTAAGATCCATTGCCAATGATTTCCTGTTTCAATATAATATACACACCACCGCCGAAGAACTTGAACGGGTGTTAAAAGTGATTCAACGGTTCGATCCACCGGGAGTAGGGGCCAGAACCTTACAGGAATGTTTACTGATTCAAATCCGTAGAAAAGAGGAGAAGGGAAAAAACCCCATCATGGAGCTTGCCAAAATGGTGATCACTGAATGTATGGAAGATTTTTCGAAACGTCATTTTGAAAAGATAGCCAACAAACTAGATGTTAATGTAGAATATCTCAAGGAAGCCATTCATTTTATAACCAAATTAAATCCAAAACCCGCTTCGTCGGAAGAGGAGAGGAAAACGGAAACAATTATTCCGGATTTTATAGTGCTTGATAGTTATGGAGAGCTTGAAATATTGATAAACCAAGGCAATCAGCCTGATCTTAAAATTAGCAGAGGGTTTATTGATACCTTGGTGGAGTACGATCGCCACAGTGTTAAAAAAGCCGAAGCGAAAGAGGCAGTGCAGTTTATCAAACAAAAAATTGATAGCGCTAAATGGTTTATAGATGCCGTTAAACAAAGGCAGAACACTTTATTAAATACAATGAGTGCCATTGTGGATATCCAAAAAGAGTTTTTTAAAACCGGGGATCACTCTAAAATAAGGCCAATGAAGCTTAAGGATGTGGCTGAGAAACTGCAAATGGATATATCGACTATTTCCAGGGTGGCAACCAGCAAATACGTTCAAACGGATTATGGAATATTTCTTTTAAAGTATTTTTTCTCCGAAGGTATTTCCAATGAAGATGGTGAGGAAGTAACCACTAAAGAAGTAAAACGTATTATGGAAGATGCCATTAATCATGAAGATAAAGACAACCCCATGAACGATGATGAACTTACCGAATTACTCAAACAGAAGGGTTATTCCATGGCCAGAAGAACGGTGGCCAAATATCGGGAACAATTAAACATCCCTGTCGCTAGATTGAGAAAGGCATTTTAGACCTTCCTTGATCCCCGGTTACTCCTAGAGGTAACCACACACATCATTAAATTCTTCGATCAACTAAACATTTTAATGTATTGTAAAACAAAAAGCGCGACCCTAGGCCGCGCTCTAAAAAAATAATTATGAAATTATTTAGTTATTAGTAATAGTATACGTTACAGTTACTACTGTAGGAGTTGCAGTATACTTAATTAACGAATAGTCGGTGGTAGCTAAACTGTAAGTAAGGTTATGTCCGTTGCTTGTTCCGTCTCCGGTGTAGCACGTTCCAATAGTGTTTACAATGTTTTGATCAGAAGTTGTAAGGGTTACGATAGATGTTGGTGTTCCTGTAGCACCGTCTCCACTTCCTGCAACGGAAGCAGCAAGAACTTTAAGAGCCATACCTGGCAATAAAACATCAGCTTTAACAGAGATCGTGTTGGTAAGGGTAGGAGCAGTAGTAGAAGAATAATTTAACCAAAGAGCGGAATTGGTAGCAGAAGTTACCATACCTAACCCTGCTTCTGTAGGAGCAACAAGGGCAAGTCCGATAGATGATCCACCTTCCACGTCAACAAGAGCAACTTTAGGAACAGTGTAAGAAACAGCGTGATTGGCAGTCAATCCGTCTTGAGCAGAAGCGGTTTGAGTAAGAGCGAAGGCAGCGATGGCAAGTACTAATAACGATTTTTTCATGATAGTTTTTTTTTGTCTTTTTTAGGTTTGATTGTTTGATTAAGACCTTTCAATTGCAATGCCAAAGTGTAAGATGTTAAAAGTGAGATGTTTGTATAAATTTAGTTTTCCATTTGGTGGAAATTTGTTCCGTGTGGCGGATAAAATGACGTTTTTATGGTTAGTTAGTTAAAGGTAACCATCAGTTGAGTTTGTCGTATGGTGGGTTGACTTATATGAATCCTATTTAGTTTCTAATAACATCGGTTTTTTATTTAAAAATTTTAAATTTTCAACCCGGCAATTATAAAAGGGGAGAAACTTCCGTTAAACTGTTATAAAATTTCAGAAATAGGTCTCGGGAATTATGTTAATATGGAAAATCTTATATTAAAGTTACAAGAAAAGGCCTTTCAGGCCTTAATTTCTTTAAATTATCACCTGATTTTTATAGTTTTTCGAACTCAAATCCATGAAAAGTTATGTTTTATCGCCTATTCCCTGTAAATACAAGCTCCGACACTATTATGAAGGGGTTTATTGACCTTTTGAATCGTTTAGTTAGGGTAAAAAAGGTGATTTCAAGGTAACGGACGGGTTCGAAAGTATAACTAAAGGATACATGAGATTATTCAAAGCTTGAGTAACTATAAAAAACCATTTAGTTAGGTCGGACGGATGTTCTTTGGATTAACTAAGCAAATTTTCATGTTGTGGAATGGCGAAAAACCTCAAAAACTGATGTTTTCTTGAACGGATAGCCATATGGTGAATATTGAAAGGGACTAAACAAGAATGAACGTTGAATTAACCGTTAAAAAAGAGTCATTGGGAATTAAAGGCCTTACCTACTTTTCATAGAAATTTGGCATGAAAGTCGACATAACACGAAAAGAAATATAGTCGTATTAAGGTATGGGGTAATTTTTACGGAATATAGTTTTGTTTAGAGTGTGCAGAATTTTAAATCATTGGATTGCACATTTAAATTTACAATTTATATTTGAGTGAGAATTAAACACCATTTTGAATGAAGACTGATGAACTGAGGCTAATTCAACATAGGGAGAGCAAGATGGTTCTTATTCGGTTTCAGCCTGATTCCGAAATTAAGTCAGCCATCATAAATAATGGTGAGCATTATAAAGCCTGTTACTTTAGCATTGGTTGGGGCATAGTTATACCGCACATCAATTGGAAAATGGAACGGATTTACGTAACATTCAAGAGATTTTGGGGCATAATAGCAGCCGAACAACGGAGGGATATAGTTATATTAATAATAAGAGTATTCAGAAAATAATATCACCATTTGAAAGTTTATGAAATCAAATACTGCATTTAAAAATAAACGCCACAAAATAGCCCGAAGTCAACCGATATCTGTTAGGCATGCGCTACTTTATAGCGTATATAAATAAGTTATAGGGCATTTTTATGAGACATCCAACCTTTGACCTAATGAAATTGGAAATAAAAAGTTTGTTTCTCTGAATTATTAATAATACATTGACATAAAAATAATGAATCCTTCAAAAACATATAAAGGCATTTTTTGGATTGCAGGTGAAGAGGATAATTCTAAAAATGGCTTGTTAAAATTTTCAAATGGAGTTGCGTATGTGGAACTTTTCGATTCATTTGATAAAGACCCAATAAACATAAAAACAAAACAGAGGGATAAAATTTGTTGCATACATGGTGTGCTGGAAGATCAGTATTGTTGCATTCTTAATAATTGTGAATTGAAAATTTCAAATGGCCTTGGTAGTATCCTTGAAACTCGAATAAAGTTTGACTACTTTTACTACTCTTCAAATAGAGACCTGATTTTGAAAAAACTTGATTTTGAAAAAGTAGAGTTTAATTTAGACAATTTGTTTCCTTGGATTGGTAATACCTCAATTGAAACTGTTCAACAACCAGACGGTAAGTACGGTTTAAATTACAAAGAACCTAAAAAAGTTGATACTCTTTTTTCAAGTGAAAGCCATAGTCTTAAAATAAAGCATATTACCTCAATACCACTAATTACGGACAAGAAAAATATCACTATTGAACAAGATACAACTCTAATCCTTGAATCAAATTCAAATCATTCAATTACGGAATCTTTTGTTCTTATAAATAAGATACATGACTTATTTATATTGATAAATGCAGATAAGGTTGAATTAGACAGTACTTTAGAATTTACCACTAATACCAATGAAAAGGGCTTTTTCGGTTATAATAATCTTAAGCGATTTGGGAACGCAAAAGGATTTAGTAAACAAGGATCTCACAACCTTTTTACTTTATCCTCACTTCAGGAAAGAATTGATTTAAATTTATTCTTTAGTTCTTGGTTTTCGATGTACCAATATTACAAATATCCGATTGAATTATTAATTGAATGTTTATCTAATGCAAGTATGAATGTTCAACACAAGTTTATTAATTTGATGTATTCTTTAGATGTAATGCAACAACAAGGCAAAATTACAGGTGATTTAATCGGAAATATAGAATTGTCAACTAAAGAAAAAAACATTATTGAAAAATTAAAGAATGAGTATAAAGTTGATAACAACACTATTAACTCTTTAACAACACGATTAAAAAAGATAAAAAAGCCGGATTTGAAAGCAAAAATAAACAAGTTTTTAAATCCCTATTCTGATTTTATCCATAATTTGTTCGGTGAATCTTTGGCTGATTTTGTAGAAATAACAGTGAATACAAGAAATTATTTATCACATGAGAATAACACTGTTCCTCGTCTAGAAATTGAAGCGTTTGATAAGTACAATCTAAAATTGGAAGCAATAATATTGACAATCTTTCTCCATCAATTAGGGATAAAACTTAATGATATAGAACTTCAAGTTAAAATGCATAATAGGTTTCAAAGAGTAATTAGACGAACTTAAGGACATTTTTACCAATATGCAAACTGCCGAGTTACACAAATTGATTCCAGACAACGAGATAGAGAAAAACGCCCTACAAAAGCAGGTATAAAAGATGGCTGGCTTGTAGTTTGAGAAAGTGTGTACTTCCAACTACTTTCGTTGGCATTCACATTAATAATATAAGTGAAATCAAGGATTTGTTTTTTAACCGAGAGAAATAATTATTTACGACTTTAACATATGGCAAAACAAAAAATTGAAACGGTAAGAGAACTCATTTACTACTCATATGCAAACCTGGCTATGGCTCACACTGCAGTTGACAAGCAACAAGAGAAATATGGGACTTTCAATTATATGATTAGAGCCAAGCTATTCAAAGGACTTAAAGAAGGAACAATGAATATGCGGACTATTTTTGACGATGAGAAAATAAAACTTCAGACAGGACAGGTTTGTAACTATTGCGGTTCGGCAGACAAATTAGCTTTAGACCACATATTTCCTCAAAAATATGGTGGACAAGACAATGCAGAAAACTTGATTTTTGCCTGTAGGACTTGTAACAGTTCAAAAGGAAAAAAAGACTTAATGGAATGGATGAACTTTCGGGGACAATTTTTACCATTAATGATAATAAGAAGATACTTAAAATTAACCTTTAACTACTGTGTGACAAACAATCTCATTGACAAAAACATCGAAGAGTTGAAAGAATTGGAACTCCCTTTCAAAATTGACCTATTACCAACAGACTACCCTTACCCTAACGAACTAACATTGAATGCGGAAGAAAGAGCGACGAACCGTTAACAGCACATATAGCTTTGAACCTCCAAGTGAAAGTGAATCCTTCGTGAGACACAAGAAAAACGCCCTATAACATGGCATACCAAAAAGGCTTAGTTCGCAATTCCGTTGAAAATTTTATAGAAGTTTGGAGTTTCGTTTTCGCTGGATAACTTTGCGGTGGGTGTCGCCCTTCTGGTATGCCCAACCGTTATCGCTCATTTTAAAAGACAGAAAACATTGAGAAATATATTAATCATTTTGACTTTTGTTTTACCGAATTCTTTGTCGTTTGGACAAACTTTCGGTGGGACCTCGATAGATAAATTGAAAGCATATAAGTGCACCATACGAATCAACAAGGACAGCACGATTAATTTTATATATAATAGACATAGGAATGGTGTCTATGGTGAGCATATTGGAACACTAAGTAAAATTAACGACACACTTCATAGAATTTCCGCAACAATGACAATAGGTCAATTTATATTGAAATCCTTTGACAAAGACACCATTTACATCCAACTCGACTCAAATATAGGAAGACAGCTCGACATAGTACAAGTTGAATACTCAAACGGTAAAAAAAGAAAACAATTACAAGGTTATGACAGATTAGGAAATCCAATTGGACTTTTAAAAATTCCAGTTGACATGAATTTATTTAACGAAAAAAAGGGGACAGACTTTATTACGATTACAATTAATCGTAAAAATTTCCTGTCCGATAACTTCTTATCATTTAATATACCTTATGGTTCAGCGGCATCCTTTACAAAAGGACAGCAAGAAGAATTTTATGTGGTAATAAAAAATGGTCAGCTCTTTACGATAGGAAATCCACCAATGCAAACAGGACATTTTAAACTGATGATTAAGTAGTATGACTACCGAAAGGAAAGGAAAATGTTGCACGACTTAGTGCACAACTAAGCGACTAAAGGATATAAATCTTAATAAAATGTTAGAAACCTAAGCTATCAAAGGTTTGAAAGAATAAACCCAAAATCCGCATTAGAACATGCAGATTCGATTAAGAAGCTGTAAATTAATTTTTTGCAAAAACCATTAACACCTTCTAAATCGGGATTAAATTCAAATAAATCATATTGTTCGGTTTTGTCAAACCTTCTAATGATTAATTTGGGTTAAATTTGAAATATGAATGTTAAAGAGCCCGACTTCACCTATGGAAACTACACCTATGCCGATTATCTTCTATGGCAACTCGATGAACAAGTAGAGCTAATTAAAGGTAAAATTTTCCGGATGAGTTCTGCACCCATGCGGATTCATCAGAAACTGTCGGGAAAGGTATTTTACGAATTATATAATTACCTCTCTGGCAATAAATGTGAGGTTTATAGTGCCCCCTTCGATGTACGGTTGCCACTAAAATCTTTAAAGGACGAAGATATTATTACTGTGGTACAGCCA
>Ga0247843_1003495_pt1 | contig 25660 bp, 25 predicted proteins | sample LaCruzMarch2017__FD_192420 | JGI IMG/M metagenome (GOLD analysis project Ga0247843, IMG submission 192420) | Freshwater microbial communities from meromictic Lake La Cruz, Castile-La Mancha, Spain - LaCruzMarch2017_8m | ecosystem: Environmental > Aquatic > Freshwater > Lake | place: Spain...
ACCATCAACAAATTCAGCCCTGGCGCTTTGTAGAAATCACCGCAGCGAAAAGAAATCTGTTGGCAGAGGCCTTTGCACAAGCCCTTCATGAACGCGATGCCAAAGCCAGTGCCCAAGAACTCGACCAAGCCCGAGAAAAGGCGCACCGCGCGCCCTGGCTCTTGCTGGCCATATGCCGAACCCAGCTGCCTGAACATGACGGCGAAGACCACATCCCCACCGCCGAGCGGCTGGTTTCACTCGGCTGCGCCCTGCAAAACATGATGCTCATGTGCACGGCTTTGGGTTTGGGCTCCAGCCTGACCAGCGGTAAGGCCATGCAGGCGCAACCCATTCGCCAACTCTTTGCCTTGCCAGCCCATGAAAGCGCCATTTGCTGGCTCAACATCGGCCACATCCAATCTTCCCGCTCAAACCGTCAACGACCCTCGCCGGCCGATTACTTCAGCGCGTTGTAGCGGTGCAATTTGCAAGCCCACCCTGTGGGCGATGGGCGTGGCACACGCCCTCAAAACCATCGCGCACAGGGTGCGCTCCTACAACGCAATGCCCTGTCTTCGCAGGAGCCCACCCCGTGGGCGATGGGCGTGGCATGAGAGTGGCCCCTGGTTCGAGGGCCGGGGTGATAGTCATTTGTCAATCTCGGGCTTGACCTTTGGGGCCGTGACGGATGGCTGTGCATCCCTGAATCTCATAGAATCATTAAATGCATCCTGCCATCGCACAGCACACGTCTGAAATTTCAAGCATCTGTCGGCGCTTTCACATCAAGCGTCTGGAGGTGTTTGGTTCAGCTGCGCGTGCCAGTGATTTCAATCCTGAAACCAGCGATGCAGATTTTCTGGTGGAGTTCACGACCGATGCCGACCATGGCCTGCAGACGTTCTTTGGTGCCAAGGCGGCCCTTGAGAGCGTGTTGGGGCGCGGTGTCGATCTGATCGAATCTGGCGCCGTTAAAAACCCTTTCGTGCTGGCATCGATCAATGCGCACAAAGAGCCTGTCTATGCAGCGTGACCCGCGCGCTTTTTTGTGGGATGTGCGCGAGTCAGCCTTGGCTATTCAGGCATTCACTTCCGGAATGGATGCTGGGCAATACATACAAGATGCATTGGTCCAGGCGGCGGTAGAGCGTAAATTCGAAATCATTGGCGAAGCACTTAACCAACTGGCGAAGACAGCCCCAGTGATGGCGGCAAGAATTCCAGAGTTGCCGCAGATCGTCGCCTTCAGAAATCAATTGATCCATGGCTATGCAACGGTGAACGCTTCAACGGTCTGGTCAGTGATTCAAATCTCTTTGCAACCCTTGCTGAGCACAGCAAATCTCCTGCTGGCTGAACTCGACCCCGCCTGAGTCCACACCACCGGCACCTAAAGTGCGCTGCGCGTGTCATTAGAGGAATGGCCCCCGGCTCGGGGGCCGGGGTGACAAGTGGTGTTTTGTCATCCTGGGCTATTTGAAATGTCATCCCGGGTCCTCTGTATGTCATCCCGGCCTCCGAGCCGGGATCCACCAACCCCGTCATCGCTTTCAAACTGAACGTGGCCGACGTGTTGGCAATGCCTGCAGGCGCAAACGGCAAGCTTGTGGTCCAGGTCAAGGGTGACGGCAACGACACCCTGAACCTGAGCAACTTGCTCGGTGCGGAGGCCCCCGGCGAATGGATTGCTACAGGCACGGTGCAACAAGACGGCGTGACGTTCAACACCTACAACTACAGCGCTGACACCAGCCTGCAAGTGATGGTGGACCAACACCTACAAAACGTGACCTTGTCCTAAAAATGTAGGAGCCCACCCCGTGGGCGATGGGCGTGGCACACGCCCCCAAAACCATCGCCCACGGGGGTGGGCTCCCACAAATACAGGGGTCCATCGCCCACGGGAGTGGGCTCCTGCAAACATTAGGTCATCCCGGGCTTGACCCGGGATCCATACCTCAAGACACCGTTTGGTAATACAGGTTTTGCGGATGGCGGGCCTGGGCGAAGAAGACCCAGCGCTCGGCCAAGAGACCGACAAACTGCAGCAGCACGGCGCCCAGCCAGACCAGCGCCGACTGCGTGCCGAGCAGGGTCAACAACAACAAGGGCAGCGCAAACGCAAGCAGCTGAAACACCCAGGGCATGCGGCGCACGGTGCGGGCTGTGGCACCGTGAAAAAACTCGCGGGTGTTGAAGGAGCCGGCCGACATGCCCATGGATTTTTGCACCAGTTGCGGTTTGTGGATTCCAGTCGCCGATTGCAGGCTTGACAGGGGGGACAGGCGGGCATTTCGGCGCAAAGCCTGACGGCGCAGGAACCAGGCCAGCAAGGTGCTGCCCAGCACCCAGGGTTGCAGCCAGGCCAACAGCTCGGTTTGCCCCGTGGCACTGGCCAGGGCGCACAGCAGCACGCTGCCCGAACTCATGCCCAGCAGGGTGAAGTTGATCACCGTGAGCGGGTGCGCCCACTCTTGCAAAAAGCGCAGGCAAGCGTAGATCATGGCGGTGCACACCCACAGCGCCAGCGTGACCACCACCACCGCCGCAGACAGTGCCTGCAAGGCAAGGGGGGATGCGCCCAAGTACAAACCCAGCCACCACAGCGCCACTCCCCCCATGAGCAAGGGCAGCACGATCACTTCGCGCGACATCCACGAGGTGCGCCACATGGCCGCCGCCCGCCAGGCACGGGTTTTTTGACCCAAATGAAAGAACGAGGCCAGGAGACCACCGACCAGCAGCACTTCGGCCACGCCGATGGCCGTGAGGGCAAAGCCCGTGTCCAGGGGCATCAGCCAGCTGGCCACGGCCAGCGCCAGCAGCAGGCCCTGGGCCGTGCCGGACAGGGTGGTGAACAAAAGGATGGACCAGGCAGGACGCATGAAGACCTCAATGTGGTGAAGTTTTGCCCGCAGGGCTTGGCAGGGGCGTCACCGCTGCCGGGGTGACGCGGCGCGGCAGGTACTGGTTGGCCGGGCGGGTGTTCCATTCGGGCATCAGGGCATAACCACCCCGCTCGCGGATGGCCTGACTGACTTCGCTGTTCGGGTCTTTCACGTCGCCGAACAGGCGGGCGTTGGTCGGGCAGGCTTGGACGCAAGCGGGCTTGCGGTCGGCTTCGGGCAGCAGAGGGTTGTGGATGCGGTCCACGCACAGGGTGCACTTGGTCATGACGCCGCTGGCTTCGTCAAATTCACGCGCACCATAGGGGCAGGCCCAGGCGCAGTATTTGCAGCCGATGCATTTGTCGGCATCGACCAACACAATGCCATCCGCCTCACGCTTGTAGCTCGCGCCCGTGGGGCAGACCGGCACGCAGGGCGGGTCTTCGCAGTGCAGGCAGCTTTTGGGAAAGTGGACCGTGTCGGTGTTCGGAAAGCTGCCCGCTTCGTAGGTCTGCACCCGGTTGAAAAAGGTGCCGGTGGGCTCGGCCGCATAGGGGTTGACGTCGCTCAGCGGCCCGGCCATGCCCGAGGTGTTCCACTGTTTGCAGGCCGTCACGCAGGCGTGGCAGCCCACACAGACGTTGAGGTCAATCACCAGCGCCAGCTGGCGCGCCAGTGTGAGGGTCTCGGTGTCCACGGCTTGCGCCGCGCCACCGCCACCGGGCTCTATCAGATGGGGACTGACAGGGGAAGGTGCATGGCCTTGCACAAGGTCTTTGAGCCACTGGATCATGGTTTGGATTTCCCTGCAAAAAATCGCATCACTTGGGCAACACCACCGCGCACACCCGGCACGGGCCGCATGGTGTCCACCTGCGGAAAACTCTGGGCCGCCTCTTCAGGCTCGGCCGGTCTGATGCGCACCCGCACGTCGTACCAGCCCGCCTGGCCGGTGATGGGGTCGGAGTTGCTGACCTTCGCACCCGCTGGCGCGCCCGCACCTTGGGGAAGCGGCAATTCTTCCGAGATCAGGTGGTTGAGCAAAAAGCCTTTGCGCGCTTCGTCCGAGCCGGGTGCGAGGTGCCAAGCGCCATCGCCTTTGCCAATCGCGTTCCAGGTCCAGACGGTGCCCGGCTCCACAGCTTCGCTGTAGCGCAGCATGCAACGCACCTTGCCCCAGTGGCTCTCGACCCAGGCCCAGCCGCCGTCGGCCACGCCCGCCGCCTGCGCGGTGCTGGGGTGCACATGCAGGTAGTTGTGGCTGTGGATTTGCCGCAGCCAGGCGTTTTGCGAGTCCCACGAGTGGTACATGGCCATGGGCCGCTGGGTGATGGCGTTGAGCGGATAGGCCTTCAGGTCAATGGCCGCGTCTTCGAGCGGGGCATACCAAAACGGCAAGGGGTCGAAATAGGTGTTGATGCGTTCGCGCAGATGCTCGGGCGGCTGACGCCCTTTTGTTTTGCCTTGCGCGGCCAGGCGAAAGGACTGCAGGGTGTCGGAATAAATGGCCAGTTGCACCGGGTCGTTGCGCTGACGCCAGCCTTTGTCTTTGGCAAAGTCCAGGTAGTCGCGGTTCCAGTTGCGCATGAAGTGCATGTTCTCGGGCAGGGTGTACTGAAACACGCAGTTGTTTTGTGCATAGGCCTCCCACTGTTTGGGGTTGGGCGCACCGCGCAGGTGCTGGTCGCCGTTTTCGCCGCGCCAGCCCATCAAAAAGCCAATGCCCGGCTGGGCCTCGAAGTTCACGATGAAGTCGGTATAGCCCTTGAACTTGCGCCCGCCCTCGGCCGTGGTGAAGGCCGGAAACTTCAGTCGCGAAGCCAGCTCCACCAGCACTTCCTGAAAGGGCTTGCATTCGCCCAAAGGCTGCAGCACGGGGACACGCACCGAGTCCACCGGGCCGTCGAACTCGGAGATGGGCCGGTCCAGCATGCTCATGGTGTCGTGTCGCTCCAGATAGGTGGTGTCGGGCAGCACCAGGTCGGCAAAGGCCACGGTTTCGCTTTGGAAGGCGTCGCACACCACCAAAAACGGGATCATGTACTCACCCTGCTCGTCCTTGCGGTTGAGCGATTCGCGCACGGCCATGGTGTTCATGCTGCTGTTCCACGCCATGTTGGCCATGAACAGCAGCAAGGTGTCGATGCGGTAGGGGTCGCCCTTGACCGCGTTGGTGATGACGTTGTGCATCATGCCGTGGGCCGACAGCGGGTGTTCCCACGAAAACGCATGGTCAATGCGAATCGGCGAGCCGTCGGCATGGATGGCCAACTCTTCAGGGCTGGCCGGAAAGCCCAGCGGCGCAGCGTTCAGCGGCGTGTTGGGTTTGACCATGTCCGGGTCGTTGAAGGCGCGGTAGTTGGGCACGATGTGGCGCGGGTAAGGCGCTTTGTGCCTGAACCCGCCGGGGGCGTCGATGGTGCCCAAGAGGCTCATGAGCACGGCCAGCGAACGCACCGTTTGAAAGCCGTTGGAATGCGCCGCCAAACCGCGCATGGCGTGAAAGGCCAGCGGACGCGCCTGGGTGGTGGGGTGTTTTTTGCCCCAGGCGTCGGTCCAGGGAATGGGCAGCTCAAAGGCCTGCGTCAGGGCGGCGTGGCCCAACTCTTGTGCCAGCAGGCGAATGCGATCTGCCGCAATGCCGGTGATGGCCTGCGCCCATTCGGGCGTGCAGCTGAGCACGCGCTGGCGCAGCAAGGCAAAGGCAGGCACCACCCGTGTGCCGTCGGCCAGGGTGTAGTGGCCTTCGGGCGGTGCGTCCAGCGCCGGGTCGCAGCCGTCGGCAATGCCTTCGGGGTAGGCGTTCAGAATACGGCCGCTGGTGCGGTCAAACACCAGTTTGTTGTGCGGGTTGCGGCCGTCACCGGGCGGGCCTTTGGCCGGGTCGGGGTCAAAGGCAAACAGGCCTTCGCGCTCGCCTTCGTCCAGCACCACCAGTTGGGGCGCATTGGTGAAACGCTTGAGAAAGGCATGGTCCAGCGTGTCGGTGCGGACCAGCTCGTGCAGCAAGGCCATGAGCAGCGCGCCGTCGGTGCCGGGCTTGATGGGAATCCACTCATCGGCGATGGCCGAGTAGCCCGTGCGCACCGGGTTGATGGAGATGAAGCGACCGCCTGCGCGCTTGAACTTGGACAGCGCGGTTTTCATGGGGTTGCTGTGGTGGTCTTCGGCCGTGCCCAGCATCACAAACAGTTTGGAGCGCTCCAGGTCCGGTCCGCCAAACTCCCAAAAGCTGCCGCCCACGCTGTAGATCATGCCGGCCGCCATGTTGACCGAACAAAAGCCGCCGTGCGCGGCGTAGTTGGGCGTGCCGAACTGGCGGGCAAACAGCCCAGTGAGCGCCTGCATCTGGTCGCGCCCGGTGAACAGTGCAAACTTTTTCGGGTCGGTGGCCCGAATGTGCGCCAGACGTTCGCTCAGGATGTCAAAGGCACGTTCCCAGGAGATGGGCTCAAACTCGCCCGCCCCACGTTCGCTGCCCGGTTTGCGCAGCAGCGGCTGCGTCAGGCGTGCGGGCGAGTACTGCTTCATGATGCCCGCCGAGCCCTTGGCGCAGATCACGCCCTGGTTGAGCGGGTGGTCCGGGTTGCCGTCGATGTAGCGCACCTCAGGGCCTTTGTCGCCTTCCACCAAATGCACCCGGATGCCGCAGCGGCAAGCGCACATGTAGCAGGTGGTGCATTTCACCGTGGTCTGCGCCGTGGGGTTGGGCTCGGACAAGGGGTCTTGCAAGGGCGTCTGTTCAGGGGTCTTAGAAAACAGTTTCAGCATCTTGTGTGTCTCCAGGCGCGAACGCCATGCGCCAGGTGTGGCGGGCAATCACGGCTTCTTCGTTGGTGGCCAGCACATACACCGGCACACGGCTGCCGGGCGCGCTGATCAAGGTGCCGCAAAGGCCGGGATGGCCACGCTCGCGGTTGCGGGCTTCGTCCAATTCACAGCCCAGCCATTGCAGGCCCTGCACGATTTCGCCACGCAGGGCTTGGGCGTTTTCGCCAATGCCGCCGGTGAAGACCAGCGCGTCCAGGCCCTGCAAGGCGGCGGCCATGCCCGCGATTTCGCGCCGGGTGTGTTCGGCAAAATAGTCCAGCGCCATGCGCTCTGCTGCGCTGTCCGATTGCGTCAGGCTGCGCACATCGCTGGAGGTGCCCGACAGGCCCAAGAGGCCTGACTGGCGGTAGAGCAAATCCGTGATGGCCTCGGCACCCAGACCCAGTGCCAGCAAGTGCAGCACCACCGCTGCATCGAGCCGGCCGCAGCGCGTGCCCATGGGCAAACCATCGAGCGGCGAAAACCCCATGGTAGTCGCTACCGAGCGCAAACCGCGCAGGGCGCACAGCGAGGCCCCGTTGCCCAGGTGCGCCACGACCACACGGGCGTCTGGTTGGGCCAGCTCGGGCCGCCCCTGACGCAACTGGGCCGCAATGGATTCATACGACAAACCATGGAAACCGTAGCGGCGAATGCCTTGATCAAAGCAGCTTTGCGGCAAGGCATAGCGCTGGTTCAGCTCGCTTTGGCTGCGGTGAAACGCGGTGTCCGGACAGGCCACCTGCGGCACCTGGGCAAAGGCCTGCCGCGCCGCCAGCACCCCCGCCAAGTTGTGCGGCTGGTGCAGCGGCGCCAAGGGGGCCAGGGCCTGCAACTGGGCGATCAGCGTATCGTCCACCCGCACAGGCCCGGCCAGTTCGGGGCCGCCGTGCACGATGCGGTGGCCCACCGCCACCACCCTGGCATTTTGGGCGTGTACCGAGAGCCACTGCAAGATGCTGTCCAAGGCCGCGGCATGGGCTGAGAACTCAGGCTTGTCGCCAGCGCTTTGCGCCGACACCAGCGGCACGCTGTGCTGCAAACCGCCCGGCCCCTGAATGTCCAGCCGCGCAGAAGCTTGGCCCAAACCCTGGGCTTGGCCCGAATACACAGGGACATCGACCAGCGCATCGCCCTCTTGTGCTGAAGCGTCGGCCACAGCAAACAAGGCGAACTTGAGCGAAGAAGACCCCGCGTTCAGCGTGAGCACATGGTCGTACATGGTCATGCACCCAGCTGTGCTCAGACGTAGTCCTTGTACTTGTCCAAAAAGCGGATCGGCTTGGCCAGCGCGTCGCGGCGGAAGGGGTCGCCCAGTTCGCGGTTGCACATGATCTCGATCACGCAGGTCTTGCGCTGGTTCATCTGCAGGTCGATGGCTTTCTTGAGCGCAGGGCCCACGTCTTCGAGGCGGTCCACCACGATGCCTTCGGCCCCCATGGCCTGGGCGATGCCCGCAAAGCTCTCGCTTTCGAGTTCACCCGCCACAAAGCGGCGGTTGTAGAAGTCCACCTGGTTTTTCTTTTCTGCGCCCCACTGGCGGTTGTGAAAGACCACCGCTGTGACCGGGATGTCGTGGCGCACGGCCGTCATCACCTCGACCATGCTCATGCCCCAAGCGCCGTCACCGGCATAGGCCACGGCGGGACGGTCGGGCGCGGCGCACTTGGCACCGATCATGGTGGGCAGCGAGTAGCCGCAGTTGCCAAAGCTCATGGGCGCGAAGAAGCTGCGGGGTTCGTCAAAACGCAGGTAGCTGTTGGCCACGGCGTTGATGTTGCCGATGTCGGTGGACACCATGACGCGTGGCGGCATGGCTTTTTCCAGCTCGCGCAGCACCTGGCGTGGCGACAGGTAAGTGCCGCCCGTGGGGGTGAGCTCGCCTTTGGCCTCTTCCACCATGTCCAGGCTGAAGGGGTCTTTTTCGTGGGTCCAGGCGTCGAGTTCTTTTTCCCAGGCATCTTTTTCGGCCTGGATTTTGGCAGCGCGCTCGGCCTTGTTGGCGTCACAGGCCAGGGTGCGGGCCGAAAGGCGCTTGAGCAGTTCAATGGCCACAGCCTTGGCGTCGCCGTGGATGCCCACGGTGATTTTTTTGACCAGTCCCAGATTGGTGTGGTCGGCTTCGACCTGGATGATTTTGGCGTCTTTGGGCCAGTAGTCCATGCCGTGCTGCGGCAAGGTGCCAAAAGGCCCCATGCGCGAGCCCAGCGCCACCACCACGTCGGCCTGGGCGATCAACTTCATGGCCGCCTTGGAGCCTTGGTAGCCCAATGGGCCTGCCCACAGCGGGTGGCTGGCCGGGAAAGAGTCGTTGCGCAAATAGCCGTTGGCCACGGGGGAGCCCAGGCGCTCGGCCAGGGCCACGCATTCCTTGACCGCGTCACCCATGACCACGCCACCGCCCGACAAAATGACCGGGAAATTGGCATTGGCCAACAGCTCCACGGCGGCGTTCAGGCTGTTTTCGCCACCCGCGCCGCGTTCCACGCGCATGGGCTGTGGAATTTCGCAGTTGACTTCGCCGTAAAAGTAGTCGCGAGGAATGTTCAGCTGGGTCGGCCCCATTTCCGAGATGGCGCGGTCAAAGCAGCGCGCGGTGAACTCGGCCATGCGTTTGGGGTTGTTCACATGGCCCTGGTATTTGGTGAATTCCTGAAACATGGGCAGCTGCTGCGCCTCTTGGAAGCCGCCCAAGCCCATGCCCATGGTGCCGGTTTCGGGGGTGATCATGACCACCGGGCTGTGCGCCCAATAGGCCGCCGCAATGGCGGTGACGCAGTTGCTGATGCCCGGGCCGTTTTGGCCAATGACCACGCCATGGCGGCCGCTCACACGGGAATAACCATCGGCCATGTGCGCCCCGCCCTGCTCGTGCACCACCGGAATCAATCGGATGCCTGCGGGGGCAAAAATGTCCATGGCGTCCATGAAGGCCGAGCCCATGATGCCGAACATGTCGGTCACGCCGTTGGCGACCATGGTTTCCACAAAAGCCTCGGAGGGCGTCATTTTCTGCACGCCACTGGCCACGGTGCGCTTGTCGGTTTTGGGGGTGCTCATGGACTGCTCCTGAAAAAATGGGGGGATAACAAAGATTCGAAACCTGAGGGTCCAAAATCCGAAACTTGATGTGACTATAGACAGCCGCCCCCCACAAATCAATCGAAATTTCACTTATCGATGTGATTTGTTCCATTTTTCGGGTTTTCCACTATGATGCAGCGATGTCACTTGCCTCCGTCCCCCTGCCCGCATCGGCCCCCACTGAGATCAATGGGGACACGCCCACCTTGCGCCTGTTTGCCTTGCTGGAGGTGATCGCCAGCAAAAACAGCTATTTTTCGCTGCAAAACCTGGCCGACGAAACCGGTCTGCCCAAGGCCACTTTGCACCGCATGCTGCAGCAACTCGAAAGCGCGCATTTGCTGGAGCGCACCGCCGACGCCCGGCTTTACGGCACGGGCAACCGGCTGCGCAAACTGGCCGAAAACCTGCTCATCAACGACACCGCACACGGCGCACGCCACGCCGTGCTGCGCCATCTGGTCAACGAAGTGGGCGAGAGCTGCAACCTCACAGCCCTGAGCGGCAGCGAGGTGATCTACCTGGACCGGGTGGAGACCTCGGCCCCCCTGCGCTTTTACCTGCACTCGGGCTCACGGGTGCCCGTGCATTGCTCGGCCAGTGGCAAGGTGTTTTTGTCGCAAATGGCCCCAACCCAGCGCCAGCGCCTGCTGGCCCATGCGCCGCTAGACACCTACACCCCCAAAACCCTGACCGACATGGCTGCGCTGGAGCAAGAGGTCAAGCAGGTCAAGCGCCAGGGCTTTGCACTGGACAACGAAGAATTTTTGCCTGGCCTGATGTGTGTGGCGGTGCTGGTGCCCTCGGCACAGGGCGCATCCAACCTGTGTGTGGCGGTGCAAGCCCCCGTGCTGCGCCTGACGCCCGAGCGCTGCCTGCAACTCTTGCCCGCGCTGCAACGCGCAGCCCAAGCCATCAGCGCCATTGAAACCGAGGCCATGCCATGAACATCCCTCCTGATATGCACCACGAGCAGCACCGCCTGGACGTGCGCAGCGTCTTTGGCATCGACAGCCCGCTCAAAGTCACCGCCTTTCGCGAACGCTCCGAGCATGTGCCCGACATCGACCCCGATTACCGCTTCAACCGCGAAGTCACGCTGGCCCTGCTGGCGGGTTTTGAGCACAACCGCCGGGTCATGCTGCAAGGCCTGCACGGCACGGGCAAGTCCACCCACATTGAACAAGTGGCCGCCCGGCTGAACTGGCCCTGCGTGCGCATCAACCTGGACGGGCACCTGAGCCGCCTGGACCTGGTGGGGCGCGATGCGGTGGTGCTGCGCGACGGCCAGCAGGTGACCGAGTTCCAGCCCGGCATCGTGCCTTGGGCGCTGCAGCGGCCGGTGGCGCTGATTTTTGACGAATACGACGCCGGACGCCCCGAGATCATGTTCGTGATCCAGCGCCTGCTGGAGCGGGACGGGCAATTCACCCTGCTCGACCAGAACCAGGTGCTCAAACCGCATCCGCAGTTTCGCCTGTTTGCCACCAGCAACACCGTGGGCCTGGGCAACCTCAATGGCCTGTACCACGGCGCCCAGCAGCTCAACCAAGCGCAGATGGACCGCTGGAACATTGTGGCCACGCTGAACCACCTGCCGCCAGAGCAGGAAATGGCCATCGTGCGCGCCCGTGTGCCCAGCATGCGCGACGAGGCCCGCCAGACGCAGCTGCAGGCCATGGTGCAGTTTGCCAACCTCACGCGCCAGGGCTTCAAGGTGGGCGACCTGTCCACCCTCATGTCGCCGCGCAGCCTGATCAGCTGGGCCGAAAACCTGGACATTTTTGGTGACCTGCAAGTGGCGCTGCACCTGAGCTTCATCAACAAGGGCGACGAGTCCGAGCGCCCGGTGCTGGGGGAATACTTTCAGCGCTGCTTTGACCAGGAACTGGGCACGCCATGAGCGAGCCGGGTTTGGCGGCTGTGCTTGGCGCGGGCGCGGGCGCGGGTGCAGACCATGTCGGCCCGAGCGAACAAGCCCTGCTGCGCCAGCAACACGCGCTAGACGATTTGTGTGCGGCCAGCGCCCGCGCCCTGAGCGCGGAGCCCCAGCTGCACTACCGCCAACGCCGCCTGTACCGCAACAATCTGCGCCTGCCCGACTTTGCTCCCCACCTGCACCCGGTGCATGGCCAGGACGACTGGCGCTCGTTTCGCGCCGCCAGCGATGGCGCGGCGCTGCGTCTGCGCCATTCCGATGCAGCGCTTCACAGAGCGCTGTGCGAGCGCCAAATATTGATGCCACTGGAACGCTTGATCGTGGAAATGCTGGAGCAAATCCGCGTCGAGTCGCAGGCCAGCGCACTGGGCCTGCCCGGTGCAGCGCACAACTTGCGCCACCGTTTCGAGGTCTGGGCCGTGGCGCTGGGCCAGTCGGACCTGGCCGAAACCGTGCAAGGCCTCACGCTGCTGACGGTGGCCCTGATCTGCCGCGCAAGGGTGATGGGCGAGGCCGTGCCCGAGGCACTGATGGACCTGATCGAGTCCACCCGCTTTGCCTTGTCCGAAGTCATTGGCCACGATGTGCGCGGCCTGCGCCTGACGCGCCACGACCAAGCCCGCTACGGCGAGCACGCCCTGAACATTGCCCGCAGCGTGGCCCAGCACACGGTGGCCGGCCAGGCGCAGCCCCCGGCCACGCGCATCAACCCGGTGCAACCCAGCCGCGAGCGGCTGTCGCTGTGGATCGACTTTGAAGGCGGCGAGGACAAGGACGAGGCCATCGCCGCACCGGGCCGCAGCCTGAGCCCGGACGAGGTGTTGCGCGGTTACACCGTTTTCACCACCGCCTATGACCGCACGGTGCAGGCGGCGGATTTGGTGCGTGCGGCCGAGCGGCAAGCCCTGCGCCTGCAGCTGGACGAACGCATTGCCCAGCAAGGCGTGGCCTTGCAGCCGCTGGTGCGCCAGCTCAAGGCGCTGCTGAGCCCGCCGCGCTGGCAGGACCTGGAGAACGGCCAGGACGAAGGTCGCATCGACGGCAGCCGCCTGTCGCAGCTGGTGGCCAACCCTTTGCAGCGGCAGCTGTTTGTGCGCGAACGCCAACGCCCGGTGCCCGATGCGGCGGTGTGCTTTTTGATCGACTGCTCGGGCAGCATGAAGGCGCAGCGCGAGTCGATTGCCTTGCTGGTGGACGTGATGAGCCGGGCGCTGGACCTGGCGGGCGTGCCCTGCGAGGTGTTGGGTTTTACCACCGGTGCCTGGAGCGGTGGCCGCGCCCTGCGCGACTGGCGTCGCGCCGGTCAGCCGCCCGCACCGGGCCGCCTGAACGAGCGCTGCCACATCATTTTTAAGCCCGCCGAAAAAGCCTGGCGCTTGGCCCGGCGCGACATCGCGGCCCTGCTCAAACCCGAGCTGTACCGCGAATGCCTGGACGGCGAAGCCCTGCTGTGGGCCGAGCAACGTTTGCTGGCGCAAAGCGCCTCTCGCCGCATCTTGCTGGTCATCTCGGACGGCTGCCCCAGCGACAGTGCCTCGGCTCAAACCAACGACCCCTTGTATCTGGAGCAACACCTGCTGGCCGTGACCGAGCGCATCGAACGCAGCGGCCGCGTTGAGTTGACCGCTCTGGGCGTGGGCCTGGACATGAGCGGCTATTACCGCCACAGCGACATGCTGGACCTGGCCGACCTGCAAGGCCAGCGGGTGTTCACTCAAATTTTGGGGGCATTGCGCCCACGTCGAAGATGAACATGGGGTCCCTTTTCTCGTTGCCAGAAAACGCCAACGCCATCAGCCTGCTGCTGAGCAGCGCGGTGGTGCTGTTTGCCGGTTTTGTGCGGGGGCTGACAGGCTTTGGCTTTTCGGCCCTGTGCGTGAGCTGCCTGTCGGTGTTCTTGCCGCCTGCACAGGTGGTGCCCGCGCTGTTTGTGCTCGAAATTCTGGCCAGCCTCAGCCTGCTCAAAACCTGCTGGCCTGATGTGCATTGGTCCTGGCTGCGCGTGCTGATTCTGGGCAATGTGGTGTTCATTCCGCTGGGTGTGCTAACCCAGCAAAGCCTGCCCGCCGACACCCTGCGCCTGCTGATTGCGGGGATCATCGGGGTGATCGCCCTGGCGCAGTTGCAGGGCCTGCGGCCCCAAGGCCCGCCCGGCAAAGCCCTGCAATGGGGCACCAGCATGGTCAGTGGCTGGCTCAACGGGCTGGCCGCCATTGGCGGCATTGCGGTGGCCATGGTGTTCAACCAGACCCGCCTGGCCCCGGCGGTGATGCGCGCCAGCCTGGTGGTGTTGTTCCTGTTCACCGATCTGTTCGCCTTGCTGTGCCTGTTCGGCATGAGCAGTCTGGGCATCGTGCCTGCGAGCATGCAGGACATCACCGGCCCCACCGCGTTTTGGTCCGCCGCCTGGCTGCCCGCCATGCTGCTGGGCATCTGGCTGGGGCATAGGCAAAGTGACAGGATATCGCCCGAACGTTTTCGACGGGGGGTGCAAATTCTGTTGGTGCTGATCGCCTTGCTGATGGGCCTGCGGGTGGTGACTGCCTGATCCACCGGCGTGCGGTGCACGCCCATCGCACCCGCCATGGCGGTGTTCAGCGCTCACCTCAAGATTCAATGCTTGCAGCTTGTGGCATTTGCTGAGCCACAAATGAACGGAATACCGACATCACCGGCAACTCGGTGCGCCCGGCCAATGTGATCAGTGCCAGACGCGCACCCCCCAGAAACGGCGGGTCCATGTCCAAAGCGACCAGCGACCCATCGGCCAAGCCCTGGCGTGCCGCACCCACGATCCCCAGATAAATCGCATCGGTTTGACTGACCACGTCCATCAAACTGGCGATCTCCTCGCACTGCAAGGTGGTCAGCTGCGCCGGGTTCGCCCGGGGGCCATAGTGGTTCACCAGCAAGCGGGCCACCTCTTGCGACAAAGGTGTGGAGGCCAAGGGGTAATCCAGCAGCGCTTCAAACGGCACCGGCCCGGGGTGACGCTGCAAGATCGGGTGGCCTTGGCGGCACACAAAACCGGCGGGCATCTCGACCACATGCGTCATGTTCAGGTCGGGCGCAACCGCCACCCGGCGCACATCGACCACCAGCGCATCCAGTTCGCGTTCACGCAACTGCACCAGTTGCAGTTCGGTCGGGCCGCGCGACACGCTCACCTGCACCGTTGGGTGGTGTTCGGCCATGTAACGCAGCCAAGGGGTCATCAGCATGGCACCGGGCCCCGAGCCCAGACCCACCCGCAAACTGCCCAAGCCGCCTTGCTGCAGCAAGGCAGCGCCTTGTTTGAGCTCTTGGGCCTCGTGCACGATGCGCCGCGCCCGCTCCAACACGGAGCGGCCCAGGGGTGTGAGCTCGTTTTTTTTGCCCACACGGTCGACCAAGAGGCCCCCCAGGTCTTCCTCCAACGCCTGAATGCTTCGACTCAGAGCGGACTGGGTGATGTGCAGTTTTTCTGCTGCACGGCTGAAGGAGCCGGTATCGGCCAGCGCCAGCCAGTGTTCGAGGTGTCTGAGGTTCATGCATTCATTTTACGAATGATTATCAGGAAAATAAGTCATTGGACACATTCATTTGGAGTTTTTACGATTTGTTCATGGTCATTTCAACCATGCAGAACCCTTGAACCATCCGGAGACACCATGAACTTCAATCAACTTCTCGCCGGCCTGGCCGTGGCCGCCAGCGCCTTCGGCCCTGCCCTGGCGCAAACCTATCCCGCCAAAACCATCAACCTGATCGTGCCCTACCCGGCCGGTGGCCCCTCGGACTTTTTTGCACGCAAGGTGCAGCCCGATGCCGCCGCCAAACTGGGGCAAACGATGATCATTGAAAACATCGGCGGCGCAGGCGGTGCGATCGGCATGGCCAAATTGGTCAACGCACCGGCCGATGGTTACACCCTGAGTCTGGGCAGCCCCATGGAATTGGTGCTGGCCCCCATGGCCATCCAGGGCGTCAAGTACAAATCCGAAGACTTCAAACTGGTCGCGCAATTTGCCACCACCAACACGGTCCTGGCGGTGCGCAATTCGCTCAACGTCAAGACCGTTGAGGAACTGCTGGCTCTGGCACACAAAAGCACCGACAAGCCGCTGAGCTACGGCAGCGTGGGCCCTGGCTCGCTGTACCACCTGATTGGCGAAAAGTTCTCTCAAATCACCAAAGTGGACATGCTGCACGTGCCCTACAAAGGCATCGCCCCCCTGCTGACAGACTTGATGGGCGGACAGATCGACATGGCTTTTTTGCCCATGGCAGGCTCGATCCCGCAAACCCTCATCGACGGCAAGGTACAGGGCTTGGGCGTGACGTCCAAAACCCCGCATGCGCTGTTCAAGCAATTTCCGGCCATGGCGGCCATGAGAGGGCTAGAAGCCATGGAGTTTGACATTTGGGCCGGTGTCCAAGTCCACAGGAACACCCCGGACGCCGTGGTGAACACCCTGAACAAGGTCTTTTATGCATCGGCCGATGCCCCGGAAACCCGCAAAGCGCTGGAAGCCAGTGGCAATGTGGTCTTGCCCCCGCGAAGCCCAGCCGAACTGGCCAAGATCTATATTGGGGAAATCGAGCGCTACCGCGCCATTGCCAAATCGATTAATCTGCAGGCTCAATAAGCCACTTTCCAAATGAGGTCCTGCCATGAACGCCCCCAGCGAAGCTTTTCTGCATGACAAACTGCACGCCCTTGATGCCCTAGCGGATGAATTCATTGCGGTGCGCCGCGACATTCACAAGCACCCCGAGATGGGCTACAAGGAGTACCGCACCAGTGACCTGGTGGCCGAGCAGCTGAGCGCATGGGGCTACCAAGTGACACGCGGTCTGGGCGGCACCGGTCTGGTCGGTCAAATCAAAAAGGGCTCGGGCAACCGCGCCATTGGTATTCGCGCCGACATGGACGCCCTGCCGATTGACGAGGCCACCGGCCTGGCTTATGCCAGCTGCAACGTGGGCATCATGCACGCCTGCGGCCACGACGGGCACACCGCCATGCTGTTGGCGGCGGCCAAACACATCGCGCAAAAAGGTGTGTTTTCGGGCACTGTCAATCTGATTTTTCAGCCCGCAGAGGAAGGCTTGGGCGGGGCCAAAAAGATGATGGAAGACGGTCTGTTCAAGCAGTTTCCGTGCGATGCCATCTTTGCCATGCACAACATGCCCACTCACCCGCAAGGCCACCTGGTCTTGCGCGACGGCTCGGCCATGGCGTCCTCTGACAACGTCACCATCACCTTGCACGGCAAAGGTGGGCACGGCGCCATGCCGCATGTGGCCGCTGACCCTGTGGTGGCGGGCTCGGCCATCGTCATGGGCTTGCAAAGCATCGTGGCCCGCAACATCGACCCGCAACAAATGGCCATCATCACGGTCGGCGCGTTCAATGCGGGCGTGGCCAACAACGTGATCCCGCAGACCGCAACGCTCAAACTGAGCGTGCGCTCGCTGGACCGCGATGTGCGCATCCTGCTGGAGAAACGCATCACCGAGCTGGTTCACGCCCAAGCCCAGAGCTATGGGGTCAGCGCCGACATCGACTACCAACGCGGTTACCCCGTGCTGGTGAACCACTTGGCCGAGACCGACTTCGCCCGCGATGTGGCGGAAGAGCTGGTGGGGGCTGACAAGGTGATGCGCCAAGGCCGCGCCCTGACGGGCAGCGAAGACTTTGCCTTCATGCTCGAAGAGGTGCCAGGCAGTTACTTGCTCATCGGCAATGGCGATGGCACGGGCGACGGCCACGGCGCCTGCATGGTGCACAACCCCGGCTACGACTTCAACGACCAGAACGTGGCCGTGGGTTCGGCCTATTGGTCTTTGTTGGTGGAGCGCTTTTTGCCTGCCTAGGGGTGAACACCTCCGGTCGGGCCGTGGAGCCCGGCCTACAGATCTGAATTGATCTGGCCTCTCAGGCCTTTATTGTCTTGAGTTGCTCTGCCAGGCGGTGCCTTTTTCTGGGTAGGAGCCCACCCCTGTGGGCGATGGTTTTAAAGGGCATGTGTCGAGCCCAACACGGACGGTGTGGGCTCGTACACAAAGCCTATTGCATAAGGCTGGATGGTCCCCATACCCAGTCGGCGTCACAGCCAAGACGGGTCTGAGACAATCGGGGGCTGAATATGTCTGACCTCATCCAAACCGTTTTGATTTACGCCCTGCCGGTGATATTTGCGATCACCTTGCACGAGGCCGCCCACGGCTATGCCGCGCTGCGTCTGGGCGACAACACCGCGTCCATGCTGGGGCGCGTCACGCTCAACCCTTTTCCGCACATTGACCCGCTGGGCACCATCTTGTTGCCCCTGCTGCTGTACTTCAGCACCAGTGGCGCTTTTTTGTTCGGATACGCCAAACCCGTGCCGGTACGCTTTGACCAGTTGCGCCACCCCAAACGCGACATGGTCTGGGTGGCGTTGGCCGGGCCAGCTGCCAACCTGGTACAGGCATTGATCTGGGGCGTGTTGTTTTATGTGCTGACAGGCAACGGCATCAACGAACGGTTTTTCATCGAGATGTGCAAAGCCGGCATGCTCACCAATGTGGTTATGTTTGCCTTCAACCTTTTTCCGCTGCCACCACTCGACGGCGGGCGCATCCTGGTGGGCGTGCTGCCCTGGCGCCAGGCGGTGCTGGTGTCCCGTGTTGAGCCTTGGGGCTTTTTCATCGTGATGGCGCTGGTCCTCACCGGTCTCATCAGTGCCTGGTGGATGCAGCCCCTGATGGGCCTGACCTTTGACTTTCTGAAACTCATCCTCAGCCCGCTGGCCACTTTGTTGCGCTGACTTCGGTTGCGCTGATTTCCTTTTTTTGGCTTATGTTCTTGACCCTATGACTTCCCCCTCCCGCACCCGCGTCCTTACCGGCATCACCACCACCGGCACCCCCCACCTGGGCAACTACGTGGGTGCGATTCGCCCCACTGTGCAAGCCAGCCGCGACCTGAGCACCGATGGTTTTTACTTCCTGGCCGACTACCATGCCCTCATCAAGTGCGACGAGCCCGGCCGCATCCAGCGCTCCACCCTGGAGATCGCAGCCAGCTGGATCGCCTCAGGCCTGGACCCAGACAAAGTCACCTTCTATCGCCAGTCGGACATTCCAGAAATCCCCGAACTCACTTGGCTGCTGACCTGCGTCACAGGCAAAGGTGTGCTCAACCGCGCCCACGCCTACAAAGCAGCGGTAGACAAGAACAACGCCGCGGGCTACGACCCGGACAGCGACGTGACGGCGGGCTTGTTCATGTACCCGGTGCTGATGGGGGCGGATATATTGATGTTCAAGGCGCACAAAGTGCCCGTGGGCCGTGACCAGATACAGCACATCGAGATGGCGCGCGACATGGCGTCCAGCTTCAACCATTTGTATGGCGAGCATTTCGTGCTGCCGGAGGCCGTGATCGAAGAATCGGTGGCCCTGCTGCCAGGCCTCGACGGCCGCAAGATGAGCAAGAGCTACGACAACACCATCCCGCTGTTTGCGCCCGCTGCGCAAATGCGCAAACAAATCGCAGGCATCGTCACCGATTCCAAAGCACCGGGCGAGCCCAAGGCCACTGAAGGCTCGGCGCTGTTCCAGATTTACCAGGCCTTTGCCAATGCCGAAGAAACCGCGGCCATGGTTCGTGCCTATGCCGAGGGCATCGGCTGGGGGGATGCCAAGCAAATGCTGTTCGAGCGCATCGACCGAGAAATCGCGCCCAAGCGCGAGCACTACCAAAGCCTGATCGACAACCCCGCGCAAATGGACAAAATTTTGCTGGCGGGGGCTGACAAAGCCCGCCAATTGGCCACGCCCTTCATGCGCGAATTGCGCCATGCCGTGGGCCTGCGGGCCTTGTCATCGGGCAGTACTGCTGCAGCGGCCAAAGAAGCCAAAACATCCCTGCCCAGCTTCAAGCAATACCGTGAAAAAGACGGTCAGTTCTATTTCAAGCTGGTGGATGCAAAAGGTCAGGTCTTGCTGCAAAGCCTGGGATTTGCCTCGCCTAAGGAAGCTGGACAAACCATTGCCCGTTTGAATTCAGAAGGACCGGACGCCCTGGTCGACCTGAAGCCCATTCTTGAATTCGACCCCCAAACTGCGAGTTCTTTGAGCGAAGTTTTGATGTTGTTGAAAGCCCACACCATGGCCAACCAAAAATGATTTTGCTGTTTTCAACAAAAAAGATGGCAAAAATATTGCAGAACTGATATTATTGTACTTTAAGTTTAGCGCGGAGATTAAAACATGACTGTTTATGTCATTGACGACCACCCCCTGATGCGTGATGCATTGACCATGTTGCTGAATCGTGTCAAACCAGGCCTGAAAATCATCCCAATTCACAAGTTGAATGTTGTGGAATCTACGGTTGAAAAAAACGGTCCCCCAGAACTGTTTTGCCTTGATCTTCAACTGCCAGACACCCTGGGCATGTCCGGCGTGCAAGTGCTCAAAGCCAAGTTCCCTGACATCCCTTTGGTGGTTGTCACCAGCTCCAGCGCCAGCGAATACGAAGCGCGTTGCCTCGAGGCAGGCGCCGATGCCTTCATCGAAAAATCCAATAGCCCTGCTCTGATCATTGCTGCTTTGCGCAGTCTTCTGGTGAGCGAAGAGCAAGCAGCGATTGAAGATGCCGCTACGCCCGCCGGCCCGACCAAACTGTCCAAACGCCAGAAGCAGCTGATCCTGATGCTGGACCAAGGTCTGTCCAACCGCGACATCGCTGACAAACTGGAGATCAGTGAGCACACCGTGAAGGTGCACTTCTGGCGCTTGTTCCGCCGCTTGGGCGTCAACAGCCGCACACAAGCGCTGCACTTTGCCCGCACCAACGGCTGGCTGGGTATTTGATTCGACAGCATGCCTGTCGTCTCGATCACCTTGCTGCCGGGCTACGCACCGGACACACAGCACCGCATGGTCAACCGCGTGGCCCAGGCCGTGCGGTCCGTGATCGACACACCGGAGGCGGGCACCACAGTCTTTGTCAACGAGGTCAGCACCTATCGCCGTGACGGCAAGGTGTTCAGCGGTGGCCGTGCCGCGCACCCGGTGGCTTCAGAGGTGGTGCAGTCTTTTTTGCAAGCCCTGCAAGAACGCGACCTGCAAAAAGCCCAAAGTTTTTTGCACACCAACTTTGGCATGTGTTTCCCAGGCGGGGTGAAGATGCACACCTTGCCCGAGATGATCAACTGGGCGAAACAGCGTTACAGCGCCATCCACAAGAACTACGAGCAATTTGAAGAGAGTTGGCAAGGCGATGTCACCGTGGTGTTTTGCCACGGCACCTTGCAGGGCACTTGGCTCCATGGTGCGCCTTTTGAAGGCATCCGTTTCATCGACCGGATGGAAGTGCGCGATGGCCTGATCACACGCCAAGATGTATGGAACGACTTGGCAGAACACCGCCAAGCCTGAGCCCAAACTCAATCCTTCTTTTTGTTTTTGTCTTTGTCCCGATTGATGATGTCGGGCGTAACGGCATCGACGACATTGACCACCGTCTTGACCCCGTAAATCACTGTCGACGCGGCGACATCCGCAATGGCCAACACCGTACAGCCTTGCATCAAAGGCATGGCCAAAAAGGCAGCGATCAGGATACGGGCTCTCATCATTTTTTGCATGTCGAATTCAAATAGGTTGCGCGTGAGCGGTTTCACCATCGAACGATGGCGCGGTTGCATCTCAGAAAAAACCACAGGGGATGTCGTTCGGGTCCATTCGGCGCCAGAAAATTCTTCGCTACAAACTGTCTCCATCAAGGCTGGAAACACAGTTCTGAACCTGGGTGTTCTGTACATCATTCTAAAGGTCGATCCTTTTGAACCGAGTGCCCTTACCCCCCATCTGCCGACATCGGCTTACATGGTGAGTTGTCGGCACTCAATCCAAAGAAAAAAATGAGTTCTGGCGATGGCTTGCAGGGCGTGCTCCACGCCCATCGCCCACAGGGGTGAGCTCTCACAAAAAAGTCATCCTTACAGTATTTTTCAAGGCTTCATCGGGCCGAGTCAATAGCACCGGCTAAGTGCCTGCTGCCACCAAGACCTCGCGAGCACTTGGCCACCAGGGTGGTTAATTGTATTTTTCAAGTATCGGCCTCAACCCTATACTGAGAGCATGAACCCATCCAGCCACGCACAACTTGAGCCAGGGATGCGCATCGGCGGCTCACTGGTCTTCGATTTGCAACTGTCTTGGCGCGGCCTGCGCATCAACACGATGTGTCATGCGCTGTCCACAGCGCAAGGGCGCGAGTCCTTCAAGTCTGACGAAGAAGCTTTCATGCAGCGCTTTGCTTTGACAGAGGCCGAGCGAGTGCTGGTGCGCGCGCGCGACTTTTCAGGCCTGCTAGAGGCTGGCGGAAATATTTACTACCTGATCAAGCTCGGCGCAGTGACAGGGCATGGCCTTTACCGCATGGGGGCCAGTATGCGCGGTGAGACCTACGAAGCGTTTTTGGCAACCCGCAACGTCCCAGGGAGCGTCTGATGGCACGCATCGTCGCCGGCATCGGCACCTCACATGTGCCATCCATTGGGGGCGCTTACGACCGCGGTCAAACTGAAACACCAGCGTGGAAGCCTTTGTTCGACGCTTATGTCCCCGTGCGTCAATGGCTGAAAGCATTGCAACCGGATGTGTGCATCATGGTCTACAACGACCATGGCGCCGATTTCTTCTTCGACCGTTACCCCACGTTCGCTGTGGGTTGTGCTGACCATTACGCCATTGCTGACGAAGGCTTTGGCACGCGGGCACTTCCGACGATCCGTGGGGATGTGGCGTTCTCTCAGCACCTTTGTCAGTCTTTGGTGTACGACGAGTTCGACCTGACCATCTGCCAGCAAATGGCCGTCGAGCATGGTTTTTTGGTGCCCATGCATTTGTGCTTTGATCCCTCAGACACGGGCTGGCCTGTGGCTTCGGTGCCGATCGCAGTCAATGTGCTACAACACCCCTTGCCCACAGCGCGCCGTTGCTGGCGACTGGGACAAGCCATCCGACGTGCCGTTGACAGCTACCCCGCAGACATCAAGGTCGCCATCATTGGCACAGGCGGGATGTCGCATCAACTGACCGGCCCCCACTTCGGCCAGATGCATGCGGACAACGATCAGGATTTCCTGGACCGGATTGAACGGGACCCCGAGAGCCTGACCCACATCACACACCAAGAGTTAATGAATCGCTTTGGTGTGGAGGGGATCGAGCTCATCATGTGGCTGGTCATGCGCGGCGCCCTGTCCCCCACGGCTCGCAAAATTCATCGCCATTACTATGCGCCTATGACGACCGGCATGGGGATGATCACCCTTGAGGAACAACAGTGATACGGACACAAGTTGGCATCATTGGTGCTGGCCCTGCGGGGCTGATGCTTTCTCACTTGCTGCATCTGGAGGGCATCGAGTCGGTCATCATTGAACGCTCGCAAAAAGACCATGTGCGCGCCCGTCTTCGCGCCGGGGTGCTCGAGCAGGGTACTGTGGAGATGATGCGCGAGGTCGGCCTGGGCGAACGCATGGACCGACTCGCGCTTGAACAACACGCGCTGGATTTTCGCTTCAACAACCGCTCTCACAGGCTGGACTTTCACGAGGCATCGGGCGGTAAAAGCGCCTGGGTCTATCCACAGCACGAAGTGGTGGCCGATTTGATGCGAGTCCGCGAAGAGGCAGGTGCCCAGATTTTCTATGACGCACCCGTGACGCATATCGAAGGCCTGGAAGGCAGCCGACCCGTCATCCATTTCGAGTCCGAAGGCCAACCACTCGAATTGTCATGCGATTTCATGGCCGGATGCGACGGCTTTCGGGGCATCAGCCGCAGCGCCATCCCTGACGACAAGCAGCGGCTTTATGACCGTGTTTACCCCTTTGGATGGCTGGGCATTTTGGCTGACGCCCCCCCGGCCATCCAAGACATCACCTGGGGTTGCCATCCCGATGGTTTCGCCATGATGAGCATCCGCACGCCCGAGGTCACCCGCTTGTATTTGCAGTGCGACCCTGACGACAGCCCCGACAACTGGTCAGACGATCGCATCTGGGCGGCATTGCACAAGCGGCTCGATGTCGATGGGCAGCCCCCCATCAACGAAGGTCGCATCACGCAAAAAGCCGTCACCGCCATGCGCAGCTTCATCTGCGAACCCATGCGCTTTGGCTGCCTGTTCCTCGCTGGCGATGCCGCCCACATCGTTCCGCCCACAGGTGCCAAGGGTTTGAATGCTGCGATGGCGGACATCAAGGTGCTGGGACGCTCGCTGGTGGAACACTACAAACGCCAAGATCAGCGCTGGCTAGACCGCTACGCCGACACTTGCCTCGAACGCATGTGGTTGGTCCAGCGGTTCTCAGCTGGCCTTTGCACGATGGTCCACCAATTTCCGGGGCAAAGCGCCTTCGAACGCAGGATGCAACTGGCAGATCTGAACTACATGACCGGTACTCGGGAAGGGCGTGCGGAGTTCGCGCACAACTTCACGGGTCTGCCCGTTCTCGCATGACGGGTTTCACCCGCGGGGTCTGCATGCACTGCCAGCTTTGCGCGCCATACTGGCCTGGCACTTGGTGCAGTACCTGGTCAGGAGTCCAAAGCCAAAGCCCCGCATGGTGCGTGGCTTTGGGCTGGCTCTGGGCCTGCTGAGCAGGTTTGAGATCTTTGCACTGGCGTAGGGGGGCCCGCCGCATCTCAAACCGCCTGAGTTTGGATGGGCTCATCGATATAGACCTTGGCTTGTGTTGTTTTTTCCGTCTATTTAACAGCTCTTGAATCCGCGGAACTTGTAGATGAACGACTCAAGTCTTGCATCCACTTCATGCTGCCTGACTTCGGAAAGCCGGCATTGGTTGATCAGGGATTTTTAACGGACGCGAGCGTCCAGGAACTTGCATCGGTTGGTATTTTTGAATATCAGACTTTCTTTACCTCACATCACACTTTGGTCTACCGGCGGATCTACGATGACATTTATGTCTACGCCATCGCTTCGCACAGGCAGAATTTCCAAACACTGCTGATGAAGCGGCTTTCGAAAATCTGATCTTGCAAGGCCAAGTCACTTGAAATTTGGATCGACTTGATGGTTCTACGGCATGGAAGCACCCATGCTCACGATGACAAATCTGATGGAGCCGTTCCCGGCCCACGGGTCTATGCAAGAGACGATATTCTTGCAGCCAGAGCGCCATTAAAAGCCGTCAAAGTCTTTCCGCTATTTACTCGGTCCTCTCTGAGATCACCACCATCACGCGCGTCCCAGCGACAGTCAATAGCACTTGCATAGGAAAAGCACCTGTTGGTACGGCTTGGGCATCGAAACGTAAAGTGCTCGCATCAAAACGCAACCATGCCGGCAAAGGTGATCCATCGGACAGGCTTGCCTGGGGGTCCACGGTTTGGGACCCTTGTTGAGCTAACGCCTGAATCGCTTCTGGCAACGCGAAACTGAAGCCTACGCCTACGGTTGATGACCCCTTCGGCAGTGACACAGCAGCCATCATTGTTGTGCTGACAGACGAAGCGCTCAACAGGTCGACGGTGACGCCCGCACTGTGACTGCCAGATGCTGCCAAACTTTTAGCGCTGCCAGTACTCGATGAATTGGACGTGCTGGAGGCACTCGAAACGGCCACATTACTGGGCACCAGGGCATTTAGAGCCAAAGGTTCAGGCATCGTGGGGGTGTCCAAAGCGGTCACCACTTGTCCTTGACCCGTTTTGGAAGCATTTTGTGACACGGCAGCCTGTGCCGCTTTGTCAGCTGCTGCTTTATCCGCTGCCGCTTTGTCAGCTGCTACTTTATCCGCTGCTGCTTTATCCGCTGCTGCTTTGTCTGCCGCCGCTTTGTCTGCCGCCGCTTTGTCTGCCGCCGCTTTGTCTGCCGCCGCTTTGTCTGCTGCCGCTTTGTCTGCTGCCGCTTTGTCTGCCGCCGCTTTGTCTGCCGCCGCTT
>Ga0247843_1003496_pt1 | contig 25657 bp, 26 predicted proteins | sample LaCruzMarch2017__FD_192420 | JGI IMG/M metagenome (GOLD analysis project Ga0247843, IMG submission 192420) | Freshwater microbial communities from meromictic Lake La Cruz, Castile-La Mancha, Spain - LaCruzMarch2017_8m | ecosystem: Environmental > Aquatic > Freshwater > Lake | place: Spain...
CTAAATCATAACTCCGTGTATTTATTTCTACTCCTAAATCGTCTGTGAGGATAATTTTCATCGTTGCCATATAAGTATAGTTTTTTCCTGAATTTAATCATTTTTGCACAGATTATTTACAGTAAGTTTTTTTATGAGATGTATTGCTGATTTTTTTTGACATTGATAAAACTTAGCATAATTTATGGCAATAACCATTTGATAAGTTTTTCTAAAATATAGTATGCCTTTTATTACATTGCACAAAAAACTCTATGAAGAAGGTTATACTTTGTTTGTTGTTGCCGTTGGGGTGTATAGGGCAATCCGAACGCTTTAATTACGAGATTGAAGGCGAAAATCTATTTTGGCGTAAGGTGTTTGAAGTACAGAGTGTGCCCGCTGATAGTCTCCAACAGATAGTAAAACAACTTAGTAGAAGCGGGGTTAAAATAATAGGAGAACAAAAAGGGGTAATTTTTGGCGCGTTTGAAAAATACGAACTAAACAGGCAAGACCCGACTATGGTAGCTTTAATGGGGCTGTATGAGTTTTACGCAAAAGTCGAAGTAAATATTAAGCCCGAAAAATATAGGGTTGAGGTTTCAGATATGTACTACGATATAGTGACCTCAAAAATGCAGTTAACTCCAATGAGAATCACAATGAGCGAGAGTTTTGTAAAAAAGGACGGCACTCTTGTCTCCAATAATCGTGCGCTTAAAACTCACGAAAAGTTTAACGAGAAAATGTTGAGTGTATTTACATTAAAACCTGCATCTAAAAAAGACTGGTAGTGCGGTATTTGCGCCATTCAGTATGTTTTTCTACAAAGCAGTATTTAATTAAGCGAAAGAATTTATTGTTGGAGGTAGCAAATTTACCAGTCCTTTTTCTCTCCTGACTTTAGCTTAAAGATTCCAATAAACTCTTCATTACGCTCCGACATTATCTTTAATACATCATTTCTTGTACGAAATGTACTGTCTGTTTTCATAAATGATGCATCTTGGGGTGATTTTGAGTTTCCGTAGGTAATAAGCATCTCTGACAATTCAACCCTATACTTGCCTTCTTTAAATTGTACCGTTACGCCGGCATTAAAAACAAGAGGCATCTTTACAAATCCCACGGATTGATAAATTGTATAATCCTCAAATCTTGCCTGAACAAGACCCTGTTCTTCGTTTTGTAATTTAAGCCCTTTGGTCAGTATCTGCCGTTTAACCATTTTTTGCAATGAGTCTGCCGACATAGATACATTTTCAAAAACCTTACGCCAATAGAGTTTTTTACCTTCTATTTCATAGTTGGAGTAGTCTTTTTGGCCTATACAGTATATTGGCAACAACAAACAAAGTATAACCTTCTTCATAGTATTTTTCCTAAAGATATTCAATGATTCCTGTTCAACAAAACCCTATGTATAAGAAATCCTCAACCGCAAACCCAATGCGTCACCAATAAGCAGAAGTGTATGAATGTTTGGCGTAGTACGTTCGACCTCTTATACTCAAAACTGCTTACTGTAACACGTTTAACCATTCTCTTAATTGTTACAACTTCACAGCCTTCCCTGTTTTGGCAGATTGAATGGCTGCTTCCAAAATTTCCACTACAATTTGATTGACTTCCAACGAAGAAAGGTCTTTCCCCTGATGAAAAAATCTTTGTGGGCTTTGCTCTTTTCAACACTACTGCTTTCCTGCAAAGAAGAAACCCCCGTTCCTTCCAAAACTGACTTATTGACGGGCAAAACCTGGAAATGGGTAGCGGGCTCGATTTCACCAGCGTATGATATCTTCGGCATCGGGGTGCTGGTGGGGGATGGTTATTTTACCCGAGTCCCCGAGTGCTGGCGCGACGACCGTTGGGTCTTTTCCACGGCTCAAAAATTTACGCACGAAGAAGGGGCCACCCGATGCAATATCGGCGACCCTCAGATCTACATTCAGGGAACATGGGCCTTTGAGCCGGGCGAAACCTCCATCAGAATCAAGAAGGATGGAAGCGGAGAATTTGTATGGACGGTCCATGAATTAACCTCCACTTCGCTGCTCGTAGCGGAAACCTTCAAAGAAAACGGCAAAACCTACACCATCAGCTATTCATTCGGGCATTAAAAAGCCTGGAGATTAAGTTGTAAAACCTGAAATCAAACCGTTTTCACAACGCAACATCCTGCCACTGCCCCCCCAACAAAACGCGCACTTCCGTATAACCCGCCGCTTTGGCGGCCTGATATGCCAACGGGAACGAAGCGGTGATTTCTTCGGGACGGTGGCTGTCGGAGTTGATACAAATCGGAATTTGCAGTTCCTTCATTCGCTTGATAACCCAACTGGAAGGATACAAATCCAAGCCTCTTTTGTAATTGCCTCGCGTATTGATTTCGACAATTATGCCTGCTTTGACCATGGTGTGAAGCGTTTGTTCAATCTCGTCCACGTACCAACTTTCTGATTCATCAAACAAGGGACGCGCTGCATTGTGCATTTTTATTTTATCCAAATGGCCCATAATCTGCGGCGGGTCCATTTCCACCATTTGACGAATAATACCGTAGTATTTCTGAAGTACTGCCCGAATGTCACCACCGTAAAGGGTATCCAAACATTCCAAAAACTCCACTGAACTGCCGTCTATTTCCCAAGGTTGACCAAATTGGTTCAGTCCTACATAATGCACGGAACCGACGCAATAGTCAAGCATCGGGAAGTCTTTAGGTCCTAAAGTTTGCTCGTCGGGATTTGTAATCCCGACGTCATGGTTTGCCGATTTGTAATCGGCAGTAAACGGAACAAAATCCACTTCTAAACCTGTATAAAGCTCAATTTGGCCTTCATATTTGGCTTTTAAAGCACGCGTTTCGACCAGATAATTCGCTAATCGCTCCGCTTTCATGCTCCATTGATTTTCAAATGGAACGGGACAATGCGACGAAAATCCAAAGGCGCGAAGCCCTTGAGCTATCGCGCCTTGTACTTGTTCTTCTGGAGAGCCTTTGCCATCGCAATAATGACTATGACTGTGGTAATTAGTGAGCATCACCGTTTTGGTATTTCTGATTTTAAAGCGATTCCTATTGCTTTTCAGTCATGGACTTATAAACAATACTTAAATCAGCTTTCTTGAGAAATTCATTCGCAGACTTTAGTTTATCCTGAACCACTTGCTCACCACTTTTACGAACAGCAGCAACCTTTTTTGTGTTTGTTTTCATCGTTTGATAATGAGGAAAAAATTGTACGAACGATTAGATTCAAATACTTCAATCTGATTATCAATACTTCCAAAAATACGAAATTGTTGGAGTATAGTTTCTATTTCCCGATTAATAACAATTCGGTATAAGCGCTGGCGTTTCTCATCACTGCCCTGAAACAGAACAATTACAGTGGGATTTTTGTCCAAAAAATCGGTAATAATGCGCATAACCGTAGCTAATACAATACGCATATCTTTATTTTTAGTTTCAACAATATCGCTGGTCTCACCATTTGATAAAACATCAAGTAACGCTAAATTATAGACTTGTTCTGTCTCAGTAAGCGTAAAAAGCACCCTTTTGTGAACTTCTTTGTCAGTACTTATACTTACAAAATCGTAACGATACTCAATTTGAGGCTGATTGAAAGAATAGTGCGTTTCGTTCATACCTCTATTTTATCCTTGCGACAGCTTTTCCAATGCCTTCTCCAAACGACTCACTACTTCATCTTTACCCAAAATTTCCATAGCAAGCATCAAATCTGGGCCGTGGCCGGCACCCGTTACGGCCAAACGAAGGGCCTGCATTACTTTACCCATTTTGATTCCTGCCCGTTCGGCAGCAGCAGCCCATATTGCTTTGGCCGAATCGGCTATAAATTCACCTTCATATAGTTTCAAATCTTCTACATAGGTCGTAATGGCTTTTACAGCATCGGCATTCCATTTACTTGTCACTATGGCTTCTTCATAAACAGCAGGCACTTCAAACAGAAAAGTAGTTTCACTCAAAATCTCTTGCGGAAAAGTCACCCGGTCTTTCATTAGGTGGCAAACTTTCAACAATGAATGATACGGAATGGCAGAAGCCTGTTCTTTGATTAAATCAGCCAATTCTTCATCGGTTTTTCCTTTCAAATACTGCTGATTGAACCATTTGGCTTTGGTAATGTCAAAACGTGCCCCCGCTTTGTGAATACGTTCAATGCTAAACGCTTCGACGAGTTCGTCCATCGAAAACAGTTCCTGCTCCGTGCCGGGATTCCAGCCCAAAAACGCCAGAAAATTGACCGTTGCTTCTTTCAAATAACCATCTTCGCGGAATCCACGGGCTACTACACCACTGACGGGGTCTTGCCATTGCAACGGAAAAATGGGAAATCCGCCCAAATCAGCATCCCGTTTAGAAAGTTTTCCGTTGCCTTCCGGTTTTAGCAATAAGGGCAAATGCGCAAATTGCGGAGTTGTCCAACCAAAATATTGGTAAATCAAGACGTGTAACGGCGCCGACGGAAGCCATTCTTCGCCACGAATGACGTGCGTAATTTCCATCAAATGGTCGTCTACAATATTGGCCAAATGATAGGTTGGCATTCCATCCGATTTCAATAACACTTTATCATCGAGAGTAGACGCATGAACCGCTACCCAACCGCGAATAAGGTCGTTGAAACGAATTTCCTGCTTAGGGTCAATCTTGATTCTAACCACGTACGGGTCACCATTGTCAATGCGTTGTTGCACTTCATCGGCTGAGAGCGTCAACGAGTTGCTCATCTGCAAACGGGTAATAGCGTTGTATTGAGCCGCATCAGCGCCTGCTTCTTCGAGGCGTTTGCGCATAGCTTCGATTTCATCCGCCGTATCAAACGCATAATACGCTTTGCCTTTCGCTATCAGTTGCTCGGCATATTCGCGATACATTCCTTTCCGTTCCGACTGACGATACAGTGCGTGCGGACCGCCTACTCCCTGTCCTTCATCTATCTCAATACCAACCCATTGGAGAGCTTCTAAAATATATCCTTCTGCACCGGGCACATAGCGATTTTGATCGGTATCTTCGATGCGAAGCAACATTTTCCCGCCATTTTTACGGGCAAATAAATAATTATACAAAGCCGTACGTACACCGCCAATGTGCAGCGGGCCGGTAGGACTGGGAGCAAAACGAACTCGAACCATTTATAAATTTGTGAATTGTGAATTAGTGATTGAGTGAATACTTTTATTTCGCAAAGTTACCACAAAAACAGGTTAGATAGGGAGGTTGTGAACAACTTACTCCGGAAGTCATTATATTTAAGGTCGAAACTCCAACCTTTTATTCCAGTGAATCGGTTTATCTGCTTTTTTGTAGTAATAGTGCTGATGGCTGCATGGAAAGCCGAACAGCTTGATTACTATGAGATTTCTCCCGATGCCTTTATTTTATTGCCGGAATTAAAGCGCCCCGTTGATGCCTACAAGCCTAATTATTTGTTACTGGATGCCGCTATATTTCATGCCACCAACAAAGCCCGCCAACAATTTGGCTTAAAGCCCCTTCAATACACCGCAGGTTTGCACCAAACAGCGGAAGGCTACGCCAAAGACATGATACAAATGGATTTTTATGGCCACGTTCATCCGTACAGTCCTGCATTGGCTACCCTTGCCAAACGTGTTGAACTGCATACGTGGGCGTTTAGGAAAACTGCCGAAAATATCGGTCAATATCAAGTGATAGATACGGCCCCCGAGTATTGTTGCCGCCGCAAGCGTGATGGAACTTTTGAGTACTTTGACTGTGAAAATAAAAAGCTTTTTTACCCTTACAGTTATGAAGGGTTTGCTCAGTACACAGTTGAACAATGGATAAATTCTCCGTCGCATCGGCACAATATTTTGGACTCAACCTATACTCATTTGGGGTGTTCCGTCCGAATTTCTAAAGATTCTTACTAAGCCTGCAAAGTTCCTTTTGGACGTTTTGTCCAAAATTTTGGCGATATCAAACCAGAAATAGTCAAATAATGGCACAAAAAGCCGTCATTTTTTCGGTTATTTGCAGTCAAAAGACCCATCCGAAGCCATGTCACTGCTTGATACGCTTGTCTATGAATTTCAAAAAGATGCCTTTCTCATCTCTACCGACAAGTCGAAATTAGATATTGATTTGATTCACGATTATTTGTCCAAAGATTCTTATTGGGCTGAAAATATTCCCCGCGGAATCATCGAACGTTCCATTGCAAATTCGCTGTCCTTCGGTATTTACCACCATCAAACACAGATAGGTTTTGCCCGCGTCATCACTAATTTTGCCACCTATGGCTATTTAGGGGATGTTTTTGTGTTAACGTCTTACCGAGGACAAGGTCTATCCAAATGGTTGATGCATTGCATTTCCAATCAAATTCCTGAACTGCAGGGCTTTCGTCGATGGTCATTGGCAACAGCCGATGCCCACGGATTATACCAACAGTTTGGTTTTACAGCGCTTGCCCGACCGGAGCGAATGATGGAAAAAGTCAATTTTACGAAATATAATACTATTTTCGATTGACGATTTGCAATTGTCGATTTGTAAATTTCTGATATACAATAAGTTATTTTACCAAAAGTACCCCCTTTTAGAATTGAATCAGTATAAATAATTGCGATAGGAAAAATCGTAAATCGACCATCGCACATTGACAATATAAATATGCTTACAAAACGTATTATACCCTGCCTCGACGTCAAAGACGGGCGCACTGTAAAAGGAGTGAATTTTGTTAACCTCCGCGATGCGGGCGACGCCGTAGAATTGGCGGCTGTTTACGCCGAGCAAGGGGCCGACGAGCTTGTTTTTCTGGACATAACGGCAACCGTTGAAGGACGGGGAACACTTCTTGAACTTGTTCGTCGGGTGGCACACACCATCAATATTCCATTTACGGTAGGCGGCGGCATTTCTTCCAAAGCCGACGTTTCAGCCCTTCTCAATGCCGGAGCCGATAAAGTTTCCATCAACTCCGCCACCGTACGTAATCCTGATTTAATCAACGAATTAGCGTTGGAATTCGGCAGTCAGTGCATTGTAGTGGCGATTGATACCAGACAAGTTGAAAGGTCAGAGTTGAAAGGTCAAAGAGAACAATTACTTGACACTTTGCACTCTACACTTTACACTAATTTAGTTCATACCCACGGGGGCCGTAAGCCTACCGAACTCGGTACGCTGGCATGGGCCAAGGAAGTGGAAGAACGGGGCGCGGGTGAAATTTTACTGACTTCGATGGATACCGACGGCACCAAAAATGGCTTTGCCCTTGAATTGACATCCGCGATTTCCCGCAACGCCAATATTCCCGTCATTGCCTCGGGCGGCGCAGGAAACATGGAGCATTTTTACGATGTTTTTACTACGGGCTACGCCGACGCAGGATTGGCCGCAAGTATTTTTCACTTCAAGGAAATTGAAATTCCTGCCTTGAAACAATATCTCCACGAACGGGGAATCCCGATGCGGATGTCACGCTAACTTTGTTTGCGTTCCATAAACTCTTTGAAACTTTTGCGGTAGGTATCGCTGATGGGAATCCACACTTTCCCGATTTGTATCTTTTCTTTTTCAATGGCATCAATCGCTTCAAACGACACAATATACGAATGATGTACCCGAATAAATTGGTGAGGAATCAGTTGCACTTCCAGCGACTTCAACGTTTGCAGCGTAACTACTTTCTTGTCTTTGGTATAAATGGAAACGTAGTCTTTTAAGCCTTCGATGTACAAAATCTCGTTGAGGCGAATTTTGACTAATTTGGTCCCGTCTTTCACAAAAATGGACTGCGGAGAAGGCTCCGCCGGAAAAGCCGTTTCGGGCAATGAAATAGTTGAAAGCGGCGTAAAGCGTTGGGTAGCCCTCTCTACTGCTTTCAAAAAACGCTCCAACGTAATGGGCTTCAACAGATAATCCACCACGTCGAGTTCGTATCCTTCGAGTGCATACTCCGAATAAGCCGTTGTGAGAATCACCAACGGTTTTTTGGGCAGGATTTTCAAAAGCGAAATGCCCGTAATTTCGGGCATTTGAATATCTGAGAAGAGAATATCCACAGAGTTGTTGCGCAAAAAATCTAAAGCGGCAAGCGGATTGGAGAACGACTTAACCAGCTGTAAATGACTCACTTTTAAGATATACTGCTCCATTAAATTACGAGCCAACGGTTCGTCTTCTACTACAACGCAGGTAAGGGTCATACCAAATTTAATTTTAATCGTACACGATATTCATCCGCTTTGTCTTCGATTTCCAATTCAAAGTTGTCAGGATAGCTCAGTTCTAAACGCCTCTTAACGTTTTTCAAACCAATTCCGGATTGCTCTTCCTGACTGATCAAGTTTTGAGGCAATTTGCTGTTGGCAACCGTATAAATGCAGGCCGTTCCTTCTAAGACAATATCGGCCGTAATCCACGCTCCCGAAAAACTATTACTCACCCCGTGTTTAAAGGCGTTTTCGAGAAAACTGATAAAAATTAAAGGAACAATCAGAACGCCGTTGGTATTTCCATTCACCTCAAAATTAATGGGAATGGGTTCATTGAGGCGAAGTTTTTCGAGACTGATGTAGTTTTTCATGTACTCAATCTCCTTAATCAACGGCACCTTAGCATGGTTGGAGTCATAAATCATGTACCGCATCATCTGCGAAAGTTTGGCAATTACCTCCGTTGTATTGGGAGAATTGGTAAAGGCCAAATAATACAGGTTGTTTAGGGTATTAAACAAAAAATGCGGATTGATTTGGGCTTTCAGGAAACGAAGCTCCGAGGTAAGACGCTCATTTTCAATCTCTTTCTTTTTTGCTTCCAATTCAAACCAACCTTCCGCAAACTTGAGCATTCCTACAAAAATTACAATAAAGAGCGTACTCAATACCACATTTACCGTGAATTTATCTTCGTAGAAGTAGCAAATTTTATGAGTATTGCCATCAATCAAATGCCGTTTCAGGAGAATAAAAGCACGTACCAGCACAGCAAACGGAATGGAAAACTCTAAAATATAACGAATCAAACTTTTGTGATTGAGAAACCTGGGCAGAAAAAACAGGTAATTAAGATATACCACTAACATCATAAAAACGACCTCGAATGACGTGTTCTTAAACGCATCCAGAAAACTTACTTCCTGACCCCGAATCGGAAATCGGATTTGGTAAAAGAAAAACGAGAAATAAACGCACCAAAAAGAGAGGTGGAGCATCAGGATTCGGTGGCGTTTGATGAGAGTTTGCATTAGTGACGAACGAAAATCTTATTACATAGAGAGTGATGTGGAATTATTAAAAATCTTTCAACTAAAGACAGCAAAATTACTTCAAAAGAATTGGTAAGTACTATGTCTTAAGCGTACACTAAGGTCAACAAGCCGCTTTTTTCTACCTATCTCCCTTTTTTAACGACATTTTATCCTGTTCTCTCTACTTTCCGACTTGCCGAATAGTTGGCCGACTGATAGAGTGGAAGCAACCATTGGTCGAATGTCTGCGTATTGGTTCAAAACTTTATAGTTGATTTGTGGAAATCTAATTTTACTTAAATCAGTACAAACCAAAAAGCAAGATGAAAAAAATCACTTTAGTAGCTACTGCCCTTCTGGTATCCTTCGCCACTTTTGCACAACAAACATGGAAAGTTGACAAAGCTCATGCCAAGATTGGTTTTACCATTACTCACTTAATGATGTCAGAAGTGGACGGTAATTTCAAAACATTCGACGCTACCATTACTTCTTCCAAAGAAGATTTTTCAGATGCCGTATTTGAGGTATCTGCTGATATCAACAGTGTTGATACAGATATGGAGATGCGGGACAAAGACTTAAAAGGTGAGAATTATTTCGATGCGGCAAAATTTCCGACCTTGACTTTCAAAAGCACTTCTATTTCTAAAGTTGCCGACAAAAAATACAAATTGACGGGCGATCTGACCATGAAAGGTGTAACCAAGCCGGTTACTTTGGACATGACCTTGACCGGTATGGGCAAAGACATGCGCAGTCAAAAACCGAAAGCAGGTTTCAAAATTACGGGCACGATTAAGCGTTCTGATTTCGGTGTAGGAAAAGCACCGGCAGCCGTTGTTTCTGAAGAGGTAGAACTCAGAGCTGTGGGAGAATTTAACCAGCAATAAACAACCCATTTTACTTACCGATAAAGTTCAACTCAAAGCGCCCAGCGGTGTCAATCGTCGGGCGCTTTTTTGTTTTTAATTTACAAAATCCCCTAATAAACCCTTGTCTTTTACCCGAATTCCTTTCTCAGTCATTTCGACGGTACAACAGTCTACCGAGGGGTCGTGATCGAAATAAAGCAGGTAATTATTCTCAAAAGCTTCTTTCAATAGCGCTTCTTTCTCCTTCATCGTCTCAAGCGGACGCACATCATAGCCCATCACGTAAGGCACCGGAATATGTGCGTGCGACGGAATGGTATCGGCCATAAACACCACCGTTTGACCTTTGTACTCTATTTTGAACATCGTCATTTTTTCCGTATGACCATCTGCGTACATCGGCTGCACATTTGCTCCAAACGGATTTTCAACTTTGTCCGAAAAATACAACTGCCCCGCTTCCTGAATCGGCAGGATATTTTCTTTAAAAAACGTGGCTTTCTCGCGAGCGTTGGGAAACGTAGCCGTATGCCAATGTTCCGAATGTGTCCAATACTTCGCATTCGCAAAAGTCAGTTCATAGCTGGTATGAGCGGCATTCCATTTCACGCCACCGCCGCAGTGGTCAAAATGCAAATGGGAAAAAAGAACATCCGTTACTTCATGAGCCCCAAAACCCGCTTTTTCGATAGATTTTACCAGATCCCCCTCTCCGTGACGGTAATAAAACGCCTGCCATTTAGGGTCCTGTTTATCGCCCATTCCAGTATCCATGAGCATGAGTCGATTGCCGTCTTCAATAAGCAGGCAGCGCATATCCCAAGGGCAAAGATTTTTGTCATCGGCGGGAATAAGGCGGTTCCAAATAGTTTTGGGTACAACGCCAAACATAGCCCCTCCGTCGAGTTTAAAATGTCCGGCATCAATAACGTGTAGTTGCATGAGAGTCAGTGATTGCGTAATTGGCCTAAAACAACTAAATTCTATCAAAACTTGTTATATTTACCGTATAAAAATTAAAAACTGATGACTGCCGTACTTGTCAATGAGTGGATGAATGGGGAAACAGGACCGTTTACGTTGGAATTGGCCGACGAAGCGTTCTACAAGTTTTGCCGCCGCAATGACCACCTTCGTTTTGAACGCAATCCTGAAGGGACCATATTAATTATGCCTAATACAGGAGGAAAAACAGGAAAAAGAAATTCAGAAATCAATTTTGAATTGGTTTTATGGAATCGCCAACATAAAAAAGAAGTCGTTTTCGACTCTCCAACCGCTTTCAAACTTCCCAATTTTGCTACCCGCTCACCAGACGCCGCTTGGATTAGTAATGAAAATTGGAGTAGCCTCACCGAAGACGAACAGGAACGTTTTCCTCCCGTCGCTCCGGATTTTGTAGTGGAACTGATGTCGGCAAGCGACACCCTTAAAAAAGCGCAGGAAAAAATGCACGAGTACATCGAAAACGGGGTACAATTGGCTTGGCTGATTCAACCAAGCAGTCAAACCGTATTCATTTACTGGGCAGACGGAACGATTAGTAAAGTAATTGATTTTGATAATAAACTATCGGGAGAAACTGTCTTACCTGAATTTGAGTTTTCCCTAAAATTGTTGCTTTAGATACAGAGATTTTACCCACTTTTATATATTAAAACCTTATAGGTTTGCAAAAATACAGCTTTAAACCTATAAGGTTTCTAACCTGAGAGCCTGATTAATGACCAACGATACAAAAAAAATCCTTATTGTAGAAGATGACTCTCGCATTGCCCAAAATATCAGTAAAGGACTTCGCGAAAAAGGATACGAAACTGAAGTAGCTTACGACGGGCTTATCGGAAGCAAAATTGCGGCAGCCAACCACTTCGACTTAATCATTCTGGACATCAATCTGCCATCCATGAATGGCTACGAGGTCTGCAAAAACGTTCGCCAACGCGACCCCAACGTCCCTATCCTGATGCTGACAGCCCTCGGTGAAGCCGACGACAAAATTGAAGGTTTCAATGTAGGAGCAGATGATTACATCGTCAAACCGTTCGATTTTCGGGAGTTATTGGCGCGGGTCAATGTGTTCTTAAAACGTTCTCAATCTGACTTTGACAACGCCAGCGGGAATTTATTGCGGGTAGCCGACCTGGAAATCAATGCCGATACCAAAACCGTGATACGAGCCGGGCACAACATTGACCTGACCCCTAAAGAACTGGCCTTGTTGGAGTATTTGGTGCGCAACAAAGGCCGTATTGTATCCAAAACCGACATCGCCGAAAAAGTCTGGGATATGAATTTTGACAGCGGCACCAACGTCGTGGAAGTGTATATTAACTTTTTACGGAAGAAAATAGACCGTGATTTTGAGCCTAAACTCATCCATACCAAGTCAGGAATGGGTTACGTATTGAAAGAAGATACGTAGGATCCACTTGTTCTCCCTCACTTTGGGGGATTGATTTTCCACGCATCAAGCATTAACTTGCCACACTTTTTCAACTAACTTCCCGTTCATTGCATGAAAACCAAAGCTCTATTACTAAGCCTGTTGATGAGCAGCACGGCTTTTGCACAAACCAATTCGCCAATTATGAGTGACAATCCGTTATTGCAGCCTTTCCCTACGCTGCACCAAACACCCCCGTATGACAAAATAAAAGTCGATCATTTTTTACCGGCCATTAAAGAAGCCATGGCGCAGGGACGCAAGGAAATTGACGCTATCGTCAACAATCCTGCTAAACCCACTTTTGATAACACCATTGTAGCCTTGGAGCGTGCAGGGGATTTATTGAGTCGTATTACACCTATTTTGTTTCACCTCAACGGTTCCGAAACAACCCCTGATTTACAGAAAGCCGTCAAAGAAGCCAGCCCGCTTTTGACCGAATACGGCAACGATATTTCGTTGAATGATAAACTCTTTGCGCGTGTCAAAGCCGTTTGGGAGGAACGCGACAAGCTTAAATTGGATACCGAAGGAGCGATGCTATTGGAAAAAAATTATAAATCTTTTTCACGCAACGGAGCCAATCTGAATCCTACTGACAAAGAAAAACTGCGGGGCATGAATAAAGAGTTGTCGCAGCTTTCCATTGAATTCAACGAGCATAATCTGGCCGAAACCAACGAATACGCCCTACAGGTGACTGGCGAGAAAGAATTGGCGGGTTTGCCTGATTTTGTCAAAGAGGGTGCCAAAGCCACGGCCAAAAGATTGAACAAAGAAGGTTGGGTGTTTACACTTCAGGCTCCCAGCTACGGACCGTTCATGCAATATGCCGATAACCGCGAATTGCGCAAAAAACTGTGGCTTGCATTCAACAAACGCGGGTTTAACGGCGACAAAAACGACAATCAGGACATTATTCAGAAAGTGGTAAAACTGCGCCATGAAAAAGCCAAATTGTTGGGTTACAAAACGTGGGCGCATTATGTATTGGAAGAGCGCATGGCTGAAACGCCCGAAAAAGTAATGGCGTTTGAAAATGACATCCTGAATTATGCCAAGCCCGCCGCGCTGCGTGAATTGAAAGAATTGACGGATTTTGCCAAGAAAAACGGATTCGAAGAAAATGTGTTGCAACGTTGGGATGCAAGCTACTATTCTGAAAAACTTAAGAAAGAAAAATACAGCATCAACGACGAGTTGTTGAAACCATATTTTAAACTCGAAAACGTACTGGACGGTCTTTTTACGCTGACTAACAAGCTTTACGGTCTTACTTTCAAAGAAAACAAAACAATTCCAGTTTGGAATCCAGAAGTAAAAGCGTACGAAATTTTTGACGAAAAAGGTCAGTTGTTGACAGTATGGTACGGCGATTATTTCCCTCGCGCGGGCAAACGCGCAGGAGCTTGGAATACCGGCACGCTTTCGCAGCATTTTGAAGGCACCAAAGATGTTCGTCCGCACGTTATCAACGTCTGTAATTTTACGCGCCCTACCGATACCAAACCTTCCTTGCTTACTTTCCGTGAAGTGGAAACACTTTTCCACGAGTTTGGTCACGCTTTGCACAGCATGATGTCGCACGTCAAATACGAAACGGTCAGCGGCACGAGTGTATCTTGGGACTTTGTAGAATTGCCAAGTCAATTCATGGAAAATTTCTGTACTGAACCCGAAGTGTTGAAACTGTTTGCCAAACACTACCAAACGGGCGAAGTGATTCCGAACGAGCTGATTGAAAAAATCAAACAGTCTTCCAATTTCATGTCGGGTATCGGTCTAACGCGTCAAATCAATTTGGGTCTTACTGACATGGCGTGGCACAACGGTGCTCCAACGGGCGAGTCAGTGGCGGATGTAGAAAAGAAAGTCGCTGAGCAAACGGATTTATATCCGATTGTACCAGGCACGGCCGTGAGTACGGCTTTCTCGCACATCTTTGCGGGAGGCTATTCGGCAGGTTACTACTCGTACATGTGGTCGTCGGTATTGGATGCCGATGCGTTTGAAGCGTTCAAAGAAAAAGGTATTTTCAACAAAGAAGTATCGGCTTCTTTCCGTGATAACATTCTTTCAAAAGGAGGAACCGAAAAACCGATGGTCTTATATAAACGTTTCCGGGGTCGTGAGCCAAAACCCGACGCCATGTTGAAACGCGATGGATTGGCCCTATAAGTTACAGGTTACTAATCATATACAAAGGGCTGTCTCGCAATTGAGACAGCCCTTTGTGTTTCTAATAATACCGCCCTACCGTCGGGCTTTCTACAATCTTTTTGCGTACTTCGCGGGCATTGATAGCGCCTTGTTTGGTATAAATCACTTTCCCACCCGGCTCAATAATCAGCGTGTAAGGCAACGCTCCCTGCCATTTGGGGTCAATGATTTCGATGAATTGATACACATCCATTCCATCCAAAATATAATTGGCATTAGAGGCCTGCTTGCCTTTCAAAAACTTCAGGGCTTTATCACGTTGTGCCGGTTTATCGGTGGTGATGCTGACAAATTCAAAATCACGACCGCGATACATGCGGTTCATGGTCACAAATTCAGGAAATTCTACCACGCAAGGTCCGCACCAAGTAGCCCATACGTTGATAACGCGCAGTTTTTCGGTATCATTTTTCAGCAACTTGCGCAACGCGTCGGGGTTCAATGATTCGAGTTTTACTTCCTCTTTGGCCCATTCGGCTTTTCCTCTTTCAATCCAATCGGATTTTTCTTTCCATTTCACCGAGCAACCGAATGATTTGGTTTTGGGTACGGCTACGGGTTTTCCCGCCAATAAGGATTCAACGGCATCGCGGGCATTATTGACTTTGGGCGTTTCGGTGGGCTTTTCCACGTCGTCAAAACGCCCTACGTATTGCAATTTCCGCGCTTGGTCAAATATAAATACGTGCGGCGTGGCTACCGCTCCGTAAGCCAACGAGGTAACTTGCGTCGCTCCGTCGTAGAGATAAGGAAAATTGTATTTTTTGTCTTTGTACCTAATCTTCATTTCTTCAAAAGTATCGCTCAAATCCGTGTAGCCTAGCTCATCTAAACGTACGGCCGAGGGGTCGTTGGTGGAAATAGCCACCACCTGTACTCCTTTGGCTTTATAATCGTTGGTGAGTTTAATCATCCGATCTTCATACGCTTGGGCGGTAGGGCAGTGGTTACAACTGAATATTACTACCAACACCTTTGATTTACTAAAACTGGCCAAACTGTACGTTTTTCCGTCAGTCCCCATCAGTTTGAAGTCCGGAGCTTTGGCTCCGATTTCGAGCGTTTTTGGGTCAATAGCCTGAACCGTCAGCGCTGCCCAAAAGAATGTTAAACAAAAGAATAGGCACGTTTTCATCTTATTTTTTGGGTTTAAAGCCCCCCAACCCGCGCGGCGTACCGTCCCGATGGGAGAGCATTAGTTTGACATTATTCCCCCATTGGGGGGTAGGGGGCTAATCATCAATGGATTGATAGATCAGTTGCCGAAACAGGTTATTAAGGTTATCACCGCTGCTTTGGGTTTGCTTCATAATCACCCCAATGATTTTCTCTTTGGGGTCGGCGAAATAGTTGGTGTTGAAATAGCCACCCCATTCAAAAGTCCCGGCACTTCCTTTGGCTCCTTTTTCTTCTCCTGCTTTGTTCAGTAAACCAAACGCCAATCCATACGAAGAATTTGCTTTGTCACCGCCCAAAAGCTCACCTACTTGATTACTCAAAATCGTTTCTATAGTCGTACGACTCAAAAAACGCTTTCCGCCCAACTCACCGCCGTTCAGATACATTAGTAAGAAAGTAGCGTAATCTTTGGCAGTACTCGACAATCCCGCTCCGCCTGAGAAAAAGGCTTTGGCTCCTTTGATTGGGTAGTCAGTATCGTAAAACGTATTAGGATAACGCACCCACTGCCCATTTTGAGGTTTTTGAATCGCCACGAGCCGAGAAGCCTTTGCATCGGGCAAATAAAAATACGTATCATTCATACTTAAAGGTTCAAAAAGGCGCTTGCGTAAAAACTCATCAAACGGCATTCCTGACATGATTTCGATGAAATAGCCTAATACATCCAGGCCTTCCGAATACACATATTTCTCACCGGGATGATGATGCAAAGGCAATTTTGCCAACTTCTTGATATTATCTCCAATCTTGACGGGCTCGGTCGTGAACAAATCCACAATCCCTGCTTTGTAATACAGGGCTTTGAACTTTTCGTCGCCATCAATTACTCCATAGCCAAGTCCAGAGGTATGCGTCAACAAATGTCGAATTGTAATTTCTGATTTAACGGGTTCGGTCGTATAGGTACTGTCCTGAAACTTGAAGTTTTTCAAAACAGTCTGATTTTTAAACTCAGGAATGTATTTAGAAATCGGGTCGTCTAATTGAAACTTGCCTTCTTCCCACAGCATCATCACTGCTGTAGAAGTAATGGCTTTGGACATGGAAGCAATCCGAAAAATATCATCACGTTTGAGCGCACGATTGGCTCCGTTGTCGGCCATTCCAAACGCTTTGTGATAGACAATTTTTCCATTGCGAACTACAATGGCCGCTACGCCCGGAACGGAGTGTTGAGTAACTCCATTCTGCAAAACGCCATCCAACCGAGAAAGACGCTCCGACGACATTCCCACGGTTTCGGGAGCGGCTTCGGACAATGGTGGCGAATTTTTAAGGGATTTAGTTTGGGCAGTTACCTGTAAAATGGAAAAGGAAAATAGGCTCAGAACAATAAAAAATTGCTTCATAGTCAACATTATGTTTTTACAACACTATCAAGCAATTATCCACAGAATTTTACTGAGTTTGTGAACAACTCACTAAAAAAAGAGCCGAGTTAATTATTGCAGATTGATGATGCCGTGGAGGAGCAGTTGCCGCACCATTAATGGCGTGGATAAAGGCAAATTTTCCCCTCATTTTGAGGGCTTTAGCCCTTTGATGGAAAAAAACAAAAAAAGGGCGGAGATAAGCGGTTCGCCGCGCGGCCCCGCCCTTAAAATGTTGTTATGAACAAATCAATACTTCGCGGGCTCGCCCGGTTTTGGCAACGATTGTTTGATAAATTCCCGAATATCTTCGTTGGCCGTTTGAAGGTCTTCCTTGCGCAAATACATCATGTGTCCGCTGCGGTAGCCTTTCCAACTCATTCTGTCTTTCAGTCTTCCGCTTGGGTCCATTTGCCACATATTGTATTTGGCATTGAAATAATCGCAGGCACCATCATAGTAACCCGACTGTACCATCACGTGCAAATAAGGGTTTTGCGCCATGGCCGAACGCAGGTTCTCACCCGTTTGGTCGCCCGTGCGATCCCAGGGATTGGTTGGGCCAAACATATAGTATTTCAAATCGGTCTTGTAATTAAGCTCGTTCCGCAAATAGATGTTGATTGCGGGCGTAAAGGAGTGCAACCAAGACGTTAGCTCTGAGTTAAAATCAGGTTTATCGCCGGCCTCTTTCCGGTCAATACCTTTGTAGCGAGAGTCCAAACGTCCCACTGTGTAGCCTTTGTCACGCAGGAGTTCTTTCCAGAAATATTGAAGAGGTACGTCTAAATTGTTTTGCAAAATCGCTTTTTCAGAAAGCCCTGAGTACCGCGCCATTTTGGCGGCAATGGTTTTCTTTTTTGATTCTTCCAAAAACCCTCCCATGCTGAGAGCCGGTAAGAGTTCGTTGATTGTGAAATTTTCAACTTCCGGCAGCATAGCCGTCAGGTCCTTTTGTTGCAAATCGGAAGGTAATGCTTTGTGGTACCAAGCCGTAGCGGCAAAATAAGGAAATTTTAAGGCCGCTTCTGAAACCACACCACGCTCAATTCCTAAATCAGTAGGTGAAACCAAAATCACGCCATTAAAGTACATCCATTGCGAAGTTTGAAGTTGAAGCGCAAGTCCAGACACACGCGTAGTGCCGTAACTTTCTCCAATGATAAACTTAGGCGACGCCCAACGGTTATTACGCGTCACAAACGTACCAATCCATTCGGCCAAGTACTTAATATCGGCATTGACTCCAAAGAACTTAGAAGTTGGAACGTCTTTGCTCGTAGGGCGGGAATAGCCAGTATTGACCGGGTTGACAAAAACAATATCGGCTACGTCCAATATTGAATACGGATTTTTTTTGACACCATACGGCTGAATCGGATTTCCTTCGTCGTCAATGTTAAGCAGCGTTGGTCCCGTATACGCAATGTGCATCCAAACGGAAGCCGAGCCCGGACCACCGTTAAAGGAAATAACCAAAGGACGGGTCGTGCGGTTTTTCACGTCGGTTCTTTCATAATACGTATAAAAAAGTCCCGCAATTGCCTTTCCATCCTCATCCCAAACCGGCATGGTACCCGTAGTAGCGCGGTAAGGGAATTTTTGACCTTTGACCGTGGTTTCGTGCTCAGTCACCACAAAAGAGTCAGGATTAAAAGTCAGATTATTGCCGGAAGAGGGTTTGTCTTCCTTGGCAGGGGCAGCTATGGCAGCAGGCACCGTCGGTGAAGGGGCTTGTCGATCGGCTGCTCGTTGTTGAGCATTGGAAAAATAGAAGCTACTCAGTAAAATCGCCGAAAAGAGTACGTTTTTTCTCATAAGGGGTTTTAAGTTTGGAAATGAAAAATACAATCAACAAAGCACATGCTAAGAGGTATTAAAGTTGCAATAAAATAGAGGAACGTCCAAATTAAAAGCCAAGCGCAGTTTATATAGCTTTATTCGTACAAAATGCCGCTATATAACCCAATTAATGAGACTACTATTGGAACGAAAGACATAATTTTGCAATTCAAATAAGACAGTTACACCATGAAGTTATATGATGTAGTAATAATTGGAGCCGGGCCTTGCGGATTAGCCGCAGGAATTGAGGCAGCCAAAGCAGGTTTAAGTCATCTTATCCTTGAAAAAGGAAGCATTACTGAGTCCATTCGACGTTATCCCAAACGAATGCGTTTTTTTTCAACGGCCGAAAACATTGAGATTGGCGGCATTCCGTTCCCAATTTCGGAAGTAAAAGCCAATCGAAGCGAAGCGTTGCAATATTATCGCAAAGTAGCCGGTTACTACCATTTGAATTTTAAGCTTTTTACTGAAGTAGCTCAGGTAGTAGAGCAGGATGCTATTTTTGAAGTGCAAACAGTTGGGGGTGAGACTTATCAGGCTCGCAAAGTAATTATTGCTACGGGCTACTTTGACTTTCCTCGAAAACTGGGGATTCCCGGGGAAAATCTTCCCCATGTCTCACCTTATTACGACGAGCCTTTTCAATATTCTTTTTCTAAAGTCGTCATTATTGGAGCCGCTAATTCGGCCGTGGAGGCCGCCTTGGAAATGTATCGCCACGATGTAGACGTGACGATCGTTCACCGGGGAGAAGATTTTCGTCCAACGGTAAAATATTGGTTGGTTCCTGACGTAAAAAACCGCATAAAAGAAGGAAAGATAAAAACGAAGTTTAACAGCCTGATCAAAGCCATTGAACCCAAACGAATTCTGGTAGACAATCTACTGACGGGCGAAGAAGAATGGATGGAGGCTGATTTTGTCTTCATGCTGATAGGCTACATCCCCGACGGTGCCTTGCTCCAACGTTGCGGCATTGAACTTCGCGAATCCACTATGATTCCCGTGTTTGATCCCGAAACTTTTGAAACCAATGTTCCCGGACTTTATTTATGTGGAACGGTTATCGCGGGAATTCATACCGAAAAAGTATTTATTGAAAATGGCCGCGACCACGCCGTTGCCATCATCGACCACATCGCAGGTCGCGAAGTACGGAAAGTGAAGGAGTTGATTGACCGTATTTAAATGCCAATCTGCTTAACCAACCATTTTGCCGTAGCTTGAGGGTTATCATCCAATAATTCTAACCGAATTACTTTAGAAGCATCGCGTTGGGAAATGCCGTAGAGATATGCTTTATCGTAATAATTGAGGGAAATATCGGCCACAGCAGTGTAATCGCCGCAGTTTAACGCCTCGATGGCGGCTTTGTAATGTTGCCCGCCGAGGCGTTTTTTGATGCGCTCCGTTGCTTGTTGAAGAAGTTCCTTTCCAAAGCCCGCATATTCACGTACAAGCCTTTGAACACGGACACTTTTGGGAACATCAACAAATACTATTTCAGAAGATTCCCGCATTTGTTGCCAAAGAGCCAACGGAATAAAGCAAGTACCAATATGTCGGCTCTCGTCTTCTAACCAAAGGCGGCGGATAGGGTCAAGCTGGCTCCAAGGTTGGTATAACAAATTTTCGAATTGTTCGGAAGAAGGTTGCGGTGCCTGTCCAATGGCACCATAAGACGAACCTTTGTGATGGGCAATGGCTTCTAAATCAATCACCTGTTCTCCCAAGACTGCTAATTCTCTCAAAATATCCGTTTTGCCACTGCCCGTATGACCTCCTACAATAACGATGTTCTGAGGCCGTTCAAAAGCCGTTAAGACATGGTTGCGATACGCCTTGTAGCCTCCTTCCAAGGTTTGCACCTGAAAGCCTGCGGTTCTGAGCAACCAAGCAAAACTACCGCTTCGCATTCCACCGCGCCAACAGTGAACCAATACTTCACGGTTGGGGGCAATTTGGTCGGCCTGCTCAACAAAATCGGCAAGTTTGGGTCCGATGAGTTTCAACCCTAATCTGACAGCCGCATCTCTTCCCAGTTTTTTATAACAGGTACCCACTTGGGCTCTCTCCTCATTATTGAAAAGCGGTACATTAATGGCGTTTGGAATATGGGCATGTTCATATTCCGCGGGGGAACGCACGTCAATGACGGGAACAGTTTGGGATTCTTGAAGAAAATCAGCAGGGGAAAGTACATTTTTAGCCATGCCGTAAATATCACCTTTATTTTCTTATTCCCTGACTTTTAAGCATCTCACTGATTTGATTCACCATCCGTATCGAAGCCTCAATTTCGTCTTTCCGAATGGCTACACTTTCAATATTAAAGCCGAATGGAATCCCTTTAGCGGTACAGAAATTGGTCAGCTCCTCTGCGATTTGAAGGCATAGATCAACCGATGTCTCTAAAATATTTTCAGAAGCCAACAAATTTTCCTTCACGGAATCAGGAATGTGAATACCCAACCACTCCATAAAATGCAGGGTTTTCTTTGAGCCACAAGCCGTAATCGTAAAAATGACGGTAGGAAGTTCATGTTGTTGTTTTTCACAGGTTTGTGCCAAATCAGCCAGCATTTTTTTGGCATAATTCACGTTGAAAACACACTGAGATATAAAATAGCTGACGCCATTCGACATTTTATCCAGAATGCGTTGGTCCTCGTCATTCAGAACCGCGTGACGTTCGGGAATGGTCACTGCGCCTATTACTGAATTTTCCCGATACTCCTGCCAAATTTGATAGGCTTCCGGAAGGCTGGTGATGGGTTGAAAGTCAGGAGAGGGAACACCTACAAACACAGGAAAAAATTCCTGCGAGGTCAGGTCAATGATCCACTGACGAAGTTCTTCTCTCGTAAATTTACCCGCGGGGCGATAAATAATCTTTGGAATTTGAAGCGGTTGCAAGTATTCACGAGCAAAGTCGAACGGGTCAAGTGCACTCAAAAATGGAAAAGGGCGTTCTTCGGCAGTTCTGGCCGACTCATCCTGCACGTCGTAAACGATAAGTGCGTCAATATCAAGCCCGTGAAGGCGAGCTAATGTTTTTTCGGCTATTTCGCTTACTTTTTCAGGAGCCGTTTGTGATTTTGGCGGGGTGATACCGTAGAGTAATATACCTGAGTCCTTAGACTTAATTCTATTTAAAAACATACAATTGAATTCGTAATGAGGATGCAAATGTAGGAAGTAGAGGGTTAGCCACGATGTTATCCAATATAAAAAATTAGAACCTCCCTTTCATTTTTTGAAAAAGGGAGGTTCTAATCACAATTATTCAGAAAGCTAAACGCTGCCAAAAGTACCTAAACTTTACTTCTGGCCTTTTAAGATTTTATCGTAACGAGGCATGTCTTTAAACAGATCCAAAGCCGCTTTTACTTCCGCATCGGTGCGAAATACAAATTCGCGTTCGCCTTTTTGCAAATAGACATGCGACATGATTTCACGCTCCAACATTTGCTTAATGTCCTTTTTGAACATCATCAAATCCGTTTCTTTACTGTGAGTCAGTTTTGTTTTGAGCGCTTTCAATTGGTCCTGAATAACATCAAAATATTTTTCTTTTTTGGCCGACGCTTCAAGGTTCCCAAGGTCTTTTTCCACTTGGGTAGTATAATCGTATTCTTTGTCTTTGATCCAAGTGACAAAATCCTGATAATCAGCATCGTTCAATTCAAATTCTTTGGCAGTTTTTATAGTTGGATGAGTAGCGCGATACTGAAGTGCATAATCAAAAATCAGTCCTTTGGTATTAAGGCTATTGATGATAGGTGTACGACTGACCACTTCCGTCGCTACGTCGGGCTCTACACCGCCACCGTCATACACCACGCGACCATTACGGGTTTTGAAGGCCACTTTGAGCGAATCAGGTGTTTTTCCTACACTACCATCGGCATTACGGTGACTGTAATCAATGGCCTGAATACAACGTCCGCTCGGAATGTAGTATTTGGCAACGGTTACTTTCAACTTCGTATTGTATGACAAATCACGAGTGGTTTGGACAAGCCCTTTCCCGTAGGTGCGCTGCCCAATCAATACACCGCGGTCATAATCCTGAATTACACCCGATACAATTTCGGAAGCCGACGCACTGTGTCCGTTCACCAATACAACCATCGGAATTTCAGTATCTACAGGCGCCATGGGAGCCGTGTAGGTCTTGTTCCACTCCGTTACTTTACCACGATTTGATACCACTTCGGCATCTTTGGGAATAAACAAATTACAAATCAAAACAGCTTGGTCGAGCAATCCACCCGGGTTTTCACGAACATCCAACACCAATTTTTTCATTCCTTTTCCCTTCAGTTCTACCAACGCATTTTTTACTTCCCTGGCTGCCGTTTGGTTGAAGTCTTTGAGGTCAATGTAACCCACTTCATCAGTCAACATACCATAATAAGGCACATTGCCCGTTTTTACAAACTCCCGAGTAATACTCATTTCAATTGGGTCTTTACTGCCCACGCGCTTCACGGCCAATTTCACGACTGAATTGGCTTGGCCTTTCATCAATTTATCCGGATTAGCATCTTTGCGGGCGGTTAAATCCACCCCGTCAATTTTTACGATTTCATCTCCAATATGCAATCCCGATTTTTCAGCGGGAGAGCCTTCGAGGATGGAATAGATGATATTTTTACCTTTCACCGTAGTGATTACAGCACCAATACCCGTGTATTGCCCCGTAGTCATGGTGCGGTAGTCTTCAATTTCATCTTCGGCGTAGAAATTGGTGTAAGGGTCCAAGTTTTTGAGCATTGATTCAATACTCATTTTGGTAAGACGATTGGGGTTGATTTCGTCCACGTAATAGCGATTCAATTCTTTGAACAGCGTAGCGTAAATGTCCAAGTTACGGGCAATTTCAAAAAAACGTTCGTCGTTGCGGAAGGCAAAGAATCCTAAACCGACAACACACACGACAGCTACAGTAAGTTTACGTAAATGTTTCATGGAAAAACAGTAGCCCCCTGCCCCAAAGGAGAGTTAATTTATCAGAACAGCCATATTCTGAGGGATTCCGGATTGTTAACAGTATTCTAACGAAAAATGCTCACGAAGTTATGTAATTCCATCAAAAAAACGAGCGATGCCTCGAAAGACATCGCTCGTTTGATAATAGTGATGCGAAGCAGGGTTATTTCCCTGCTTCAAACAATTGGAAGAATTGATCCAATTTTGGCAAAATAACGATTTCGGTACGACGGTTAGTGCTACGACTAGCCGCGTCAGAATTAGTCACCTTAGGTACGTACTCGCCACGACCGCCTGCTGTCATACGCTCAGGAGCTACGCCGTATTTCTTTTGAAGTGTACGTACTACTGAAGTTGCACGTTTTGCGCTTAAATCCCAGTTGTCTTCCAAAGCAGATGCACTGTTGTAGGGCATGTTGTCCGTGTGGCCTTCTACCAAGATATCAAAATCTTTGCGGTCGTTTACCACTTTAGCAATTTTACCTAACACTGTTTCAGCTTGCGTAGTAATGTCATAGCTGCCATACTTAAACAACATTTTGTCGGAAAGAGAGATATAAACTACCCCTTTTTTCACTTCCACATTCACATCCTGATCGTTTACGTTCTCTAAGGAACGTTTCAAATTCATCACCAATGCCAAGTTAAGAGAATCTTTGCGACGTAGGTTAGAGTTCAAATCCTGAATATAAGAACTTTGACGATTGAGCGCATCCAATGATTTTTTAATGCTTTCTGCACCATCTTTGCTTACAATGGATAAATCAGAAAGGCGATCAAGAAGGTTAGTATTGGTACGTTTCAAATACGCCAACTCATCTTCAAGAGCTTTCAATTTTGCTCTTTCGTTGGTGACATCGCCATCTTTCAATTTGATTTGGTTTTTCAAATCACTAATGTCATTGTTGAGTTTTGCAGTCAAGGCATCACAATCAGTTTTGCTTTTATCCAATAAAGCCTGAAGATCAGTCTTTTCTTTGTTTAATTGGGCCAACTGTTTTTTGTTACATGAGGCAAATAAAAGGACGGACAAGGAAAATAAAATAATTTTTCTCATTTTTTATGAGGTTAAAAGTGGATGTTTGTAGTTAGGTTTTCGTCACAAAATTAAAGGGTTTGTGATGATTTTCTACTATAGAAACTGAATTCCTGCCTTTTTTTACCACTCGTTTTGTAAATTTTTTTATAAATACTTTGTTAAAGCATCATTATCCCCTAAAATTCAGCCATATCCTGTTGGTATATGGCATTGAAAAGATTGATTCTGTACTAATTAGCCATAGCGAAGTACATCTGACCGATTGACAACCAAAGGAGATTCAAAGCTTATAGATGAAGAGGAAGATAGGTTGGGTGTACGAAAAAGTGCAGATTTATTTCAAGCTGCTATTCTGACCTTTTTTGTAACCTGATTCCACTGATTACTTAGGAACTTTGTTCTGAGATTTAAGACCTGTTGTCCCCCTTGTATCGTCC